>Ga0210040_10000293_pt1 | contig 86779 bp, 83 predicted proteins | sample CryGeyCG12114_NA_FD_185462 | JGI IMG/M metagenome (GOLD analysis project Ga0210040, IMG submission 185462) | Groundwater microbial communities from aquifer - Crystal Geyser CG19_WC_8/21/14_NA (SPAdes) (version 2) | ecosystem: Environmental > Aquatic > Deep subsurface > Groundwater | place: USA... | reverse complement strand
GGGTGTTCCTGGCCTGCGGCGTGACCGACATGCGCAAGGGGTTCGACGGGCTGGCGGTGCTGGTCCAGCAGGTGCTGGCCCAGAACCCGCATTCGGGTGCGCTGTTCGCGTTTCGCGGCAAGCGTGGCCACCTGGTCAAGCTGCTGTGGTTCGACGGCCAGGGTTTGTGCCTGTTCTCGAAGCGGCTCGACCGCGGCCGTTTCGTTTGGCCGGTGACCGCGACCGGCACGGTGACGCTGACGTCGGCGCAGTTGTCGATGCTGCTGGAGGGCATCGACTGGCGTCGGCCTGAGCGGACGTTCACGCCAACGCTGGCGGGGTGAAAACGGCGGTTTTGCACCGCTTTTTCTCGCCCGTTGATACGTGATCTGTTATGAAATGCGGGTGTCGGAAGCGCCTGTTTCCCCTGCTTATGCCACCGCGCGGATCGCCGCGCTGGAGGCATCGCTCGCCCGGGCCAATGCCGCGCTCGCCGCCCGCGACCTGCTCATCGACACGTTGCGCGGACAGATCGCCCGACTGCGGCGGATGCAGTTTGGTGCCTCCTCCGAGAAGCTGGGCCGTGAGATCGAACAGCTCGAGTTGGCGCTGGAAGAGCTGGAGACGGAGCGCGATGGTCCTGCGGCCGCGGCGGCCACGCCCGGACCAGAACCGCGCCCGGTGCCGGTCCGCAGCCTGCCCGGTCATCTGCCGCGCGAGGAGGTCGTCCACGAGCCGGCGTCCGGTATCTGCACCTGCCCGGATTGCGGTGGTGTGCTTCGCCGGCTGGGCGTGGACGCGCACGAGATGCTCGACATCGTGCCGGTGCACTGGCGGGTCGTGCGCAACGTCCGCCCCAAGTATAGCTGCCGGGCTTGCGAGAAGATCGTCAGGCACCGGCCCCGGTCAGCGCCGTCGCGCGCGGGCGAGCGACGTTCGCGACGCTGGCGCACGTCGTCGTCTCCAAGTTCGACCACCACCTGCCGCTCTACCGGCAGGCCCAGATGATGGCGGCACAGGGTCTTGAGATCGACCGGTCGACGCTCGCGGGCTGGACCGGGCAGGCCGCGGCCCTGCTCGACCCTGTCGTCAACCGTATCCGTGACGAGGTGCTCAAGGCCGACAAGATCCACGCCGACGACACGCCGGTGCCGGTGCTTGACCCCGGCCGTGGCAGGACCGCGACTGGGCGGCTGTGGGTGTACGCCGCCGACGACCAGGCGTCCGGCAGCACGACACCGCGCGCGACATGGTATCGCTTCACGCCCGACCGCACCGCCGCGCACCCGCTGGCGCATCTCGCCAGCTTTCGCGGCTTTCTCCAGGCCGATGCTTATGCGGGCTATGACGCCCTGTACCGCGGCGGCGTCACCGAGGTCGCATGCTGGGCACACTTCCGGCGCAAGGTGTTCGACCTGCACGAGCGCTCGCCAACGCAGCTGACCACCGACATCCTGGAGCGCATCGGCGCGCTCTATGCCGTCGAGGCGGAGGTGCGTGGTCAGCCGCCGGATGTACGCCGTCGAACGCGACAGGAACGAAGCCAGCCGCTGGTCGACGCCTTGCGCGAGGTGCTCGACGCTGCCCTTCGCCGCCTGTCGCCCAAGTCCGACATGGCCAAAGCCATCGCCTATGGCACCAAACGCTGGCCGGCACTGTGCCGGTTCCTGGCTGACGGGCGTCTGGAGATCGACAACAACATCGCGGAGCGGGCTCTGCGCGGCGTCGCCGTGGGAAGACGCAACTGGCTGTTCGCTGGTTCGCGCGCAGGCGGCGAGCGCGCTGCCGCCATCTACACCGTCATCCAGACCTGCAAGGCCAACGGCGTCGACCCGCAGGCCTATATCGCCGACGTCATCGCCAGGGTCGCCGACGATTGGCCCGCCAGCCGCTGGGACGAGCTGATGCCGTGGAACTGGGTGCCCCAGACAGATCAGCCAACAGCGCAAGCCGCATAAACTGCGGCCCTCACGCCACGCTTACTTGCGGCCTCGAGTGGCTCCTTGCGCACCGACACCGTGTTGCCGCAGGTTCCGCGTTCCTTCTGGCCGGCGCAGCGGTCGTATGAGCTGCTGCCGGTTCGATGGACACGAGGTTAGGCTACCTGCGCCTGCCGCTCGAAGTCCATGGGGCTAAGATAGCCCAGGGTCGAGTGGCGGCGCGTCGGATTGTAGAAGCGCTCGATGTAGTCGAACACGTCTGCCTTTGCGTGATTACGCGTGCGGTAGGTTTTACGCGCGATCCGCTCGGTCTTCAGCGAGGAGAAGAAGCTCTCCATCGCAGCATTGTCCCAGACGTTGCCCGATCGACTCATCGAGCAGGTCACGCCGTTGTCGGTCATCAGCCGCTGGAACTTCTCGCTCGTATGTTGGCTGCCCTGGTCCGAGTGGTGCAGCAGGGCGTCGGGCCTGCCGCGCCGCCAGATCGCCATCATGAGCACGTCCGTCACGAGTTGCGCGGTCATGGTGTCGCTCATCGACCAGCCCACCACCCGGCGGGAGAACAGGTCGATGACGATGGCGACGTAGAGCCATCCTTCGGCGGTCCAGATGTAGGTGAAGTCGGCGATCCACCTCTGGTTGGGCGCCTCGGCGGTGAACTGGCGGTCGAGGATGTTGTCGGCGATGATCGAGCGCAGACCGTCATCCTTGGGCAGCCCACGACGCCGGGGACGAGCCTTCAGGCCGTGAACACGCATCAGCCGCTCGACGCGATGCAAGCCGCATGACAAGCCTTCGGCCGGAAGGCCGTGCCAGACGCGACGCGCACCGTACGTTCGATAGCTGGAGACGAAGCTCGCGCGCACCCTGGCGCCGAACTCCTCGTCGCTGGGGCGCGGGCACTGGGAGCCCGTACCAGCCAAGCATGAAAGCCGCTGCGCGAAACACCGAGCGCTTCGCAGATCCACGATACCGGCCAGATCCCCCGGTGCTTCGCAATGAACTCGAACCTCATATCGAGTCCCTGGCGAAGTAGGCCGCCGCTTTTTTTGATGTCGCGCTCTGCCTTCATCCTGGCCAGCTCGCGGCGCAGCCGCTCAATCTCTTGGCTCCCGGGCTTCATCACGCCGTGCCCCGGAAACGCCGATCCCGGGTCCACCACCTGCTCACGCACCCACTTGCGCGAGCCACGTTCTCGTGCAGGTCCAGATCACGGGCGGCTTGCGACACCGACACCCCGCGTTCCCGGACCAGCTTCACCGCCTCCAGCTTGAACTCGCGGCTGAACTTCCGTCGTTGCATCTCCATCCTCCGGTCCCAAAAACACCCATCTCGATGTCCACGAAACCGGCAGCAGCTCATAGTGCCTCCTTCCACTCGCGTGTGGATAATGCACCACCAAAGCCTGGGACCAAACACCTAGAGTCTGAATCAGCTGGGCTGAATCGGGTGGCGGATCGTGCGCGAGGCTGGCGTGACACACAAAAAAAGACGCTGATTGCCCGCGAGCAGGACCGGCCGGTGATCGCGCGGCGGCGCGCACAATGGCGCAAGTATCAGGGCCGGATCGATCCTCGCCGGCTCGTGTTCATCGACGAGAGCCGAGCGTTAAGCCGATCATCTGGGGGATGATCGGTAGCGAGGGGGCCAAGACCCACATGACGCGCCTGCGCGGCTGGAGCGCACGAGGCCTGCCGCTGGTCGACAAGGTGCCGCACGGCCACTGGCGCACGCTGACCTTCCTCGCCGCACTCCGCTGCGACCGGATCGACGCGCCGCTCGTGCTCGACGGCCCGATCAACGGGCAGAGTTTCACCGCTATGTCGAACAGTTCCTGCTGCCGACCCTCTCGCCCGGCGACGTCGTCGTCATGGACAATCTCGGCAGCTATAAGGGCAAGGCGGTCCGCCAGTTCATTCGATCCGTCGGCGCCCGGCTCCTGTTCCTGCCGCCATACAGCCCCGACCTGAACCCGATCGAGCAGGTCTTCGCCACGCTCAAGACGCTGCTGCGCAAAGCCGCCCCGCGCTCGGTCGAGGCAACATGGAAGCAGATCGGCTCACTACTCGGCGCCTTCACGCCACACGAATGCCGCAACTACCTGCGCAACAGCGGCTATGCTTCCACTCAGATGGATCAGACTCTAGGCCGTAGTCGTGCGACCGGCGTGCGATCGCATCGACAAGGTGGTCATCTGTGCCAACGCGATTGCAACATGCAATTCACGAACGGACGGCTGATTTCGGAAAAGCGGCAAACCCGCCCTGAGTGGCCGAAGGTGGGCCATCCTGTGTCACGCTGCCATTCGCACCAGCCGCCGAAGTGGATCGGCGATCATGCGATGGGCAAGGCCAGGCGTGTCATCGAGCCAGCGCACGGGTACGCGCTCCCCCAGCGCCACCCTGGCACCGTTGGCAGCCGTGGGAGCCGGGTCGCCCCGCCGCGTCAGCCCCGTTCCTCTTGCTCCACCGCCTGCGCGAGCTTGGCGATCAGCCCGTGGAGCTGGTCGCTTTCCCCAGGCTCCAGCACGCCGAACACGCGGTCGATCAGGGCGACGCGCAGCGGCTGCGTCGCCTGCACCGCGGCCAGCCCCGCCGCGGTGATCGAGATGTGCTTGGCGCGGCGGTCGGACGGGTCGGGCTCGCGGCTGACCAGCCCCTTTCGTTCCAGCCCGTCGATCGCCTCCGTCACGGTGCGCGGTGCCTGGCCAAAGAAATCGGCAATGTCGGTGGCGCGCCGGGGGCCGTGCTTTTCCAGGTACGAAAGCACCTTGTGGCTCGCCAGCGAAGCGCCACTCTCGGCCATCCGCCGGTCCATCAGCCGGTGCAGCTGAAGGTACAGCCGGGCAAAGGCGAGGGAAATCTGCTCGGGTGAGTTGATATCCATGAGGGCCCTCAATATATGGCCCTTCCTCAAGTCGCAAGAGGTGGGACAAGCGATGGCCGACGTGAACCAGGCGAATGACGGCGACGCGCCGGACGACACGCCCGAAGAGGTGCAGGACGCGCCCGCATCGCCCGCCAAGAAGCGCAAGGTTCGCCTGATTCTGCTCATTGTTGCAATGATCGCCATTGGTGTCGGCGCGCTGTGGTTCATTCATTACCGGACCACGGGCCGGTTCATGCAGTCGACCAGCGACGCCTATATCCAGGCGGACGCGGTGACGGTGTCGCCCAAGGTCTCGGGCTATGTCGACCGGGTGTTCGTGGCGGAAAACCAGGACGTGAAGGCGGGACAACCGCTGCTCCAGGTCGATGCCCGCGACTATCGCGCGCAGGCCGCGCAGTATCAGGCGCAGATCGACGTCGCCGCCGCCAACGCACGCGGCGTGCGCGCGCAGATCGGCGAACAGCGCGCGGCGGTGGACCGCGCCCGCGCCGAGCTTGCCGCTGCGCGCAGCGACGCCGCCTTTGCCGATGCGGAGGTGGCCCGCTACGAACCGCTGGCCGCGAGCGGCGCGGAAACCCGCGAACGCCTGTCGCAGCTGCGCAACCAGGCGCGGGAGGCGCATGCGAATGTGCGCAGTGCCGAGGCCGCGCTGACCAGCGCCGAACGGCGGATCACCACGCTCGGCGCGCAGGTCAACCAGGCGCTGTCTCAGGGCGAGGCATCGCGCGCGCAGCTCGCCGCCGCCACCAACAACGTCGGCTCCACCATGCTGCGCGCCCCAATCGGTGGCCGCATCGGCGACAAGACGGTGCGCGTCGGCCAGTTCGTTCAGGCGGGCACCCGGCTGATGTCGGTGGTGCCGGTGCAGCAGCTCTACGTAGAGGCAAACTTCAAGGAAACGCAGCTGGGCCTGATGCGCGTCGGCCAGCCGGTGACGCTGGACGTCGACGCCCTGCCCGGGGTCGACATCCACGGCCGCGTGGAAAGCGTATCGCCCGGCACCGGCGCGCAATTCTCTCTGTTGCCGCCGCAGAACGCGACGGGCAACTTCACCAAGATCGTCCAGCGCGTGCCGGTGCGCATCGCCATCGATGCAGGGCCCGAAACGCGCAAGCTGCTGCTGTCGGGCATGTCGGTGGAGGTCACCGTCGACACCCGCTCCGCCAAGGGCGCGGAGGACCGCATCCGCGAGGAGCAGGACGCGCATAATGATCGGCAGGGGGAGCGGCGGCGGTGAGCAGCGCCGCGCCCACGGCCGGTGCGCCCCCGCGCAAGGCGCCGGCGCCGAAGGCTCCACCGGCGGAACGGGCGGACCTTGCGGCCTGGCTGGCGGTGGCGGCGGGCACCATGGGCGCGCTGATGGCGACACTGGACGTGTCGATCGTCAACTCCGCGTTGCCGACCATCCAGGGGGAGATCGGCGCCAGCGGCACGGAGGGCACGTGGATCGCGACCAGCTATCTGGTGTCGGAGATCGTCATCATCCCGCTCGCGGGCTGGCTGGAGCGGGTGCTGGGCCTGCGCACCTTTCTGCTGATCGCGGCGGGGCTGTTCACCTGCTTTTCCGTCGTGTGCGGCCTGTCCACCACGCTGACCATGATGATCATCGGCCGCGTCGGCCAGGGCTTCACCGGCGGCGCGATGATCCCCACCGCGCAGACGATCATCGCCACCCGCCTGCCGCGCGCGCAACAGCCGATCGGCACCGCAATGTTCGGCGTGACCGCGATCCTCGGGCCGGTGCTGGGGCCGCTGGTCGGGGGCTGGCTGACGGAGAACGTCAGCTGGCATTACGCGTTTTTTCTCAACATCCCGATCTGCGCGGCGCTGGTCGCGCTGCTGTTCGTCGGTCTGCCGCACCGCAAGCTGCGGCTTGACCTGATCGGCGAGGCCGACTGGCTCGGCATCATCGGCCTCGCGCTCGGGCTCGGCGGGCTGACGGTGGTGCTGGAGGAAGGCGAGCGCGAGCAATGGTTCTCGTCCACCACGATCATCTGGCTCACGGTGGTGATGGTGTTCGGCTTCATCTGCCTGTTCGCCGGCCAGGCGCTTGCGAAGCGGCCGGTGATCCGGCTGCGGCTCTTGCTCGATCGTCAGTTCGGCAGCGTGGTGGTGATGGGCACGGTGGTCGGCATGGTGATCTATGGCACCTCCTATGTGATCCCGCAGTTCCTCGCCGTTATCGCCGACTATAACGCGCTGCAGGCGGGCAAGGTGGTGATGCTGTCGGGCATACCCAGCCTGATGATGATGCCGCTGGTGCCGCTGCTGATCCGCTATTTCGACATTCGTTTGGCGGTCGGGCTGGGTCTCGGCATCCTGGCGCTCAGCGCTTACATGGAAACCGACCTGACGGCGCTGTCGACGGGGAGCGGGTTCACCGATTCGCAGCTGCTGCGCGGCGTCGGCACGATCTTTGCCATGCTGTTCCTGCAACAGGCGGCGATCCAGTCGGTGCCGCCCGAGAGTGCCAGCGACGCCGCCGGCCTGTTCAACGCCGCCCGCAATATCGGCGGCAGCCTGGCGCTGGCGGGGATCGCGGTGATCCAGGACCAGCGCATCTGGCTGCACAGCCGGCGGATGGAGGAAACGCTGAACGCCAATGGCCTTGACGTCCAAACCTATGTGGCGGGGCAGGCGGCGGCGCTCGGCGGCCAGCAACAGGCGATGCAGAGCATCGGCCGCACCATCCAGGTGCAGGCGCTGACCATGACCTTCACCGACCTGTTCTGGATCCTGTCGGTGGGCATCGTTTGCGTGCTGCCCCTGGTGCTTTTTCTCCGGCCGCTCAAGGGCAAGCCGGTGGCTGCCGGTCATTGAGGAACCTCATGCGTCATCCGTTACTCCTGGGCGCGCCGCTGGCGCTCGCCGCCTGCACCGTGGGACCGAACTACGCCGGCCCGCCGCGCGCCGCGTCCGCCGACGCGCCAAACCATTTCGTGCGCGGGGGCGATGTCGCGAACGCCGACGCGCCTGCGGTGGGACAGTGGTGGACCGCGCTCGGCGACACGACCCTGGATGCGCTGGAAACGCGGGCGCTCGCCGCAAACCCCGATATTGCCGTGGCGCAGGCGCGGCTTCACCAGGCGCGCGCCGCGCTGCAGCTGGAGCGCGGCAACCAGCTGCCCAACGTCAGCGCCCAGGCGACCTATCTTCATGCGAAGCTGCCCGGCATCAACCTTGGTCAAAGCTCAGGCAGTGCCGGCGCCGGCGACGGTCAATCCTCTGACGCCGGCCAGTCGTCGGGCGGCGGCTCCACCTCGCTCAACTTCTATAATGTCGGATTCGACGCGAGCTGGGAGGCGGACCTGTTCGGCGGCCAGCGGCGCACCGTCGAGGCGCAGCGTGCCCAGGTCGCGGCGGCCGAAGCCAACGTCGCCGACGCGCAGGTCAGTCTGTCGGCCGAGATCGCGCAGAACTACGTCAACCTGCGCGACCGCCAGCAGCGCATCGCATTGTCGGAGCGCTCGTCGGCGATGCAGCGGCAGATGCTGGCCCTGACCCGGCAACGGTTCGCGCGCGGCACCGCGTCCGCCCTCGATGTCGAGCGGTTGCGCGGGCAGGTCGAGAGCACCGATGCCGAGCGGCTGCCGCTTGGCGCCGAGGTCGAAGGCTACCTCAATGCGCTTGCCGTGCTGACCGGCGTCGAGCCGGGCGCGGTGGACGCGATGCTGAAGGCGCCCGCACCGGTGCCGCTGCCGCCTGCATCGGTGGCGGTCGGTGACTCGGCCGCGCTGCTCCAGCGTCGCCCCGACATCCGGGCCGCCGAACGCACGATTGCCGCGCAGACGGCGCGCATCGGCATCGCGGAATCTGCGCGCTTCCCCCGGATAAATCTGCTTGGCATCATCGGGCTTGGCGGCAGCAGGCTGTCCGACCTCACCGATCTTGGAAACCTCAGCGCGATCGCGGCGCCGATGCTGCAATGGAGTTTCCTCGACTTCGGCCGCAACGCCGCGCGCGTGCGGCAGGCGGAGGGCGTGCGCGAGGAAGCGGAGGCGCGCTACCGGTCGACGGTGCTGGGCGCCCTGCGCGATGCCGAAAACGCGCTGTCGCGCTTCGGCAACCGCCGCTCCACCGTGGCCAGCATCGCGCGGGCCAAGGCGTCGGCGGACCGCGCGGCGGCGTTGATGCAGCAGCGCTATCGGGCGGGCACGGCGACGCTGATCGACACGCTCGACGCCGAACGCCAGCGGGTGGCAGCCGAACAGAACCTGTCGGCGGCGACGGCGGGGCTCACCACCGATTTCGTCGCGCTGCAAAAGGCGCTGGGGCTGGGCTGGCAGGCGAGCTGACGCGCGGCGGCGCACCGCGCCCGCCTCGCCTGGCGTCAGAACGCGTCGCGGATGGTTTCCATGGTGACGTGGGTGGACGTGCTGGCGACATGCGGCAGGCTGGAGATGCGTTCGCCCAGCACCTCGCGATAGCGGCGGATGTCGGCAGTGCGCACCTTGAGCAGGTAATCGAAGCTGCCCGCCACCATGTGGCATTCCTCGATCTCGCGGATCTTGAGCACCGCGCGCCGGAAATCGTCTAGCGCCGCCTCGCGCGTGTCGGACAGCCGTACTTCGGTAAAGGCGATATGGTCCTCGCCCAGCTTGGCGAAGTCGATCGCGGCGTGGAAGCCGCGGATATAGCCATCGGCGATCAGGCGCCGCAGCCGCACCTGGCATGGTGTCTTCGACAGCCCGACCCGGCGTGCCAGTTCGCTGACCGATAGCCGCCCGTCCGCGCGCAGGGCGTCGATGATCTTGCGATCGAACGGGTCGATCGGATCGGAAGGGTGGGGTCGCTCGGCCATCTGCACTGACTTTTGCTGATAATCAGGATCGGATGGCTTAATACTGGCATGATTCCGGCACGATATGCCAGCGGCTGTTCTGCTAGGCTTGCGCCTTGTCGCTGCCGCCCGAGGTTCCTCCATGGCTTCCCTGTCCGATTCCGCGCCCGTCTCTGCTTCCTCGCCGCTGTTCGCCCGCTTCGCGCCTCCGATCCGGCCGCAGACGCCGCTTCGCCAGGCGATCACCGCCGCCACCCGCCGGCCCGAGCGTGAGGCGGTCGAAGCGCTGCTAGACATTGCCGTGTTTCCCGATGCGGTTCGTGATGCCGCCACGGCGACTGCCACCGCGCTGATCACGGCCCTGCGCGGCAAGGGGCAGGCGCGCGGGATCGAGGGGCTGGTGCGCGAGTACGCGCTGTCGAGCGAGGAGGGCGTGGCGCTGATGTGCCTCGCCGAAGCGCTGCTGCGCATCCCCGACGATGCCACGCGCGATGCGCTGATCCGCGACAAGGTCGCGCGTGGCGACTGGAGATCGCACCTGGGCGACGGCCGCTCCCTGTTCGTCAACGCCGCGACCTGGGGGCTGGTGGTGACCGGCAAGCTTGTCGACAGCACCAACCGCACGGGCCTTGGCGCAGCGCTCACCCGGCTGATCGCGCGGGCCGGCGAGCCGGTGATCAGGCGCGGCGTCGATACCGCGATCCGGTTGATCGGCGAACAGTTCGTCACCGGCGAAACCATCGAAGGCGCGCTCGCCAACGCCAAGCCCGCCGAGGCGCGCGGCTTCGGCTACAGCTACGACATGCTCGGCGAGGCGGCGACCACCGCTGCCGATGCGGAGCGCTATTACCGCGACTACGAACACGCGATCCACGCGATCGGCACGGCGTCGGCGGGCCGCGGCGTCTATGGCGGCCCGGGCATTTCGATCAAGCTGTCGGCGCTCCACCCCCGCTATTCGCGCGCGCAAGGCCAGCGGGTGATGGCCGAACTGCTGCCGCGGGTGAAGGCGCTGGCGGCGCTGGCGCGCGGCTATGACGTCGGCTTTAACATCGATGCGGAGGAGGCCGACCGGCTGGAACTGAGCCTCGACCTGCTCGAAAGTCTCGCCCTCGACGCGGACTTCAGCGATTGGAACGGCCTCGGCTTCGTCGTGCAGGCCTATGGCAAGCGCTGCCCGGCGGTGATCGACTGGATCATCGATCTCGCTGCCCGTGCCGACCGGCGGATCATGGTGCGGCTGGTCAAGGGCGCCTATTGGGACGCCGAGATCAAGCGCGCACAGGTCGACGGCCTCGCCGACTTCCCCGTCTACACCCGCAAGATCCACACCGATGTCGCCTACGTCGCCTGCGCGAAGAAGCTGCTCGCCGCGCCGCACGCCGTGTTTCCGCAGTTCGCGACGCACAATGCGCAGACGCTGGCGACGATCTTTCACACGGCGGGCCCCGATTTCGCGGTTGGCGATTACGAGTTCCAATGCCTGCACGGCATGGGCGAGCCGCTGTACGAGGAGGTGGTCGGCCACAACAAGCTGAACCGCCCGTGCCGCATCTATGCCCCGGTCGGCACGCACGAGACACTGCTCGCCTATCTGGTCCGCCGTCTGCTGGAGAATGGCGCCAATTCGTCTTTCGTCAATCGCATCGCCGATCCGCAGGTGGGGATCGGCGACCTCGTGGCTGACCCGGTGGAGCTGGTGCGCGGCGCTGAGGACGGTGGCGACAGACACCCGCTGATCGCACTTCCGGAAGACATCTATGTGGGCCGGCGCAATTCGGCGGGGCTCGATCTTGCCGACGAATCCGTGCTCGCCATGCTCGACGACGTGCTGCGTGCCGGCGCCGATACGACCTGGACGGCGGCGCCCGCGAACGGCGGCGGCAGAGAGCGCGCCGTGCTAAACCCTGCCGACCTTCGCGACCGCGTCGGCACGGTGGTCGAGGCGTCACCTGACGAGGCGCTGGCGGCCGTGGCCGCCGCCGAGGCGGCCGCTCCGGGCTGGGCCGCCGTCGCGCCAGTGGACCGTGCCGCTTGCCTCGACCGCGCCGCCGAGCTTCTCCAGCAAGAGATGCCCGCGCTGCTCGGCCTGATCATGCGCGAGGCGGGCAAGTCGCTGCCCAACGCGATCGGCGAAGTGCGCGAGGCGATCGACTTCCTGCGCTATTACGCACAGCAGGGACGCGATACGTTGACCCCTGCTCACCGGCCGGTCGGGCCGGTGGCGTGCATCAGCCCGTGGAACTTCCCGCTCGCCATCTTCACGGGCCAAGTCGCCGCCGCGCTGGTCGCCGGCAATCCGGTGCTCGCCAAACCGGCGGAGGAAACGCCGCTGATCGCCGCGCGCGCGGTCGCGCTGCTGCACCAGGCGGGCGTGCCGGCCGAGGTCTTGCACCTGCTCCCCGGCGACGGTTCGGTCGGCGCGGCGCTGGTCGCGGCACCGGCGGTGGCGGGCGTGATGTTCACCGGCTCCACCGAGGTCGCGCAAGCAATCGGCAAGGAACTCGCCAAGCGCCTGTCGCCCGACGGCCGGCCGATCCCGTTCATCGCCGAGACGGGCGGCCAGAACGCGATGATCGTCGATTCCTCCGCGCTGGCCGAGCAGGTGGTCGGCGACGTCATCGCCTCCGCCTTCGACAGCGCCGGCCAGCGTTGCTCGGCGCTGCGCGTGCTCTGCCTTCAGGAGGAGATTGCCGATCGCACGCTGGCGATGATCAAGGGCGCGCTGCACGAGCAGTCGATCGGCCGCACCGATGCGCTGGCGGTGGACATCGGCCCGGTGATCACGGCCGACGCGAAGGACACGCTCGATGGCCATGTGGGCCGGATGCGGAGCCTGGGGCGCAAGGTCGACCGGATCGCGCTGCCGGAGGAGGCCGCGCGCGGCTTCTTCGTGCCGCCCACGATCGTCGAGCTCGACAGCATCGCGGACCTGAATCGCGAGGTATTCGGCCCCGTGCTTCACGTGCTGCGGTTCCCCCGCGCTGGCCTCGATACGCTTATCGAGCAGATCAACGCCACCGGCTATGGCCTCACCTTCGGGCTCCACACCCGGCTCAACGCGGTGGTGGATCGCGTGACGGAGCGGATCGAGGCGGGCAACCTCTACGTCAACCGCAACATGATCGGTGCGGTGGTGGGCGTGCAGCCGTTCGGCGGTCACGGCCTTTCGGGTTCGGGGCCGAAGGCGGGCGGGCCGCTCTACATCCACCGTCTGGTGACGGGCGCTTCGGCACCGACGCCGCCGGGAGCAGCGGTGGTCGATCCAGTGGCAATCGAGTTTGCGAGCTGGCTGGACGCGTCGGGCGAGGCAGTTGGCGCGGCGGCGGTGCGCGAGGCGGTCGCCGCATCGCCGCTTGGGATCGAGGTGGAGCTGCCGGGGCCGGTGGGGGAGCGCAACCTGTACGCGCTGCGCCCGCGTGGCCGCGTCCTGCTGCTGCCCGACACCCGCGCGGGGCTGATCCGTCAGATCGCGGCGGCCCTCGCGACGGGCAACCGGCTGGTCGTGCACGCCGATGCCGGCCTGCGGGCGCCGTTCGCGAGCTTGCCCGCGCGCGTGGCGGCACGGATCGAATGGGTGGACGACTGGCGGAAGCGGGGCCCGTTCGCGGGGGCATTGATCGAGGGCGACCGCGTCACGACCCTGCGCGCGCTTGGCGAGATCGCCGCGATGCCGGGGCCGATCGTGCTGGCGCAGGCCGGGGAAACGTATCGACTCGACTGGCTGGTCGAGGAGGTGTCCACCTCGATCAACACCACCGCCGCCGGCGGGAATGCGAGCCTGATGACGCTGGTGTGATCGCGCCCTAGTTTGAGGCCGGCTGCTTGCCGATCGCGACGGTGGGCACGAACGCTGCCAGCACCAGCGTCGCGGCGGCGATGGCCAGCACGCCCCAGAAGGTGAGGTGAAGGCCGTGCGCGAGGGCAGCGCGGCCCGCCACGTCGCTCGCCGCCGCGCCGTGGCGATCGAGCAGGCGCTGGATCTGCTCCAGCGACCCGGCGTGCCCCCGCGCCAGGCTGGCGTTGAGCACGGCCCCGAGCACCGTCGCGCCCAGCGTACTGCCGAGGTTCCGCGCGAACAGGTTGGAGGCGGTGGCCGCGCCCCGCGCCGACCAGCCGACGCTGTCCTGGATGAGGACAATCGCCGCGGTGCTGAAGAAGCCCATGCCGAAGCCCATCACCAGCGAGCCCAGTCCCGCAACGAGTGGCGACATCGCCGGCGACAACAGCACAAAGGCGACACCGCCCAACGGCAGCAAGCCGGCGCCTGCCACCAGGATCGGCCGCAAACCGAAGCGAGCGAAGTTGCGCGCGCCCACCGTTGCTGCGATCGGCCAGCCCAGCACCATCGCCGTCAGCATGAAGCCCGCCACCAGCGGCGTGCGACCCATCACCGCCTGCACGTACATCGGCAGAAAGGTGGTGAGCCCGATCACTGCCATGCCGCTGAACAGTGTCGCGGCGTTGGTGGCGGCGATCGCTCGCTGCGCCCACAGGGAGAAGTCGACCATGGGATCGCGCGCGCGTCGTTCCTGCCACACAAAGCCGGCGGCACTGACGACGAAGATCGCGGCGGCGACCACCGTGGTGCGCGTGTCACCGGCGCCGGCTTGGGTCAGCGCCACCATCAGCGCGGCGACGGCGACGCTGAACAAGCCTGCGCCGATCGCATCCACGCTGCGCTGCTGGGCCGACACGGTTTCGCGCAGGAACAGGAAGAAGCCCGCCGCTGCCGCAAGGCCAATGGGCACGTTGATCCAGAAGATCCAGGCCCAGCTGACGTGGCTGACGATCAACCCGCCCGCGAGCGGCCCGATCACCGACGACACGCCCCACACGCTCGCCAGCCAACCTTGCACGCGCCCGCGCTCATGCGCCGGGTAGAGGTCGCCGATCACCGTCATCGATACCGGCTGGATCGCGCCCGCGCCGAGTCCCTGGATCAATCGAAAGGCGATCAGCGATGGCATCGACCACGCGAGGCCGCACAGCACCGAACCCGCCACGAAGATGCCGATGCCGACCAGCAGCACCGATCGACGGCCGTACAGGTCCGCCAGCTTGCCGAACACCACCGTGGTCGCCGTCTGGGCGAGCAGGAAGGAGGCGAACACCCAGGAATAAAGCTCGAGGTGACCAAGCTGGCTGGCGATCTGCGGCATGGCGGTGGAGACGATGGTCGCCTCGATCGCGATCATGAACGATGCCGCCATCACAGCGGCGAGCACCAGCGGTCGGCGTACCGACGGCGGTTCGTCGGAGATCGCGGGCGCAGGCGGCGCGTCGGCGATCATCGCGTCCATGCGGGTACCTCCATCAGGGCGAACGCCATGCTCCGCGCTCTCTTCATGGCCCGCACCGTCATGCCTCGCCCTTCATGTGCGCTGCGAAGGCGGCCGCATGGTCGGGGTGCCAGCGCGACAGCGCCGGCCGGTTGTGGATGATGTCGCCCGCGCTCCACGCGATCCGCTTCTCGTCGGTGGCGCGATCGACGTCGTGGTCGGGGCACAGGATGTAGAAGTCGTCCGCGGCCATGCCCGCCAGCATGAAGTCCGCAACCTGCTCGGCCGTCCACGCCGCCGCCGGCTTCTCGCTCGTGCCGCGACGGCGGGTGAAGCCGGTGAAGGTGAAGCCGGGGATCAGCAGGTGCGCGCTCACCCGGCCCGCTGTGGCCAGCAGGTCGTGCGCCAGGCTTTCGGTAAGCGCCTTCAGCCCGGCCTTGCTGACGTTGTACGCGGTGTCGCCGGGCGGCAGGGTGATACCCTGTTTTGAGCCGGTGTTGACGACGGCGCACGGCCAATCTGCCGCGAGCATCGCCGGCAGGAACGCCTGAAGGCCATAAAGCACGCCCATCAGGTTGGTGGCGACCGTGCGTTCCCAGATTTCCGGGCCGGCGAGGATGCCGCCGCCGCCCTCGCGCCCGGCATTGTTCATCAGCAGCGAGACAGGGCCGCACGCGCTTGCCCCGTCGGCGAGTGCCGCGACCTGGGCGCGGTCGCTGACGTCGGTGGGTACCGCGCGCGCATCCACGCCGTTTGCTTGCAGCTCACCGGCAGCTTGCCCCAGCAGATCGCCGTCGATGTCGGCCAGCACCAGCCGCATGCCGGCCGCGCCCAGGCGCTGGGCGGCGGCAAGGCCGATGCCGCTCGCCCCGCCGGTGATCACCGCGACGTGGCCCGGCATGATGGCGCGATGCCCGCTCATGCGCCGAGTTCCTTCGAGCGAGTTGGCGCGTCGGCCGGGATCAGCTTTTCTCCCCGCAGCTCCTCCCACAGCGCCGCTGGTATGGGGGCGGCGATCAGCTTTGCATTGTCGCGCACCTTGTCGGGTCGCTTGGCACCGGGAATGACGGCGGCGACCACCGGGTGGGCGGCGCAGAACTGCAGCGCGGCGGCGCGGATGTCGACGCCGTGGCGTTCACAAACGGCAGCGATCCGATCGCGCAGCGCCACCATCTCGGCCGGCGCTTCGGCATATTCGAACGTGCGGCCGCCCGCGAGCAGCCCCGAATTGAACGGGCCGCCGACCACCACGTGAACGCCGGCTTCGGCGCACATCGGGAACAGCCGGTCGAGCGCGGGCTGGTTGAGCAGGCTGTAGCGCCCCGCCAGCAGGAACACGTCGGGGTCGGCCTGTTCCAGCGCGCGGATGCAGGGTTCTGTCAGGTTGACGCCCAGGCCCCAGCCACGGATCACCCCTTCCTCACGCAGCCGGGTCAGCGCGCGGAACGCGCCGCTGCGCGCAATGGCGAACTGCTCTTCCCACGCATCGCCGAGATGATCGGCGGCGAGGTCGTGCACAAAGGCGATGTCGATCCGGGCGAGCCCCAGGCGCTGCAGGCTGTCCTCGACCGAGCGCATGGTCGCGTCAAAGGAATAGTCGCTTTCCACCCGAAACGGCAGCCCGTCCACGAACGGCGGATTGTCCGGCCGGGTGGCATCGGGGCGCAGCAGCCGCCCGACCTTGGTGGACAGCACGAATTCATCGCGAGGATAGCGGCGCAGCACGTTGCCGAAACGGTGTTCGGACAAGCCGCTGCCATAATGCGGCGCCGTATCGAAATAGCGCACGCCGCTGTCCCACGCCTGCGTCAATGCCGCTTCGGCTACGCTCTCGTCCACCACATCGAACATGTTGCCAAGCGGGGCGCCGCCAAAGCCAAGCGGGCCGGGGGGAGCGAAATGGGTCATGGAACGGTCCTTGGAATGTCAGGCACGGTGCACCCACCGCCGCGGCCGGATGGCGCGAACGGGCAGGGTCGCGCTCGTCCGGTCGGTAACCCCCGACAGCGCTGGTTGTTCACGGCGCGCGTGTTTGATCGTGTTTGAGGTGTCGCCGGCAGGCCGTCAGCGACCGGTGGTGCCGCGTCCTCTCCGCTTCCGTGTGTTCCGAATCTGTTCGTTTTGCCCTATCGGAGGACGATGGTCGCGGCTGTCGTCAGGAAAGTGATTCACGTCGACATGGACGCCTTCTACGCGTCGGTGGAACAGCGCGACGATCCCGCGCTGCGCGGCCGACCGGTGGCGGTGGGCTCGGCGGCGGCGCGCGGCGTGGTGGCGGCGGCGAGCTATGAGGCGCGGGCGTTCGGCGTCCGCTCGGCGCTGCCATCAGTGACGGCGCTGCGCCGCTGCCCCGACCTCCTGTTCGTACGACCGCGGTTCGACGTCTACAAGGCGGTAAGCCAGCAGATCCACGCGATCTTTGCGGACTATACCGATCTGATCCAGCCGCTGTCGCTCGATGAAGCGTATCTCGACGTTACCGAAAACAGGCGGGGCCTGCCCACCGCCTGGGCCACAGCCAAGGAAATCCGCGCGCGTATCCGGGCGGAAACCGGCCTCACCGCCTCGGCCGGCATTTCGTACAACAAGTTCCTCGCCAAACTCGCCTCCGATCACCGCAAGCCCGATGGCCAGTTCGCCGTCACGCCCGGCATGGGGGAAGCGTGGATCGAAACGCTCCCCGTTTCGCGCTTCCATGGCGTCGGCCCGGTCACCGCGGCCAAGATGAAACGGCTGGGGATCGAAACGGGGGCGGACTTGCGGGCGCGGTCGCTCGATTTCCTGCGCGCGCACTTCGGCAGTGCGGCCGGCTGGTACCATGCCATCGCGCGCGGCGAAGACGATCGCCCGGTCAACCCGCACCGCCAGCGCAAGTCGTCGGGATCGGAAACGACGTTCGGCCGCGACCTCACCGACCCAGGCGAGATCGAGGCAGGGGTGCTCGGCCAGGCCGACGACGTCTGGGCGTGGTGCGAGCGTGCCGGCGCGTTCGGGCGGACGGTGACGGTCAAGGTCAAGTTCGGGGATTTCCAGCAGATCACCCGCAGCCGCAGTCAATCCGCGCCGGTCACCAGCCGCGAACAGTTGCACGCGGCGGCAAAGGCGCTGATCCGCTCGGTGGTGCCGGCCGAAAAGGGCATCCGGCTGGTCGGCGTCACCGTGTCCAACTTCGAGGCGGTGGCGGCGCAGCCCGACGCGCTGCCGCTGTGGCAGGAGCCTGTTGTGCAAGGTGCCGAGGGATGACCCTGGCCGGCCCCAAGCCGTCCCGGCTTGGGATCGCACCGGCGGGGGCCTATATACACAGAGCGAAACGAATCCTCCGTTCAAGAGTCTAGCTAGGTCATGACCCCGTCTCGCCCAATGTTCGATTGGCAGCCTTCTTCGCACGATCAGCACCAGTCGGCGCTCTACGAGCATGTTGCAGCGGCGGCCTTCCCTTGCGTCGGTGCCAAGGCGGCACTGGCGCGCGGCACGCTGGAAGTGCTGACCTGCCGCAGCATCGACAGCGCCTGGGACGACATGCGCATCCACGAGCGCCTGTTGCACTTCACCCGCGCCTATCGCGACGATCCCGGCCTGTTCCGCAGCCTGGCGGTGGTGTTCGAAGGACCGGAGACGCTGACGGAGGCGGAATTCGAGCGGTTGATGTGGACCCGCATCCAGTCGCTGTCCGACAAGGACGTGTGGCGCGGACAGGAATATGACGACACGGTCAGCCCCGATCCCGACAGCCCGCATTTCTCGCTGAGCTTCGGCGGTGAAGCGTTCTTCGTGGTCGGCCTTCACCCCCACGCCAGCCGGCCCGCGCGTCGATTTGCGCAGCCGGTGATGGTGTTCAACCTCCACGACCAGTTCACGACCCTGCGCGCGCAAGGCAAGTATGAGGGCATGCGGGAGAAGATCCTGACGCGCGACGAGGCGCTGGCGGGGTCACGCAACCCGATGCTCGCCCGCCACGGCGAATCGAGCGAGGCACGGCAATATAGCGGCCGGGTAGTCGGCGAAGACTGGCGTTGCCCGTTCCACTATCGCGGTGATGCGTGAGCGACGCACCTACTCTCGACGGCAGCGACACGGTCATTCCGGAGCGCAGCGGCACAGCGTTCCGTCTGGAGGCTGGGCAGACGCTGCGGGTGATCGATCCGCGCGGCGAGCAGGTGTCGGACCTGCTCGCGTTCAATGCCGATGACCTGGGCGAGGTGATCTCGTCGGGCCGCACGCTCGACTATGCCGAGACGATCTACCTGACGACCGGGCACACGCTGTATTCCAATCGCTCCCGCCCGATGCTGGAGATCGTCGAGGACACGGTCGGCCGTCACGACTTCCTGCTGACGCCGTGCTCCTATGACACCTTTCACCACTTCTACCCGGCGCTGGAGCCGCATCGGGGATGCTTCGGCAATCTGGCGGCGGCGCTGGAGCCGTTCGGTGTCGTGCCCGACCAGATCCCGACGGCGTTCAACTGCTTCATGAACGTGCCGATCGACGGCGAGACCGGCAAGCTGCGAGTGCTGCCGCCCATCAGCCGCGCCGGCGACTACATCTCGCTTCAGGCGAAGATGGACCTGGTGATCGGCCTCACCGCCTGTTCCGCGCCCGATTCGAACGGGGGCACGTTCAAGCCGATCCATTACCGCATCGAGGGCTAGCGCCAGCGAATTCGTCGCCGGGCCAAGTGGTTGGCGTGACTGGACGTTTCGTCGCGACGCCTTATATACCGGTCATTATGGAATCATCCACCACCTGTGCGACCAAGGGTCGGCCGCGTGAGTTCTGCACCGAAGCGGCACTGGCAGCAGCGCTGCGCGTGTTCTGGAGCCAGGGCTACGAGGGCGCGTCCATGGCGGACCTGACCGAGGCCATGGGCATCACCAAGCCCAGCCTGTACGCCGCGTTCGGCAACAAGGAGGCCTTGTTCCGCAAGGCGCTCGACCTCTACGAGCGCGAAAAGCTCGACTACATGCGCCAGGCGCTGGATGCGCCCACGGCGCGCGAGGTTGCTCACCGGCTGTTGCACGGCGCACTGGCCAGCCAGACCCGCAGCAGTGAGCCCAAGGGTTGCCTGGAGGTGATCAGCTCCGTCGCGTGTGGCGCCGAAGCCGAATCGATCCGGCAGGAAGTGATCGCTCGCCGCGCCTCCTCGCAACGCGCGCTGCTCGTCCGGTTCGATCGTGCCAAGACGGAAGGCGACCTGCCCGCCGACACTGACGTGCAGGGGCTGGCAAGCTATCTGATCGCGATCCTGCAAGGCATGGCCGTGCAGGCGGGCGCCGGCGCGTCGCCCGACGAGTTGGAGCGCTTGATCGACACGGGGCTGGCGATGTGGCCGGCCGGCGCACAGGCTGCGCAACCCGCCACGTAGAAAAATACCGACTGGTACAGAAAGTCGCTTGACGAGTCGGCGGCAGAGTTCCATACCGCTCGGTACGCAAGGGGCTCGCTTTCGCGGCTCCGGTTCAACAATCAACGGCTGGCCACCGATGGCCGGGCCGGTCGGCGTGTGGCGCCGACCGGAATGGGGAGATGTGTCATGGCCTATATGTCTTTCGCCGAACAGCTCGACGGGCCGGTGCTGCCCGACACTGTGGCGCAGCCGCCGCGTGCCGCGCGTATCGGAATGGAAGGGTTCTCGGCGCTGGAATGGTCGGTGGTCGCGATCGCCGAGCGCGACAAGGTCTCCAGCCTGCGCCAGCCTGGACGCATGGCGATCGCGCTCGGTGCGCTGTTCGGCGACCGCCACAATCCGCGCCTCGCTGACCCCCGGCTGGAAGCATTGCGGCGGATGGCGGTGCTCAGCTGGCATCACGGCTTCACCGTGCCCGGGTCCGCGGTGCGCGAGTTCACCGATGCCGGCTATAGTCTCGAGCAATACGAAACGCTGGTCGCCAGCATCAGCGCCGCGCGCGCCAAGCGCCAGCGGCGGCCACGGCGCTGAACCGGCTCGCCCGATAGTGGCGCTTAGGGCTTCCAGGTAAGGTTTCGGCAACCATTGCCATTTACCAATCGGCACTTCGAAACAGCCCGGCGCCGCCGTGGCTCAACTCTTCGAGGTTGCCCACTGTGAACGCCTTCAGTTCCATCCAGCCCAGCCGTACGTTCGCGCTCGACGTGTCCGCCCGAGGCTATCAGGTGCTGTTCCGCACCGACGAGACCAACCGCTGCCCCGGCTGCGGCCATGCGCAGTGGCTGGTCGGCCGGATCACCGCCGAATGCTGCTTCTGCGGCACGGCGCTGGCGCTTGCCGAGGCCGAGTGGAGCGGCATGGGCCCCAGTTCGGCGCAAAAGGCAGTGTCGCTGCACATCGTCGGTGGCCAGTCGCTCACCGCCGGCCGCGAAAAGCGCCGCGAGCAGCGCGTGCCCGCCAACGGTCGCGTGCTGGGGCTGTTCATCGACGGATCGCCGCACGCGTTCGCCATCCAGAATTCCTCATCGGGCGGCGTGATGGGCGAAGCCTTGCCCGGGATCGCCGATGCAGAATCGCTGGTGGTGGAGCTGGAGGACGGCACCCGGCTGCCTGCGGTGCTGAAATGGGCCAAGGACGAGTTCGTCGGCCTGGCATTCGTCACCGGCTGACCGGCGCCGCAACGGCCGGCTGCCGGCGCGTCACGGTTGAGCGGCAGCTTGCCGAGATCAATCTTCCTCGGTTTGTCCGCCAGATGCTTGTGTACGGAGGGAACAGCCTAGTCGCCGGTGACAGGGGGTTCTGGCGAAGGGCGGGGTAGAACAGGAGGCGTGCTATCCACGTACGTCAGCCAGTTTTTCCAAACCGAGTAAGATCGTAGCTGGGTCAGGCGTGTCTGGCATTCGAGCTCCATGCTCACCCGTATTGAGCCACCGCGCCAGTTATTGAACACGGCACCACACTCGGAGTCGCGGTAGACGATCCAAGCTCGTTGCGAACGGGCCAGTTCGCGTGCGACCTTCCCATTATCCTCTTTCCCCAGGCGCTTCAGTGCGGCTTGATAGTAGCGGTTCAAGTCAGCGTCTGCTTAATCGAACCTGGATTTCTGCCAACTATTGACCTCTGGTGTAGTCGTGCCGGGGCAGAGCGCCTCGGAAGCCGGACCAGCGGCGGCGAAAATCAGGGCGAGGAGCGATAGCATGTCAGCGCCCTTCTACGGAAAGCGATCCTCCTCTATTGCAAGCTCATGTTGCTTGATAGGGGCGGGTTGCTGACGACGCGAATCGCCCACGATCCGATCACTCGGGATTGTCTAGAAAGCAGCTAAAGCCGCCGCTCGCACCGTCCTCCGGTGTGGTCAGGCCCCGACCTCGCCCGTCAAGCAGCCTGAAGACCCGGCAGAGCGGGGCGGTCGTCGCGGCGCTTGGCCTCCACAATCGGGATCTCGATGGTGAAGCTGGTGCCCACGCCGCGTTGCGAGCGCACCTCGATGGTGCCGCCCATCATCTGGCAGAAGCGCTTGGTCAGCGCGAGGCCTAGGCCGGTGCCGCCGAACTTGTTGACCGTGTCGTTCTCCGCCTGGCCGAAATCGTCGAAGATCCGCTCCAACCCTTCGGGGCTGATGCCGATGCCGTTGTCGGTGACCTCCAAGATCATCACCGCGCCGCGCTCGGTCTCCCGGCGCAGCACGGTCAGCATGATGGTGCCCTTGCTGGTGAACTTGGCGGCGTTGGATAGCAGGTTGAGGATTGACTGGCGGACCTTGAGCGCGTCCAGCTCCACGGTGCCCAGGTCCTGGGGCATGTTGACCAGCATGCGGTTGTCGCGCTTGCCGATCAGCGGCGAGGCGGTGGCGATCACCTCGTTGACCAGCGAGGTCACCTCCACCGGCTGCGTCGACAGCTCAAGCCGGTTCGCTTCGATCGACGACAGGTCGAGCACTTCGTTGACCAGCGCCAGCAGATGGCGGCCGGCGGCGTGGATGCGGTCCAGGTCCTGCATCTTGCGGCTGGCGTCCTCCTGATCCTCGCGATCCTCGAACGTTTCGCGCAGCATCTCGGCATAGCCGATCACGGCGTTGAGCGGCGTGCGCAGCTCATGGCTCATCTTGGCGAGAAAGATCGACTTGCGCTTGCTGGCGAGCTCGGCCGCCTCCATTGCCCGGCGCAACAGCTTTAGCTTGCCGCGCTGGTGGATGGTCTCCTGCTCCAGCTTGAGGCTGAGCCGCATGACCGTTTCGTAATACAGCGACAGCAGCGTCATGTAGGTCAGCGCCGCGATGATGGAAAAGGTGTTGGCGACCTCAAGGCTTGCGGGCGCGAGCAGCGTCGGAAAAGCGCCAAGCCACAGCCGCATGGCAAAGAAGCCGATCAGCTGCAGCGCCACGCCCGCCAGCACCAGCGTGATCGCGTCGGAGAGGTAGAAGAAGCCCATCACCATGGCGATCAGGAACCAGGGCAGGAACGGCGAACTGATGCCCCCAAAGAAGAACGAACCGAACAGGCTGAGCCCGACCAGCATCTGGACGCTGAAGAACGCTGCCTGGTGCAGCGAGCCGCTGAGCCGCAGCACCAGCGGCGTCAGCAGGAAACTCAGCACCATCGCCTCGGTGCACCAGAGCTGCCAGGAGCCGCCCGCGGTGGTGCGGGCCAGGAAGTAGGTCACCGACTGGCCCATCAGCGGGCCGCCGATGTGCAGGCCCACGAAGGTGCGCGCCATCAGCCGATCGGAATCCGTTTCGCGGATGGCCGGCGGAATGAACCAATCGATGATGCGGTGAAACAGCTTGTCCATCGGGCCCCTCATGTCGGGCGCGGCGATAGCCGGGTGATGCTTAAGAAACCGCCAACCACTCGCTTTACGCCGCCTTAACGGCTCCTCGCGTAAAGCATGGGGGCATGGTGCTGCCGCGTTGACCGCCGGCTGGATCTTGGTGGCTACGGGAGAACGGCTTGTGGAGATCGTGAAGAGCTTGCCGCGCGGCTTCAGCCTCAGCAAGCTCCTGGACCACTTCATCCCGGCCGAGATTCAGGTGAACGCTGAGTCGCATCGCCGTGCCCGCATGTTCATGCTCAGCCATGTGTTCGGCCCCATTCTCGGCAACACGCTGCCACTTTATCTGTTCGTGATGAATATCTCGCGCGATTACCGCGCCGCGGTATTCTTCTTCTCGATCCTGCTGTTCTGGGCCTACCCGTTCGCCTTGCGCAAGACCAGCCGCTATCAGCTGCTGGCGTTTCTGTCGGTTCAGAACCTGATCTTCTGCGCCCTGTGGGCCTGCTATGCCTATGGCGGCGTCAGCTCGCCGTTCCTGCCGTGGATCCTGATCTTCCCGCTGCTCGCCTTCCTCTACCTGCCGCCGCAGGGCATGGTCCGCAACGTCCTTCTGGCGCAGATCTTCGGCAGCGTCTTCATCTTCATGGCCCTGTGCTTCGATGGCGAGACGCTGCCGTATGTCGATCTCGACCAGTTGCAGGTAATCGGCATGATCTCGATGGCGTCGGTGGCGATCTATTTCGCCATGATGTCGTTGTACTTCGCCAAAATGTTCCATGAGCAGCGCGAGTTCGCGCACGAGCTGAACGCGCTGGTATCGACGTCGGACAACCTGCGCAACCTTACCGCCGCGGCCAATCAGGCAAGCGCTGCCAAGGCGGACTTCGTGGCCGGCATGAGCCATGAACTGCGCACGCCGCTCAATGCGATCATCGGCTACAGCCAGCTGCTGCTGGAGGAAGCGCGGGACGAGGAGGACGAGGAGACCGTCACCGACCTCGGACACGTCCACAAGGCGGGGTCGGCGTTGCTCGGTCTGATCGACGACATCCTGTCCTATTCGCGGATCGAGGCGGGCAAGATGCCGCTCAACCCCAGCTACGACATGGCGCACAGCCACATGGACAGCTGGCTGCGCGACCTGGAGCCGGTGCTAGCCAGCCGCGCTTTCACCGTCGAGGTGGAGGGCCAGCGCGGGCTCGATCTGCCCTTGCTCACCGATTGGGCGGCGGTGGGCGCAACGGTGAAGCACCTGATCGCCGGCATCGTCACGCAGAATCACGGCGGACGCATCGTCGTGACGCTCGCGCCTCGCGGCCGGGGGCTGCAATGGACCTTCACCGATCACGCCCCCGATGGCGAGGCGCGTGTTGTCGCCATCTCGCAGGAGATGTTCGAACACACCGGCGACATGTCGGCCAGCAAGTACGGCGGCACCGGTATCGAGATCGCCCTGTCATACAAATACGCGCAGCTGCTCGGCGGCAGCATCGAGGCGGCGACGCTGGGCGACGGACATCCCGTGATGCGGTTGTTCGTGCCCGACCGCTCACCCTCGCAGCAACTCGCCGCCTGACCCCCGATCCGGCCAAACAGCGACTCACAAAGGTATAAGCGATGACCAAGATCCTGATCGTCGAAGACAATGAAATGAACCGCGACATGCTGCAGCGCAGGCTGGAGCGTAAGGGGTATGAGGTGGTGTGTGCCGTTGATGGCCCGCAGGGTATCGCCATGGCCGCGTCCGCGCGGCCGAATTTGATCCTGATGGACGTAGCGCTGGGTGATCTCATGGACGGCTGGGAAGCGACCATCGCGATCCGCGGCAATCCTGCCACCGCCACCATTCCGGTGATCGCGCTCACCGCACATGCGCTGGAAAGCGATCGGCTGAAAAGCATCGAGGTCGGCTGTGCCGATTTCGAAACCAAGCCGGTGTCGTTGCCGCAGTTGCTTGAGAAGATCGAGCTTCACGCGCGCTGAACTGGTCCGGTTAACCTTAGCTGATCCGCATTAATTACCTTTTGCGGATTAGGCTTGGCGCAACACTTCTACTCAGTGGGGTTTCAATGAACGACGTGGTGAATACCGGTCCGGTGATCGATGCACGCGTGATCGATGCACTCGGCGGCAGCATGCGCGACTTCCGGTACTTGCCCGGCGCCAACCTGCTGGACCGGGTGGACGGCTTCTACCAGTGGCAGGAGGCGCGGCGCGCTGCCGGTGTCTGGCCGCTCGGCCGCTCCACGGAGCATGGCGCGTTCAGCCGCGCCACCGCGCGTACCGACGAAGGCGATCTGTTCCACGGCGTCAACTTCGCCAGCCAGGATTACCTCAGCCTCAATTCGCACCCCGCCATCCTGGAAACCGCGATCCAGACGATGCGCGACTATGGTGTCCATTCCGCAGGGTCGCCGGCGCTGGTCGGCAACACCAGCCTGTCGATCGCGCTGGAAGGCAAAATCGCCGAGTTCCTGGGCTATGACCATGTGGCGCTGTTCCCGACCGGCTGGGCCGCCGGCTTCGGCGTCATCAAGGGGCTGGTTCGCCCCAGCGACCACATCGTCATGGATGCGCTGAGCCACGCCTGCCTGCAGGAAGGCGCGCAGGCCGCGACCCGCAACATCCACCTGTTCCGCCATAACCTGGTCGAGACCGCGCGCGACAAGCTCGCCAAGATCCGCGCCACCGACACCGAAAACGGCATCCTGCTGGTCACCGAGAGCCTGTTCTCGATGGACTCGGACACGCCCGACATTCGCGCGCTCCAGGACCTCGCCCACGAATACAATGCGACGCTGGTGGTCGATGTTGCCCATGATCTCGGCAACCTCGGCCCCACCGGGCGCGGCATCATCGAGCAACAGGGCATGCTCGGCAAGGTCGACGTGGTGATGGGCAGCTTCTCCAAGACCTTCGCCTCGAACGGCGGCTTTGTCGCCGCCCGCGGCCGCGCGGTGAAGGAGTACATGCGTTATTACTCCTCGCCGAACACCTTCTCCAATGCGATGTCGCCGGCCAGCGCGGCGATCGTCGGCAAGGCGTTCGACATCGTCGTCTCGGAAGAAGGCCACCAGCTTCGCCAGGAGCTGATGGGCAACATCCTGATGCTCCGGAAGCTGCTGAACGGCTGCGGCCTTGAAACCTATGGCGATCCATCGGCGATCGTTTGCGTGAAGATGGGCAGCGAAGGCCTCGCGCGCCTGGTCAGCCGCCGGCTGCCGTCGCTTGGCATGCTTTCGAACCTGGTGGAGTTCCCCGCCGTCCCCAAGGGGCAGGCGCGCTTCCGGTTGCAGGTGATGGCCAAGCACAGCCAGCACGACATCGTTGATGCCGTCCACCGCCTGTCGAGCGCCGTCGCCGAAGGAGCGGAGGATCTGCAGGCGCTGCAAAGCGGTGCCGCAACGCTTGCCACCATTGATGCGGATCGACCCCTGCCGGAATCGCAGCCTGTACCGGCGGCCGTCACCGCGCCCCGTCATGCGGTTGCGGCAAAGCCGGGCCGGACGCTCGCCGCTTAGCCTTTACGCGCAATTTACCACCTGCCGCTACGGTGGCGCGGTGAAAGGAATCGTCACGATGATGAAGAGATACGTGCTGGCTTCGGCCGGAGTGGCCGCGCTCGTCGCCGCTTCTCCGGTCTCGGCGCAAGTGGCCGGGGATGCGTTCGCCCGCGTCGGCGCGTCGCGCACCAAGCTTGCAGATCATGGCGACATCCACGTCAACGGCACCTTGGACCCGAACGCCGGCTATGCCACGCGCGAGACGTACCACGGCACGGTGACAGGCGGCTATTACGTGATTGACCGGGTGGCGGTGGAAGCGTCGGTATCGACGCCTGCATCGACCAACAACGTGCCCGCAGGCTCGCTCGCCGGCACCATGAACCTTGGCGACGATGAATTCGTCACCGCCACGGTCGGCGCCAGCCTGCACCCCTTCACCGGCGCCTTCTCGCCCTATGTCGGTGGCGGCCTTCAGCTCCACTTCACCACGCAGGAGCGCGACGCGCTCGCGGTGGGGCTGCGGGTGCCCAACGCGCATGGCCCGTACGTGCAAGGCGGCGTGGACTGGAAGCTGTCGCCGCGCTGGGGCGTGTTCGCGGACGTGCGCAAGGCGTTCTACAACAACAATCCGTCGGGCCTGCTGCCGCTCGACGCCACCTATACGCAGTTCGCCAAGGTGAATGCGCGCGCCGAACTGGACCCCCTGACAATATCGCTGGGGATGACGGCGCATTTCGGCTCGGCGGATCGCGCCGCGGCCGAGCCGATCGGTACCGATACCACCAAGTGGACGGTGCGCGGCGGCCTGACCTCGCTGACGCTGGCGGACAAGGTCGCGCTGAACGTCGGCGGCGCGGCCTATCCGGGGGCGGAGCTGTCTACCTTCGAGCACCAGACGGTCTCGCTGCAGGTTGGCCGTTTTCTGACGCCCAACATCGCGATCAACGCCACCGTCGGTTTCCCGCCGACCATCGACATTTATGGTGCTGGCAGCCTGGGGCCGCTGCCCAAGCTCGGCAAGGTCACCTACGGCCCGACCGTGCTGACGCTGCAATACCACCTGACGCGCAGCGGCCGCGTCCGCCCCTATGTGGGCGCCGGCGCTGCCTACATGATCGTGTTCAACACCAAGGACGGCGCGTTCCAGGACCTGCGCGTCAGCAACGATTTCGGCCCGGCGTTCGAGGCGGGCACCGACATCATGGTCAACAACCGCTGGGGCCTGTTCGCCGACGTCAAGAAGGCGCTGCTGCGGCCCACCGCTTATGGCACCTATGCGGGCATGAGCGTGGTCGGCAAGACGCGGCTCGACCCCTGGGCGTTCAGCGGCGGCGCATCCTTCCACTTCTGATCGGCAACGCTGATCGTACAGGGCCGGTCGGCGCGGGGGAGCGTCGGCCGGCCTTGTGTGTTGAGGGGGCATGGATCACGCCAACGCCCCACGCCCGCTGCGCCTCGGCTTTCCCGTCAAGGTGATGGGCCGGCCCGGCTTCAAGAGCAACGACACCCGCCGCTGGCAAAAGGGGCCGCACCTGAGATGCAGCCTGGAGGAAGTCGACAGGATCCTCGACTATCTGCATGCCGAGCGGCTCGACATGTACCGCCTGTCGTCGGACCTCGCGCCCTACGCCACCCATCCCGACATGCCGCAATTCCACAACATGCTCGCCGAAAGCGATGCGGAACTGCGCGCGTTCGGTGCCAAGGCGCGTGCCTATGACATTCGCCTGTCGTTCCACCCGTCGCAGTACGTGCTGCTCAACAGCCCGAACGACGAGCTGACGCGCAAATCGATCTGGGATTTGTCCAGCCAGGCCGAGATGCTGGATCGCATGGAGCTGAACGACGAAGCGGTGATGGTGACGCACGTCGGCGGCGTCTACGACGACCACGAAGCCAGTCGCGCCCGCTGGATCGGTGGCTGGAACAAGTGCCCGGAACATGTTCGCCGCCGTCTGGTGCTGGAAAACGATGACATCCGCTTTTCGGCGGCCGACGCGCTGTGGATCCACGAGCGCACCGGCGTCCGGCTGATCTTCGACTACCAGCATTTCTGGTGCCTCAACCCCCAGCGGCTCGACATGCGGGAGACGCTGGAGAAGTTCCTCGCCAGCTGGCCCGCCGGCGTCCGCCCCAAGATCCACTTCTCCTCACCCCGCACCGAAATGCGCGAGCTGAAGCAGAAGATCACCGCCACCCAGCGCGCGGCGGCGACCGGCGGCAAGGTGCGCAAGGGCGAGACGCTGAAGGCGGCGGTCAAGGCCAACGCCCGCGTCCGCACCGTGCTGCGGCCGCCGATCTGGACCGGTCATGCCGACTTCACCAACCCGTTCGAGTTTGCGACCTTCATGCGCATGGCCGAGGGCCTCGAGTTCGACGTGATGATGGAAGGCAAGAGCAAGGACGTCAGCCTGCTCAAGCTGCGCCCCGACCTGCTCCGCTTCGCCCCCGACGTCGCCGCTCGCTTCGGCATCTTTCCCGAGGATGCGGCGGCGCTGGCGCGTGACGAAGCGGCGCTGGACGGCGGCGTCGATGCGGAGGAGGAGCCGGACGTCGACGAAGGCGTTGTGGAACTGGCAGCGGAATAGTGGCCGCTCGTCGGGCGCCGGGAAGCGAGCCGTAGCAGTCTTCGATCTAAATGCCCCGTTCAGCCGCGCGGCGGCACAGTTATGCGACATTTGTTGCCCAAAGGCGCCGGCTCCGGGCCGATCTCCGGACGATCAGGGGAAAACTCGTTGTGCGTGAACTGACCATCGGCGTGCTCCTCGCGGCCGCAACTCCGGCTGTTGCCCAGCAGGCGCCCGCACCTGCGCGTCCCGCCGCCGCTCCGGCGGCCGCCCCAGCGCAGGACGAAGCCGAGGCCGAAGACGACGCCGCCGCGGCCGGCCCCGACATCGTCGTCCAGGGTCGCCGCACGCCGCCCGGATCGGTGGTCGGCGACATCCCGCCCGAGGAGTCGCTCAGCCCCGCCGACATCCGTTCCTATGGGGTCAGCAGCGTCTCCGACCTGCTCACCGAACTCGCGCCCCAGACGCGCAGCGGCCGTGGCAGCGGCGGCGCGCCGGTGGTGCTGCTCAACGGCCGCCGCATTTCCGGATTTCAGGAGGTCCGCGATCTGCCCACCGAGGCGATCGCCCGCGTCGACATCCTGCCGGAGGAAGTGGCGCTGAAATACGGCTATTCCGCCGACCAGCGAGTCGTGAACTTCGTGCTGCGCCGCCGCTTTCGCGCTGCCACCGTTGAGCTTAACGGCCGTGTTGCCACCCAAGGCGGCCGCGCCGCGCCGGAAGGCGAGATCGACCTGCTCACCATCAAGAACGATGGCCGCTTCAATCTTCACGCCGAATATCAGCGCACATCTGCCCTGACGGAGGCCGAGCGCAACATTCTCGCGCAGCCCAGCCTGTTCGCGACCGCCGGCAACGTCGTCCAGACCGATGCCGCGCTTGGCACCACCACCGTATTCGGCGTGCCCGCGTCGGCGGCCACCGGTGCCGCCGCGCTTGGCGCGTTCACTGCCGGCACCGCCAACCAGACCGACCAGGGCGCGTTCCGCACGCTGCTCAACGCCAGCGACGCCTTCACCGCCAACGCGGTTTATGCCACCGCGATCGGCAAGGTCGGCGCGACCTTCAACGGCGAGGTGGAGACCGCTTCCGGCCGCGGCCTGTTCGGCCTGCCCACCGCAACGCTGACTCTGCCCGCCGGTAATCCCTATTCGCCGTTTGCCGATACCGTCACCGTCAACCGTGCGATCGCCGGGTTCAACCCGCTGACCCAACGCAACTCGTCGGTCACCGCCCATCTCGGCACCACATTCAACGGCGAGTTCAGCGGCACGTGGCGCTGGTCGCTGACCGGCAATTACGACCGGGTTGATAGCGAGACTTTCACCGACACCGGTTTCGACACCACGGCCTTTCAGGCGCGGTTGAACGCCGGCGACCCCACGGCCAATCCGTTCGCGCCGCTGACGCTGAACGACCTGGGCATTCTTCCGGGCAATGTCGCGCGCTCCACGTCGAGCAACGGCGGCGCCAACGCGCTGGTCAACGGCACGTTGTTCAAGCTGCCGGCCGGCGCGATCTCCACCGCGATCCGGGTCGGCGCTTCGACCAGCGATTTCTCCAGCGACTCGTTGCGCGCCGGCGTTGCAACCAACGGCCGAGTTTCGCGCGACAGCGTAAACGGGCAGGTCAACGTCGACGTCCCGATCACCAAGGCGGCGGGCTTTGGCGGTTTTATCGGTTCCTTGTCGGCGAACGGCAATGTCGCGGTGAACCACCTGTCGGATTTCGGCACGCTGACGACGATCGGCTATGGCCTCAACTGGTCGCCGCTGCTCGGCGTGCGGGTGATCGCCTCCGTCACCGATCAGGACGACGCGCCCTCGGCGCAGCAGCTCGGCAACCCGTCCATCCTGACGCCCAACGTGCGCGTGTTCGACTACATCGCCGGCACCACCGCCAACGTCACCACAGTGAGCGGCGGCAACCCCGCCCTGCGCGCCGACAACCGCCACACAACCAAGCTCGGGCTCAACCTGAAACCGTGGAGCGACAAGGACTTTTCCTTTAACGCCAATTACGTGACGGCCCGTGTGGACGATCCCATCGCGTCCTTTCCCACGCCGACCGCGGCGATCGAGGCGGCGTTTCCCGATCGCTTCACCCGCGTCGATGGCGTCCTGACGCGGCTTGATTCGCGTCCCATCAACTTCGCCCGCACGGAGCGGTCCGAGCTGCGCTATGGCTTCAACTTCTCGCAACCGCTGAAATCCAAGCTGCAAAAGCAGATCGAGGCGTATCGCAACGGCACCGGCCCCAATCCCTTCGCGGGCCTGCCCGGGTTCAACCGGCGAGCTGGTGGTCAGGGAGCGGGCGGTGCGCAGCCGGGGCAGGGCGGCACGCCTGCTGCCGGCGGAGCGCCCGGCGGGCCCGGTGGCGGGCGCGGCTTTGGCGGCCGCGGCGGACGCGGCGGCGCGCAGGCCGGCGGGCGGCTGCAGTTCGCGCTCTACCACACCTGGCACTTCACCGACCGGGTGCTGATCTACGACGGCGGCCCCAGCCTCGACCTGCTCAACGGCGACGCGATCGGCCAGAGCGGCGGTCAGTCGCGCCACGAGCTGGAAGGGCAGGCGGGCTACGTCAACAACGGCCTGGGCGCGCGCCTGTCGGTCAACTGGCGCAGCGGTACCACCGTCAACGGCGGCACCCCGGCCAATCCCTCGACGCTCAATTTCGGTGGCCTCGCAACGGCCAACCTGCGGCTGTTCGCCGATCTCGGCAATCGCCTCGACCTGCTCAAGAAGCATCCGTGGCTGCGCGGCACCCGCATCGTGCTGGGCGTCGACAACGTCTTCAACAGCCGGCAGAACGTTACCGACGCCACCGGCGCGGTGCCGAACAGCTATCAGCCCGATTATCTCGATCCGCTCGGCCGCACGGTGCGGCTGTCCATTCGCAAGCTGTTCTTCTAAGCCGGCGGCAACAGGAGGGCGACCATGAACCAGCCACGCGCGATCTTCATCACCGGCGGGGGATCGGGCATCGGCCGCGCCACCGCCCGCCTGTTCGCCGGCCGGGGCTGGCGCGTCGGCCTCGCGGATGTCGACGAAGCGGGGATGGCGGAAACGGCAGGGCTGATCGGAGACGGGGTGGAGCGCTACCGCATGGACGTGCGGAATCGCGATGCCTGGCGCGACAGCCTCGATGCGTTCACGCGCGCCAGTGGCGGCCGCCTCGACGTCCTCCACAACAACGCCGGAATCGGCACCGGCGGCCCGCTGGCGCAGGCGAGCTTCGACGACATCGACCGGACCGTGGCGATCAACTTCACCGGCGTGCTCAACGGCGCGCGCATCGGCTATGCCTATCTCGCCAAGACGCCGGGCTCGTGCCTGCTCAACACCGCATCGGCGTCGGCGATCTACGGCTCGGCGGGGCTCGCAACCTATTCCGCCACCAAGTTCGCGGTGCGCGGGCTGACCGAGGCGCTGGACGGCGAATGGCACGCCGCCGGCATCAAGGTGCGCGATCTCATCCCCGGCTTCATTGAAACGCCACTGCTGGACAAGCCTGTCGCGGGCACCAACCGCACCATCCGCGACAATGTCACCGACATGGGCCTGGAGCTGACCAGCGCCGAGGACGTCGCGGAAGCCGCCTGGCGCGCCGTCCACGGCAGCGCGCTTCACGCCTATGTGGGAAAGACCGCCCGTCGCCTCGCCTTTGCCGCGCGCTGGATGCCCGGTTCCTTGCGCAAGCGGATGCGCGGCCGCGGCTGACCGCTGCCGCGACTACTCTTCCCCCAGGATTGCGTCGATCGCTTCGGCGAGTTCGACGTCGCGCCCCGACAGCCCGCCCGCGTCATGCGTGGTCAGCAGGATGTCCACCCGGTTCCAGACGTTGGTCCATTCGGGATGGTGGTTCATCCGCTCGGCGATCAGCGCCACCTGCGTCATGAAGCCGAACGCTTCGATGAAGTCGGCAAACTGCACCGTGCGCGTGATCGCGTCGCGCGCCTCGTCATAATCCCAGTCGGCGAGCCCATCGAGCGCTTCTGCCCGTTCCGCCTCGCTCAGCGCCTCGATCATGCCACCCTCCCTATCGCCCGGTGCCGGCGACCGGTATGGCGGCAGCGATGGCGGGGCAAGCGATTAGCGGCAGGGTAGGGAGCTCGGCGCGATGACCGCCCTGGCGTTCCACGACGTGTCCTGCGTGCGCGGCGGCCGGGCGCTGTTCGCCGGCCTGACCTTTGGCATCGCGGCGGGCGAGGCGCTGGTGGTGACGGGGGCCAACGGCACCGGCAAGTCGAGCCTGTTGCGTCTTGCCGCGGGCCTGCTCGCGCCGACCGAGGGCACCGTGACGCGCAGCGCGCACGTCGCGTTGATGACGGAAGCCGCTGCGCTCGACCGCGATTCCACACTTGCCCATGCGCTGGGCTTCTGGGCGGCGCTCGACCGGGACCGCCAGGGCCCGGAAGAGGTCTCGGCGGCGCTCGATCGTGTCGCCCTCGCGCACCTAGCCGAGGTGCCGGTTCGGCTGCTGTCGACCGGCCAGCGGCGCCGCGCGGCGCTGGCGCGCGTGCTGGTCTCGGCCGCGCCGATCTGGCTTCTTGACGAGCCTGCCAATGGCCTCGACGTGGCGGCGGTCGAGCGGCTCGAAGCACTGATCGCGGCCCATCGCGACGGTGGCGGCTGCGTGCTGGTCGCCACCCACCTGTCGCTGGCGATTGCCGGTGCGGCGTCGATCGAGTTGGCCGCATGAGGCTGCGCCCCCTGATCGCCCGCGACGTGCGGCGCGGCTATGCCGGCGGTGGCGCGACGCTGGTGATCGTCTTCTTTCTGCTCGTCGCGACGCTGTTTCCCTTCGCCGTCGGTCCCGACGCGGCCTTGCTCGCGCGGGTCGGCGGCGGAGTGATCTGGGCGGCGGCTCTCCTTGCCGCCTTGCTGCCGGTAGAGCGGCTGATCGCGCCGGATCTGGAAGCGGGCGTGCTCGACCAGATGGCGGTGCGCCACCTCGCGCTCGCCCCCGTGGCGGCGGCCAAGATGGTGGCGCACTGGCTCGCCTTCGCACCGCCGCTGATGGGCGCGGCGGTGATCGCCGCCGGCCTGCTCGACCTGCCCGGCGCGGTGCTGCTGCGGGTTGAAGCGGGGCTGCTGATCGGCACCCCCGCGCTGGCGGCATTGGCGGTGGCGACCGCGGCGCTGACGGCGGGCCTGCGCGGGGCAGGGGCCATCGCGGGCCTGGTCATGCTCCCGCTCGCGGTGCCGCTGCTGATCTTCGGCGCCGGCGCGGCGGAGGGCGGGTCGGCGGCGCTGAAGCTGTTGGGCGCCGTCAGCCTGCTGCTCGTCGCCGGCGCGCCGTTCGTGGCGGGCGCGGCGATCCGCGCGGCGATGGAGTAGGCGGCGCGCTATTGCTGCTGGGACGCGTCCGGTCGCGACCAGCGCGCCCAGATTGCGGTGGGCAGAACCAGCCCGCGCGCTTCCTCGCGCACGCCAAGCTCGCCCGCTTCGACCGTGCCGGGCAAATCCGCAACCGCCTGGGCCAGCATCTCGCCGATCGCCAGCGCCGACATCCGCACCGCGTACACCGTCAGGAACAGGAAGCGTGAGTTGGCGTCGAGCAGCTTGCGGCAGTCGGCGATCAGCCGCGGCAGATCCTCCTCCAGCCGCCACACCTCGCCTTCCGGCCCGCGCCCATATTTCGGGGGATCGAGCAGGATGCCGTCATAGCGCCGGCCGCGCCGCCCTTCGCGGCCCACGAACTTTGCCGCGTCGTCGATGATCCATCGCACCGGCGCGTCGGCCATGCCCGACAGCGCGGCGTTGGCGCGCGCCGCCTCCACCGACTTCTTGGACGCATCGACATGCACCATGCGCGCGCCTGCCGTGGCCATCGCCAGCGTGCCGACGCCGGTATAGCCGAACAGGTTCATGCACTCGGGCGCGTCCAGGTCCGCCACTTGCTCGCGCATCCACCGCCACACCGGCGCCATGTCGGGGAAGAAGCCGAGGTGGCGGAACGGCGTGGTCTGCGCGGTGAAGCTGACCTCCTCCCAGCGGAGCGGCCAGCCCTCGCGCGGCACCGGTTCGGCGAAGCGCCATTGCCCGCCGCCATCCTCGTCGGCGCCGGGGACGAATTCACCCTGCGCGCGCCAGTCGGCTTTGGCGGGCGCCCACAGCGCCTGCGGCTCCGGCCGGATGAAGCGGAACCGGCCATAGCGCTCGAGCTTGCGGCCATTGCCTGAGTCGATCAGGCCATAGTCCGCCCACGGCTCGCCGATCAGTGTATAGAGGTTCACCGCGACGGCACCGCCCGCTCGGCGATATAGCCGGTCACCGCCTCGAACGTCGCCGGCAGGGTGGCATAGCGTTCCTCGCGCTCGAACAGGTCGCCGAGGCGCGCCGGCAGGCTCGGCCGGATGCCGGTCGCCCGTTCCACCGCATCACGGAACTTGGCCGGATGCGCTGTCGCCAGCGTCACGATCGGGCCCTCGCCGTCGTGCCGCCGGGCAGCGGCGAGCGCGACGGCCGTGTGCGGGTCGATCACGGTGTTGGCGTGTTCCGCCGCCCATCGCATCGCCATCGCCATGTCGTCATGCGCCACCGCATCGCTGGCGAACAGGCTGGCGCCGCCATGCTGCGCGTCGCTGAGCCGCATCGCGCCGGATGCCTCGAAGCCGCGCATCTGCGCCGCGATCTCCGCACCGTCGCGCCCGCCGAGGTCGAACAACAGCCGCTCGAAATTGGACGATACCTGGATGTCCATCGACGGTGTCACCGTCTGCTGCACCGTCCCCTTGACATAATCACCCGCCGACAGCGCCCGGTGGAGGATGTCGTTGACGTTCGTCGCGACGATCAGCCGCGCGATGGGCAGGCCCATGCGGGCCGCGACATAGCCGGCGAACACGTCGCCGAAATTGCCGGTCGGCACGGCAAACGACACCCGCCGCTCCGGCGCGCCGAGGCGGACGGCGGTGTAGAAGTAGTAGACGATCTGCGCCATCAGCCGGGCCCAGTTGATGCTGTTCACCGCCGACAGCGCGAACCGCCCCGCGAAGCCCGCATCGTTGAACATCGCTTTCACCAGGGCTTGGGCGTCGTCGAAACTGCCTTCCACGGCGATGTTGTGGATGTTGGGCGCGAGCACGGTGGTCATCTGCCGCCGCTGCACCTCTGTCACGCGGCCGGCGGGGTGGAGCATGAACACCTCCACGCCTTCGCGCCCTGCCAGCGCATCGATCGCCGCCGACCCCGTGTCGCCGCTGGTCGCGCCGATGACCGTCAGCCGCCGCTGCGAACCGTGAAGAAAGCGCTCGAACAGCAGCCCCAGCAATTGCAGCGCCACGTCCTTGAACGCGAGGGTCGGGCCATGGAACAGCTCCAGCAGCCATTGATCGTGATCAAGCTGCACCAGCGGTGTCACCGCGGCATGCGCGAAGCGGCCGTAAGCGGTCTGGCACAGCTTGCGCAGCTCATCGGCGGTGAGCGCGTCGCCGACGAACGGCATCATCCGCCGTATCGACATAGGATAGCCCGGCGAGCCCGGCGATCGCATCGCGCGACAGCGTCGGCCAGGCCTCCGGCACGTACAGCCCACCATCGCTCGCCAGGCCGGTCAGCGTGACGGTGCGGAAGTCCAGGACCGGCGCGGCCCCGCGGGTGCTGTGGTAGCGCATGGCCGCGGCTTAGCGACGCGGTCGCCTGCCAGCAAGCCGGCCTGCCTGCCTACCCCTTACGGGCAGGCCGGCGGCGCAGCGCGATTGCGTAGATGATCGCCGCCAGGGTCGCGAAGATGAACCACTGCACCGCATAGGCAAGGTGATTGTTGGGAATGTCAGCGAGGTTCGCGCCTGCGTTGAGTTTGAGCCCAGCGAGCGGCGTCTCGGCGACCAGCATGAAGCGCTGGGGCGAGTGATCCCATATTCCCTGGATCAGCGCCCGATGTCCGGGCGCATTGGTGATGTAGCCGGTGATCGGACCGCCCTGCCACGCCGGCGGTCCTGCAAGCGTCGGCGCGATACCCAGCTGGACCGCAAATCCCTGCCCTCCCGCCTCCGTGCGGCAGTCGGCGATCACGCGCCAGCCGCTTGATCCGTCGGCGGCCCGCCCCGCTTCGCTGTGCCACCCCGTGGGTTGAAGACAGACGGCGCTGGCGCGGCGAAACAACACCTGCTCGTTGGGTTGCTGCGGCAGGGGAATCGCGGGCAGATGCTGGTTCGCGGCGTAGCGCGCGAGCAGCGCCAGCTTCTCGTCGCGTCGTTGCAGCTGCCAGACGCCGAGCGCGATCATCGCGGCGATCGCCAGCAGCACCAGGATGGTTGGAACGACGGGCAGGTGCTTCACTTCACGCGTCCCTCGCGTGCGGCGTTGCGATATTCCAGCGCGAGCAGCGCGCCCTTGGCGATGCGCAGGCTGCCGATCACGCCGGCGAGGGTGATCGGCACCCATAACAGGATGTGGACCCAGAACGGCGGATGCGCCGCCACCTCCAGCCACACCGCCAGCCCGACCACGATCGCACCGAGGATCAGCGTCAGAAAGGCGGCGGGTCCGTCCCCGACGTTGAACTGCGTGAAGTCGAGCCCGCAGGCGGGGCATCGGTCCGCGAATTTGATCCAGCCGGCGAACATGGTCCGCGCGCCGCACTGCGGGCACAAGCCCTTCAGCGCGGCGTCCCGAGGACTGGGAGCGCGGGAGCCTGGCGGCGCCGATTCGGTCACGCCGCCAGCCACCCGTCCTTGTCCCGCGTCAGCCGGCGTGAACCGGCGCGCCCCAGCCACCCCAGACATAGATAGTGACGAAAAGGAACAGCCACACCACGTCGACGAAGTGCCAATACCAGGCGGCGGCCTCGAAGCCGAAATGCTGGCGGGGGGTGAAGTCGCCGCGATAGGCGCGGATCAGGCAGACGATCAGGAAGATCGTGCCGATCATCACGTGAAAGCCGTGGAATCCGGTCGCCATGAAGAACGACGCGCCATAGTTGATGCCCTTGAAGGGGAACGGGGCGTCCGCATACTCATAGGCCTGGATGCAGCTGAACAGCACGCCCAGCAGAACGGTGAGCCACAGGCCCTTGAGCACGCCGTCGCGATCGCCGACGCCGATCAAGCCCCACAGCCCACGCTTCTCGCCGCCACGCTGGTTGTGGATCAGTGCATGGTGCGCCCAGGTCACGGTGGTGCCCGAGCAGAGCAGGATCAGGGTGTTGAGCAGCGGAAAGCGGAAGGGGTTGATGACCTCCAGCCCCTTGGGCGGCCAGGTCGCCGCGAGCTGCGCCGCGCCCTCGGTCGCGCGCTCGACCTGCCCGTCGACGAAGCTCATCGCGGTGGGGAACAGCGAAAAGTCGAAGAACGCCCAGAACCAGCCCACGAAAAACATCACTTCGGAGGCGATGAACAGGATCATCCCGTAGCGGAAATGGAGCTGCACCACCGGCGTGTGATCGCCGTGATGCGCCTCCCGGATCACGTCGGCCCACCACGAATACATGGTGAACAGCACGCCAGCGAGCCCGGCAAAGAAGATCCAGCCGCCGCCATTGGCATGTTCGGCGCCGGTGTGGCCGCCGCGCATCCACATGATCGCGCCGGACGCCAAAACCAGCGCGGACATCGAACCGAAGAACGGCCAGATGCTGGGCGGCAGGATATGGTAATCGTGGTTCTTGGCGCCGGCCATGACGGTTTCCCTGTTGGTCCTTGGGATGCTGCTCTAAAGCGGAATCGCGCGGCGTCAAATCGCCTGTTGCGCTACCCCTCCGCCGCGGTTCGCCCGGTCGGCGCCTTGACCGCATCCGACGGGTAAAAGGTGTAGCTGAGCGTGATCGTCTGAATGTCCTTGGCGTCCGGATCTTCGAGGATCTTGGGATCCACATAGAAGATCACCGGCATCCGCGCGGTCTCGCCGGGCTTCAGCGTCTGCTGGGTAAAGCAGAAGCACTGGATCTTCTTGAAATACCGGCCCGCCTGCGCCGGCTGGACGTTGAAGGTGGCGGTGCCGGTGATCGGATGATCCGAGGTGTTGGTGGCGAGAAAAAACGCTATGTCGCGGGCGCCGATGTCCACCGTGTCCGACCGCGCCTCCGGCCGGAAGCGCCACGGCATGTTCGGCGATACGTTGGTATCGAAATCCACCACGATCCGCTGCCCCACCGCGCCGGGAGCGGCAACGCCGCGGCCGGTGGTGCCGTTCAGCCCGGTCGCCTGGCAGAACAAACGGTAGAGCGGCACGCTTGCCCAGGCGAGTCCGGTCGACGCGCACAGCATCAGCACGGCCAGCAGCGCCGTCCGGCTGGTCCCCTCAAGCCTGCGCCACGCCTTCACGACGGCATGCCCTGCCGAATCTTGGCCATCGTGATCCCGAACAGTAGCACCACCATCGCGGCGAGCAGCAGCGCGGTCACGATCGCGCGGCTGCGCTGGCGGCGGCGCACCAGATCCTCGTCGTCGGGCGTCATGCCACCCACCGATCGACGACCAGCGCGCCGAAGAGGACGAAAAGATAGAGAATCGAGTAACTGAACAAGCGCTTCTCCGGCTTCATGCCATCGTCCGGCATGGTGGTGCGCAACGCAACCTGCGCCGCGAGCGCCGCGAACACCAGCGTACCCACCGTCGCGACCAGGCCATAGATCGCGCCGGTCAGCCCCAGCGGCCAAGGCAGCACCGCCACCACCGCCATCGGCAGCGTATATAATCCGATCTGCTGCCGCGTCACCCGCTCGCCCGCCACCACGGGCAGCATCGGCACGCCGGCATTGGCATAATCGGTCTTCACGAACAGCGCCAACGCCCAGAAATGCGGCGGGGTCCACAGGAACACGAGCGCGAACAGCAGCGTCGGCAGCAGCGCCACGTGACCCGTCGCCGCGGCCCAGCCGATCAGGGGCGGAAACGCGCCTGCCGCCCCGCCGATGACGATGTTCTGGGGTGTGCGGCGTTTCAACCAGACGGTGTAGATCAGCACATAGAACAGGATCGACACCGTCAGGATCGCGGCGGCGGCAAGGTTCAGCGCCAGTCCCATCAGGATCACCGAAAAGGCAGCCAGCCCTACGCCGAAATGCAGCGCCGACTGCCGATCCATCCGCCCCGCAGGGAGCGGCCGCTTGGCGGTGCGTCGCATCACCGCGTCGATGTCCGCTTCATACCATTGGTTGAGCGCTCCCGCCGCGCCCGCGCCAAGCGCGATACACAGAATGGCGGTGAAGCCCAGCACCGGATCGACCCTCCCGGGCGCCGCCAGCATCCCGCACAGGCCGGTGAACACCACCAGCGTCATCACCCGCGGCTTGGTCAGCGCCAGGAAGTCGCGCCAGTCGGCGGGGGGGAGAAGGGGGCTGGCAATGGTCATGAGCTGGCAGGGATATAGGCGCCCCGGCGCGGCGCGGAAAGCGGCGATTGGCGCGCTTCAGTGGCTGACATAACGCGGCAACGGGGCCCCACGAGCCGTGCGGCATCGGTCCAAGCCTAGGAGCCTTCATGAAACCAAGCGGCGATCGTGATCCTCAGGGCCCCGTTGATCCCCGATTGCCCCGCCCGGCCGCCGGTCCCGCCGCCGGCGTGGACCTCCGGCACCAGCGTGTTCTCATAAAAGTCGATGTCGTCCGGAACGATTTCGCCATCGCCGCCCCGGTTGCGGAACAGCGCCAGCGTGTGCGCCAGCGTGGGCGGTGGCGCCATCGCCGCCGCTTCCCGCCAGAACGGCTCTCTCCGTTGCGAGACGGCATAGTGGAGCGCCAGGAGCGCGGCAAAGAAGCGCAGTGCGTCGGCGGTGAACTCGTCCGCGGTGAGCCTGCCGTCGTGGTCGGCATCTGCCCCGTCGAACCACGCCCGAACCGGATCGCCGGCAGCGGTCCGGAACGGCTCGCCGAGCGGGCTGATGAACAGTTCCCGGCGCCCGCCACCTCCTCCCCCGTGACCCTGGCCGCGGTCGTGATCGCCGCCTTGCCAGCGGCGCTGTGGCGGGCCGGGTCGAGTGGACGCGCAACCGGCAACGCTGGCGCGATCAACAGAGCAGGGGTGAAACGCATCAGAGGCTCCAGTGCCGATCAGCGATGCTCCACCGCAGCTCTGTTGCGGCCATGTTGCAGAGACGCAGGCCGGAAGCGTCTGCCCAAGAAAAAACGCCCCGGCGCTTGGCCGGGGCGTTGCAGGTGTCCGTTGAGCCGGATCAGTCGATGTGCGGCAGCGTCTCGAACTGGTGGTAGGGTGGCGGGCTGGACAGCGTCCATTCCAGCGTCGTCGCGCCCTCGCCCCAGGGATTGTCCGGCGCCTTGGGGCCGGCGAGCAGCGACCAGATCAGGTTGACGAAGAAGACCGCCATGCCCGCCGCCATGATCTCATAACCGTGGCTGGCTACTGCGTTCCACTTGGAGAAGGCATCCGGGTAATCGGAAATGCGGCGTGGCATGCCCTGGAGACCCAGGAAGTGCATCGGGAAGAACAGCACGTTCACGCCGATAAAGAACACCCAGAAATGGATCTGGCCGAGCCATTCGTTGTACATCCGGCCCGACATCTTCGGGAACCAGTAGTAGAAGCCGGCGAACAGCGCGAATACGGCGCCGAGGCTCAGCACGTAGTGGAAGTGCGCCACCACGTAATAGGTGTCCTGCATGTAGTCGTCGACGCCGCCGTTCGCGAGCACCACGCCCGTCACGCCGCCGACCGTGAACATGAAGATGAACCCGATCGCCCACACCATCGGCGTCTTGAAGGTGATGGAGCCGCCCCACATTGTCGCGATCCACGAGAAGATCTTGATGCCGGTGGGCACCGCGATCACCATTGTCGCGGCGGTGAAGTACATCTTGGTGTTCACCGACAGGCCGGTGGCGAACATGTGGTGCGCCCACACCACGAAGCCGACCACGCCGATCGCGACCATGGCATAGGCCATGCCGAGATAGCCGAAAACCGGCTTGCGGCTGAACGTCGCGATGATCTGGCTGATCATGCCGAAGCCGGGCAGGATCATGATGTACACTTCGGGGTGGCCGAAGAACCAGAACAGGTGCTGCCACAGGACCGGGTCACCGCCGCCCGCGGGATCGTAGAACGTCGTGCCGAAGTTGCGGTCCGTCAGCAGCATGGTGATCGCCGCCGCCAACACCGGCAGCGCAAGCAGCAGCAAAAACGCGGTGACCAGCACCGACCACACGAACAGCGGCATCTTGTGCAGCGTCATGCCCGGCGCGCGCATGTTGAAGATGGTGGTGATGAAGTTGATGGCGCCCAGGATCGACGACGCGCCCGCCAGGTGCAGCGACAGGATCGCCATGTCCACTGCCGGGCTGGTCTCGCCATAGGTCGAGAGCGGCGCATACATGGTCCAGCCCGTGCCTGCCCCGCCGAAGAAGGGCGAGGCGAGCAGCAGCGTGAACGCGGGCACCAGCAGCCAGAACGACACGTTGTTCATGCGCGGGAACGCCATGTCCGGCGCGCCGATCATGATCGGCACGAACCAGTTGCCGAAGCCGCCGATCATCGCCGGCATGACCATGAAGAACACCATGATCAGGCCGTGAGCGGTGATCAGCACGTTCCACAGGTGCAGCGCCTGATCGAGGCTCTGCGGTCCGCCGTGCAGCATGTTGGCCCAGGTGCCGAGATACTGGATCCCCGGCTGCGCCAGTTCGGCCCGCATCAGCCCCGAGATGGCGCCGCCGATGATCCCCGCGATGATGGCGAAGATCAGGTACAGCGTGCCGATGTCCTTGTGGTTGGTGGACATAAACCAGCGCGCGAAGAAGCTGGGCTTGTGATCGGCCTCATGGTGATGCTCGTGCGCGCCATGGGCCTGGAACGCGGACGGGTGAAGAGCGGTGTCGGTCATTCTCAGTGTCCAGCGTTGCCGGCGCCGGCGGGGTTGCCGGTGGCGCCTTGCGTGATGACGGGAGCGGTGGTGACGGCATTCTCGACTGCGCCACCCGCGGGATAGGTGGAGCCTGCGTTAGAGGTGGCATCGCCCGCGTCAGAGGTCGGCTGCGGGATCACCTTGTTGCTGGCCTGACCCGGCGCCGGCATGGTGCCGCCCTTGGCCCGGATCCAGGCGGCGAACTGCGCCGGCGGCACGGCCTGCACCGCGATCGGCATGAACGGGTGACGCGCGCCGCACAGCTCGGAACACTGGCCGAAATACAGGCCCGGCTTTTCGATGGTGAAGCTGGTTTCGTTCAAGCGGCCCGGGATCGCGTCCAGCTTGATCCAGAATGCCGGCATCGCCCAGCTGTGGATCACGTCGTTGGAGGTGGTGATCAGCCGGATCGGCACGCCCACGGGCAGGACCACGCGGTTATCGGCGGCCAGCAGGCGCGGCCCGTCGGCATCGGTGCGGAAACGCTCGCCACCGGTGACCTGGTTCTTTTCCTTGAGCATGTTCGCGGTAATTTCGAAGCCGCCATTGTCGGGATATTGATAGGTCCAGTACCACTGGTTGCCGATCGCCTTCAGCGTCACGGCACCCGCCGGCGCGGGCTTGAACTGCGCCTGCAGAAGCCCGATCGAGGGCACGGCGATCATCACCAGGATCAGCACAGGCGCCAGCGTCCAGATCACCTCGATCACGGTGTTGTGGCTGGTCTTGGACGGCGTGAGGTTCGCGGCCTGGCGGTAGCGCAGCACCACCCAGATCAGCAGCACCAGCACCAGCACCGACACCAGCGTGATCAGCGGAAACAGGATGGTGTTGTGAAACCACTTGGCGAAGCGGCCATTGGCCGTCACCTGCGGCTGGAGGTCCATGACGCCGTTGCGCGGCTGGCCGATCGCCGGCTGCGCGCCGATTGCGGGCGCACCATCCTGCGCCAGCAGGGGCGAGGCGGGAGCGGCCGGCGGCGTTGCGGCCGAGCTGGTGGGAGCGATGTTGGCGGCGCCGCCCTGAACGGCCGAGCCTTGCGCGGGCGCGCCCTGGCCGGCGGCGAGCGCGGCGGTCGGACCTTGGGTGGCGGTCGCGGTCGCCGGCGCGGGTTGCTGGGCCACGGCGTATCCGGTCCCGGAGAGCCCGGCCAATGCCAACGCGGCGGTGATCGCCACCCTTGTGAAGCCCATCGCCATGCGTCGTGTCGTCCCCTTGAGAGGCCGCGCGCCGGCCCCGGCGGCGGCCAGGCAGATTGCCCGCTCACGTTGGCCTATACGCGCGGGTTTCGCGCGTCTCAAGGGGCGGATGTTCCCGTGTCTCCCCGGCGGATCCCGCGGTGCGGATCCTCCAGAGGCGCGCAATCCGGCTTGTGAAGGGTGGCGTGCCCGCGCAAGGAACGGCCATGGTTTCAATCAACCCCCGCCGAAGCGTCCTGTTCATGCCGGCGTCCAACGGGCGGGCGATCGCCAAGGCGCGCACGCTTCCCTGCGACGTGGTCGTCCTCGACCTGGAGGATGCGGTGGCGCCGGAGGACAAGGCGGCCGCCCGCGAGGCGGCGGCGGCGGCGGTGCGGGCAGGCGGCTTTGGCCGGCGCGAGGTGGTGATCCGCACCAACGCGCTCGACACGCCGTGGGGAGCCGACGATCTTGTTGCGGCGACTGCCGCCGGGCCGGACGCGATTTTGCTGCCCAAGCTGTCGGACAGGGCGACGCTCGCCGCCGCCCGCGGGCACGTCGGCAGCGAAGGCCCCGACCTGTGGGCGATGATCGAGACCTGCCGCGCGGTTGTCGAGCTGCCGGCGCTTGCCGCCGCTGCCGCCGCGCATCGGCTGACCGCGCTGGTGGCCGGCACCAACGATCTTGCCAAGGAGATGCGCTGCCGCCCCGGTCCCTCGCGCGCGCCGCTGCTGCCTGCGCTCAGTCAGATCGTGCTGGCCGCCCGGGCGTATGGCCTCGTCGCGCTGGATGGCGTCAGCAATGTCATCGGCGACGAAGCGGCGGTGGAAGCGGAATGCCGGCAGGGGCTGGACTGGGGGTTCGATGGCAAGACGCTGATCCACCCCGGCCAGATCGCGCCAGCCAACCGCGTCTTCACCCCCGGCGCGGATGATGTCGCATGGGCGGCCGAAGTCGTCGCCGCCTTCGCCGATCCCGCCCATGCCGGCCGCGGCGTCATTCGGATCGACGGGCGGATGGTGGAACTGCTGCATTTGGAGGAGGCGCGCCGCACCCTCGCCATCGCCGAACGCTGCCGCGTTGCCGAAGCGGACGCGGCCGACTGAAACGCGAAAGCGGCTTGGCGCTTCGCCCTATAGCCCCTATGGCCGCGCCCGGACGCAGCGGCCTGCCGCCGCGTCCGACTCGCGCCGGTGCCCCGCAAGGGGCTTAAACGGGAATGCGGTGAGGGGCCCCGGCACCAACTCCGCAGCTGTCCCTGCAACTGTAAGCGGCGAGCGCGATGCGCACGGTTCCGGCTCACCCGGACCAGCCACTGGACGCAAAACGTCCGGGAAGGCGTGCATCAAGCGACGACCCGTGAGCCAGGAGACCTGCCGGCGACGTGTCGCTCTTGCCATGGCCCAGGGAGAGGTCGGGGCACGGTACGTCCGTCTGAGCGACGAACCCGTGCGGTTGGAGCCGCAAGGGTGCGTGTCGCCGGGCGCGAGGCGTCCGTTCGGGGTCCCGCATCCCGGCCGTTTCGCGCGGCCGGCTCCGTGCCGCGTCGTTGCTCGACGCCCGGAGTGTTTGACGTGACCATCACCTACCCGACTCGCGCGCTGGCCGCCGTACTGGCGCTCGCCGCGGCCACACCCGTGCTTGCCCAGACCGACCCCACCACCCCGACCCGCGATAACAGCGAGAACGAGGTGGTCGTCACCGCCTCGCGTTCCGGCGACGCGGTGCCGCTCGACACGCTGGCGGCGTCGGCCACCGTGATTGACGCCAACGCCCTGCAACAGCGCCAGACGCGCCTCGTCTCCGACGTGCTGCGCGACGTGCCCGGCGTGGCCGTCAGCCGCTCGGGAGGGGTCGGCGGCTTCACCCAGCTGCGGCTGCGCGGTTCGGAAAGCAACCACGTGCTGGTGCTGATCGACGGCATCGAGGTCGCCGATCCTTATCAGGGCGAGTTCGACTTCGGGACGCTTCTCGCCGACGAGGCGGCGCGTATCGAGGTGCTGCGCGGCCAGCAGAGTTCGCTTTATGGCTCCGACGCGATCGGCGGCGTGATCCAGTATCTGACCCTGACCGGCAGGGAAGCGCCGGGCGTGTCGCTGCGTGCGGAAGGCGGCTCCTTCGGCACCGCCTCTGGCGGCGCGCGGGTAGCAGGCGTTGCCGGCGATCTCGATTACGCGGTGCAGGCGTCGGGCTATCGCACCGACGGCACGCCCACCGCGCTGGGTGGCAGCCGGAACGTCGGCGCGACGCTGGCCGGCGGCACCGCCAAGCTCAGCTGGTCGCCGTCCGCCACCTTCAATCTGACCGGCGTCGGCCGCTACAATTACACCGACGCGGGAATCGACAACAGCGATGCCGATCCGGCCAGCCCGACCTTCGGCACTATTATCGATACGCCGGGCGCGCACTTCAGGAACGAAGCGGTTTACGGGCTGGTCCGGGCCGAGCTGAGCCTCGCGGACGGTCGCTGGACGAACGCGCTGTCGGGACAGTTCGCCGGCACCGCGCGCGATACGTTCAGCCAGTATGGCCTCGACTTCGGCGACCGCGGCCAACGATACAAGGGCAGCTTCGTGTCCTCCTACAGGCTCGACACCGGCGCCGTCACCCACCGCATCACCGCCGCTGTCGATGTCGAGCGCGAACGGTTCCGCAACACCACGCCGTCGGAGTATGTCTTCCAGGGCTACCGCCACACCGACAACGTCGGGCTGGTCGGCGAATATGAGTTGACCGCGGCCGATGCGCTGTCACTCGGCGCATCGGTGCGGCAGGACTGGAACAACCGGTTCGCCGACACCACCACCTGGCGCGCGCAGGGCGCGTACCGCTTCGCCACGGGCACCAAGCTGCACGGCGCCTATGGCACGGGCGTCAAGAACCCCGGCTATTACGAACTCTTCGGCTATGCCGACGGGCGCTATATCGGCAATCCCGACCTCAAGCCGGAGCGGTCGGAAGGCTGGGAGGCCGGTGTCGAGCAACAGATCGGCGGCCGCGCGCGCATTGGGGCGACCTATTTCGACAGCGCGCTGCACGACGAAATTTTCACCACCTACCCCGCGCCCGCCTTTGTCGCGACGCCCGCCAACCGCGCCACCCTGTCGCGCGAGCATGGCGTGGAGGCGTATGTGGAGGCGCGACCGATCGATCAGCTGCGCTTCGATCTTGCCTACACCTACACGCATTCCACCGAGAACGGCACAAACGAGGTGCGCCGGCCCCACCATGTCGGCAGCGTCAACGTCACGGGGCTGAGCCGCGACGGCCGCTTCTCGGCGACGCTGACCGCCCGCTACAATGGGCGGCAGGATGACCTTGCCTATACCGACCCCAGTTACGTGCCGGTGCGCGTCAGCTTGCAGGAGTATGTGCTGGTGAACCTTGCCGCGCGCTATCAGCTGACGCCTGCTATCGCGGTGTTCGGCCGCGTCGAGAACCTGACCGACGAAACGTATCAGGAGGTGTTCAGCTACGCCGCCGCCGGCCGTGCCGCTTATGGCGGCGTCAAGGTCGGCTTCTGATGGGCGCGGCCGGCGCGCTTGTCCGGCCGATGCTCGCCGCGCTGTGCCTGGCGGGGTGCAGCGCGGCGCCTACCGTGCCGCGCTCAAGCGGGCGCCCCGTCCGCGTGATGTCGATGAACGGCTGCACCGACCAGCTGGTGCTGGCGCTGCTGCCGCGGGAGCGCATCGCATCGGTGACGACGCTGGCGCGCGATCCCGAATATTCGCTGCTCGCCGCCCGCGCGCGGGCGATTCCTACCAACCGGGGGCTTGCGGAGGACGTGGCAAGCGTCGGCCCCGACCTGGTGGTGGCGAGCAGCTTCACGTCGCCTGCGCAGCTCGCCATGCTGCGCCGGCTGGGCTTCCCAATGCTGGTGGTGGGTGATCCGGGCAGCCCCGAGGCCATCCGCCGAGCGGTGCGCGCCGTGGCCGCTGCCGTGGGCGAAAGGGCCGAGGGCGAGGCGCTGGTCGCCGGCATGGACCGTGACCTGGCCGAGCTCGCCCGCGCGCCCGGCCCGCCGCTCGCGGTTGCGGCCTGGGGTGAGGAGGGGCTGGGCGCGCCCGCCGGCTCGCTCGCCGACACCGTGCTCACCGCCGCCGGCGCGCACAACGTCGGTGTCGGCCGGGGCGGTCGGGCCGACAGTATCGAGGCGCTGCTGGCGCTCTCCCCGTCCCTGCTGGTCACGGGAGATCCCCGCTTTCGCCATCCTGGCCGCCATGACGATCTTGCCTTTCATCCGGCGATTGCGCGGCGCTGGAGGGCACGCACGCTGGTGCTGCCCGAAGCGACGGTGATCTGCGGCACGCCGTTCATCGGCCGGGTGGCGCTGGCGATTCGGGCGCAGCTGCGGGCAGCGGCAGCGAGGCGCGGGTGAGCGCGCGTCCGCCCCTGCTCGTCGCGATGCTGGCGGGGCTGCTGCTGGTGGCGGCGGCAGCGTCGCTGTTGGCGGGCGAACTGTGGATCCGCCCAAGCGAAGTCGGCGCCGCCTTGTTCGGGCATGGCGAGACGCTGGCAGGCATGGTGGTGCGCGAACTGCGCCTGCCGCGGCTGGTGCTGGCGGTGCTGGTCGGCGGCATCCTCGGCCTGTCGGGCGCGGTGCTGCAGGGCCTCACGCGCAACCCGCTCGCCGAGCCGGGGCTGCTCGGCGTTTCGGCGGGCGCATCGCTTGGCGCGGTGCTGGCGATCTACTACGGGCTGTCGAGCGTGCTGCCGATCGCCACCCCGCTCGCCGGCCTTACGGGCGCGCTGCTGGTCACCGGCGTCGCGCTGCTGCTGGCGCGCGGCGGCGGGACGGTGACGCTGATCCTGGCGGGAGCGGCGGTGACGAGCATCGCCGGTGCCGGGATCAGCCTTGCCCTCAACCTCGCGCCCAATCCGTATGCGGCGTATGAGATCATGACCTGGCTGCTTGGCAGCCTCGCCGATCGCAGCTGGGACCAGGTGGCGCTTGCCGCGCCGTTCATCCTCGGAGGGGGCGCGCTGTTGCTGCCCACTGCGCGGGCGCTGGACGCGTTGGCGCTGGGCGAGGCGCAGGCCCGCAGCCTCGGCATCGATCTGGGCCGCACCCGCCTGCTCGCGCTGTTCGGCACCGCCTTGGGCGTCGGCGCGGCGACGGCGGTCACGGGCGCGGTCGGCTTCGTCGGGCTGGTCGCGCCGCACGTCGTGCGCCCGCTGGTAAGCCATCGCCCGGCCGCGACGCTGATGCCGGCAACTCTCGCCGGCGGGTTGCTGGTGGTGCTGGCCGACCTCGTCACCCGGCTGGTGCATGTCGGGCCGGAGCTGAAGCTCGGCGTCGTCACGGCGCTGGTGGGGGCGCCGTTCTTTCTGTGGCTGGTGCTGCACCTGCGGCGGACGGCGCCATGAGCGACCTGATGCTCGCCGCCGTCACCGTCCGTCGCGGCGGCCGCACCGTGCTCGCCGATGCGTCGGTCACCTTTGCCGCAGGCCGGCTGACCGCCGTGATCGGCCCCAATGGCGCGGGCAAGTCGACGCTGCTCGCGGTTGCCGCCGGACTACTGTCGCCTGACGCCGGCAGCGTCACGCTGGGAGGCGAGCCGCTTGCCACGGTCAACGCCCGCGCGCTCGCTCGCCGCCGCGCGTTTCTGCCGCAGAACCCGGCGATCGCGTGGCCGATCAGCGTCGAGCGCGTGGTGGCGCTTGGCCTGACGGCGCACCTCCCGGCGTTCGGCGACCTGCCCCGCCGTTATGGCGGGGCGATCGACCTCGCGCTCGCGCGGCACGACCTCACCTCGCTCCGCCACCGCGCCGCGACCGAACTGTCGGGCGGCGAGCTTGCGCGGGTGATGCTCGCCCGCGCGACGGTCGGCGATCCCGAGCTGCTTCTCGCCGACGAGCCCACCGCCGGCCTCGATCCGCGTCACGCCCTCGACGCGGCGGCACAGTTGCGCGCCCGCGCGGATGCCGGCTGCACGGTGGTGGTGGCGCTCCACGACCTGTCGCTGGCGTTGCGCATCGCCGACGACGTGGTCGCGCTGAAGGGCGGGCGGGTGATGGAGGCGGGCGCGGCGGCGAACGTCGACGATGCCCTGATCGCCGAACTGTACGACGTCGACGCGCGCGTTACCCGCGACTGCGCCGGCGTCGTCGTCCGCTTCGCCTGAGCCTCTAGCGCGCGTTCTTCACGTATTTGTTGAACCAGGCAATCGAGCGTGCCCGCACGTCGGCGTTCTGGTCCGGCCGCGTCACGCAATGGCCTGCGTCGGGGTAGATCACCAGGCTGGTCGGCACGCCTTGCGCCTTCAGGGCGTGCCACCATTCGATCGACTGGGTCGGCGGCACCTCGATGTCGCGCTCGCCGACATAGATGAAGGTCGGGGTCTTGGCGGTCTTGACGTGGTACACCGCTGACACGTCCTCATACGCCTTGAAGTCGTCATAGGCCGACTTGCCGAAGAACGGCAGCATCCAGGTGTCGATGCCGTTGGTGCCGTAATAGCTGATCCAGTTCGACAGGCCCGCGCCGGCGACGATCGCCTTGAAGCGGTTGGTCTGGGTGTTCGCCCACATCGCCATGAAGCCGCCATAGCTGCACCCGATCAGGCCCAGCCGGTTGTCGTCCACCGGTGCCACCTTCTCCACCGCGTCCACGCCGGCGAGGATGTCGCGCAGGTCGCCGCCGCCGAAGTCGCGCTTGTTGGCGGCGGTGAACGCCTCGCCCTGGCCATAGGAGCCGCGCGGGTTGGGCAGGAACAGGTGATAGCCCGCATCGATCGTCTCGGTCGCCGGCCCATGCTCCATGAAGCGCGGCGTGTTCGCGGCCGACGGCCCGCCATGCACGCTGACGATCATGGGCGCCTTGCCCCTGGGGTCCGCCCGCAGCGGCGACAGCAGCCAGCCCTGGACGGTGAAGCCTTCGTTCTTCCACGTGATGCTGCGCGCGGCGACGGCGGCGGGGACCGCGTCGTTGTCGTGGGTGAGCTTGGCCGGCGCGCTGGCCGGGCCCGCATAGATGGCCGGCGCATGGGTGAAGTCCTGCACCACGCTTGCCAGCATCGCGCCGTCGGCATTCCAGGCGATCCGCCCGTCGCCGGCGGCAAGGCTCACCGGCATCTCGAACAGCACGCGCGGGGTCGCGCCGGGCTGAAGCGCCACCGCGCCCATCTGGTCGTTGCGCAGCGTTGCCGCGCGCAGGCCGCCATTCGTCCAGTCGAGCGAGGTGAAGGTCGCCGGATAGCCCTTGGTCATGTCGGTCGGCGTGCCGCCGGTGATGGGCACCGTCCAGACGTCGCCGCCGATCGAGCCGAAGTCGCTCATCAATCCGCCGATGAACGCCACCGTGCGGCCGTCTGGCGATACGCGCGGCATGTTGATCTGCGTCTCAGGCTTGGCGATTGAGCGAACCGCGCCGGTCTGCGCATCGACCGCGTCCAGCGTCGCCACCCACCAGTTGGCGTCGCCGTTGCCCAGCGCGCTGGTCACCACCAGCGTGCGACCGTCAGGCGCCCAGTCATATTCGTAGATGTAGCGATCGGCGGGCGACAGCGGCTTCACGGCGGCCGCCGCAACCGGCGCGCCGGTGCGGTTGAACACCGCCAGCCGCTGTTCGTCGCTGGTTTCGCCGATCTCGCCGATCTGGCGCACGCCCGCCTGCGTCGCGCCGGCTTCCTTGTTGGCGCCGATCGTCACCAGCAGCGCGATCCGCCGGCCGTCTGGCGAGAAGCGCGGGGTCGAGGCGATGCCGGGGATCGTCGCCACCGTCCGGGCGGCGTTCCCTTCCGCGATCCGCAACGTCACTCCGTCCTTGTCGCGCGCCAGGAACGCAAGCGCGCCGTCGGCGGAGAACGTCAGCCCCGAATAGCTGCACGCCACGCACGGATCGATCGTCGCCAACACATGCCCGTCGCGCGCCGATCGGAGCGTGATCGCGGCATGACTGCCGCCCGGCACCGTCTCCAGTGTCGCCAGCCGGTCGCCCGCCGGTGCCATCGCCAGCGCGCCATAGCCGTGAACGCCGGCTGCGGGCGCCTGGGCGGCACTGGCCGGCAGCATGGGGGCCAGCAGCATGGGGGCAAGCAGCAGCGAAGCGAAGGCGGGCATCGATTTCTCCGGGAAACAGCGTCGTTAACCACGCCTAGCAGCGCCGCGGCGCAACTCAACACGCAACCTCGCGCCCGCCCAAGCGCTTCAGCGGCGATCAGGAGATGCGACCCCATGGAATATACAAAGCTCGGCACCACCGGCCTCGACATCTCGCGGCTGTGCATCGGCTGCATGTCGTTCGGCTTGCCCGACCGCGGCAACCACGCCTGGACGCTCGATGAGGAGGCGAGCCGGCCGATCCTCGCCAAGGCGGTGGAGGCAGGGATCAACTTCTTCGACACCGCCAACGTTTATTCGGACGGCACGTCGGAGGAGATTGTCGGCCGCGTGCTGGCTGAGATGCTGCCGCGCCACGAACTGGTGCTCGCCACCAAGGTCCACGGCCGGATGCACCCGGGCCCCAACGGCGCCGGCCTGTCGCGCAAGGCGATCATGACGGAGATCGACGCCAGCCTCCGCCGCCTCGGCACCGATTACGTCGACCTCTACCAGATCCACCGCTTCGACTACGATGTGCCGATCGAGGAAACGCTGGAAGCGCTCCACGACATCGTCAAGGCGGGCAAGGCGCGCTACATCGGCGCCTCGTCGATGTTCGCCTGGCAGTTCGCGACCATGCTCCACACTGCGCAAGCCAACGGCTGGACGCGCTTCGCATCCATGCAGAACTATGTGAACCTGCTCTACCGCGAGGAGGAACGCGAGATGCTGCCCTTGTGCGAGGCGGAAGGAGTGGGGGTGATCCCGTGGAGCCCGCTTGCGCGCGGCCGGCTGACGCGGGCGTGGGACACCAGCACCAACCGCTCGGCCACGGACGAGTTCGGGGCGAGTCTCTACAAGCACACAGCCGATGCCGATGTCCGCGTGGTGGAGCGGGTCGGCGAGATCGCGCAGCAGCGCGGCGTGCCGATGGCACAGGTGGCGCTCGCCTGGGTGTTGGCCAAGGACGCCGTGAACGCGCCGATCGTTGGCGCGACCAAGCCCGCGCAGCTCGACGATGCCATTGCCGCGGTGGAACTCGGCCTGACGGAGGATGAGATCGCCCGGCTGGAAGAGCCCTATGTGCCGCACGGCGTTGTCGGCTTCAGCTGATCGACGGAACCGGGAGGGGGGGCGGCGTTTTTAACGAAGCGTGAACGGCACGCTGCCGTATCAGGAGCTGCCGATGCCACTGCCCCCCGATCACCGCCACGATGGGCGGCACGACCACCCCCGGTCGACCGCCAGCATCTTCGGTCATCCGCTTCATCCGATGCTGGTGCCGATCCCGATCACCTGCTTCATCGGCACGCTGATCACCGACATCGTCTATTCACGCACCTATGACATGCAATGGGCGAACTTCTCCGTCTGGCTGCTCGCGGCGGGGCTGATCGGCGCCTTGTTCGCGGTGATCACCGGGATGACCGATTTCGTCGGCGACAAGCGGGTGCGCAACATCGCGGTGGCCTGGGTCCATGGCATCGGCAACGGCGTCGCCTCGATCCTCGCGATCGTCAATGTCTTCGTTCACAGCCGCGATGCCTATACCTCGGTGGTGCCGACCGGCCTGACGCTGTCGGTCCTGACCGTTGCGATCATGGCGGTCACCGGCTGGCTCGGCGGCACGCTGGTCTACAAGCATGGCGTGGGAGTATCCCGGTGAAGCAACTCCTTGCCCTGGCGGCCGCCTCGACCGCTCTTGCCCTCGCCGCGTGCAGCGGCAACGCCGGCTCCACCGCCGCGCAGGTCGGCGGCGATCCGTCGCTGCCCAAGCCCAAGCAATATCTCTTCCCGCCGATGAAGATCGCGGCCGCCAAGGGGTGGGGCAACGGCCAGACGCCCAGCGTCGCGCCCGGCCTCAAGATCGAAGCGGTGGCGACCGGGCTCAAGCACCCGCGCTCGCTCTACGTGCTGCCCAACGGCGACATCCTGGTTGGTGAATCGGACGGCCCGCCCGAGCCGATCCACCGGCCCAAGGACATCATCATGGGCCTCGTCCAGGCCCATGGCCATTCGCCGGTCAAGGCGGCGCAGCAGATCACCTTGTTGCGCGACACCAACGGCGACGGCGTCGCCGACGTCAGGTCGCTGTTCATTCCCAACCTGGTGTCGCCGTTCGGCATGACGCTGATCGGCCACGACCTCTACGTCGCCAACACCGACGCGCTGGTCCGCTTTCCCTACCAGGGCGGCGAGACCAAGGTGACCGGCCCCGCCAGCAAGGTGGTCGACCTGCCCGGCGGCCCGATCGATCACCATTGGACCAAGTCGCTGGTCGCCAGTCGTGACGGCACGAGATTCTATGTCGGCGTCGGCTCGAACAGCAACATCACTGAAAACGGCCTGGAAGCCGAGAAGGAGCGCGCGGCGGTCTGGGAGATTGACCGCGCGACCGGCGCACATCGGCTCTACGCGACCGGCATCCGCAACCCGACCTCGCTCGACTGGAATCCTGCCACCGGCCAGCTCTGGGCGGTCGCCAACGAGCGCGACGAGATCGGGCCCAACCTCGTTCCCGACTATCTGACCAGCGTCAGGGAAGGCGCGTTCTACGGCTGGCCGTACAGCTATTACGGTCAGCACATCGATCCGCGAGTGATGCCGCAAAGGCCCGAGCTGGTCAAAACGGCGATCCCGCCCGACTACGCGCTCGGCAGCCACGTCGCGCCGCTCGGCCTTGCCTTTTACACCGCAAGCAACCTACCCTATGCAGCGGGCGGCGCGTTCGTCGGCGAGCATGGCAGCTGGGACCGCAGCCCCTTCAGCGGCTACAAGGTCGTCTACGTGCCATTCCGTGGCGGCCGCCCGGCGGGCAAGCCGCAGGACGTGGTGACCGATTTCATCGGCCCGGACGGCAACGCCCGCGGCCGGCCGGTGAACGTCGCGATCGACAAGACCGGCGCGCTGCTGATCGCCGACGATCTTGGCAACACGGTCTGGCGGGTGAGCGCCGCAGCGCGCACGGCAGCGGCCGGCACGGGGCGCGGAAAGTCACGCCCCGGCTGACGCGTCGGTCTGCCGAGGGCGTCCTGTTTTCCTCTCGGCAGCTGGTGCGGCTGTGCTTTCAACAGTTTCGCCGCTGCTGCGACCATAAACGGTCTGTGCCGGCCACCTGCGCTATCCAGCAGAGGCGATTCTTCCCGCCGAGGCAGAAAGGGCACGATCCGATCTCGCCGCCGGCATAGCGCCAGCAGCAGCACGCCCAACGCCGTGCAGATCAGCACCGCGGGAAGTGAAGCCTCCGCGCCGAATGCACCGCCGGTCAGCAGCTCGGGGCCGGTCATCCGCTCGGCGAGCAGCCCGTGCATGGTGCCGCCCGAAACAGGCACGCCATAGAGCCCGCCTTGCGTCATGTTCCATCCGGCATGCAGCCCGATCGCGCCCCACAACCGCCGGGTGAGCGTGTAGACCGCCCCGAGCATCACGCCGGCCTCCAGAGCGATCGCAACTGCGGCGAGCAGGGTGGCGTGCGAGTTGCCCAGGTGAGCGGCACCGAACAAGGCGGCGGAAACAGCGAGCGCCGCCCAACTCCCCAGCCATTGCTCGATCAGGCGGAAGATCAGCCCGCGCGCGACGATCTCCTCGGTGATGCCGGCGGCAAACCCGATCGCGAGCACCGGCGGCAGGCTGAAAGCCGGATCGAATCCGACGATGTGGTAACCACCGAACAGCGCGATCGCACCAATCACGGCGGAGAAGAGGAGCAGCCCGGCCATCAGCCCCGCGCCCAGCTCGACCGGCGCACGGGACTGCGAAAACTCGATGTTGGGCCGGCGCTCGATCCAGCGGTTGAACAGGCGATAGGCGACGATCGTCGCCACAACTTGCAGCGCCAGTGCGGCGTAATGGCCGGGGGCATTAGCTTGGTGCGGGACATGCGCCACCTTGAGTGCCGTCGATACGGCCAAGCCAGCGGCGATGACGCAGAGCATGCCCAGCAACAGCGCGACCGGCGGGTATTGCGCGACAAGCCCCGCTCTACTGGTGGCTGGCACCGGGTAACTTGGCCGCATAACAATCCTTAGTGACGCAGGGTAGTTAGGTGGGCGAGCCGCCCGTCAGCGTGCGCTGCCCACCGGCGGCCGCGGCGGCATGCCCGCGAAGGTGACGAGGCTCTCCGTCCCGTCCGCGGCCAGTGCCGACACGCCAAAGAAATGGTCGTCGATGTTGACGTGCGGCAGCTTCAGGCTGGTGGCCGTCGCGGCGAGGTCGCGCTTGTCGGTCCAGCTGAACCCATCCGCCCGCCGCCAGCGTATGCGATAGCCCGCCGCTTCCGGGACCGGCGCCCAGGTGACGGTGGTGTCATCGCTGACCGCGCCGGCGATGGAAGCGCGCGCCGGCGCCGCGGGCGCGCTGGCCAGTCGCCGCAGCACCGCCATGTTGAGTGCCGTCACCTTGGCGAGGTATGGAAAGTCGACGAACTCGATCGTGTCGCCATAGCGGCGGCCGTTCTCCGTCCGTACCGTCTGGTGCTGGCGGTCGTAGTTTTCGGTCGCCTCGGTGAAGCGCACCGCCGGATAGCCGGCCTCAAGGAAGGGCAGGTGGTCGCCGCCGCGCTGAAAGCGGTCGGGCCGGCGGATCGCCAGCACCTCCAGCCCGATGTCCGGCTGCGCCTTGGCTGTCATGACCACTGCCTTGGCCAACGCCCGCGAAGAGCCATCGTCCTCCCCGCCGATCGCGCGCTGCGCCTTGGTGTTGGCGTCGGGCGTGCTGCCGATTCCTTCGGAAAACACCCGAATCTGATTGTCGATGTGCTCGCCGCCGATGCCGTGCGTATTGCCGACAATATCGTTGTTGAGCACCGCCGCTACCTGCCAGCCGCGCGCCTTGGCGGTTTCGGCGAGCAAGGTGCCGCCCCACAGGCCCTGCTCCTCGCCCGACAGCACGGCATAGACGATCGTGCCGGCGAACTTCTCGCGGCTCAGCAGCCGGGCCGATTCCATCACCAGCGCCACGCCCGAGGCGTCGTCGTTGGCGCCCGGCGCGTCGGTGGTGGCGTCCATCACGTCGTTGACGCGGCTGTCGAGGTGGCCCTGCACGATCACCACGCGGTTGGGATCGCCGCTGCCGCGCTGGATGGCGATGACGTCCTCGACCCGCACTCCCTGCGGCGAACGCGGGCCCGTGAAGGTGCGCCCCACCGTTTCCACTTGCAGGCAGCCGCCGCACGCCTTCGCGATGCTCTCGAACCGGCTGGCGCTCCAGCGCCGCGCAGCACCGATGCCGCGCGCGGGGTCGGTGGTTGTCGACATGGTATGACGGGTGCCAAAGCCGACCAGTCTCGTGATCGTCGCCTTCAGCGCCGCCGGATCGGGGCGCGGGGCAGGGGCGGCGGCGCTGGCGACGCTGATGGCAAGAAGCGGGGGCAGAAGCAGGGAGGTGATCTTCATGCCCGCATCCTGCGCACGCGCCTGCCGCAACGCAAGCGCGCCTTCAGCCGCGCAGGCGCTCGTGATGGCGGATCACCTCGTTGATGATGAAGCGCAGGAACTTCTCGGAAAACTCGGGGTCGAGCTCTGCTTCCGCTGCGAGCTGCCGCAGTCGCGCGATCTGGCGCTCCTCGCGGCCAGGATCGGCCGGGGGAAGGCCCGAGGTCGCCTTGTGGCGCCCGACGGCTTGGGTGACCTTGAAGCGCTCTGCCAGCAGATGCACCAGCGCCGCGTCGATGTTGTCGATGCTTTTGCGATAGCCCTTGAGCACGTCGTCGCTCACGCACGTCTCCCTTGTTTTCCGCTTCATGCGGGCCGCAGCGGCTGCCGGCAAGCTCGCGCCGCCCGCTTCAAACCCGCAAGGCTTGCGTTCCCAGTTCCGCGCGGCCACATCGCCATCCTGATGAGCGCCACCTTGCACCGTCTCGATACCCGTCCACAGCCCTCGCTTGATGCGATGGTGTCGCTGGTCGCGGGAGGCATGAACAGCGTCAACGCGGTGATCCTTGACCGCATGCAGTCGGACATTCCGCTGATCCCCGAGCTGGCGGGGCATCTGATCGCCGGTGGCGGCAAGCGGATGCGGCCGATGCTGACGCTCGCGAGCGCCGAGCTGATCTGCTACACCGGCACCCGCCACCACCGTCTCGCGGCGACGGTGGAGTTCATCCACACGGCGACGCTGCTCCACGACGATGTGGTGGACGGCTCCGACCTCAGGCGTGGCAAGCGCACCGCCAATCTGATCTGGGGCAATCCCGCGAGCGTGCTGGTCGGCGACTTCCTGTTCAGCCGCTCGTTCGAGCTGATGGTGGAGGATGGCAGCCTCAAGGTCCTGAAGATCCTGTCCAACGCCTCCGCCGTGATCGCCGAAGGTGAGGTCAACCAGCTCACCGCGGCACGCCGTGTGGACCTGGGCGAAGACCGCTACCTCGATATCATCAATGCCAAGACGGCGGTGCTGTTCGCCGCCGCCTGCCGCATCGCCGCGGTGGTCGCGGAGCGGCCCGAAAGCGAGGAAGCGGCGCTGGATGCTTATGGCCGCAACCTCGGCATCGCGTTCCAGTTGGTCGACGATGCGATCGACTACGTCTCGGACGCAGGCACGATGGGCAAGGATGCCGGCGACGACTTCCGCGAAGGCAAGATGACGCTACCGATCATCCTCGCCTATGCACGCGGCTCGGCGGAGGACCGCAAGTTCTGGAAGGACGCGGTGGAGGGGCGCCGCTCTTCCGATGCTGATTTCGCCCACGCCGTTCACCTGGTCCGCGCCACTCGCGCGGTGGACGACACGCTGGCCCGCGCCCGCCATTATGGCCAGCGCGCGATTGACGCGCTGGGTCCCTTCGCATCGGGCAAGGCCAAGGACGCAATGATCGGCGCGGTGGAGTTCGCGGTGGCGCGCGCCTACTGACGTGCGGCGGGGCGGCGACCACGGCCACCGCTCAGCATCCGTCGCAGCCGGCCTCATCGCCGCGTTCAACCTGCAACGTCGCATGGCCGATGCCGAACCGGTCGTGGAGCAGCTTGCGTGTGTCGGCGAGGAACTGGTCGCCGCGGTGGCCGCCCGGCATCACCAGATGCGCGGTCAGCACCGGCTCCGTGGTGCTCATCGGCCAGATATGAAGGTCGTGCACCCGCGCGACGCCCGGCAGGCCCGACAGGGCTGCGGACACCGCATCATAGTCGATACCCCTCGGAACGGCCTGCAATGCCATTTCCACCGTTTCGCGCAGCAGCGACCAAGTTTGCACGAAGATCAGCCCGGCGATCACGAGGCTGACCACCGGATCGATCCAGGCAAGGCCAGTGGCCCAGATCGCCACGCCCGCCGCGACTACGCCTGCGGACACCAAGGCGTCGGCGGCCATGTGCAGAAATGCGCCGCGCACGTTGACGTCGCCGTGGCGGCCGCGCGCGAACAGCCATGCGGTGATCGCATTCACCACGATCCCGAATGCCGCCACGGCCGACACGGTCAGCCCCGCCACCACTGGCGGATGGCTCAGCCGCTGCGCCGCTTCCGTGACGATCGCGCCCAGCGCCACCAGCAGCAGGAGTGCGTTGAACAGCGCTGCCAGGATCGTTGATCCCTTCAGCCCGTAGGTGAAGCGCTTGGTTGGTGCGGCCCGCGCCAGCGTGGCGCCGCCCCACGCCACCGCCAGCCCCAGCACGTCCGACAGATTGTGCCCGGCATCGGCGATCAGCGCGACCGAACCCGTCCACAGCCCGGTGCCGCCTTCGCCAAGCACGTAAAGGATGTTGAGCGTGATCCCGATCGCAAAGGCGCGATCATAGCTGGCAGGCCCGTGGTGGTGGTGGTGCCCGTGCCCGTGCCCGAGATGCGAATGGCCGTGGTCACCGTGGCTGATGCCGGCTGTGGGCGAACCGCTCATGAGTCGCCGCTAGCATTCGAGGCGCGTGAGATACTAGCCCCGCGTCGGCGCGGCGCGACAACGCCTGTTCGCCCTCACCGTTTTGCGGCAGGGAAAGGCCGTGCAACATCACCGTCCCTTCGATGATCAAGGAGCCCCGAAGTGACCGCGCTGCCGATCGTGGCGGCGCTGCCGACGCTGTTGGCGGCGCTGCGGCAGGGTGCCAATGCGGTGCTCGTCGCACCCCCAGGCGCCGGCAAGACCAGCGCGGTCGCTCCTGCCCTGCTGGGCGAGGAATGGTGCACGGGCGAGGTGCTGCTGTTGTCGCCGCGCCGGCTTGCCGCTCGTGCCGCAGCCGAGCGCATGGCCGCGCAGGCGGGCGAGCCGGTCGGCCGCACCTTTGGTTACGCCACCCGGCTCGACAGCAAACGCTCCGCTGCCACGCGCGTCACGGTGATCACCGAAGGCATCTTCGTTGCCCGTATCCAGGCCGATCCCGAACTGGCCGGCGTGTCGGCGGTGCTGTTCGACGAGGTGCACGAGCGCAGCCTGGACGGCGATCTGGGGCTTGCCTTGGCGCTCGATGCGCAAGGGGGGCTGCGGCCCGACCTGCGGCTGGTGGCAATGTCGGCGACGCTGGACGGCGCACGCTTTGCCACGCTGATGGGTAGCGCGCCGGTGATCGAAAGCGAAGGGCGCAGCTTCCCGCTGGCGCTGCGCCATCTCGGCGGGTCGGGCGATCAGCGGATCGAGGATGCGATGGCGGCTGCCATCCGCCGGGCATTGGCGGAGGAAGCGGGCGGCGTCCTCGCCTTCCTGCCGGGCGTCGCGGAAATCGAGCGGACGGCGGAGCGGCTGGGCACGCTGCCGGATACCACCGCGCTTCATCACCTGCACGGCAGTCTCGACCCGGCCGCGCAGCGCGCCGCCATCGCTGCCGAACCGGACGGGCGGCGCAAGCTGGTGCTGGCCACCTCCATCGCGGAAACCAGCCTGACGCTGGACGGCATTCGCGCCGTGGTCGATTCGGGACTTGCGCGGCGGCCGCGCTACGATCGAGCCGCCGGCATGACCCGCCTGGTGACCGAGCGCGCAAGCCAAGCGGCGGTGACGCAGCGCGCCGGCCGTGCCGCGCGGCAGGGACCGGGCGTCGCCTATCGTTTGTGGGAGGAGGCGGCGACGGCGGGCCTGCCGCGCTTCGACCCGCCCGAGATCCTCGAAGCCGACCTGTCGGGGCTGGTGCTGGCGACGGCGATCTGGGGCGTCGGTGATCCGCGCGACCTTGCCTGGCTCGATCCGCCGCCCGCCGCGGCGGTGGCGGAGGCGACGGGCCGCCTGATGGAACTGGAAGCGCTGGCCGATGGCCGACCGACGCCGCATGGCCGGGCGGTGGCACGCCTGCCCATGCCGCCGCGCCTGGCCCACATGCTGCTGCGGGCCGGCGAGCGCGGCCTTGCGGGCGTGGCGGCGCAGGTGGCGGTGTTGCTGTCCGAGAGAGGCCTTGGTAGCAACGATGCCGACCTCGACACGCGCCTCCGCCGCTGGCTGAGCGACCGCGGCCCAAAGGCGGTCGCCGCGCGGCAGCTGGCGCAGCGATGGGCGGCCATGGCTGGCGGGAACGCACAGGCCGCCACGACGGGGGAGGAAGACGTCGCGACGTGCGTGGCGCTGGCCTTTCCCGACCGGATCGCGCGCCGCCGCGATGCCAGTGGGGAGACGTGGGGCTCGGCCGGCGGGCGCGGCTTCCGGCTCGATCCTGCCAGCAGCCTCGCGCGGCACGGGTGGCTGGCAGTGGCGGACACGCAAGGTGCGGCATCTGGTGCGCGCATCCTCTCCGCCGCGCCGCTGACGCTGGAAAGCATCGAGCGGCTGTTCGCCGACCGCATCGAGGTGCGCCGGACACTGGCGTTCGACCCGACGACTACCGGCATCGTCGCCACCCGCGAGCGCCGGCTGGGCGAGCTGCGGCTGTCGAGCGGCCCCGACACGCAGGCGCAGCCGGAGGCGATCGCGGCCGCGCTGCTGACAGCGGTGCGCGACGGCGGGCTCGCCCTGCTGCCGTGGAGCGACCCCGCCGTCGCGCTGCGCCGGCGTGCCGCTTATGCCGGGGTGCCACTCGACGATGCCTCGCTGCTGGTGCGGCTGGACGAATGGTTGCAGCCACTGCTCGCCGGCCGCCGCCGGCTTGACGCGGTGCCGCCGGGCGAGCTGGTCGAGGCGCTGCGGGCGCTGATCGGCTGGGATGGCGCGCGCACGCTGGACCGCGTCGCGCCGGCCGCGTTCACCAGTCCCGCCGGCAGCACCCACGCTATCGACTATGGCGCGGAAGGTGGCCCGCGCGTCGAGCTGCGCGTCCAGGCGCTGTTCGGCCTGGCCGAGCATCCGGTGGTGGGGGAGGGGCGCGTGCCGCTGGTGCTGTCGCTCACCTCGCCTGCGGGGCGCCCGATCCAGACCACCCGCGACCTGCCGGGGTTCTGGGCCGGCAGTTGGGCCGCCGTCGCGCGCGAGATGCGGGGCCGCTACCCCCGGCATCCGTGGCCCGACGATCCCGCTGCCGCCTCCGCGACGCTGCGCACCAAAAAGGCTGATGCGCGCGTCGCCACTTCGCGATAAGGAGTGGCGCATGCCTACCGCCCGCATCTTTCAGCGCCCCAAGAACGCCATGCAGTCCGGCAAGGCCCGGACCGACCGTTGGCAGCTGGAAATCGAACCGGCTCGCCCCAAGAAGGCCGATCCGCTCACCGGCTGGGCGGGCGGCGACGATCCGCGTAGCGACCAGATCCGGCTCAGCTTCGCGTCCTGCGAAGCCGCGGTCGCGCATTGCGAGCGGCAGGGCTGGGATCATGTGGTGGTGCCGGCGCCCGAAAAGACGCTGAAGCTGCAAAGCTACGCTGACAACTTCCGCTGAATGGGCGGCTAGATCAGGCCGGCGCCGAGTAGCAGCAGCATCTTGGCGTCGACGGCGACGCCTTCCGTCCGCTTTTCCGCCACGAAGCGCGGCACGTCGGTCATCGGTACGCGATAGACGGTGATGTTCTCCTGGGCATCGCCGCCACCCTCGCCGACGCGGGTCAGCCCGGTGGCGCGGACCAGCGTGAACATCTCGCTGGTCATGCCGGGCGAGGAATAGAAGTCGCCGAGCCGCTCGACGGTGGCTGGCCGATAGCCGGTTTCCTCTTCCAGCTCGCGTGCGGCGGCATGTTCCAGCGTCTCGCCGGCGGTCTCGTCGCCGACCAGTCCTGCCGGCAGCTCCAGACAGAGGCGCCCCAGCGGCACGCGGTGTTGCTCCACCAGCAGGACATGGTCCTGCGCATCCACCGCAATGATCACCGCTGCGGCGATGTCGTTCCGGCGCGCGGCATATTCCCACGTGCCTTCGGTGCGGACTTCCAGGTATTTGCCCTGCCAGACGGTGGTGGTCATAACTCTATCAGCCGATCGGGAAGCTCGTTGAAGTCGTCGGCACTGCGCGGGAAATGTTCGGCAAGAACGACGCCGATGCGCGTCACCGCGGCGGCCATGCCGTCCCCGGCGCGACCGTCGCGCACGGCTTCCACAAGCGCGGCCATCGCGTCGCCCCAGGTTTCGGGCGCGACCTTGGAATGGATCGCCTCGTCGGCGATGATCTCCGCGCGGTGCTCGTCCAGAGACAGGTAGAGTAGCACGCCGGTGCGGGCGCGCGTGCGCTGCTCCGCGGAGGCACGAAACAGCTGCACCGCGCGGCGGCGGACCCGGCGCGCCTTGGTTGCGCCCGGACTGAGCGCCATGCGCAGCGGCGTGTAGGCGAGCAGCAGTCGCACCAGCAGAAAGGCGAGCGCGACCGCGACAAGTGCGATGGTGAACAACGCTCGCACTGGCACGGCGCTCGTCCACGCGTCGCCGCCGAGCCCGTACAGCCATTCGGCCGCCTGCGGCCACACCGCGAACAGCGTCAGCACCAGCAGCATCGCGAGCACCGCCCAGTGCAGCGCCACGTCATGATACACGTCGGACTGCGCGGCGACGACCGTGACGATCTCGCCGTCGGTACCTCGCTCGGCTTCCGCCACCGCGGCCGTGACGCGCGCGTGGTCGGTATCGGACAGGCGCACCCCTACCAACTTCCCGACGCCCCGCCGCCGCCGAACGATCCGCCACCACCACCAGTGAAGCCGCCGCCACCCCAGCTGCCATCGCTGCCGCCGCCACCGCTCCACGAACTGCCGCCGCCGCTACCCCAGCCGCCGCCCCCGCGCGAGGCATTGGCGAGCCCCCACAGGACGATCGGCAGGTTGCTGCCACCGCTTGAGTAACGCCGACCCCACGGCCCGTGCCGACGCCGCCCGCGCAGCATCGGCAACACCACAAAGAACAGGATCACCAGCCAGAAGATCGCCGCCACCGGGATGCCGCCGCGCTGCCGGCCGGACGCGCGTCGGTGCGCTCTGTCGAACTGCGCGATCGCCGCGTCGGTGCGCGCCTTGGCTTCCTCGGGCGAGGCGCGCAGCTGCGTCACCAGCGCGTTCGTGCCGGCGGTCATTGCCGCAGGTACATCGCCCGCTTTCAGCAGCGGTATCATCTGGTTGTTGATGACTCCGCTGGAAAAGGCGTCGGTCAGCACGGGTTCGAGGCCATAGCCGACCTCGATCCGCGGACCGCGGTGGCCGGCGGGTTCGTTGGGCGCGATGAACATGATGGCGCCGTTGTTGGCATCCTTCAGCCCGACACCCCAGGCACGCCCCAGCCGATAGCCATAATCCTCGATCGGATAGCCCTGTAGGTCGGGGATCGTCGCCACCACCAGCTGCCGGTGCGTGTCCTTTTGCAACGCCTCCAGCTTTGCCGTGAGGTCGGCCTCCGTGGCCTCCGGCAGCACGTTGGCGGCATCGACCACCAGTCCGGTGAACGTGGGGAAAGTCTGTGCCGCAGCGCCGCTCGCCGCCATCAGCGTGACGACGAGGAGCAGCCAGAGGCGACCGAGCAGCCGCACCGACGCCTTAGCTCGCGTTGCCGAAGTTCACCGCAGGCGCCTGTTCCGCGCCGGGCGTGGTGGCGGTGAACGGCACCAGCGGCTTGGCGCCGTAGAAGATTTTCGCCCCCACCGCGTCGGGGAAGGTGCGGATGCGCGTGTTATAGTCCTGCACCGCCGAGTTGTAGTCGCGCCGGGCGATGGTGATGCGGTTCTCTGTGCCTTCGAGCTGGCTCATCAGCGTGGTGTAGTTGCCCTGCGAGCGCAGCTCGGGATACGCCTCCTGCAGTCGCTGGAGCGACAGGCCGAGGGTCCTTTGAGCGCGATCGAACTGCGCCATCTTGGCAGGATCGGTGAGGTCGTCGGCCGATACACGCACGGTGTTGGCGGCGGCGCGCGCCTGCGTCACCTCGACCAGGATGCTCTTTTCCTGCGCGCCGGCGGCCTTCACCGTCGCGACCAGGTTGGGGATCAGGTCGGCGCGGCGCTGGTAATCGTTCTGGACGTCGGCCCAGCGCGCCTTGGCGTTTTCCTCGGCAGTGGGCACCGAGTTGAGGCCACAGCCGCCCAGCGTCGCGACTGCCGCGAAAGCAAGAGAGGGGGCGATAAAACGTCGGCGCATGGGTAAAGGTCTCCTCGTCCTGCCTTAGAGATATAGGACACCGCTTGGCTTGGCGAAACGAAAATCGGTGCATAGCGTGGCGGCATGGCTGGCAGCATCGAGGGCAGGCGGAATGGCGGGAATGTTCAAGGAGTTCGAAACCTTCATCAAGCGCGGTAACGTGCTCGATCTTGCCGTCGGCGTGATCGTCGGCACCGCGTTCGGCAACATCACCAAGTCGCTGACCGACGACGTGATCATGCCCGCAATTGGCGCGATCCTCGGCGGCCTTGATTTCTCGCGCTTCTTTATCCGTCTCGGCTCGATCCCGGCGGCCTACACTGGATCGACCAGCAACTATGCGGCGCTGAAGGCGGCAGGGGTGCCGCTGCTCGGCTATGGCGCGTTCGTGACGGCGGTGATCAACTTCCTGGTCATCGCCTGGATCGTGTTCCTGCTGGTGCGCAGCATCAATCGCATCCTGGCGTTGGCTGAGCACGAAAAGAAGCAGGGCACGGCGGAGCCCGCTGCCGAACCCGCCGACGTGGCGTTGCTGCGCGAGATCAGGGATGAATTGCGAGGGCGCTCCCAGGCCTGAGCCGCGCGCTCACGCGACGGCGAGTTCCTCCGCGACGGCATCGGCCAGGCTGGTGCCGTCGAGAATGCGTGCCGTTTCGTCGCGCACCCGCATCATGGCGTGGCGAATCGCGCAGTCCGCCTCGCTCTTGCAATCTAGGCAGCGGCGATAGGCGGTGCGGCTGACGCAGGGGACCAGCGCCAGGGGGCCTTCGATCACCCGGATCACCTCACCCAGCGAGATCAGGTGGGTGGGCCGCGACAGGCGATAACCGCCCATCTTGCCGCGGGTGGAATGCAGCAGGCCTGCTTCGCGCAGGTCGGCGAGGATCAGCTCCAGGAACTTGCGCGGCACATTCGCCTCGGCCGCGATTCGCGTCATCGGAACGGGGCCGCTGCCGGCGGGGGCTTCGGCGATAAACAGCATCGCGCGCATCGCGTAACGGGAACGCTGGGTCAACATGGTGTTGGCAATGCACGCCTTTTGTGGCGATCGGAAGGCAGTTTGCATGTCGCGCGTGTGCGCCTATATCAGGGGCGTCGGGCTTGCCCGGCTATGGCGATAAACTGCGGCGTAGACTAGGCGCAGCGGACCCGGGGGCAGTACCCGGCGGCTCCACCACAACCGGCCTTTCAGGCCGGTTCCGATGGGGCCGAACCAGGATCGACGTGTGTTGAAAGGCGCTGTTTTCGCTCGGAATGGGACCACCGCAACGGCCCATTACACAAGTGCCAACGATAACGAAGCACTCGCGATTGCGGCGTAACCTGACGGCCTAACGGCCAAGGTTACACTACATAGCGCGGTTCGGGCCGCACCGGGCAACAGAAGCGGACACCGGCGGTACGGGGAGCACCGAGCAACAGAAGCTCCCCACTTCCCCATCATCTCCCGTGCGCTTTCGGTCGGAACCGCGGCAGCGATTGTGATCGCGGGGGCAGGAGCGTATCCTTGCCCCAACAATCACAGGAGAGCGACTCATGGTCACCCTTGCGCGTGTCGATGCCGATCCGGCCATGGTGCCCGGTGAGTGGGAAGCGCGGGTCGACCTTGCCGCCGCCTATCGGCTGGTCGCGCTGTACGGCTGGGACGATCTGATCTTCACGCACCTGTCGGTTCGCGTGCCCGGACCGGAGCATCATTTCCTCATCAACCCGTATGATATGATGTTCGAGGAGATCACTGCCTCCAGCCTGGTCAAGATCGACGTTCACGGCAATCCGGTGGGCGCCACCACGCACCCGGTGAATCCGGCAGGCTTTACCATCCACTCGGCGATCCACATGGCCCGGGAGGATGCGGTGGCGGTGATGCACCTGCACACGCCGCATGGCCAGGCGGTATCCGCGATGCAGTTCGGCCTGTTGCCGCACACGCAGACCTCGATGATCGCCGGCCACGATGTCGCCTACCACGATTACGAGGGCATCGCGACGGATCTGGAGGAACGCGAGCGGCTGGTGGGGGACATCGGCGCCAAGAATGCCATGATCCTGCGCAACCATGGAACGCTGACGGTAGGCGACAGCGTCGGCGCCTGTTTCCTGAGGCTGTATTTCCTGGAACGGGCCTGCGAGGCGCAGGTGCTGATGCTGTCGGCGGGCCGCGAGAACCTCGATGATCCGCCGGAAGGCGTCGAACACAAGGTCGCCGGCCAGACCAACCCCAAGGGCATGGGCATGGTCGCTCAGCGACTCGCCTGGCCCGCGCTGCTCCGCAAGCTCGACCGGATTGACCCGAGCTATCGCAGCTAGTTGCGACGCTGGCGTTCGAGAAAGGCGGCAAGGCCGGGGCGTAGGCGGCGCTATCCTCGCGCATCCACGCCACGGCCGTTGGCAGGCGCCAGGCATCGATCGCGGCGGCCGGCAGACCGCAGATGCCAGGCGACATCGGCGGCGGGATCGCCGGTCATGACCTGCGCCCAGTCCACGGCCAGCGTCCGCCCTTCAGCGGTCACGACGTTGCCGAGGTTGAGGTCGCCATGGAGCAGGCGGTCGCCGCTGCCGAGCCTTGCCAGCGCGTCCGTCGGTGCGGTGGCCGCAGCGTCATCGCAGCGTGCCTGGAGCACCGCATGGGCACCGGGTAGCAGGCCAACCGGTACGGTGACCGCATGGATGTGCGCCTGCAGCCGCGCCATTGCGGCCAGCGTTGCCATCACGGGCCCGGAAGCCTGCGCACCCGCCGTGTCAGCAGCGCTTCCTCCAGCCGCTCGAACACGATGCCGTGCCGTTCCCCGGAGCAGGCAAGGCTGACGGGCCGGGGAACAGGCAGGCCCGCCTCGTGCGCCACGCGGGCTGTGACGAATTCGCGCTGCGCAATTTCCGCAGAAAGGCCCGTGCGAAGCAGCCCGATTGCGCGATCGGGCAACAGCAGCCCATCGACGCTGCGCGAGGCGTGCGGCGCAGCGTGGACGCGTCGGGTACCTGCCACACGCTTATGTCGTCGCCATGCCGCGCGTGGTTTGGGGTTCAAGCCACCTCCATCCCAAGCACCACCGCTACCGCCGTGCAAGCTGCCGTGCCCTCAGTCTGGCTGGCGCATCGCCCTTGCGCAGGCAGCAACTTGTGGCATGGCCCGGAAAAAGCAAGGAAAGGCGAGCGGCCAATGATTCCCAGCAGTGCCCTGCATGCGGACATCCCCGATCTGACGGCGTGTGATCGCGAGCCGATCCACATTCCCGGATCGATCCAGCCGCACGGCTTGCTGCTGGTGGCCGAGGTCGCCACGGGTAAGGTGGTCGCCGGCGCCGGCGCGCTCGAAACGGAAGTGGCGACCGGATGGCTCGGCCAGAGCCTGTCCACGCTGCTGGGCCAGGACCTGATCGGGACGGCCGACTCAACCGCCGTGGGGCCGGGGGGGACGCTGCTGGCGGCGCCGTTTGCGGGCGCGTCCCGCAACTACGACGTCGCCATGCATCGCGCCGGGCCGCACCTGCTGGTGGAACTGGAACCAGCGCCGGCCGAAACCATGACCGCCGGCGCCGTGCTCGGCTGGCTCGACGCGATTGCCACCGGGTTCGAGCGCGCGGGGGATCTTGGTGCGCTGTGCGAGCGCGCGGCGGCAGCATTCCGCACGCTGACCGGGTTCGATCGCGTGATGGTGTACCGCTTCATCGACGAGGACGCCGGCCGGGTCGTGGCCGAGGATCGCGATCCGGCCCTGGGCACGTTCCTGCACCATCATTTTCCCGCGACCGACATTCCCAAGCAGGCACGGGCGCTGTATGTTCGCAACCGCGCGCGGGTAATTCCCCGCATCGACTATGCGCCGGCACCATTGCGGCCCGCCGAATTCCAGTCGCTCGACCTCAGCGATGTCGCGCTGCGCAGCGTGTCCCCGATCCACCTGCAGTATCTGCGCAACATGGGCGTTGAAGCGTCGGCGTCGATCTCCATCGTGAAGGACGGCATGCTGTGGGGCCTGATCGCCTGTCACAACCATAGCCCGCGCGAGTTGCCCCGTGCGGTGCGTGCCGCGGCGGTCACGCTGGCCAGCGGCCTTGCCCGCCAGATCCGCGCCAAGGAGGAAGCGGAAGCGTATCGCGAGCGATTGCGGCTACGCGGGGCGGAAGATTCCCTGCTGCCGCGCCTGCCCGCCGACGTGCCGCTGCGCGAAAGCCTGGCGGCCATCGCTTCTGATCTGCAGGAGATGCTCGCCGCGGATGGCTTTGCGGTGGTGCAGCACAACAAGGCGGATTGCTACGGAATCTGCCCGAACGCCGCCGACGTGCTGTCGCTGGCGCGCTGGGTCCGCGGCCATGGCGGGCCCGAACCGGTGATGACGCATTCCTTGTCGTCGCTGGTGCCGGAAGCCGAAGCCTATCGTGCAACGGCGAGTGGTATGCTGGCGACCCGCTTGGCGGAAGGCGGCGCGGTGCTGTTGTGGTTTCGCGTGGAGCAGGTCGAGGAAGTGGAATGGGCGGGCAATCCGCACAAGTCGGTGCAACTCGGCGCCGACGAAGTGCTGACGCCGCGCGCGTCGTTCGCGTCGTGGACGCAGGAGGTGCGGGGCCGCTCGCGCCGATGGTCGCTGCAGGAAGTCGAATCGGTGTACCGGCTGCGGCGTGCCTTCCAGGACGCGCACCGGGCCAACCAGCTGCGCAAGCTCAACCGCGATCTCGAAGCAACGCTGGAGGAGAAGGACGCGCTGCTCGCCCAGAACGACGTGCTGATGAAGGAAGTCGACCACCGGGTTCAGAACAGCCTGCAGCTCGTGTCCGCCTTTCTGTCGCTGCAAGCGCGGAACGCCAAGGACGAGATCGTCGCTGCCCACCTGAAGGAGGCGCAATCACGCCTCAGCGCCGTGGCCTTGGTGCACCGTCGCCTGTACCGGGACGACCAGGTTCAGTCGGTGGATCTGTCGCGTTATCTCGATGACCTCGCACGCGACATGAAGGGGTCTCTGGGGGCGGACTGGGCCAAGGACATGCGGCTGTCGCTGGCGCCCGTGTTGATCCCTACCGACCGTGCCATCAGCGTTGGGCTGATCGCCACCGAGCTGGTCATCAACGCCACCAAATACGCCTATGACGGCGCTGCCGGTCCGATCGACATCGTGCTGGAGCAGCATCGTGATCGCTTCCGCCTGATCGTCGCGGACCAGGGCAAGGGCAAGTCCACCACCAGCGAGGGGTTCGGCAGCCGCATGCTGAGCACCATGGTGCAGCGCCTGTCGGGCACACTCGAACATGGCGACAACGAGCCCGGCCTGCGCGTTATCGTGACCGCGCCGATCGAGGAAAACCTGCGCTGATCGGGTGAATCAGGCGCGGGCCTCCGCCGCACGACGATAGAGCGCGAAACATTCTTCGGCGCCGGCGAGCGCCTGCGCCTGCCAGGCATCGCCTTGGCGCTGTGCCTCGGCGTCGACCGCGGCGCGCAGCGTGCGCCACTCACCGGGCTCGAACGCGGCTCGAAGGTAGCGACCGGGTAGATCGGCCGGCACGTGCCGCGCCAGCATCGCGCCGCCGAGCCGCGAGCCTTCCACTACGTAGAGCACGCCCCAGGCCGCTGCCGCTGACGTTGAGGGAAAGGCGAGGGGCGGTGGCATGGCGACGCCCAGCTCGGCCAGGTCGCGCGTCAGCAGCGGTGTCCGCGGCCGCCACTCGGGCAAGTGCGGCGTGGCCGCCATGACCGCCTCGGCCGCCGGGAGGGCGCGCGCATGGGCGAGCAAGAACTCGCGATAATCATCGACGCGGTCGAGGCGGAAGGCGGCAAAGGCGGCGTCGACCTCGTCGTGCCGATCGGCGGTGCGGGCGCGAAGGGCGGCAACGGCGGACATCCGCCGCGCCATGCCCTGCGGTCGCGGCAGGGGCAAAGAAAAAGGGCCCGGATCGCTCCGAGCCCTCGTCCTTACGCCAGTGGCGAAACGGTCAGTCGCGGTCGCCGGTCAGAAAGGCCGGTGCGAACTCGGGCGCGGGGCCGTCGTCGCGATTACCTTCGCCGCGATTGCCGTCGCCTTGGGCGCGCTCGGGGCGGGGGCCACGCTCGCCGCCGCCATCGCGACGGGGGCCGCGGCCGCCATCGCCATCGCGGCGGGGACCGCGATCGCCGCGGCCTTCGCCACCACGACCACGGCCGCCGTCACCGTCACGGCGCGGGCCGCGATCGCCGCGCGGGCCACGGTCGCCGCCTTCGCGCGGTTCGCGCGCGGGACGGGTGTCCTCCAGCTCGGCGCCGGTTTCCTGGTCGACGACGCGCATCGATAGGCGGACCTTGCCGCGCGGGTCGATCTCGAGGACCTTGACCTTGACCGCCTGGCCTTCGGTCAGGGCGTCCGAGACCTTTTCCACGCGCTCGTTCTTGATCTCGGAGACGTGGACGAGCCCGTCCTTGCCGCCCATGAAGTTCACGAACGCGCCGAAATCGACCATGTTGACGACCTTGCCGTCATAGATCTTGCCGACTTCGGCCTCCTCGACCAGACCCTTGATCCACTTGATCGCGGCCTCGATCTGCGCGGGGTCGGACGAAGACACCTTGATCACGCCCTCGTCGTCGATGTCGACCTTGGCGCCAGTGGTGGCGACGATCTCGCGGATCACCTTGCCGCCGGTGCCGATCACTTCGCGGATCTTGGACTTGTCGATCGTGAAGCTCTCGATGCGTGGGGCATGCGCCGACAGTTCCGAACGGGTCTGGTCCAGCGCCTTGGCCATCTCGCCGAGGATGTGCGCCCGGCCTTCGTTGGCCTGGGCGAGCGCGACCTTCATGATCTCCTCGGTGATACCGGCGATCTTGATGTCCATCTGGAGCGACGTGATGCCCTCCGACGTGCCCGCCACCTTGAAGTCCATGTCGCCGAGGTGATCCTCGTCGCCGAGAATGTCGGAGAGGACCGCGAACTTGTCGCCTTCCAGGATCAGGCCCATGGCGATGCCCGATACCGGCCGCTTGATCGGCACGCCCGCGTCCATCAGGGACAGCGAGCCGCCGCACACCGTCGCCATCGACGAGGAGCCGTTGCTCTCCGTAATGTCCGACGTCACGCGGATCGTATAGGGGAACTCCTCCTTAGTCGGCAGCACGGCGTGGAGCGCGCGCCAGGCGAGCTTGCCATGGCCGATGTCACGGCGGCTGGGCGCCCCGAAGCGGCCGACTTCGCCGACCGAATAGGGCGGGAAGTTATAGTGCAGCATGAAATGCTGGTAGGTGAGGCCGTTCAGCCCATCGATCATCTGCTCGGCGTCGCGGGTGCCGAGCGTGGTGGTGGCGATGGTCTGCGTCTCGCCGCGGGTGAACAGCGCCGAGCCGTGCGCGCGTGGCAGGAAGTGGACCGACGCCTCGATCGGGCGCACCGTCTTGGTGTCGCGGCCGTCGATGCGAACACCGTCGTTGAGGATCTGGCCTCGAACGATCTCCGCCTCGACCTTCTTCACCAGCTTCAGCGTGCCGAGATATTCGGCCGGGTTGGCGTGCTTCAGGTCCTCGAACGCTTCACGCGCCTTGGTGCGCGCTTCGTTGATCGCGGTCTGGCGCGCCTGCTTGTCGGTGATCTTGTAAGCGGCGGCCATGTCGGCGCCGATCAGGTCCTTGAGCTTGGCCTTGTGCGCCGACAGGTCGGCACCCTGCTTCAGTTCCCAAGGCTCCTTGGCGGCCTGCTCGGCGAGCTTGATGATCGCGCCGATGACGTCCTGGCTCGCCTTGTGCGCGAACATCACCGCGCCCAGCATGACATCCTCGGACAGCTCCTTGGCTTCCGATTCCACCATCATCACCGCGTCATGGGTGGCGGCGACCATCAAGTCGAGATCGCCGGTCGCAACGTCCGCGTCCGACGGGTTGAGCTTGTACTCTCCGTCCTTGTACCCGACGCGCGCCGCGCCGATCGGGCCCATGAAGGGCACGCCCGACAGCGTCATCGCGGCCGACGCGGCGATCATCGCCAGCAGGTCTGGCTCGTTCTCGCCGTCATAGCTCATCACCTGCGCGATGCAGTTCACTTCGTTGTAGAAGCCCTCGGGAAACAGCGGCCGCAGCGGGCGGTCGATCAGGCGGGACACCAGCGTCTCACGCTCGGTGGCGCCGCGCTCGCGCTTGAAGAAGCCGCCGGGAATGCGGCCGGAGGAGGAGAACTTCTCCTGATAGTGCACGGTGAGCGGGAAGAAATCCTGCCCTTCCTTGACGGTCTTGGCGGCGGTCACCGCGCAGAGAACGACCGTTTCGCCGAGCGTCGCGAGCACCGCGCCGTCGGCCTGACGGGCAACGCGCCCGGTTTCCAGCGTGAGGGTCTGTCCGCCCCACTCGATGCTGACCTTCTTGGTATCGAACATGTAGTTTCCTTCACTCCGACCGCGCAGATCGCAGACGGGGCCTATGTGCGAGCTAACCGGCTCGCGCGGCTTTGGGCGAATTGTCGCCCATGCCAGCAACGCCGAATTGCGTGCCGGCGGATACGAAAAGGGCGCCGCAGGGGCGCCCTTTTGTTACTTGCGAAGGCCGAGCTTCGCGATGAGATCGAGGTAGCCCTGACCTTCGGTCTTGCGCAGATAGTCGAGCAGCGAACGACGCTTGTTGACCATCATCAGCAGGCCGCGACGCGAATGGTTGTCCTTGGCGTGCCCCTTGAAATGCTCGGTCAGGTTGCGGATGCGCTCGGTGAGGATCGCCACCTGGACTTCGGCGGAACCGGTATCGCCTTCGGCGCGGCCATGTTCCTTGATGAGTTCGTTCTTGCGCTCGGCAGTGATCGTCATGTGCAATCCTTCGACATCATTCTACAGGTTGAAGCCCCGGACAACGCGAACCTCTCCGCCATTCACCTCGACCAATGCCACCGGCACGTCGTGTAACGTCGCAAAAGTCGCACCATCGGCGGCCCTGATCCCGGCCAGCACGCGCCCCTGTCGGAGCGCTCCTGCCTGGTCGGGGGTGAGGGAAAGAGCCGGGATGTCGTCCAGCCCCGCCCTCAACGGCAGGAGTAGGTGTTCAAGGCCGCGCATCATACCAGCTTCAGCCAATTTGTCCAGGGATACCGCGTGGGCGAGGTCGAAGGGACCCGCCTTGGTGCGCCTGAGATAGGTGACATGGCCCACCGTTCCAAGGGCTTGCGCGATGTCGCGGGCGAGGCTGCGGATATAGGTGCCCTTGGAAACGTGCGCGGTGAGGGTGATCTCTTCCAATTCCTCCCCGGCACGGGGAGGGGGACCAGCGAAGCTGGTGGAGGGGTGGTCAAGCAGTGCTCCGCCTATGGCCGGCCCTCCACCCCCGGCTGGCGCCGGCGGTCCCCCTCCCCGTTCCGGGGAGGAATGAAGGGCGTGAATCACCACGTTTCGGCTCGGCAGAACCACCTCTCCGCCCGCCCGCGCAAGATCATAGGCCCGCTCGCCATCGACCTTGAGCGCCGAGAAGGCAGGCGGCACCTGCGCGATGGGGCCGGTAAAGCGCGGCAGCACGGCGTCCACCTGCTGCGCCGTCGGCCGGACGGCGCTGGTCGCGATTACCTGTCCCTCGGTATCGAGCGTGTCGGTCTGTTCCCCGAAGCGGATGGTGAAATCGTACGCCTTGTCGCTGTCGAGCAGGCGTCCGGCGAGCTTGGTCGCCTCGCCGACCGCGATCGGCAGCACGCCGGTCGCGAGCGGGTCGAGCGTCCCGCCGTGCCCGACCTTCGCCTTGGGATAGCCGCCTGCTCGCAACGCCCGCTTGGCCGCGCTCACCCCTTGCGTCGAGCCGAGCCCGAGCGGCTTGTCGAGAACCAGCCAGCCGTGCAGCCCCGTGCCCTCGCCGCTCATCGTCCCAGCGCCTCAACAAAGTGGCGGCGGCACAGCGCCATGTAGAGGTCGTTGCCGCCGATCGCGGTCTGCTGCCCTTCCGCGATCGGCTTGCCTTCGGCATCGACGCGCAGGTTCATGGTCGCCTTGCGCCCGCACCTGCACACCGACTTGATCTCGACCAGCGCGTCAGCGAGCGCGAGCAGGCGCGCCGAGCCCTCGAACAGCGCACCCTGAAAATCTGTGCGCAGGCCATAGGCGAGCACCGGCACGTCCATCGCGTCGCACACGCGGGCGAGTTGGTCGACCTGATCGGCCGACAGGAACTGCGCTTCGTCGACCAGCACGCAGGCGAGCGGCTCGGGCGACAGCCGGTCGGCGACGCAGGACGCGAGGTCAGTGTCGCGGTGGAACGCGATCGCCGGTGCCTCCAGGCCGATGCGCGAGGTGATCGTGCCCGGCGCGAAGCGGTTGTCGATTCCGGCGGTGAACAGCATCGTTGCCAGCCCACGCTCGCGGTAGTTGAAATCCGCCTGGAGCAGGTTGGTCGACTTGCCCGCGTTCATTGACGCATAATAGAAATACAGCTTGGCCATGGGCTTCCCGTAACGGCACAGGCCGCGGCGGGCGAATCGCTTGGCGGCTGGACAAGGCCTGCGGATAGACAGCCATGCGCCTCATCGTCCATGCCGGCCTGCACAAGACCGCGTCGACCTTTCTCCAGCATCTGCTGCACGACCACCGCGAGGCGCTGGCGGGGCGGGGCGTGCTATACCCGCGCGACGACGAATTCAGGGCGCAGCACCGGGCGGGGTGGCAGCTGCTGGCGGGCGAGACGACGCTGCTCGACGCGATGCTGGCGGACGGCGCGGCAAGCGGGTGCCGGGCGGTGATCCTCTCGTCCGAGGATCTGGAGGCGGCCTTGTTCAACCCAGGCGTCGCGCGGCTGATCGACGAGGCGGCAGCGCGGGTCGGCGCGCAGGTCGAATGGCACATGGTGCTGCGCGAGGCCGGCGCCTATTTCGCCAGCCTGCACGCGCAGCTTCAGTGGCACGTCTATGTTGATGCGCTGTGGATGTTCGCCGAAGTGATGAACAAGGGCGGGCTGTACATGCACGACCCCGCGCCGAACTGGGGCGGGACGCCCTACTGGTTCTATTGCTTCGATCCCGCTCGCTACCTCGATGCCTTCGCCGCGGCGAGCGGACACCGGGTGCGCGTGCACGATTATGCCGACGACCAGCCGTTTCCCGGGTGGCGCCTGCTCGCCGAGCTAGGCTTGCTCGACCTGGTCGAGCGGTTGCCGGGAGCGATGGGGCAGAACCGCCGGCATGGCGACAACGACGTGCGCGCCGGCTATACCGCGCGCATCGCCGAAGCGGGCGGCGCGTCACTTGGCGCCCATGTCGACGCAGCGGTGGCGGCGAGCGTCGCCGCGGTCCCGGATTGCGCGCGGCTGGTGGCCGAACGCTTTGCGGCCAGCCACGAGCGCGCGCTGGCGACCTACAGCATCTGGTGAGCGTCAGACTTCCGGTGCGTCGAGGTCGCGCTTCACCTCTGGGGAACGGAGGATGGCGTCGATGTGGCTGCCCTCGTCAAAGCTCTCGTCGGCCAGGAACTTGAGTTTGGCGGCATATTTCGTCTTCACGCGGTGCGCGACTTCGCGCTGGAGGTAGGCGGTGTTGGTGCGCAGCGCCTTCAGCACCGCTTCCTCGTCGCGGCCGAGCAACGGCTTCACGAACACGGCAGCGTGCTTGAGGTCGGGCGACATGCGCACCTCGGTGACGGAGACGAGATGGCTGGCCAGCGTCTCGTCATGGACGTCGCCGCGTTGGAGGATTTCCGCCAGCGCGTGACGCACCTGTTCGCCGACGCGCAGCGTGCGGACGGATTTCTCGGGAGTGTCCTGCTTCATATCTCTTTCGCCGCCTGGCGGCTCTCCCTCTCCCGCAAGCGGGAGAGGGAAGGGGGCTCAAAGCGTGCGTTCGCGCATCTCGACCTCGAAGGTTTCGAGGAAGTCGCCCGGCTTGATGTCAGTGAAGTTCTGCGTGAACGTCACGCCGCATTCAAGCCCTGCGCGAACCTCCGCCACGTCATCCTTGAACCGCCGGAGCGAGTTGATCTCGCCCTGGTAGATGATGACGTCGTTGCGCGTGATGCGAGCCTTGAGCGCCTTGCGGATGACGCCCTCGGTGACCAGCAGACCGGCCGCGCGGCCCGTCTTGCCCGCCGAGAACACGTCGCGGATCTCGGCGCGGCCGACCACCGTTTCGAATGCTTCCGGCCCGAGCTCGCCCGCCATGCCGGCGCGGATGTCGTCGGTCAGGTCATAGATCACGTCGTAGTATTTCAGCGCGACCTTCTGCCGTTCGGCGATCTCGCGCGCCTTCGCATTGGCACGGACGTTGAAGCCGATGATCGGCGCGCCGCTGGCACCCGCCAACGTCACGTCGGATTCGGTGATGCCGCCGACTCCTGAATGCAGCACGCGCGCCTTGATCAGGTCGGTGGAGATCTTGTTGATCGCACCGACGATCGCCTCGACCGTGCCTTGCGTGTCCGCCTTGACGACCAGCGGATATTCGATCGCCTGATTGGCCTTGAGCGCCGAGAACATGCTTTCCAGGCTGGCAGGCGCAGTGGTGGTGCGCTTCTGCGTCAGCACGGACTGGCGATACTCCGCGACCTCGCGGGCGCGTGCCTCGTTCTCCACCACCTGCAGCGGATCGCCCGCCGAAGGCACGCCGGTCAGGCCGAGCACCTCCACCGGCATCGATGGGCCGGCTTCCTTGAGCTGGCGACCCTTGTCGTCGACCAGCGCCCGCACCTTGCCGCTTTCGGCGCCGACCACGAATACGTCACCAACCTTGAGCGTGCCGCGACTGACCAAGATCGTCGCCACCGGCCCGCGACCCTTGTCTAGCTTGGCCTCGATCACCGTGCCTTCGCCGGCCCGGTTCGGATTGGCCTTGAGGTCGAGCAGTTCGGCCTGAAGCTGGATCTTGTCGATCAGCTCGTCGAGACCGGTCTTCTTGAGTGCCGAGACCTCCACGTCCTGAACGTCGCCGCCCATTTCCTCGACCACCACTTCGTGCTCGAGCAGGCGTTCGCGCACGCGTTGCGGGTTGGCCTCGTACTTGTCGACCTTGTTGATCGCCACGATCATCGGCACGCCGGCCGCCTTGGTGTGGTTGATCGCCTCGATCGTCTGCGGCATCAGCCCGTCATCGGCCGCGACCACCAGCACCACGATATCCGTGACGTCGGCGCCGCGGGCGCGCATCTGCGTGAAGGCTTCGTGGCCCGGCGTGTCGAGGAAGGTGACCTTGGACTTGTCCTTCAGCGTCACCTGATAGGCACCGATGTGCTGGGTGATACCGCCCGCCTCGCCGCGCACCACATCGGTGCCGCGCAGCGCGTCGAGCAGGCTGGTCTTGCCGTGATCGACATGGCCCATGATCGTGACCACCGGCGGCCGCGGCTGCAGCGTGTCCGGCGCGTCCTCGGTGGTGTCCACCGCGATGTCGACGTCGGATTCGGATACGCGGCTGATGTTGTGGCCGAATTCGGTCACCAGCAGCTCGGCCGTGTCCTGGTCGATGGTCTGCGTCATGGTGACGGGCATGCCCATCTTGAACAGCGCCTTGACCAGGTCCGCGCCCTTTTCGGCCATGCGGTTGGCGAGTTCCTGGACGGTGATCGCCTCCGGCACCTGCACATCGCGGATCTGTTTCGCCTGCGCCTCGCGCGGGCCGCCAAAGCCACGCTTCTCCTTTTCGCGGGCGCGCTTCAGCGCCGCGAGGGAGCGGGCCCGCGCACCATCGCCATCGCCAAGCGCACGGGTGACGGTGAGCTTGCCCGACTGGCGACGGTCATCGCCCTTGCGGTCGCGCTGCTGCGGACGGCCGGGCGCTGCGTTGTTGCGCGGAGTCGCGACGCCGCTGGGCAGCGGGCGGTTGGTTGCCGACTGACCGGCGCTGGATGCGGCGACAGGCGTAGGCGCAGCGGCGGCGGGCTGTTCCACCGGCTTGGGCTGCGGCTTCGGGATCTCCGGCCGGGCGACCGGCGAGAAGCGGCGAGGTGCTGGCAGCGACGGATCGCGGCCCAGTTCCACCACCGGCCGGGCGGGCGCAGCGGCAGGCCGCGGTTGAGACCGAGGCTGGGGCGTCGGCGCGGAAGCAGCCGCCACCGGAGCAGGGGCGGGAGCGGGCGCCGGAGCAGGCTCGGGCTCCTCTTGCTGCACGGGAGCAGGGGCCGGGCGCTCCACCGGGCGGAAGCCGAAGCCGCCGGCCGGGGTCGGCACGGTGATGGGGGCCTCAGGTGCCGCCTGCGGCGCAGGCGCGGCCGGCTGTGCAGCCGGCTCCGGCTGGGCCTGCGGCTCGGGAGCGGGCGCTGCGGCCGCGGCGGCACGCTCGGCGGCGCGGGCGCGCTCTTCGCTGGCCTGACGGGCGCGATCGGAGTCCTCGCGGCGACGCGCATCCTCCTGCGCGTGCATCCGCTGGTCCTCCGCCTCGCGGGCGAGCCGGGCGACGCGCTCCTGCGGCGTCTCGTTGGGCACGGCGGGACGAGGCGCGGGGGCATGCGCGGGCGGCGCTGCCTGAACCTGCGGCTCCTGCGCGACCGGCTCGGCGGCAGGCGCCTCGGCCTGCGCGCCACCGGGGCCGAGCACGCGGCGGCGCTTCACCTCGACCACCACCGTATTGGAGCGGCCGTGGCTGAAGCTCTGCTTCACCTTGCCGGTCTCGACCGTGCGCTTCAGCCCCAGGGGCGCGCGCATGCCAAGTTTCGGCTTTTCGTTGTCGGTCTCGCTCACTCAGTTCCCTCGTACTTCGTCGGCCACGGCAGCGCCGGAAAGGTCGGACGCCGATGCGCCCTGCGAGGCCGTTTCGCAAGGATCGCAATGGGGCTCGGGTCCGATAAAGTGCAGCCAACGGTCGAGCGCATCGCTCACCCGCGCGGCAGCAGCGCGGTCTGTCAGGCCAAGGTGTACCACATTCTCACGCCCCAGCGCCAACGCCAATATGGGGCGGCCCACCGGCAGTGCCAAGCCCTTGAGATCGGAGCCTTCGCTACCCGTTCCGACCCGCCACGCCTGCGCCAGCTTGCGCTTGCCGTCCTCCGCCGCGTCGGCGGCATGGTAGAGCGCCTGGAGCTGCCCCGACCGCGCCGCGCCCTCGATCTTGTCCGAGCCGGTGAGCAGCAGGCCCGCCGCCGCTTCCAGCCCGAGCCGGTCGAGCGCATTGCGTTCCAGCGCGGCGGCGATCAGCTGGGGCAGATTAGCGGGAACGGTGATGGCACCGGTCTTGAAGGCGCGTGCCAAGGCGCCGTGCAGGCGTTTCTTGTCGATTGCCTGCTCCAGTTCGTCGCGTGTGACGCCGATCCATGCGCCACGCCCCGGCGCCTTGGCGCGCACGTCGGGATGGATCGTGCCGTCAGGCGCGAGTGCGAGTCGCACGAGATGGGCCCGCGAGTCGCGCTCGCGGGTGAGAATGCAGGAGCGGACGGGCCCGTCCGCCGCAGCCGTGTCGGACTTCAGCGCCTCATTGCGAGGGTTCCGCATGCGCGTCCTCCCTCGCTTTGGGCGCGTCGCGGTCGGCGATCAGCTGACCCGCCGCCCCATAGTTCTCGGTCGACACTTCCTCGATCACGATCTGCACGGCGGCAGGGTTCTTGCCGAGTCGCGTCACCAGCGAGGACGTCACGTCGGCGACGATCCCCGCCTTCTGCTCCTTGGTCGCGGAGCCTGCCATGCGGATCGAGACAAATGGCATCAGGCCTGCTCAGCCTCGGCACCGGTCGTCTCGGCCGCGGTTTCACCGTCATCGTCCGCGAACCAATGCTGGCGCGCCGCCATGATGATCTCGTTGCCCTGTTCGTCGGACAGGCCGTACTCGGCGAGAATGCCGCCCTTGGGCTCGGGCCGCTTGGGGGCATCGTCGTTGCGGCGGCGCGGCTCTGCGCGCTTCTTCTCGACCAACTCGTCGGTGGCGAGATCGGCGAGGTCATCGAGCGTCTTGATGCCCGCCTTGCCGAGCGTCACCAGCATCGCCTCGTTGAGGTAGGGCATGGTGGCGAGATCGTCCTCGACGCCGAGCGCGGTACGCTCCTCGCGGTTGGCGGCTTCGCGGCGGTCCAGCGCTTCCTGCGCGCGGCTCTGCAGCTCCTGGGCCAGATCCTCGTCGAAACCCTCGATGCCGGCGATCTCGTCCGCCTCGACATAGGCGACTTCCTCGAGGCTGCCGAAGCCCTCGGCGACCAGCAGCTGCGCCAGCGTCTCGTCAACGTCGAGTTCGTTCTGGAACATCTCCGACCGCTCGACGAATTCCTTCTGGCGCTTCTCGGATGCGTCGGCCTCGGTGAGGATGTCGATGGCCTTGGCGGTGAGCTGGCTGGCGAGGCGCACGTTCTGACCGCGACGACCGATCGCGAGGGAAAGCTGGTCGTCGGGGACCACCACCTCGATCCGGTCCTCTTCCTCGTCAATCACGACACGCGACACGGACGCGGGCTGAAGCGCGTTGACGACGAACGTCGCGGTGTCCTCGGACCAGGGGATGATGTCGATCTTCTCGCCCTGCATTTCCTGCACCACGGCCTGCACGCGGCTGCCCTTCATGCCGACGCAGGCGCCGACGGGATCGATGCTCGAGTCGCGGCTGATCACGCCGATCTTGGCGCGGCTGCCTGGATCGCGGGCGGCCGCCATGATGGTGATGATGCCGTCATAGATTTCCGGCACTTCCTGCGCGAACAGCTTCTTCATGAAGTCGGGATGGGCGCGGCTCAAAAAGATCTGCGGGCCCCGGTTCTCGCGACGGACATTGAGGATCAGGCTGCGGATGCGGTCGTTGACGCGCACCACCTCGCGCGGGATCTGCGCGTCGCGGCGGATCACGCCTTCGGCGCGGCCGAGGTCGACGACGACGTGGCCGAACTCGACCCGCTTGACGACGCCGGTGATGATCTCGCCCTGGCGGTCCTTGAATTCCTCGTACTGGCGCTCGCGCTCGGCGTCGCGGACCTTCTGGAAGATCACCTGCTTGGCGGCCTGCGCGGCGATGCGGCCGAACTCGATCGGGGGGAGGGGGTCGACGATATAGTCGCCGACCTGCGCGCCCGGCTGAAGCTTCTCGGCGCCCTTGACGTCGACCTGCGTGAAATAGTTGTCGACCGCCTCGACCACCTCGACCACGCGCCACAGGCGAAGATCGCCGGTCTGAGGATCGAGCTTGGCGCGGATGTCGTTCTCGGCGCCGTAGCGGGCCTTGGCGGCGCGCTGGATCGCGTCCTCCATCGCCTCGATGACGATGCCCTTGTCGATCATCTTTTCCGACGCGACCGAGTTCGCGATCGCGATCAGCTCGGCGCGGTTGGCGGTGGCAACGCTGGCCATCAATCCTGTCCTTCCATCTCGGCGTCGTCGTTGGACGCCCCTAATTTTTCGGGTTGAGCTTCATCTTCGTTGATTTCGACGAATTCTTCGGCGCCCTCGGCGGAGAGCGGCGCGGTCGCGGCGAGCAGCCGGTCGGTGATCGCCAGCTTGGCATCATGGATCAGGGCAAACGGCAGCTGCACCGTGCCGCCATCGGCCAGCGCGACCGTCACCGCATCGCCCTCCACGCCGGCAAGGTCGCACTTGAACTGCTTGCGGCCGTCGAGCTTCTCGGCAAGCACGATCCGCGCTTCGTGACCTTGCCAGTCGGCGAAATCGCGCAGCCGGGTGAGCGGCCGGTCAATCCCCGGCGATGACACTTCCAGCCGATACGCCCCCTCGATCGGGTCGCGCCCATCGGCCTCCAGCTCGTCCAGCCGGTCGGAGATGCGGCGCGACAGGTCGGCGCAGTCGTCGATGGTCAGCTGGCGCGTGTCCGGCCGCTCCGCCATCACCTGCAACGTCGGGTCGCCGGCGCCGCCGGTCATCTTGACGCGCACGAGGTCGAACCCAAGCGCGGTCGCTTCGGGTTCGATGATGGCAGTCAATGCGGCGATGTCCGCCATGCGCGCTCCAGATGGGACTCGGATATGGGTCCCGGATATGAGTAGTTGCCACCGCGGAGCCGAGCCCCGCAGCCTCTTCACCTGACGATGTCGAGAAAGCACGCATGATATAGAGCAGAGCGAAGCCGGAGGCAAGCGGCGAGCAACCCTCGCGCCGGCGCTGCGTTGGGGAGCCATGATCCAGCGTCTTGCCTTCGCCGCCGCCCTGCTCGCGTCCTCCGCCTGTTCAGGGCATTCCGGCGAACCCGCCGCCGCGCAGAACGGCACTGCAGGCGGGAGAACGGCAAGCACCCCCTCGGCGCCGCCCGTCACCAAGCTTCCGGACAACGCGCCAACGGCGAGCGTGCGCAACGTCGCGGCGACAACCGGTCGCGGCAATCTGCCGCAGACCAAGCCGCCGTTTCATGTGGAGACGATCGGGCAGTTCGATGCGCCCTTTGCCATGGCATTTCTGCCCAACGGGTGGTTGTTGGTGACGGAAAAGGCGGGACACCTCCGGCTTCGCTTGCCGAGCGGCGTCGTCAAGAACGTCACGGACGTGCCGGAAGTCGCCACGGGAGGACAGGGCGGCCTGTTGGACGTTGCCGCCGCGCCCGACTTCGATCGGACCAACACCATCTACTTCAGCTTTGCCGAACCGCGTCCTGGCGGCAGCAGCCTGGCGCTGGCGCGGGCAACGCTGGACGCCCATGGCGCTGCCTGCAACGAGCCGAACTGTCCCCCTCCTGAAGATCTGGAATACCAGCTCGATGGCGTCAGTGTGATCTGGCGTGCCGGCTCGGACGGCGTCGGCGGCCAGTTCGGCGCCAAGATCGCGTTGTCGCCCGACGGCAAATATCTGTTCCTCAGCTCGGGCGAGCGGCAGCGGTTCACGCCGGCGCAGGACCCGGATCAGGCCTTGGGCAAGATCCTGCGGCTGACGCTCGATGGCAAGCCGGCGCCGGGCAATCCGATGTACGCGGCCGGCGGCGTTCGGGCGATGACCTGGAGCAGCGGCCACCGCAATCCCTATGGCCTGGTGTTCGCCCCCGATGGTCGGCTGTGGGAAGAGGAGATGGGGCCAAAGGGCGGCGACGAGCTCAACCTGATCGAGCCGGGCCGCAATTATGGCTGGCCGCTGGTGTCCAACGGCGACAATTATTCGGGCCAGCCGATACCCGACCATCCCAGCCGCCCCGATCTTGCCGCGCCGGTCCTGTGGTGGAACCCTTCGATCTCGCCGGCCGGCATGATCTACTACTCGGGTGGGATGTTTCCGCAGTTCAGGAACTCGCTGGTCATCGGCACCATGTCGACGCCGGGCCTGATGCGGGTTGCCGTGAACGGTGCAAAGGCGACCGCAGCGGATTTCTGGGACATGGGCGCGCGCATCCGCGACGTGGCGCAGGCGCCGGACGGATCGATCTGGCTGCTCCAGGATGGCGGCCGCGGATCGGATGGCAAGCTGATGCGGCTTACGCCCGAACGCTAGCCGTCAGCCCCGCTCGACCAGATAGTTCATGCGCGCTCCCGCGATCGGGCGCGACCGGTGGTCCTGCCATGCGCTGGCCTCCACATTGGCGATCCGGGTGCCAAGCCGCCTGACCACGCCCGCCGCGCGGGTCGGCTTGTCGCGGCCGCCGCGCATGAAGTCGACCGTCACGTTGATCGGCTTGATGCGGCCGGCGCCTTCGCTTTCCAGCGCTTCCTGCAGCGCGGCGATGGCGGCCATTTCCAGCAGGCCGGCGATGGCGCCCCCGTGGAGAAAGCCGGGTCGTCCCACGACATCGTTGCCGAACGGCATCAGCAGCACCGGCGCGTCATCGTCGCCCCGCTCGATCGTCAGGCCGAGGAGGTCGGCATAGGGCGGCAGCATCATGCCGGCGCGTCCAGGTTCATGTAGGTGCCGGCGACGTGGGCGAGCGGATCGGCGGGGTCGCCATCGTGCGCCTGGCCGCGGACAAAGGAGATGGATCGCGTCAGCCGATAGCATTCGCCGCGCCCGATCACGGTGTGTCCCACGCGTGCCGGGCGCAGATGGTCCACTCGCAGGTCCAGCGTCGCGTGGGGCACGAAACCGCCGCGCTTGATCCAGATGGCGAGGCTGGTGGCCATGTCCACCAGCGCGACGATCGGCCCCGACGCCATCACGCCGCTGGCCGGGTCGCCCACCAGCTCAGGGGCATAGGGTAACGCCAGTTCGACCCAATCGTCGCCGCGCGCGTGGAAGAGGGTGCCGAGCCGTCCGCCATGGCCACCGAACCTGAAGCCGTGGAGACCGGGAATGTCGTTGAGCTGCTCCATCGGCCGGGGCTCTACACCGAGCGCCAGCCTGCGCAACATTACCGCGAATTAACTGGCCGTCGTCGGCGCTCTCGGGAGACATCTGCGGCTCACGACAGGGGAGCGGCGGATGAACATTTTGGGCCTGGATATCAGTCAGATCGCCGACCTCGGCACTATGGTGGCTCAGTCCGGTGCGATCCGGGCGGCGGCGGAGGTCGCCGGCGATGAAGTGTTCGAATATGTGATCGGCATCGCGGTGGTGATCTACGCAAGCAATCCCACAAGCTGATGACGTGGTGCGACGATCCGTCGGCGGTGGATGCAGCGCGGGCGCGTTCGGCGGAGATTGGCCGGCAATGGTTGAACAGCGATGCGCACCAGGCGCTCCGCCAACACTTCGCCGACGTGCAGCCGGACGATGCGGAAGGCGCTGCTGCTGCGGCGGAAACCCTGCTCGCGAGCGGCGACTGGGTCGGCGAGCTGCTGGAGCCGCTGATCGGGGCGCTGCATCGGGACGCCGCATTCGACCCGCCGCTGCGCATTCACCGCGATGCGCTGCGCACCGCCGCCGTCCTGTTTGAGGGGCCGGCGGTGTCGATCAGTGCCGCCGTCACTTCGGCCGAGGCGTTGGCGGCGCTCCCGCCACCGACCAGCGTGGTGGCCGGCGGGCGGCTGACGGTGGTGCGCTACCATCGGGCGGGTGGCGCGCGGCTGCGATGCTGGCGG
>Ga0210040_10000292_pt1 | contig 86784 bp, 169 predicted proteins | sample CryGeyCG12114_NA_FD_185462 | JGI IMG/M metagenome (GOLD analysis project Ga0210040, IMG submission 185462) | Groundwater microbial communities from aquifer - Crystal Geyser CG19_WC_8/21/14_NA (SPAdes) (version 2) | ecosystem: Environmental > Aquatic > Deep subsurface > Groundwater | place... | reverse complement strand
CTTCTTGCCAGGTCCCCTGAATAGGAGTGACGCCCGGCTCATGCGTTTGGAACAACTGAACCAGTACCATCGTGTAGTAAACGAAACTGGCGATAAGCGCAAGCATCACAAGGGTCGCAAGAACCCTTAGCACCACGCGACGACTCATATCAACCCTTTCCTACGGCTGGTGGAATAACATTGCCCCAGTCTCCTCCGATTGGGTCAATGTAATTGCATGGACGGTTAGCACCCTCGGAAGGGTGACGGTTTGTCTTGCTCTCGTGCACCTTGCAGAGGTAGTAACCGTCAGCCATGCCATTTCTACCTAGGTGGAAACGGTAATCGCACGCAACCTTCTCACCATCAGGGTGAATGAAGGGTCGCTCGTCCTCTGGAAGTAAAGAAACACCCTCTTTAGACGTACCGAATCGATCCTGATTAGCTGTGGTTGACATACCTTCAGTCTGATTCATCAACCCAGGCATCGTCCACGGATCCACCGCCTGACAGGGCCTGTTCGGTCCCTCGGTGATTGCATACTTACTGGTGTGGTTATGTTCGAGACAGATGTAGCTCTCGGGCTCACGACCATTCGGATCTGTGTAGTAACAGATAGCGTGTTCGTTGATTAGTTCGCGAGCCCGATCGGTGATGTGCGGCCTATGGAACAGAACCTTATGTTCGTTGAGATTGAAGTCATCATCTCCATACCGATCGTCGAACTGCTTGTACTTCGGATCGGAGGAGAACACAATCAGAGCGAAGACGTGCCAGGCAGCATGACCAAGGTGACTCAGACCAGACTCGGGATCAGTATCTTCTCGATCCCACCAAGCCGTCAGATGTCTCTGCAGAGCATCGTAGTTCTTGGACCACTCGTAGCCCTTGCGGTAGTTGTGAGCGTCTCCGTACTTCGCATCGCCGTATCCGTAGATGCGAGCAAGCAGGTCTAGAGGAGCCTTCGGAATGAACGAGTATCGCTCAGGCTTCACGCCCTTAAGACCACCCGTAGAACTGGTGGTACGAACCTCTTCAATCATTTCGATTCTCCTGGTGAATATATGATGCTCGAACACAACCACACTTAGAACAGACATCTCGATACTCAGGAACAGGCGGAGGATTATCAGTTTCGAAAGGATGCGGAATAACACGCGCCGCAACTTGATCAAGATCGTGCATCAGTCAATCCTTCCATCATCGGGCATGAAATCGAACTCAACTACTCGTTTGCATCGAGGACGAACGCACCTAGAAACCCCCCGGCGAGGCCCATAGACTGTTATGGTTCTGTCGTGGTGAATTCCAATACGACAAAGGAAGACACCCCAGTCAGAGTAAACAGCCCACTTGACTAACCAGAACAAGATAACGGCCATCCATACCAGATCAATCACATTACGCAGATCCATAATTAGCTCGCCTTCTTGTTAGGATTTGCCTTAGCCCCACACTGAACGCACCACGGACAGCCTCGCTCATCACAGTGCCAGAAACTGATGTCTAACTTGCAACGATTGCATACAGTGACAACAGGACCAATGGCGGTTTCCTTCTCCCGCCAGGCCTTACTGTCCTCGGGTCCGTCCTTCATTCTTCGCCTCCAGCATAACGATCTCGTGCAAGTCAATCACTACGTCTTCGTCTTCATCATCGTAATGCAGAGTGGTGTCCCTAGCCGGTGCTTCCACCTCTCCGAGGATCTCCAGAGCACTCATCGTCTGGGCGTAAACATGTGTGGCGTTAGGGTCTCGACTCTCGAGCAAGGCCTTTGTCTCTTCGTAGGCCCGCCGAGCTTCTGCCCGTCGACCCATCTTGAGCAACGGCTCAATCATCTCGAACGCGAGTCGGATTGTAACGAGCTCCAGAATCACATCGTAGGCGTGGTGTCCCCGCGTCTTACGTGCATCACCCGATTGATTCCGACGGATGATGATCGGACACTCCGGGCAGGTTGTAATCCTCGCGTGACCGGAAGTTTCCGTGTAGAACTGCATTCCACAGCGTTCGCAGGTCTTAAGTGTCCTCTTCATTGCTGTGCCCCTTTCGAAGCATCTCTAAGGCTACCAGAGCTTGTGTGAGGTCATGGCTTTCACAGGAAAGAACGTAAGCTCGATTTTGGAGGGAGCCTACCGTTGGTGCTGCTTTCTTTCTTTTTCTGGGAGAACGCTTCTGGGGCAAGGTTTTACGCTCAATTTGTGCAGTTTTTTCCGCTTTTAGACGCTCAAGGCGTTTTTCTAGATAATATATCCTAGTTCCAGGCCGATGTTTGCGAGCCTTAAGCGCTGCGAGTTGTTTAATGAGATCATGAATCTCATTTGTGTTGTCCAACGCAAACTCCTAAAGTTTTAATCCATGTATAACAACCAAAGAAACACTATAATTACGACGACAGCGCCTATAGCAATATATGCAATTGTATCCATTGCGTCTCCCGATGGTAATAGGGACAAAAGATAAGAGGCCATGTACCGGCCCCTTTACCTTCCGACACCGATTAGGGATTCGAACCCTAATCTCATCAGATTCCATACTCTCCTTAGACATAGGTCTAAATCTTTATGGCAACCCTTTGAGTCCCCCGTTCGCCATTAGGGCGTTCGAGCGGTGTCTATGAAAGTCAGTCTTCCCCCATCCAAGAACCCTCACCGAGGGAGCCGTCCGGGTACACATCGATCGCGAAGTGGATGTGTGTCAGTTCGCGGCGCATGATCTGCCGGTTGATCAGGAGCAGGAGCGCTCCAACACTCATGACCGAGATTGCAACGTGGTGCTTGCTGTAGAACAGCGATGCACTTCGTAACACGCTACGTGTATCATCGGCAAGCGTGGTGTCGGAAGGCAACGGGTGTGCGTGGAGTTCTGCGGACATGATAGTATTCCACCTTAAATGATTGAGTATTATGGAATATATCTGTCGTCCAGCCCCGGGGTCAGGGGGTTGTCGGGAGGGGAAGACAGAATTTATGTGGTTTTTACATCTGCAGGTACTCGGCACCGCACCGAGTACACGGATTGCCATCGTGTGCCCCGTAGGAACACGCGATTCGTCCACTCTTTACCCAGTCATTATTCAACAGGGCAGCGGTGAGAGGGAAAGCTTTGCGATTGCGGTCCGCCTTAGCTCGACGGCGTTTAACGCTCATGACTTGACCATTCGGAGCATCCATTCCCGATCCGGATGATTCGGTGTGATTCAAGGGATTGGGTTGTCACAGAACCACATTATCCCACACGAACAGACGTTCGAGCGATCGTTGAACCAGACGTTCGTGCAAATTTCTTCATCTGGAACAATTAGCTGGATGTCACTCTGTTCGTAAGGCATCGCCCTTTCCTTCCTGGCGCTCTCGCTTGTGAGTACGACGCTTGGCCTTGCTGATCCACCGCTTTGCGATCTCTCGCGCGGGACGACCATTCGGACCATCTTGCGCGTACTTCACGTCCTTAGGTAGGCGTCGCTTCATTGTCTAGCCTCGAGTATGGCGTCGATCTCTGCCTCAGACATCCCCAGGCGCTTTCCGAGTTGCGACGCATAGTAGGCCGAGTGCTCGTATTCACCAAGACCCGCCACGAAAGCTACCAGATCGGTAGCCATTGGAGCATCAGGCGCCTTGGTCTCCAGCTTCGCCAGATCATCGACGTGCGCCAGAACTGCTCGAACGACGTCGGTGATGCGAGCCACCGTCGTTTGGGCAGAGGAACGAACCCAGGCACCGTCGGCAACTAGACAGGCCGTTCGCACTCGAGGATCGTCGATCGAGACGGGCTCAGGGTCCAGATCGATCCAGACACCAACGGGCTGTGTCATCGAATGACCACCCCCACACGAGGCTTCACCCGGAATGTCTTGTTGATGACACTGGCCATATCTCCTCGTCGAATGGCGTAACGAAGATTGGACTCATCGTTGTTCTTGTCCTTCTGGCGGTATTCCACCTGCTCGATGGAGAATCCCGGAGTCTTCACTGCGTCGCTCGGTTGTAAGTAGCCAGACCGAGAACGTCAGCGACCTTGCTCCAGATCTCCTTGTCAGTCATCTCCTCGAACTCACCGAAGACCGTGAGCAGCGCGTCCTTGCCCTTGAGCAGGTGGACCATCCCACCGCCGTGAGGGATGTACGCCATCCCGGGGTTGTTGCGCAGGTCCTCCACGATCTGGAAGAGGTCCGGGTAGGTCGTGCCGTTGGGGGCCAGCGAACCCGGAGCACCCTTGCCGGTCGTCTCGAGCGTCTTGAGGATCTTGATGGTCGTCTTGCGCGAGATCCGACGCTTGTAGAGCTTGAGGAACACCAGCCCGATGAGGGCGATCGCGATCTCCTGCTTGTAGCTCAGGTAGAGGTTGATGCCTCGACCCACGGCCTTCTGCACGTGCGGAGGAGCGTCCTTGAGCTTGTCGTCGGCCATCTGACCGAGGTCCTCGATGGACGGGATGTTGCCCGCGAGGTTCCGGAGCTCCTCGGCGTTCTTCGGGAGAGAGGTGACGTCGAAGATCGGCTTGTCAGAGGGGTTGGGCTTGCCGGACGGGGTCTGGTCGGACATTTGGATTCCTTAACTTTGAGGGTTGAATGATGCGATGCGGTCGAACCAGTTTCGAAGAAAGATGCTAGAACTCTCTCTATCGATGTCAAGCACGAAAATGCTGTCGTCTTCCATTCGGACTGCGTGTCCGACACGTATGGCAACGCCATCGTCCACTGTCTGCATGATCGGAATGACGTAATTCATGATTCCCTACAGTCGAAGGGCCAGGACGCAGACCTTAGAGGTCCCCTGTCTTTTACACCCGAGCCAATACCAAGGCTGAGGTCCTGATTTCATATACGACGAGGTATGCGCTTACACCACGGCACGACGTTTAGGCACCGAGTGGGCCGCTAGATCTCCCACTTCCTCCTCGCCTGCTCTACTCGCCCCAGCGACAATCGTAGCCGTCGACGCTGGGGCCCCACTGATGTGCTCTCTTGCAGAGGAGACCAACTTCGTCATCCTCCTTGATCAGAGCACCTCGAGTGTCCTCGATGCCGTAGGCCAGATCGTCATCCCTGAACTTGATGACGATCTTCTCGGCCACCCCCTCGCCATCGGCGACGATTCGACGATCGACCTTCTCGACGGATCCTGTCACCGGAGTCCAGTAGTGGTACTCCTTGCTGAATGGCCAGAGAGTCCAGACAGCGATGATCAGGATCGCCACCGGGGTTCCTAGAAGGAAAACCAATCCACCGCTTCGATCCTCGCCGTATGGGGACTTGAGAAGCAAGATTCCGAACACCATACCGGCAAACAGAAGGATCAAAAGGATCGGAACCCCGACGAGGGTTCCCGCAGTCCATCCGCCGTTCATGCCGGACGGTCGAACGGACGGAAGGCGTACGCCAGGGAGTTCTTGTCGAACGCACCGAAGCCGTACTCAGCGCCGATGGTGTCTCCCGCCTCCTTGGCGACCTCTAGAGCGTCCTTGCCGGTCTCTGCTGCCACCTTGGCCAGCTGCAGGCCGTACCGGACACCCTGGTCGAACGATGTCCACATGGACTCGAACGCGAGGTCCTGCTGGACGCTGATCGCCGCGTTGACGACCTTGCGGTGCTTGGCGTACAGGCTGCCCACGATCATGGTCGTACCGACGATGACGAGGGTCTTCCCGACCTTCTTGCGCTTCTCGACGTCGTCGAGGGCCTCGCTGAGGTTCTTACGCATGGTGCTCCTTAGAATTGGTGGTGCGAGGGATGGCTGGTCTTACTGGGTCGGAGCGGTGAGCTTCTCCATGAGCTGGTTGACCACGCCCTGGACGGCGCCCTGACCGTTGTCACGGTCGTAGAGACGCGGGTCGAGCTCCTCGCGGAGGACGTCGATCTTCATGACGCGACCCTTGAGGTAGTCGAAGTAGCACACCTGCTTGCCGCTGTTGCGAGGCCACTCCTGGGTGTTCTCGTCCAGGAGCTGCTGCGCCTCCTCGAGCGTCATCGGAGCCGGGTTGAAGTGCAGGAAGCCCGTGCCCTGCGGCTGGGCCCGGTCGTACAGAGCCGCGAGCAGTGCAGCGCGGTCGATGCCAGTGGTGTTGACGGTGGACATTTGGTGCTCCTTAGAATTTGAATGAGTATTGCGAGGATGGTTAGTGCTTGCGGTACTTGTCCGCCATCGAGCGGTTGTTGTGGACCATGACGCCACCCTGGATGGGCTCGATCAGGTACCAGTCGCCGTCGGCCCACTCGTAGGCCAACGCCAGGAGCTCCCACGGAATGTTTCGCAGGTGCGGAGGCGGATTGTGCAGTGTGTACTTCCGAGAACGAATCCCAGGACGAACTGGGTCTCGGTTGATGTCCGCAGCAGCCCGGACAGGCGTCTCTGCAAGCTTCTGCAAAGTTGACTCGGACACGTGGAGCTCGTGCTGAATGGGAGACATGGTTGGTTGCATGGCACTCCTATAATTAGAGGAAGACGTAAACCCCATGGAGGGGTTTAGAGGTCTGGAACTATCGCTTGTTGGGATGGTTGATCGATCAGGCGGAGTCGATGACGTCCTGCATCTTGTTCATGTAGTGAGTGACGATGGCGAGCGCGACGTTGTAGCCGAGCCCGAATCCGGCGACACCCGCTGCGGCGATGGCAACGGACACGTAGACGTACGGGAGGTTCTGCTTGATCTTGGGCATGGCAACTCCTGTGTGAAGGGATGGTTCACTATAGGAGATGTTTTTACCGCGAGTTACTCCTCACCACATGTCGGACAATCGATCGAGCAGAAGATCCCGTGGTCGTGGGCCTGGGGACCACACGCACGAGAATGCGGACCAGACTTCCCGTTCGAGTTGTGATCCTCGATCGCTCGGATGTCCGTGGTCTGGATGGGACCCTTGGTGTTGCCCACAACACCGAACGGCTTGTTCCACTTGATCTCGTGGTTTGAGTCCTGACCCTCCTTGAATGCGGCTGATGCCAGAGCAATGGCATCCTTCATGTCCCCGGCCTGGACGAGCACCTCTCGAACCTCACGCACTCGGAAGTACGGCAGGTTCTCGAGACGCTCCCTCTCGAGCTCCGCTCGTCGTGCTGCAGCAGCCGCTCGATCCCGACGCTGCTGTGCCTTCATCCTATCCTTGCGAGCCTGCTCCTCGGGAGACAGGGGTTCGAAAAAACCACCGAACGGATTCTTCATGGGGTTTCCTCAGTGGTAACGTTGCTCGTCACGACAACGTTGTCGAGCATGTAGGGAAGTGTCGTTTCGAGCATCTTGATTACGTCGTCCTTAGTCCGAGACACCAAAAGCATGTCTCTTCGCTCTACGGTCTGGACGAGCTCGACATCGTCTGTCTCGGCATTGATCACAATTTGAAACCTCACACGAGCCCCTAAGGAAGAAGGTTGTAGATGATGCCCTGGATGTTGAAGTTCAGATCGAACGTGTTGTCGGGCTTTGCGACCGTTCCGAAGTCGATCTCTCCGGGATACATCCATCCAGCCACAGCACCGAGCTGGGTCCTCGGAAGGCCCAAGAAGTCGTACACGTCGTTGAGAAATACGTGACCTCGAGAACGAAGCAGGTCGTTTGCGTGGTTCTGCTGAGCGCGAATGAACAAGTCGTTGTACTCCTGATGGATGCTCCAGGCAGCGCAGGTGTCATCGAATGTTCGAGCCGAGTCGTTCCGGATTGTTGCAGCTTGCACGACGAACAACTGAGGAGCGGACTTCGTTTCCATTAGGACTCCTTATAATTGGATGAACCTAAACCCTATGGATCTAGGGTTGTCGGTTCTTGAACCTATCGGTTGTTCTTGGAGTTGTAGCGGCTGTAGGCCATGACGATGCTCCAGAACCCGGCGGTGAAGAGCGACAGGATGATGTCGAGAACGGCGCGGGACTTGGAGTACTTCTTGGGCTGGCAGTTACACATGGCAGGCTCCTCGAGTGACGAAGGGGGGTTCACTAGAGGGCGTGTTTTATTCGCGAAACCTAGACCCCGTGCGCTGTGTACACCCTCAAGTATTGCCGTTTCCGACTCAATGAGGGCGCACCAGGACACGGGGTCTAGGGGCTTAGGGGGTCATTATAGGCCGTGTTTTATTCGCGAGCGCTAGCCTTCTTCTGACGGTCCCGTTCGTGTCTCTGTGCGCTTGCCACTCGACTATTTGACATAGACGAGACATGTCCGTCTGAAGTACACCTCGTTCGAGACTCCTTGAGCTTTGCGATCTCGTCTAGGAACCTTTGTGTGGGGCGTCCCTTGGCATGAGCTATTGAGGCTTGACGTGCGAGCTTGGCTATTGCCCCGTTTTCCTCGCCGCACTTAGCACATGGCTCGAGACTCACCGCGAGGACTCGGAGAAGACCGCCCCACTTGCGATTGCCTCGGTCAGAGCCTTCTCTGCGCCAGGACCGTGGAGTCGATCTATGACCGACCCCTCCTTGCGGGGGTTCATCAGCATCCCCTTGGTTCCGAAGAAGTCGAGGAGCTGGTTCTCGGTGACGACGTGAGATGTACCGTGCGTGGGGAACTTGAGTTCGTAGCAACGACCGAGCTCCTCCCCGGCGAAGAAGGTGGTGAGGGTCCAGCCGTCGCTGTTGATCGGGACTGTGCTGCTCATAATTGTTCTCCTTAGGGGATGTAGGTAACGAGAGTGACGATGCGCTTGGTAGTGTCCTTGTACTCGTGATACGTTAAGCAGTGCATCACGTAGTCCTTGTCGTCGCTCTCGACGATGTCGACCCATCGACCGTCGACCTCGATCTGACCGATGTGCTTACCGGGCATGGTTGCTCCTAGTCCTTGTCGACGTATCGAACGGTTCGTGTTCCGAGAAGAGAGTCCGCCAAGTCGCTTGTTGCGTAGCCGAGCTTGACGAGAACCAACGACAGCATGTACAGCGGAAGAGCCATTGCTGCACGAGGCGTTGACATCTTTTCGTATACGGTGCGGGTCTTGTACCGGTCCGTGTACTTGAACACAATTGCTCCTAGCTAGGAAGTGGAGTTCTTGGACAGTAGTGCCATGGCCTTCTCGAAGACTGCCTCATCGACCTCGAACGACTCGGTCTCGACCTTCGCCTGTGGGTCCTGCTCGACGTCAGAGGGGTAACGGTATTGAACCGTGACGTTCACAATGCTCCTTAAAATTGAGACTTAAACCCCATGGGTCAAATGGGGTTCAGAGGTCTGTGACTGAGTCAGACGTGGGGTAAGGCTTGTCGTTCGGCATAGCTGTAACCGGGGTCGTGGGATCCGGAGTCCGGCGAGTGGATGAAGCAGTACGGCTCGTCGTCGTAGGGGACGATGTTGCTGCAGTGCTCCTTTTCGCAGGGGTGGGATCCGGCATCGAACTTGGTGTTGCCGAGGCTGGCATCGAACATGGCAGTACCTCCGTAGAGTGAGTGGGTCATTATACGCCATGTTTTACTCGCGAACTCAGATGAGCAGCCGGATCTTGATGCACTCACCGGTGTCGTAGCAGTACGCCATCTCCTCAGGAACGATGAACGAACCATCGGGAGAGACGTTACGACACGTGAGAAGCTTCAGACCGCTATTGCGCTCAGCGATGTAAGTGTCGCCCGCCTCGATCTTCTCACGGAGGACGGTGAACGGCACGCCCTCGATCTGAAGCGTGTCGAGGGCCTCGCGAATCCCAGGGTGAGCCTTGATAAACAGGATGCTAGCACCGATCATGTCGCCCAGGTGCTTATCGATCTGACAGGTGGCACAGAGATCAGGACCCTCGCCGGGTGCGATGTGGATGACCTTGTGGCAGGTCGAGCAGTTGGAGCGGTTGAGTGTGAGGGAGTCGGACATATTATCTCCTTATAATTGGTTTAAATGGTTTAGCCGACGCTCCGGAATCGAACCGGATACCAGTAAGTTGCTGGCAGCATGTCTCCCCTTGCGAGGTTACAGGACTTCTCCTGAAGACACCTCCTGCACGCCGGGGCTTATGGGCCCAACGAAGACGTAAACCCCATGGAGGGGTTCAGAGGTTTGAGACTACTTCTTGGTCTGGTGCTTGTCGCAGAACGACGAAGGGTAGTTCACCCCGAGGTATTCGTCGCACACAACATTGTTTTCATCTGTGTGTTCACAGTGTTGGATGCGGACGTAGAGGTCGGGTGAGCTGTATTCCGTGTGGGTGCTGGACATTTCAATCCTTTCGTAGAGGTCTCTATTATACGAAAGGTATTTCACGCGAAGACCTAGAGCCCCTGCAGATCAAGCAACCGCTGGTGGGGGGCAGTTGACGTGCAGGGACTCTAGGAGCTTGTGAACTACTTCTTCTTGAGCTCGGACTTCAGCGCTCGGCGAGCGACCTCGGTCTTCCAGGCGTTGGACTTCTTGTTGTCGATGTAGACGTTGAGAAGCTTGGTGACTGCTTGGATGGCAGTGGCTCCAACGCCCAAGGCGACGAGAGGGTTGTCCTGGGCCTGGCGGACGAGGTTGTTGACGAACGGGCTGGGGGGCATACGATTCTCCAGGGTCGAAGTGGATGGTTCACTATAGGAGATGTTTTTCGCGCGAAACTACTATTTAACGAGACTGGGCTTAAACGCCTCATGCTCGATGTCAAGTTCTTTTTCGACACAGTCTACGCAATACGCTCTGATCGTAGACTTTGGCAACCCTTCAATGTCTAATCCACACAGAGTTATTACGTTGTCCTCTGTGAGATGCATGGGTCTAACTTCAGAAAGATCAATTTCCTTGACCTTCATCGATTTTACTCGCGAGTTCCAGCGTACGGTCCCCTACGACGCCGGATCGGGAATCGTGAACGGTTTCGGAACTCGTGGATCTGGTTCAGCACCTCGACCTCGTGTGTCTGCAAGAAGAACTCGTAGTCACGATTGGCATCGTGGAATCGGGCACGCTGAGCCTTCTCCAGGTCGTCTGCCATCATCTCGCTGGGGTCGGGGGTGCTGGTGTCCTGGATCTGAGCCATTCGGGTCTCCTAGATAGGATCTAACATTATTGGGAGTTTGGTCGGGTCTGGTGTACTGCGTCTCGTACGAGGTCCAACACAAGATTGTACTCGAACGTGTAGTCGTCAGCATCGAATATCTCATCGAGCTGGTCATACCACACTGACGCAGGAAGAGGGTTGAAGATCTCTATCTCTTCCGGCGACAGATGCGTCTTCGTTACCCGACCGGTCAACTTCAAATCCAAAGAATACGGATCCTCCAACCTGTCGTCGATCTCGTAATCCTCGAAGGGACCGTAGTACGTCTGCTTTTTGTATTCGTCATGCAGGATGTACATCATCGGCCATAATTCCAATCCACACCGCAGTACGGCTGATTGTAATGTTGCTGGACACCATCGTTGTCGACGATGGACCCACAGCTGTTGCAGAAGCCAAGGAGAACACTGCAACTAGGACACAGCATTTCGCCATCTCTGGTCACAGATATGCGGTCTAGCGAGTCGAGTCGGTAGCAACCACTACACGTTACTATCGTTTCTCGAACAAACGGATGCGACCCGTCGTGTGTATTAGAAGAGGTCTGCGTAGTCGATGTCACACGAGGGAAAAGCCAGTCAACCTTTTTGCCAGTAATTCCGCATGGGTAGGACCGAAAAGTCAATGGCCAGGCACGGCTTACCATCCTTAGTCAGCGCCGTACCGAACGTCACCTCGAGCAGCTTGTCATTTGACCAACCGACCTCATCCGACATCGAGGTCTCGTCGATCTGGAGTTTCTTGTAGAAGTCGCTCAGAGATGCGTACTCGTTGTTCAAGATCTGCTCGTTGATGTCATTCTGCGCCTTGCGGATGGTCTCCATCGTGCTCTTGAAGTACCGCCCGCTGAAGGAGTCAAAGCAGAGAACTTCGTCCCCGTCGATGATCACGAGCTTACTATTTGGATTGGCATCAATGCGATCCTGAGCGATCTCGTCTCGAAGATCCTGCTCCTCGGACTCGCCGAGGATTTTGACGACCTTATCCTTGTACTCGGTGTACGCCCGCTCAGACACGGTGTAAGCGGCGGCAAGTGCTGCGGCCCGCTTGGTACCGATGCGGTTGGCCATGACGATGCAGCCGATTGTTGTTGCACCAGACACCACGGGAGGGATGTAGCAAGTCCAAGCTACCCGCGCTAGCTCGAGATTTGACGGAAGATCGACACGACCGTCGTACTTCTCCTTGATGTGCTTCTCGAGCTTGTGGTCAGCCCTGCGCGTTGCCTTGACTGCCAGAACAGCCGTGGTGATCACACCACCCACACCAACGGCAGTCAGAAGGAGTGGAGCGTTATCTGCTCCGAGTTTCTGCAAGTACTTAAGACGAGAGACGAGGGACATTTGAACTCCTAAAATTAGCGAAAGACTAAAGCCCTTGGAGGGGGCTGTAGCCTTTGAGCGGTACTACTTCGGGACGATGAGTGTTCCGGCGTTGTAGGTCAGGGTCTTGTCGCCGATCGTGGCCTGCTGGCTGTCGCACTTGCTTCCGTCACCGTTGCGGTGGAGGAAGGATGCTGAGCCGGTGCAGACGCGTCGGTTGTGCTTGACACACTTGAGCTTCACGGGATCTCCTTTCTGAGGTAGAGGTCTCACTATAGGGCGTGTATTATTCGCGCTGCTTCAGCGCAATAAGATCCCGCAAAGCAATGACCTGCTCCACCTCGGTGACGAGCTTCATTCGCTCCTTCTCGTACATGTTCCAGTGTGCATCCGTCACCTCGGTCTGACCCGAAGCAATGCTGATCGCCACGAGCACTCGAGACCCGTACTTCTTGTAGGCCTCGGACAGGGTCATGTCGAGCGTCTTGATGAATGGGTCTTCGGTCTCAAATGTCTGTGCCATTACCACATCGCCTTCTGATCGCCGGGTGCGAAGTCTGAGATTCCGAGCTTGTAGTTCGCCTTAGCCGATTCGACGGCGTAGGTCTGGCCCTGTGCGAGCCACCAGATCATTCCGTACATCTCCTCGATAGCCTCCTTGGCGTCACCGAGGTTCTCGATGCGTGACAGATCGGGAAGGTCGAGCGTGCCATCCTCGTTCACACAGTGGTTGTACGATCCAGCCATAATTCTCCTTAAAATTAGAAAGACGTAAACCCCATGGTGAAATGGGGTTCAGAGGTCTGAGAGGTTCTAGCTGATGGAGCGATCGGCGGTGAGGTCGTGGACGGTGGCCTTGGCGTTGTCGAGCAGGCCGCTGACGGTGCGGTTCGAGGTCTCGGGAGTGGTGTACTCCTTGTAGATCTGGAACGCGCCGACGACGGCGAGGCCCTTGACGGCGAGGCTGACGAGCGACTTCATGTGCTTCTCACTTTCTGTCGATAGAACGGGTCATTATAGGGCTTGTTTTTTACGCGAGAGCTCCCGGGCCAGGAATCGAACCTAGATCAAGGGAACCAAAAACCCTTGTGCTGCCGTTGCACCACCCGGGACCGAACTATTCCTTTGTGGGCACCACCGTGAGGTGATTCTCGGCGAAGTACTTCTCCAGAGCGACCAGGATCTTGTCGCCTGCAGCTCGACGCTCTGCGTTGCTCCCGTGTGTGACTGAGTCGTGAGCGAAACGACCCAGCTCTTCGGACAGGTCGTATCGGTACGGATAGAAGCGCATACCGTTCACTCGAAGTACTGGGATCTCACGACGACCCTCGTACGACTCCAGGAGACGAATCGTGTGAACACGATCTAAAGCGAAGTCGTCTCCAACATCCTCCATGACCTTGACGTAAGCGGCCTTCTTGTCCTCAGCTTCAACGACCTTACGGCGTCCATCGATCTCGAACTCGAAAGTTGTCACAATTCGGTCTTCCACTTCTGGTTGCGGATGTCTTGACGGATGTGAAAGCGGCGGCGAGAATTGACAAACTTCTTCGCGCCCTTGACGGCCCGAGCCATGCCTCGGTGTCCGTCGGTGAAGTCGTTTCCGATGCCAGATGATTGGATCGGCTTCCCCTCCGGGGTTTTTGATCCGAAGCCCATCATGGATTTGTCACGGTGCTGCTGACCTCGGGAATCGTACATCATTCCTCCGAGTATGTTTCGTGTCGACGATGTTCTGCTTCCTCGATGGGATCGATCTCGTTTTCCCACGCTCGGGGCGGAATGACGTCCATGACCCAAGCCGCCAAAGAATCAGCGGTCTCTCGACTGAACTTGGCGTCTGTGTAGTGCTTACCCGCCTCGAAGAGACGGTCACGAATCTCATCGCACAGCTCGGAACGTGCTATGGGGTTACCCATTTGGCATCACACATTCAACATCAACGGTCGTGACAGAACCGGAGACAGTCTCGCCCTTGCTGCTGGTACCCGTTCCGTATCCGGTCGAGACATCGCTAGAGAGCGTACCTCCTGCTGCCTCACATGCCTTGCTGTCGTGCTCCCATGCAAGGTGCAGAGCAAGAGCAGACAGGAGGATGAACGCCACAGCGATCAGACACATCGACAGATTGGTGATTCCATAGCCGTCGATCAGCTTCAGACGCTTGAGAACGTCGCGAACCTTTTCCTTGTTCATGTGGTTCCCATCTGAACCTCGGTCGGAACGAGCTTGAACGCGGGGTACTCGTTGATCCACCAGTCGGCAGTCTTACCCTCCATGTACTGGTGACCATTCCCGTGCTTGTGGTCCACCTCGTCCTGGACCCATCGCTTGGCGGCCTCCTCGTCGATGGCGACCGCACGGAACCACTGAGCTCCGCTCATCGAGTCGGGGCTTGACTGAAGGATCACAATTACCTGCATGATTGCTCCTTATAATTTAAAGACATAAACCCCATGGGGGTTTAGAGGTCTGTGACTAACGGGGGAGGATCTTCTTGATGAGGGCGTCGATCGCGTTCCTACAGAGCGGGCAGTTGTTCTGCTGGTACTGACGGTGCTGCTTGCAAGGCCTCATAAGGTCTCCTTGGTGTCGGGTCGTTATACACCATGTATTACACGCGAAGACATATACCACATGGCTGTGGTATAGAGGTCTGGGGGATCTACTGCTTCTTCTGGGACTTCTTCTTGGTGCGCCGGTGCTTGGCGTTCTTCGCCTCGAGCACCTTCTTGAACCTTGCGGTCATCTGGAAGTGCTCGATCGTGTCGGTGTCGGGCTTCGGGTTCATGAGAACTCCTATCGAAGTGAATGGATCATTATAGGAGGTGTTTTTTGCGCGAACCTAAACCCCATGGTTTGGGGTCTTGGTTCTGACTACTAGCTGATGAGTTCTGCGTACTTCTGGTAGAAGTCCTTCTGGATCTGCTCGTCGTGATCGTCGTGGTACCAGCCGTTCTCGAACCGGTACTGGACGTACGCCTGGGCAAGCAGGTAAGCGTCGTTGATACGTTCCTGCTTCTCCCGGCGGTCGGAACGGTAGGTTCGGATGGCCGCTACGACAAGCACGAGGGTGCAGAGAACGAAGAAGAACTGGAACACGTGTGTGTACATGGGGTCTCCTCGGTAGGGGTCATTATACACCATGTTTTCCACGCGAACCCTAAGAAGAATCAGACCCTTCAGTTCCATCCGGCATCTTCACCCAACGGAAATGTTTCTCATCCAGGTCAGACATAGCGTCTTCTTCGTCATCAGGAAAACGGTGAGCTGTATGCGGCACGTTATCCTTTCCAATCCACGCCCAACTTGATCCGAGTACGCGTAGATGATCGGGACGCGATGGGACTATGAACGGAAGCTTTGGTGACTCGGTAGTCATGGATTTCCTTAGATGAACCTAAAGCCCATGATCCGGGTGGATTGGGGCTTTTCGGTTCGAACTCATTACTGCTGGGGGATGGCGAGGTACTCGGCGTTCACGATCTCCTGGATGGACTCGACCGCACCGGACTGCACGGCGATCGTCACGAAGACGACGACGAGCATGATGGCGGGGAGGAGCTTCATCAGGAGGATGAAGAAGGCGTTGAGCATGATTCGGGCTCCTTTTAAGGGAGGAATGGGGTCGTTATACGCCGTGTTTTTTACGCGAACCTAAACCCCATGATCCGGGTGGATTTAGGGGTTTTAGGCTCGATCTGGTCTAGAAGATGGCGTTGAGGATGCCGGTGACGGCGAGGACGAGCAAGAGCGTAGCGAACACAGTGAGTGCAACGATGGTCTTGACCGCCAGCCAGACGTAGGCCATGGGGATCTCCTTCTTCGAATGAACAGGGTCGTTATACCCCATGTTTTTTGCGCGAAGGTCAGTTCGGATTGTCCTTAACAATTTGGTAGTCATAATGCAAATCGAGATTTTCGAGCTTTGCGATGATCGCAGCGTAGGTCTTGTATGCAGGAGAATCGGGATTATGCTTTTGGCTGGCTGCAATTGAAGCGCTTGTGATTGCGACGATTTCATGTGCTGTTAGATCAGGCATATAGAGTTCCAATCTAGAAAGACTTATACCACATGATCGTGGTATAGAGGTCTTGACCTACTGCGGGGCGAGTTCGAGCGAGGCTCTCCATTCGCCATCGACGGACTTCACGTTGAAGTGGTACGTTCCGGGCGGTACGGTGTCAGCGACGCCACCCATCCCCTGCAAGATTTGTGCGAGCATGATGTTGCGAGGGGTGGAGATGTCGATGATGTCGTAACGCCCGTCGGTCACCAGGACTGTGAGGGGGTCGCCGATGTCGTAGAGGGATTCCGGCATTTCGGGGTCCTTTCGTAGGGGTCATTATAGCCCATGTTTTCCCCGCGAACTAGGTAAAGATAGAGATCGCGATAATTGCCGCAACAACCGCCAAAGCCACAGCACCACCCAAGGCGGAAGCCGAATCAGGATGACCCGTGATGGTAAGTGCCACATATCCTGCAATAACTGCCAGGATCAGCACAACAATGCCCCAGAACAAGTGCTTAAACATTTAATCTCCTCGATGTGGTAATGGTAATTCCCCCTCGACAGATCCCCCCTTGTTGCTTTGCTCAGCTAGGTGTCTGCTGTGTTTGGGTTCATACACAAGCCTCTTCTTAATCTCGATTCGTGGACGAGCACATTCCCGACATCCGCTCTTGTGCTTGATTCCTCCCCCATGCTGAATCTCCAGATCTGCACGGCGCTGTCGATCGTTGTCCCACGCCATAAACCAGGTAAGCGCTAGACCGATCCACAGAATGCTGGCTCCTGTCGTGACTAGGGCATGTGCCATCACTTCATCCATCGATTACTAAATCCTTCCGCTCGTGGAGCGTGCAGCCGAAGTCCGGACGAGTCTCCATCCAGCTAGACCCGTAATAAGCTGTCTGAATCATGGCCTGTGTGTCCGGCTCTGGCGGATAGTTGTCATCAATCCGCTGGCATGTGCCGAATCCCTCGTTCCCCTGCGCACCTTCTGCCCAGTACTTGCAGGTCTCGCAGCGCTGAATGACAGTCACTTCACGAAGGTGAGGATGACCATCCCCACGTTCGCCGTAAGCGAAGCGAATCCCACGATGCCGATCCACATCCGATTGCTTCGGATCGCCTTCCCGTGGTTGGTGAAGCCCTCTGCGATGTTGTTGAACGCTCCCTGAAGTGATGATGCATCCACCTCGAGTCGAACAACACTCTCGTCGTCGTTCTGCATTTCAGCCATCTAACTTCCTTCCGATTGAATATGATTTGGGCGGAGCGGTCCACCAGTCCTGAGCTTCTCGACCCTCGGGAATGGACGTGTCAAACACCATGTCGGCCACGATACCTTCCGGTGTTTCTCGGACCGTGGCCGTCCCGACAACTGGACCTCCGAGTCCCCACCTTGCCGGGACCTTTTTGTCTTTCTTCTTTTTTTTCTTAGCCACAGCCTGTAATCCTATCGGTAGCAACCACAAGACCAATCAAGACACTATTGATCCAGGTCCATCGAATATACCAGCCATCTGACTTAGTATCCCAGTTTGGAAACTTCATCATAGCCTCCTCCACAGATACCGAATCGCAAGCTGTGCCACAGACTTGACCACGAACATCTTGATGATTGCGGGTGGGTTGTGACGCTCGAGTTGACGGACCTTGCGCGCCGTGGGGAATCGGAAAAGCTTGCCAAGGGACACGATGCTTGACGAGATGATCTGCAGACCAACAGCAATCCACAGAAGGACCAGAAGAATTAGCGTAAGCACGATGTCGGTGTACATCAGCGGGCCCTCAAACGTGCTCGCTGCAGCTCGGAGGTGTGCTCCTTCATGAGGCCCTGCATGGTGGCCGAAGTTGCGATCTGAGACCTGTGGATTGCGTTAAGTCTGCGATTGGCCTTAACCAGGTACACGGCGCAAACAAGCTGCGCGAGAAGACCAAGACCAAGAATGGTCAGGATTGCGTAGGCGAGTTCCTGGGGCATGTGTATGTCCAATCTTGGGTGAGTACTTCTTAAAGGGTCGGAAGGCGCTGTGGAAGTCTACGAACTTCCCAGGCTTGTGCATCTCGATTCCACCACATTCGTTGGCGAAACCCGGTTTCTTGCGCGAAGGCATGGGCAATATCCATGGCTCGCGAAAAACGCTCGTCTGGTGTGTCGGAAGAAGGTGTCGTGGAACTCTCTGAGTAGCTTATGGCTCTTCTTCACAAATTACCATCTCCTAAAAATATGGGGCATGGATTCCAGGCTGCAACAATCCGGGCACGACTCCGGATTGCGCATACTTAGTCGGGTTCTTCAATCTCACACGGGTCGCACGCCCCGGAGATACCGACACCTGGAAGATTGGAACAGGCTGCAACTATCCCCCCGTCCAAAAGGAATAGCGCATACTTAGTCGGGTTCTTAGTCTTCTCGGGCTCGCAACCGATTAGATACCGATACCTGGAAGTTCCAAGGGGCCGTGGGTTGGGCGTCCCCATGTTTTCAGAAGGGTGCTTATCACCCTTGCCTGCCCACGACCCCCCGATCAGAACAGGGCGCACTCTCTGAGTTCGCGTCTTTTATACTCGAGCGGTGGTACATCCCGCTGAGGCCCTGGATTGCATGAAGTTATGTCGTAACCCACTCGGGATCGTAATCCGGGTGGTCGCAGTAGATCGCAGCCAGAGCCAGAACGATCGGAGCCGTGGGAGGCTGAGTTCCGAAGCGCTTGATGTACTCCTGCTGCGTCAGCCACTCGATCTGCTGTGTCGCGAACATGTTGGGATTTGACGTGGGGTCCACACCAATGTTCATGGGACCCTCGATGAGCACCGGCCACCTCTGATGGATCTCGAGGATCTTGTACTTGGCCAGAGCCTCTCGTCGTCGCTGAGGAGAAGGAGCTTCTGACAGATCATCAGCGATGCGCTCTGTGAGGAAGTGGATGATGCCCATCGGCGGACGGCAGTTTTCACATTGACCGCACGCGTGACAATCGTAGGTTTCCATTAGACGTACCTGCCCCTACCGTTGACGGCGTACTGAACTTCTCCGATTCGGTGCCATGGAACGAGTGTCAGAGCCAGAGGACCGTTGGTACGATCATTGATGGTGACACCTCGATCGCTTTCGTAGAAGTACCGCTCGTCCGTGGCCTCGATGACGTCCACCGATCCGGAAAAGTGCGACAGATACGTTACCTTGGGGTCTCCCGCGCCGATCATGGGCGTCTCTGAAATCCGACCGATCACAACGATTGCCTTGATGTCCATGGTGCTCCTTAAATAATTGGAATATGACCGAACGTTTAGAACAGGGCGCCAGTGCACTTTCTGGTCTTTTACACACTCCCGTCTTTCACGGGGTGGCCCTGCCTTCCTAGCCCGAGCGGTGATCGTGTTCGCCTACCGGAAACCATCCCTAGAACCCGGCTAATACGTTCCCCGATACCTTCGCAGCGGTGACTACTTGATGGCCGACCCTAGAACCACCGTATTCGTGTGCTTACTACTCCGCCACCGTGCTAGGTAGCTTATCCCTGTTTAGCCAGGCCCGGGAATTCCCACTAGCGTGCTCTCGTACCTGCTAGTCACACACAAAGGCGGTTACCTGGGCCGAGAGATGGAATATCCTCGTGTGTGGGTGTTTACGGTGGCGTACGCGACTTTACACTATGAGCATCGCAGTCAGATTCTCAGGCTGGGCGCAACCCCAACCACCCAAAGGGACGCTACTCCCCCACTGCCACCTGCTTATTATCGCCAGACTCCGTAGTCATTGGCGTAGAGTACGGCCGTTCCGCCCCAAGAACGAAACCGCTGATGGAGGAATGCCGAGAACTTCGCACCGAGTCTGGTGTGATAGAATTGCTCGAAGTCGCTACCGCCCCCGTCATAAGCAAGTCGGTAAACCACTTTGTATGGTAGATGCGACTTATCTTTTACCCCTTTACGCTTGGGGTAGATTTCCTCCATCGGTCTCCTTATCGAAGCGTAATGGTCCTGATGTGAGACGGATTCCACGGACCCGGATAGTCCTCTTTCACCTGAACCGTGAAATTCTGGTTGCGGGACTTGATCGTTCGATCGATTCCCAGACAGCCAGTCTCGCCCTTATTCTGCTTCCAGTGGGCAATACGAAGGCCATCCTGCCAGACCGTGACCCACTTACCCCAAGGACTAGCTCCGAGAACGAACTCGACACAGGTCAGAGTCCTGCCCTCAGCGGAGAGCTGAACCTCGTGATGCAGACCATCCGTGGTCAATCGCGCCTCGGTGTACCGATCGGCGCCCGCTGCTGCAGGAGATGCAAAGGTCAGCGGGAGCGCGAGAGCTGTCGAAACCACGAGGGCCTTAATCATACCGCGCAATCCCGAGTGATCTCATTACGAGAAAGTGTTGAGGCTCCGTGGTAGTCACCGTTCCAGTCGATAACCTGACCGGTAGCCACAACACGAAGTCGCACCCTACCCGCGTTGTTGCGGTGTGGATCACCACAGTTCCATCGAGTAGAGACGCTGATCGGACCAGGGCCTCGGCGACCGGCGGTGCGCTTGGTGACCTGTGCCCAACCGTCCCTGGCGAAGCGTCGAACCTGCCAGTACTGCAGAATCACCGTGATGGACTGGTTACCGATACCTCCCTGACACCGATTCGAGGCTCGGATGGGCTCAATGATCTGTGGACTACCTGCTCGGCTACCGATATTCTCCACCACCGCACGACACTGGAATCCAGGACTGGGGCGCGACCCAGCATTGGCCTTCGGTGTGGCAGAGACGAGGTTGACGGACAGGAGAGCGACGAGCAGAGTCAGAATAACCCCTGTACGTCGTCGAGGATTCTTGCTCGGAGGGATTGTGATGGTGGGGAACTTGAACCTTGAACGCCTGCGCTTCATATCAATTCCAGTGAGTAGTAGTTCGAACAGAAGGCGATCGGTCTATTGTGAAGTTTGAATATCCAGGGCGCAGCTCCGTGCTCCTGTCGTTTACACCTTAGCAAGCCTCGCACGTATGCCTTGCTAGGGCCCTGAATATGCAGGACGCATCGCTTCGTCTCGATGTCTTTTATACTCACGAAACCCGTCATGAACGTGAGGTCCTGATTTATGAGAGTGGGCTGACTGAGGGGGCACCAGCCTGTACGCTTCTGCACGTAGCACTCTTTAGGTAGGGATGGGCTGACTCAAAATAACCAGCCTGTACGCTTGATGGGCTCCACAACGGGCAATCCCATTGACACGTAGCATCCCACATGTAGGCTTGAAAACCCGCTGCAAACAGGAATTCAATTCGGCACGTTGCAGTCGCACCTTATTCCAGCCGAAGCCAGACCTACATGGCGTTTTTTAACTACTTAGGTTATAGTTCCGTCGAACTATTACCATTTCGGAGTCTCGCCTCTCCGCTCATGTGTTGGTGTGTCGGATCAATTGTATCCCCAGGAACACGACACCTTACCGGATGATCGACCAACACCGCTCTGGGCCTAAGAACTATTTATACTCGCCCAGACGAGTTGTTCACACGTGACGCACCGACTAACGACCTATAGGCCGCAGCACTGCTTTCAGGGATTGGTGGTCCCCTTATCCGGTAACCAGCCGGGCCACGCTGCTTGTGGTGTACTACTTCTTCTTGAGACGGCGGTAAGCCGCGCTACCGACCTCGTTGAGGTTGGGGTAGTTGTTGTGCTTGGGCGTGGTCAGACGCTTGCCGTGGTAGATGCCCTTAGCCTTCAGGTCCATCGCCATGGCGTTGTTCTTCTTCGCGATCGCGCCCTTGCTCATCGTACTCCTTGGAGGTTACCAAGGTCCCCGTGTTAGGACCTTAGAAACTCTCCAGCGCTACGCTTCGTCATTCGGATTCAGCTCCAATCGCAGTCGTCGAAGTCGATCGATGGGCCAACACGGAGCGGACTCTCCGTGCTTCAAAGCGATCCGCAGCCACTCCGACTCGGTCCACCGATTGTCTCGATGGTATCCGGGAGTTGGACACGGTCGTCCCCCGATGCAAGCAACACGAATCAAGGGGTATGAATATGCACCAAGAACCAGATCACAGTTCTGATGCGCCCGGAAACGAGTGTCGGACGGATGTACAAGAGCACCGTTTGCCTCGTTCTCGGTCGAGTACACGTCTTCAGCCACGACCAAGCCGGGGTCATGAGTCAGACACAGAACTCGGAAGTCGGTGCTCAAAAGATGTCCCCGTCGAGGTAGACGAAACCGCCATAAACCATGACGGTGAGCACTAGCCAGATCACGAAGAACTGGAGAGCACCCCATGTCTGTCCGAAGACAGAGTTTGCCATGGCGGTGATGAAACCAGAGATCAGCCCAAGGATCAGGACTATGCCTAAGTGTTCACCCATGTAGATTTCCCTTGTCTTCTCGGTTGTAGAAGGCGTTCAACCGAGTCACAAGCTCGGTGCGCTCAGTGTGCCACTCCTCGGGAATATCCATCCGAGCAACGGTATAGCGAAGCATAGCAGCATCGATTGCTGCCAGCCTCTGCTCCTCGACGATGAATCGAGGAATGAGACCCAAGGGCGGTGCCGTAGACTCGCCCATCAGAGGAAGTACGGCGTGACGACGTCGAAGAACCGAGCCATGCGCGGGTCCTTCATGTCCTCGGCGTAGAACGGGTCCGCCATGGTGCCACGGACGAGCTCCGCGACCTCGGGCCAGGCGATGACCAGAGCGTTGAAGTAGGCTTGACCGACACGCTCGTTGTTGTCACGGAAACGGTCCGACATCGCGGCACGCATCTCGTTCCACGTGCTGGGCTGGTCGAAGGCGAAGGCGAGCGTGGACGTGCTCATGAGAGTCTCCTCTATATTTGGGATGGGTTGACGAGCATTAATGAAAGCCTATGTCTCGTCCGGAAATTAATCAACGGAAAGCAACATAAGGCTTGGATGAGACCCCGTGCCATCGGATGTCCACCTGAATTTACATTTGGGCGGCGACGACACGGGGTCTCATCATAGCGCATGTTTTTTTCGCGAATTACTTCTCGTAGATGTCGAGAACTTCTCTCATACTATCTGCGAGAGCGTAGATACCTTCAACCGCATTGTTCCTAGAGACGTACATCTCAGAAGTACAAAGCGGCTCGCCGTTGGCTGCGAGAATTTGAAAGTAGTACCTAGTGCGAAACAGGCCGCCCTTAGGATTTGCCGGACTGCTTGTCTTGAGAACAGCCCTTGCCTTCAGGCCAGCCATACTAGTTCTCGCGCTCGACCGTCGTCGTCTCCGTGACGGTCTCCTTGGCCGGAGTGGGCGGAGCAGGCTCCGAAACCTCGACTCGCTTCTCCTCGCGAGACTCGGTGGTGGGGCCGCCGTCCTTGGGGTCGGTCGCCATGCTGTTTCTCCGTTGTTAAGAGGGTTAGGATTGGGTTGTACGTTTTCATCGCTTGCCTTAGGCGGATGAAGGTGCTAGACGCTTCTTCGATTCGCTCAGTTCCTGCTTCGAGCAATTCATGCAAGATATCTGCGGCGATCGTATCGATGTCTTCACCTCGACCCAAGCCCAGACTCAACGTCGTAGCAATTTCATTCTTCAAAAGTTCGGCCGAACTCATATTTTCTTCTCTATTAGTGGATTAGGCCATGACTCTGACGATCTCCTTTCCCCGGGTCGTTACCGGGCGTTTCGTGGGCCCTATGGGACTTGAACCCATAACTCGGGGCTTTTAAGGCCCCTGCCTCTGCCATTTGGGCCAAGGGCCCGCTGGGCGGGTGGGCTGACTTTGTAACCAGCCTGTACGTCTGCTCCGTTCGACGGGAGAACCCACGTAGCACCCTAATCCTGACCTGCGCCCCCTACAGCACAGACCAGTAGCTTAGCGAAGAGTTCAAAGAATGACGTGCTTGACAGCCACAAGCCCAACGAAGCCGCCAAGACAGAATGCTGCAATATCACTCGTTCGCATATTTGTAAGGCCCATTGTTAGCTAGCCTTCTTTCGAGGGACTCGCTTCGGAACCACGACGTCTCCCTCGATAACACCGACAACCTCGGTGTCTGCATTGCGCCTCTTGGCGTCAGGGTCGACCATCTTTGTCTCGTCAGAGACCTTATCGAAGTCCTTGAGGAACGCCTTGTTGGTGTAGACCTTGTAGCCCGTACCGGCGTAAAGCACCCAGTCGCCGACGTAGGCCTTGGTCTGCTTTTCGTTCCTGGGGTTGTGGACGCGAACCTTGACGTACTGACCGTCACGCTGGTCGTTGCGAACCTCGCTGTCGACCCACCGAGCGACTTCCTGAATGTTCTCAGCGGTCACTCGAACGGCGTCGATGTTGAATGGCTTACGGACGTACTGCGAAGTCTCTAGCATTTGATTGTTTTCCTCTTTCAGGAGGGGGTTTCTGCATATGTAAGGAGTAAATAATGCCAATTACTCGATGGGATCAAAGAGCTCCTCAAATCTATGGGCCTGAACAGGAAAGAAGTCACCCGCTGGACGCTTGATAATCCAATCCCCCTCTTGGGCGCGCTTCTTACCGGCTACCGTAGGCACGTTGATGGCTGCGTAGGTGACATCATGCTTTAGCGCATCATGCTCCTTGACCAAGACACCGCCACACCAAACAGAAAGGGCCTCAGCATTATCTGCCCTAAGCTGATTTGCTTCGACCGCGTCGCCATTGCCATGTTTAGCCGTGAACAGGTCAGCCATCCCTATCTCCATTCCTTCTGGCGTTTGCTGCGAGGACAAGGAATACACAGCCGCAGACAAATCCCAGTAGGAATATGACAGCGCCTGCGATCATTGCTTCAGCCACGCGGCTTCCGCTTCATCAGTGCTCGATTACGCTTCTCAGCGGTACGTCGAGCAGCACGATTGACCGGATAGAACTTCTCCTCCGGATCAGGGAGATTCACCACACGCTCGAACTCGTCGAGAAGAGTACCCAGCTCCTGGGCCTCCTCCTGAACGTTCATCTCCGACGGCTCAGTGGTCACGAGACTCCTTAATCAGGTTTACACCACTGGAGGACAGGGCATTTAGGGCGTTGAAAATCTGCTCTTCACTCAAGCCCGTTCGCTTAAGTACATTTCGAGCGTCCATTCGAATTTGAAACTCGATATCAACAACGCCCACGGTGTCCTTAATTCGACCCTCAAAATCTTCGTGCTGCCAGGTGGGGTGATGAAGGGGCTTGACGCACGTGGTGTGTCCGCCCTGTTCATGTGATTGCACAACTTCCCCACAGGCCCGATAATAGTTCTCCCCGTGTCGAGAGATAACGCGCCAATCGGCCGAGGCGAACATTCCCGGAGAAGGAATATCAACGGTATCCGCCGCAATTGGAACGATCCTTGACTGTCCCATTACAGTTGCACCCTCTCCGCAATCCGAACAACCATTCCCTGAAGTTGAGTAATCTGACCATTGAGATCGTCGATCATGTTGCTGACCTCGCTAGCTGGCTTACGGGGAGGAGACGCAGTGATGGGCATGTTCACGTTCACCGAATCTTCCGGAAGAAGAATCGGAGAAACCTTCTCACCCAGACTCTCGATCAAAGAGGTCAGCTTTGAGAGGCTATCCTGCATGTAGCCCAACTGAGGGCCGATGCGAGCGTCGCTAGGGCCGTCATCGTAACCCTCCTCGCGATCCCCGAATCGAACATTTGAGTGGAACCCCGGCGGGTACTTTTCGACTTCATTCTGACCAGGCATCAATTTCTCCCATTATTCAGCGTGTTGCTGGATTCGATAGTGACCGTGATCTCCTTAGGCCATCCGAGATCATTAACGTCCTTGCGAGACATAATGAGTGTGCGGATAACCACGCCTCGCTCGTCTGTCAACTCAAACGGAATATAATTCGAGAAGGCCGTGTAGCTCAGGGCGCTCCTCTGCATGACCGCCAAGATCTTCGTGACCGCAGCCATTAGCTCATCACCTTCGGGTGTCGAAGATTCTTGAGGATCTCGTCTAGAGGAGTGGCCATGGTGTCCTTACTGTCTCGGGTTGCATGAGCAATCTCCTGCATAGCCGTCCAGTATCGAACACGAAGCGGAAGTCGAGCCCCCACCTCCATAGCCGCCCACTCACGAGTCCTGCGAAGACGTTCTCGAACCGTCATGGCTGGAATTGTCCAGATGGTTCGAAGCCTCATTAGTCCTCACTCGCAGTCGAACTCGTAGCCAAAGCAGGAGTCTGGTCCAAAGTAGGGTCCTCGGCATACTTCAGCTCCAACGGGTCCTCGTTGAGCGTAAGGAACGCCGACTTCAGATATGCCTTGATGCCCGTATTGCCGTTGACGTCCCAGTTGCTAGCTGAGAGCATAATGTCCGCGTTCTTGATCTCCGCGTAGTCAAGCATCGGAAGCTCGTCCTCGCCGAACTCTGTTCGAGCCTTAGAAGTGATCACCACGATTTTCGGAGGCCGGATCTTGTAACTGACGGCCACCGGAAGATATGCCTGAGGAACGTCGTCCTCTTCCCGAGGTCGAAGGTACTTTATGTTCCAACCCTCGGCCTTCATCGCCTCGGCACGCTCGGGCTCCAGGAACATGACGAAACCTCGAGCCCCCTTGTCGTTGTACTGCTCGACACGACCGGCGAAGTTTCGGAACATGAGTCTGGCGTTCTCATGGAGTAAGCTATTAATTGAGACTTGTGCTGGCATTATTGCTCCTGAATATTCGGGGGAATGCGCTTTATTACGTCGTGATACAACATATCGGGTGGTACGACAGTCCTGGGATTCAAGGACACGTCACCGAGTTGGCCTCCAAATAAGAGATCTGTGATCTCTTTTCTCACGTCTTTGGAGACCTGTCCGATGAGGCTGCCGTCACCCTTCAGAATCGCGTGACCGACTTGAATCTTCTCGCCACCCTTGTAGATGACTAAGAAGACTTCCTGATCCTTGCGCTTCTCACGTTTGTCCACTGGGAAGCTCGATCCTCTCCCAGGTTTCGCCAGTCCAAGACCAGTGGGAGTCATCTTTCTCGATCTTGATGTCTCCGATGTTCAGACCACCGTCACGCTGGACAGAATTGGCCATACTCCAGCCGTAGGTCTTGCGTGCGGGACCCTTAGGGGTTTCCTCAACGACCGGCTCTTCGACGGGCTCATCCGATGTCGTCCGGTCCTTGGTGGTAGGGGACGAGCGCTTCTTGAGGAGGCGATTCTTGAGGAGGCGATTCTGCTCCTTCAAGGCTGATGAGATCTCCTTCAACGTTCGGCTGATGTCCTCCAAGGCCACCGCTTCTCGATAGTTCGACCCGGCCATTATCCCTCACCTTTCGACAGTTTTCGCCACAGACGCCGGTGCCCTTGAAGGACATGGCCTTTATTTCGTTCGTGCAGACTTCGCAGTTCATCTAAGACTCCTAGCTTCGAGCCTCAATTCCGAAGGCTCTCGTTGATCTCCAGCGCTGGCGTACCAGACAATATCTTCGCGCCCATGCTCTTCCGCCTTAGAAACGAAGTCCTTAAGCTCTTCTAGACTGAAGCGCCAGGCAAATCGCCCCGTGACATCGACCTCGGTCGCCATTACGCCTCGCTGTACTTGCTAGACGCAACTCGAGAGCCATCCTCAAGCTCGCCGAACTCGAAGTCGGCAAAGATATGAGGGGCATACTTCTTGCACTCGTCCAACATCAGACAAGCGAAGTGACGGATCTCGGCGTCTGCAGCCTCGGTGCACCGCATGGCAAAGTAGTGACGAAGCGCCCGGAAGTTACCGGTCAAAACCAGACGAGTCTCAGTCATATTTGGAAGGACTGCTCGAGCCGCCTGACGCCACTCCTTACGAGTGGCATTCGGGTTCTTCATCTTGAAGTGATCCACCAGCTTCTCGTAGTGGATATTTGCATCCTCCCACGCCTCTTGGAGAATCATCTCAGCCACATCATCGCCCACACTGATCGGCGGCTGAACCGGACCCGTGTTGCTCTTTCCAGCTCCTGGATCCACGTATCGCTGCGACAATTGAGAGTAGCTGAAGTGTCGGTGACGAACCAGCTCATGCGTCAGGGACCGACTCAGTCCACGACAGTAGAAGGTGATCGAACCATGCTCGATTACACTGAAGTGACCAACATCCATGATGTGATCGAGATATCCAGCAACAGTAGCGGTCGCGGGATTCGGACGACCCCAACTCTCGTAGCAGCCTCGACCGGCAAACTCGATGATGCTCTCGGCGTCGCTCTCGCGATAGTCCGATCGCCATCCGGTCTGATTTTGCACCTCGTTAAACCCCGGCAATGCCTGGGTAATACCGATTGCTGTGACCGTAGCGGGCACAAATAAGTCGGTCATCAGCGCTCCTCCTCGACGTTAATGCTGACAGTCCTGATTCTTGTCATGGTGTTTCCCCAGACGTCAACAGGACCCTTACCGGTTACGACACCATTATCGGAGTTCTGTCCGTGGTCGAATGCTGCCTGAGCGATAATGCCTGCCTGGGCTGGACCGTGGGCTGCAACACGAACAACTCGAGTCTCTTCGACCTCAAAATATCTGATTGCTGGCATATTTCAGGCCTTAGTGAGTAGAGAGGTGCTCGGACATGGCCTTCGAATATCCCTCGGGGTTATTCGCGTGGATCTCGTGGGTGCAACCCGTGATCTCGCAGAACCCAGAGTACGGAAGGATGGCGAAGGCGTACTTCGAGAGCTCCTGGAACACTTTCGGAGGGAGCTTGATCTCTTCGGGCTTCATTTGGAACACGATGTTGGAGTTTTGAAGCTGGTGGATCCCCTTGAGAACGAGGCAACTTCCACCAGCAACTAGCACTGCGCCAACTACAACACGCTTCTTCATATTTACCGCTCCTTAGGGTATTCTCCGATGAACTCTTCGAAGGATCCATACTTTTCGATGGACCTTACTGCAGCATCCGACAGATTCTCGAAGTAGTCGATGTCGATCTGATCAACGTCCTCGACGAACATGTTGGCTTCCTTCCAAAGGAAACCCTTAGTACCCGTGACGGCATATTCCTTGCCCTCGTGGACACGAATCAGGCTTCCGCCACCTGAACCTTCCTTGACAGGAATGAACCGACCGATGCGACCGATAAAGCGAAGGTCGTCACCGATCTTGAGGTGGATGGATCCCTTCATGACCTGCTTGGTCTCACAGAGGTCATTGAACTCGACCTCTTCGCCAGTAAACAGCGTCTTGTAGACGTACGGGTGAATGAACTGCGCACCCGTAGCCGTCCAACAATTGACCAGACAGTCTGCCTTGCGAGCGATGTAGACCGCATCATTCACGAGAGCCATACGATCGTACGTGGCCTCGTGCTCGAAGTCGTATCCGTACTTCTCACCGAACTTGGAAACCTCATCGATGATGAACGTGTCCGCATCGGCAATCTTGATCGAGTCGGTCTTGATGTGCACGACCGTGTATCCCAAACCCTGAACGTGGTGCTTCAGGTCGATCATAAAGAGAGCGCCACGCTTCGCAACGATGTTGTCCTTGTTGCGAGGGTCCCTGAAGGGATTGTCGAACTTCGCCGAGGTCAGACCGTAGACGATGTTGATGACAATCTTCAGAGCGTACGCGAGGTCCTTAGCATCCTTTTCGTCGGTGAGGTAGGGAGCAAGACGACCCCCCAGCATTTCACGTGCCTCGCCATAGCGTCCGTTCTTAATGGCAAGGCGTGCCTTAAGGAGATCCTCGAAATTAGAGGTGTACTGTCCGAAATAATTAAGTCTAACCAGGCTGGTCGGGTGCATGGAGGCAACGTCAAGAAGAGCAACGTTGTTGTGGATGCCTGGCTCTGCGTAGACATAGCCACCCTCCTTCGGGTCCTCGTCACGGTACTGAGACTTACCGAAGCTGTGCGTGTATCCGGGGAAGTCACGACTCAGATCGGTGTAGACGAAGCTTTGCTGCGGGTTCCGATCGCCACCGAAAATGATCTTAGCGGTGTGCTTCGGGGTGCTGTCATTGATCGACAGACCACTAAGCGCCGCCAGAATCTGACGAGCGGTGAAGTCACCCTTCCGAGCCTCGAATACTGCCTCTGTGGCGATCACATCGTTCACACAGTACTCGATGACCTTCGGCCACAACTCCTCGGGAACGGGCTGATCCCAAGGAATATCCATCTCCATGTGCTTGAGTCCAAGCATGATCTCGAACTTCTTGAGACTCTCCTTGACGGAACTGAAGTCCCAAATATCGCAGTAGGATAGGTTGTAGGCCTCGCCGAAGGTTGCGTTCTTGTTGTTCTCGACGACCATCTTTTGCGAAAGACTGAACAACTGCTCGTTGGAGTAGCCCATGTACCGAGCGTAAAGAATATGGTTGTCGTATTTCCGGTTGTTAAAGCCAACCAGCTTGTAGACGAAGAGACGCTCAATCTCCTGTGCACTGGGATTGACCATTCGAACGACTGTGTCGCTACCCTGGTACTTCCAGCACACGATGAAGAGGTTCGGGTACACCTCAACATCGAAGAAGACCAAGCGGTCGTCCTTAGCTCCAGCGTTGTTCGAGAGAACGGCAACTTTAGCAGCATCAGAAAGGAGCATTTCCTTATCTGCAGATGTGAACTTCATCTTCTGAACGATCTTCAGAGACTCCATAGCCTTATTGCTGCTACCGGCTGCGAAAGCCATAATCTTCGGCTGGAGGTCTGTGACGTCATAGCGAAGATCGCTATTGTACGCGTCCTCGAGAATCTTGTGGATGAAGTCGATCGAGGGCTTGGTTCCCTGATGGATTTCCTTCCGCAGATTTCGAGCAATCAAGTCACGAAGACTCTTCTCGCTAGAGAGAACCTTTGGATGTAGCACCTTCGGCTTCTCCTTCTTCGGAAGACCGGAATTTAGCGTCGCAACGGGGACAGCGTTGCACTTGGACAGCCTGCGTCGAAGAGAAGCATTTCCCGTGTAGACCTTGACTTCAATGCCGTCAGAATATACGGGACTTAACTCGGCGACATCGCCCTCATAGTTGTAGTGTAGGTGGACGCCTCCTCCACCCTGACTGACTTCCGCGTACGTGGGGGGCCATACACTGGCCGCTTCCAGATTGCGCTCGAGCGACTTGTTTCCTGCATCATCCTTGAGATCGAAATCGATGACGATATGCTTCTCAGGCACCTTGACAAAGTGCTGCTCAGTTGTCTGAAGATCTCCGAGATGCGTTCGAACGCGAGTCCAAGCGCTCTTCGGAGTTCCCGCATCGTTTGCGTATTGGGCTGCACAGTTTGCGTACTCCTCATCAAATATAGACGTGGTCTCATCCAAAACCAGAGAAAACGTATTCGCCTCCTTGGCCGGAGCCTTGAAGGGGTGTGCTGAGAATCCGGAGTAGTAGCTTCGAACAACCTCGCCACCAACAGTTGCGCGATCCTTGAAGTCCTCGAAGTAGTTACGAAGCTCCTCTCGAACCTTGTACTGCGGCAGCATACGCTCGATACCTGTGTCGCTGCAGAATTCCTTGTAGAGCGTGTACGCCTGCTTCAGCGTTGTGCCGTCCTGCGACTTGAAGACATCGTATTTGGCTTCGATGAAGTTGAAGAAGACGTCGGTCTGCAACATCATCTCAAGCGGACGATACGTGTTGTAGTAGTTCTTGCCCATCTTGCGGTAGACCTCAAGGCAGTGGTGGGCGATAGCACCCAGCTCGAAGTCGACCTTACCTACCAGCGTGTGGTAGTGGTTGACCGGAATCTTCACACCGGTCGGATGAACGTCAATCAGTCGACGGATAATACCGGATTTGGCATCCGAGATCTTCACAGGCTGGTTGGTACCCATAAACAAAAAGGCATTCACCCTGGCTGTGTACGACGGCTTGTACTTCTCGTTCATCGTCATATCTTCGTGCGAGATGATCGAGTTCAGCTTCGTGTTGTCCTCGATCTTGCTCAGATCCCCATCGTGCTGGATCGCTACCAAGGGATTCCCCTTGAAGACCTCCGTCGCGAAGGCGTTCCCGTTCGATCCCAGGGCTTTGGCTTCGAAACTGGTCGTGTAGCCAACGAAGAGCTTCTGGATGATGTCCAGAACCGTCGACTTCCCCGTTCCCGCCGGACCGTACAGAACCAGGAACTTCTGGATCTTTTTGCTGTCGCCCGAAATAATCGCGCCAATTGCCCATTCGATCTTGGCCCTTTCCTCTGTGGAATATAGGACCCCCAGCAGTTCATCCCAGGCCGAATAGTCTCCGGGGGTCAGTGCGTACGGAAGCTTCCTACTGACGTAGTCAGACTTCTTTGTTTCCTGACCATCGAAAACCAACTTGTCGTCCAGTTGATGGCTGTTATCGGCAACCTGTCGGACGAAATTCCGGAATCGATACCAACTGCCCGAGCCAACCGAGCGGAGATACTTCACGTTGCACGAGAGGCCTTCGGCCTTCTTCTTATCGGCGAATTCGCGAAGCTCATCGTCCACAAGACGCTGTACATCGTACTCGTCAGTGGACCACAGCTTTACTGCTTCGTCCCAGATTGCATAAAACGAATTGGCACGAACCATGAGGTCCTTAGATCGCCCAACAATGAAGTCTGGGAAAATCTCTAAGACGCCATTTTTTGCTTCCTTCGTGCCTATCGAATAGAAGTCCATCTACCCTCCTCTCGTGCTAGTAATTCTCCCGCAAATATGCATTGAGTTGGGTCCATATCTCAACGTCACGTTGGTCACGACGGGAGCGCTTGAGAGGGAAGAGCCCTCCAGCACCATTTGATCTATATGTTCGCCATATCTGTCTGTCAAGCACCTCCTCTACCCTGCTTCGTGGGAACCGTTGCCGATCGTCGATATTGAGACCTAGGTTGTTAATAAGATGCCAGAACCAATCGCGGGGCTCTCCCTCGGCTAGGAAGGAGAGCCGCCGCGATAGCGCAATAATCATCTCGAGCATGGAACACCCAAGATTTAACCAATCCGGATCCACGTTATTCAGACCCAGGTCCTCAATGAACTCATCTCTGAGTGCACGTCCATCTGCCACACGATTGTCGTCGTTTGGCACAAGCCAGACGTACTCTTTGGTGAACAAGTGCTGTAGCAAATTCCAGAAGGTGTGCGCTGGATTTGCAACGTTTGGATCTGCCACGCACTGGTATAACCAACTCAGATAGAGTTCGTCAAGGGGTTTGGTCACTCATCTGCTCTCCACGTTCGCCGGTTCGGACGACGGGTTCGAGAGTGCTGCAGACTCGCGGGCTCCGGATCGATGTTCAGCACCTCAGACTGGTACGATCCGTTGCTACGGGTGATCTCGAAGTCCATGTCGATCTTCTCGTTGCGGACGTACACAACGTTCGGATCATGCGAACCGTGACCGAATCGGCGAAGGTTGTCGTCACCGATCACATGGTTGATGTTGTCGACGATGCCATCCTGAGAGTCAGCAAGCGTCCGATCCTGCGCGTAGTAGGTCATGGTCGTCTGCTCATGACCCACATTGTTCTCGTTGAACTCCTCGAACGAGATGGTGTACGGGATCTCAGGGTTGAGCTCCCGGTCAGCCACCTCGGCGTTGTAGTCCCAGTCACGAGGATCGCCCTTCGCCACTACAGTGACGTTCTCCGTGACCTCAACGTTCTCAGCCACGATGTTCACCGGAGGACGAGGATCGACCTTCTCGGGCTTGTCGTACGGGACCTGCGGCTGCCTCGCCGAAGGACGACCCTGATACGACCGCACCGCCTCCTGGACCTCGTCAGGGACCAGAGCGCTGACAGCACCCTCGGGCGTCTCGAACTCGCCCTCCTTGGCCACCCGAGACCGATAGGCCTTAGCGGCCGCAATCTGCTCGCTCAGCTCTGCGTCGAACTTGGCAGCCAGACGCTTCTCGGCGATCTTGTACGCGATGAACCCACCGAGACCAGCGCCGACCAGGAATGCGCCAGCGATGATCCACGGGTTGTGCCTCGTGACGGTGACAACCCGCTCGACAGCGTGCTCAGCGTGATCGAGAGCCTTCTCAGCAATCTCGATCGCCTCGGAGGTCTGCTCGATCGCGGTGTCAAGCATGTCTGCTGCGCCCTCGCCGACACGAAGGGTGATATTGTCGGTATTGATGATTTCCTTCTTGGCCATACCTACTGCTCCTTCTTCGACTGACGGGTCTGGTAAACCTGGTTGACCTTGATCCCGATGTAGACACCGGCACCAGCAGCAAGCGCAATCTTCAACTTTGAAACGTTTCGTCCCTGAACAAGTGGAACGGACTGAACCGCAGACTTGACCACGTCTGAGATCTGGGCATTGAACTGACCCGTCTTCTCAAACTTGACAAGCGTGTTCTGAAATCCGTTGACCTTGGTGTCCAGCTCTCGCAGCCACTGTGAGAAGTACGTAAAGTCCTGCTGGTGAAAATTGGACAGATCGTCAACAGTTCCCTGAAGATATGCGATCTTGTCGGTAAGCTCTTTGGTGTCCATATTTAAGAATATTCCTTAGATAAGATCGTAGATAACGCCGTCGACGTTGAAGTCCAGCCAGATAGCGCCTTCCTTGCCCGCCATGAAGTCGTTGAACGCATTCGGGTTGTCGAAGATCCCGAAGCTAACGCAGTTGTCGTGCTTGGAACGCGGGTTGTCCTTGAACCAACCCACGGCCTGACCCTCCGGGACAAGCGGAAGACCAAGGGACTTGCGAACATCATTCAGGAAGATGTAACCCTTGGAATTCAGGATGTCATTCGCGATCTGCTGCTGCGCCCGAAGGAAGTGCAGGTTGTAGTCGGGCTGCGGCGACCAGTCGAAGGTCGTGTCCTTAGCGAAGAGCGCTGCGTAAGGCGACAGACCAGCAGCCTCCTCGACGGTCATGACCTGCTTGCCGTCATCAGACACGATCTCGCGAGTGGTGGTTCCGTTGACGAACTTCTTGTCCGTCTCGACGCCGTACTCCTCCACAACCCGGCTGCGGTACTCCCTGAAGGACCGGTCGAGGGTTGCGTAAGCAGCGACGACGCTGGTGTACCGACGGTTCATGATGATGTGTGAACCGGTGAGTGCACCCACAGACAAGATGCCGACGCCGACTGCCGGACCGTAAAGAATCGCGAGGTCCCGAACGAAGACCAGCTTGATCGCCGTAGAAACCTTCTTGTGCTCGCGATCGGCCTTCTTGCTGTCCTGCAGCCGGTTGACCTCGTGGAGGTCGCGGGCGTCGTTCAGCTCCTTCTCGTGCTTGTCCAGGAGATCACCCAGCTCCAGCGTAGCCTTGCTGGCGAGAAAGACCGTCGCACCGAAGCCGATCACACCGGCGGTGAACAGGATGACAGGAGAGTGCTTCTTGCCCTTGAGAAGGGTTAATCCTGCCTTTGACGTAATCATACTAACGACGCTCATTGTTCTCCTTGGAATTGAATACGACTTTGAGACCCATGCCGTCAATCAAGCGCTGGCAGCCCGGGCATGGTGGAACGGGACAGCTGATGTACATCGTGCCGCCCCGCATTCTAGCGGGATCGCCAAATATCATGGCGTTAGCCTCTGCGTGAACAGCCACGCACTTGCCGATACCGCTGTCATACGAACTGTCAGGGGGAAGCTCGTCAGTGGTTAAGAGCCCTCGAGGACACTCTCCCTGCAAACAAGAAGGCCCACCCGGAGGTGAGCCATTTCTTCCGGTGCTGACAATGCGGTCGTGCTTATCTACGATTACTGCTCCGATCTGTCGTCTCCGACAGTCGGCTCTAGCGGCTACTGCCTCCGCCACGAGAAGCCAGCCCCTATCTCGCATGGGCCTGGACACGCACTTATCCGATGCGTGAATACCTTCTTGATAAGGCGTGCCACAAGAACATCCGCTCACTTAATCACACCCTGATCCTTCAGGCGAATATAGATGGCGTGCACTTGAGCCTTCGACATCTTATTGACTTTTTCAACCCACGGGCTCTTCTTCTTGTCTGAGACAGGAGGATATGCCTCAAGAAGTGCCCGGCGCTCCTCAGCCTCACTAGGCATTAGTCGAGGGGCTCGGGAGGGGGCATCCGCACTAGATGCCCACCACCGGGAATACGCTGGGGCTTAGCGCTAGCAAGGTTCGTCCAGCCGTACTTCTGATCCGTGTAGGTTGCCTCGACTCCACAAAGCTCGTAGAAGTCGGCAACCGTGACGCTGTCGTACTTGTCGAGCATGGCCTCGAGGCGATCGAGCACTTCCTCGGCCTCGATGCGGCTGTCCAGCACAATCTCGTCGAAGCTGTGCATACTCCGACCGCGCCTACTCATCTCACGTCGAGGCTCGTCGTATCGCGAAGAACCTCGATTGCGGTTGAAGGGCGACTGATAGTCAGTACGACCCCCTCGACTTCGTCCCCGACTGCGTCCGCCGGACTCGGTTCCGAAGATTGCTCGCTCGAGACCGCCCGCAAAGGCCTCGTAGATCATGTCACGAGCGTAGGGAATTACGATCTCCCCGAGCATGTAACCCCAGACGCTCTGAGCGTCGCCGCCAATCAGGTTCTGTGTCAGACGACGACCAATCGGGGTCTTGCGTCGAGTGACCTTCCCTTGAACGACGCTCTCTACTACCTTCTTAGGGGGCTCTTCGCGAGCCCGTGCCCTATCGGGCAGCTTGCTGTTGCCTGGGAACTGATCCACTGGTGCCTCTTCCGAATGTCTAGCCTGTCACGGGTTAGGAACGTCAGACTCGGCGGCCTCTGCCTGCGCCTGCTGCATCTTGTTGATGTGCTCGACCACGCCCTTGCAGAAGTCGATTGCCTCGTCGATCTCGCGGTCGACATACGGCTTGACTTGCTCGTTGAGCATACCGGAGAGCACCATGGACGCAACGAAGACCTTGCGCTTCTCCTTCTTGGTCTCGACCGGGACGAGCGTCGTGATCGCAGAGGAGACCACAAACCGGACCGAGCTTGTAGCGATCAGCTTGAGGCCGCTACGCCCAGGGTTGAACTTCTTCAGGGACTTGGTGTCGTTGCCATTGACAATCTCGGCGTCGACGATCTCGTCCTCGCGGATCTCGGTCATAATTGGATTCCTAACTAGTGGGTGTGGGAGGGGTCGAAAAAAATAGAGACCACGTAGGTATTGCTCCTGTGATTCGCTTTCGCGCTTTAGAGGTATTGCTCCTATGAATCCCTTTCGGGCTTTTGAGTGGTCTCACTATGGCCCGTGTATTTTACGCGAACTACGGAGTGCTCTGAGCTCGCTCGGTCTGAGCCTGCTTGCGTTGGAAGGCGGCTGCGATCTGTGCCGGAGACATGTTCTGTAGGTCCTTCTGTGTCGGAACCCAATCCGGGTCCTTCATCTTCTCCTCGAACTCGTCCTGCTGCGAGAGCGGGGTAGACGCCTGAGCATCCTGCGCGAGCGCAACAGCACCCTCGACAGACGGAAGATCAGTAACAGCCTGCTGCTTCTTCTTGATCTCCGCCTGCATCGAAGCGGGAACAACACCGTTGATGAATGCCGCAGCCTGGCCCGCATCCGTAGACAGTTCAACAAAGAGCTTGGAATATGCAGGGGTCTGAACGAAGTCGTCAGTGATCTCCTGGTTTTGGATGAACTTACGACCATCCGGAGACTTCTTACCGACGGTCTTTGTCAGGAGGTCCTTGAAGATGGCAACCAGCTTCTCACCGTCCTCCTCGGCAACGATCCGCTTGATGTACTCAGTAAGACCGCCCTTCTTGCTCAGCTCCATCTCAATGACCTTGTCCTCAGAGAGGTGGAAGCAGAACTCCTCGGTAAGAGTCTTACCGTTGAAGTCCTCGAACGTGATGGTCTTCGTGATCATTTCACTCCGTAAGTGTTGCGAGCTGTCTCATCCAGAACTCGCGTGGGTTGATGTAGTGCTTGGAGGCGTCTTCGTCCGTGAGACGAACTTCCTCGATGTCTGCGCCTCCGCTCGCCATGGCGTCAGCGAAGGCGTCGTTAAGGAGCCCGCCGACCTCTTCATCCGAGAACGGTCCATACAGAGCAATCTCGTAGAGCCCCTCGTTGAGCTCCCGAATATAGGCGCGCTTCGCAAAATCGCTGGGGCTAGCGTCCTGCTGCTCGATCCTTTGGCTGACTCGCGTGAAGATGTCGATTTCTTCTTTGGTTGCCATATTTAGCTCCTTCAAAATTTGGATGTGGAACTGGATTAGTCCTGGACTCGGACTTCGGAGAAGTTCTCCCAGCAGTCCTTGCCGTTGATGTGAGTCTTGGTGCCCTTGGAAGACGGGCAGGGCTCGACCTTGTAGACCGTAGTACGGTTGCTGCCGTCGATGATGACGTTGCCCTTCTGGACCTCGTTGATGAACTTGTGCATTATTTTAAGCACCAATCGTCGTAGTGGAGTTGGCCGTACATGGATATGTCGTCGAGATTCGTAGATCCGCAAAGCTCACACAGTTCAACGGCAATGGCGCAATCCAAGCAGTATCGATTATTGTATCGATCGAGCACTGTTGTCTCGCGCCTTTTGAATTTACCGCATCTACGGCATGTTACAGCAATGCTTCTGGGCGTTAGTCGGCTGGGGGGCATCGGTGTACCAGCAATCGCAAAGTGGTCTGAGGGTCCTTGTAGATCTTGCAGGCGTCCGTGCAGTCACTTGCAGACGCTTCTACCAAGCGCTTGACAACCGCCTGATCCGGGTGCTTGTCGAGCTGGTCTTGTCTGATCGTGTACGTAAACAGCTTGTCCGACATAATTAGACTCCTACTTGCGGCAGCCGTAGACCGCGCTGTGGACGAGGATACGGACGTTCGAGTTACGGGTGTCCTGGTAGATCTTGCAGCCGAACTCGCAGTCGCTCAGCTCCGCCTCCACGAGGCGTGCCACAACGTTGGGGTCGGGGTGCGGCGGCTCGTCGATCGAGGTCTGGTAGGTGAACAGGCTGGGCTGCATATTTGTCTCCTTAAAGAGATGGTTGTGAGGGGCGCACAACAAAGTAGTGTCGTTTAAGTACGCCGCTTAAGGCCGTACCCCCTTGTACTACAGAAACTGCTTCGGGAATATCGCCGGGCAGTACTCACATTGCATGAGATCGTTCTCTGCGTATCGTGACTCTCGTGATCCGCAGGAAGGACACTCCTCAGTAACGCACATCTCGCCTACTACGTTTCCTCGCTCGAATATGCGCAGCTGCTTGAAGTGTTCCTTAGCCGTGAAACCGAGTGTAGTCGCGGACCGGACCCGTGACGAAGTTGATCGCAACGCACGGCTGACCATCCTCGCTCAGGATGGCCTGGTAGTCCACAGCCATCAGCTTGTCGCTGTTCCAACCAATCTCATCAGAGATGGCGGTGTGCGCAAGGCCGATCATGTCATAGAAATCAGACACGGTGGCGTAGCCGTTTGTGTTGAGCTTGTGGTTGAGCTGATTCTCGGCTCGACGAATCGTCTCGATATCGCTTCGGAAGTACCGGCCGGTGTACATCTCCATGAAGAGGTGATCACCGCCAGAAACCATGAGCACGTTGCCCTCGGTGGGCGGCGCCTTATCGATCCGGTCCTGTGCGATACCGTTTCGGATCTGGTTCTCTTCCTTTTCACCGAATCGCTCTACGACCTTGTCGCGGTACTCGGTGTACGCCTTCTCCGAGATCGTGCACGCAACAGCAAGGGCTGCCGCACGCTTCGTACTGATGTGGTTGGCCAGCACGATGGCGGTGATGGTGGCTGTGCCTGAGACGACCGGGGGGATGTAGTGCGTCCAGGTCGCCTTCACCTTCTCCTTCGGAGTCAGAGGCGTGAATGGCTCCTTGTTTGCGAGCTGGTTGTCCTCGACCTCGAGGAGCACGCGGTGCGTTTTGAGCGCCGCACGGTGGGTCAGGATTGCAGTGCCGATGACACCGGCCACACCGATTGCGGTCAGAAGAACGGGCGAGTTGTCGATCGCCAGCTTCTCGATTGCCTTGAACCTACTTACCAGGGATGTCATTGCGGAACTCCGTAATCATGTCGAAGAAGTCGTCGTCTGACGGCTTGATGTAGAGATATGTTTGCCCCGAGACGGGACGAGGCTTCGGGGTCAGGCTAAGAACCAGCCAGACAACAAACGCTAGTACAGCGACGATAATGACGCTGTCCAAAAATTGCATGATTGTTAGAGCAAGTGCATCCATCGAGCTCCCTTAAATTGAGGCGAAAAAATAGAGGAGGTGACTGTCCAACTAAAACAGTCCGTTAAGTAGCCTTATCTTTAATGGCTACCACTCCGGGTAGGGTTTTCACCTACACATTAGTGTCTCGGATCCTTTTCAGGACTCCTCTACTATGGGATGTGTATTTTACGCGAACTACTGCGGAGCTGCCGGTACTACAGGAACTGAGAAATACCAACCTACAATCGGACCGACTAGTCCTTGTCGGGTTGTGTGTAGTGGTGACTTCTCAGAGACACCAAGCTTTCGAGCTTCTCTACAGAACGCTTCAACATCTTCGAGTGTTGCGGGGGGCATGAGGTCGATGCTTCCGGCCGCTCGATACTCGTGTGTCATGTTTCCTCCAAAAATAAAAGGGAAAGAAGTTTCACAATTTGTCCGCTTGTCAGGGCTTCCGGGGGTGCTATTGACATAACACAGTGATCTCATCTTACACTCCATAGTAAGGGATATTTCTTCACTATGGGCGATGTAAATATCGCGAACAGAAAGACCTAGAGCCTATGCTTGTGGGCATAGACTCGAGGCCTGATCTGTTGAGGCGGATGGGACTAGTCGTTCGACTCGTCGACCACCACGTCGTCGTCCTCGTTCTCCGAGCGGTTGCGCTTGGCGTTGACGAGGAGGCCGGTCAGGGCACCGGTGGCGACGGGCACGGCGAAGCGGGTGAGGAGCTTGGAGGCTCCACCCTTCGCGCGCACGAGGACGCCGGCGACCTTGGCGACCGTCTCGGTCTCGGCGGGCGGCACGGGGACGCTCGTCGGGGACGGGGGGACGGTGGGGACGGTGGTGGGGGTGACGGAGGTGTCGGTCATGACATTTCCAATCTGTCGGATGAACAGGGTCGTTATAGGGCGTGTTTTTTTCGCGAGTGATCCTATTTACGACTTTCCATATCATCAGCAGCTGCCCGAAGTATAGCCACCGCTTCCGCCTGCGTCACCTTACCGTCTGCGTTTTGAATGGAGTAAAGCGTTACTCCTGGCGATGGCGTTAGTCTTGTGACTACAATTTGAACCGATTCCATGAGACTAGCCCTTTACGTTTGACATGGTGATTGTGACGTAAAGCAACTCGCATGGAGTACCGCTCTTCGTGTAGTCTTGCATGACTTCCAATGCATGTACTTCGTCGTCGAAGAATTCGGCGTCCGTTATGTGGTTCATGAAACCGCGCAGCGAAGCAAACTTCTTATCAGAAATCCTCTGAATAACCATCTGAACCATAATTATCGCTCCTATTTTGGTTGGTATGTATCGTGCCCTCAACGGGATTCGAACCCGCGTAGCCACCTTGAAAGGGTGGAGTCCTAGGCCACTGGACGATGAGGACCAGCCAACATGCAGAATATCATGGGGGACTGCATGTTGGTAAATCTTAGTGACGACTCCCCTTGCGAGTGGGCCCACAGGGACTCGAACCCTGAACCCGCGGATTAAAAGTCCGCTGCTCTGCCAATTGAGCTATAGGCCCTTGCGAAAGACTAAAGCCCGTGTAGGGCTGTAGCCTTGAACTAGATCTGTAGAAGCTAGGTCATGATGCTGACGAGCGCAAAGACGAACAGGATGGTTCCGCCGTACATGAGGATGCACGAGAACCAAGTCCAGAGGACGTACTGAATGAGTCGTGGCATATAAAACTCCTTCGTGAGAGATGGACGTTCACTATAGGATATGTATATGTCGCGATATTTCAGTAAGACCTAGAGCCTATGCTTGTGGGCATAGACTCGGGGTCTTGACGGGACTAGCTGGCGTCGGAGGGGCTGAGGGGCTCCACGGGCTTGAGGGTCGGCTTCGGGTCCAGGCGCTTGCTCATCGCGACGAGGCCACCCCAGAAGAGGACCTGGGTAGCGACTGCGAACACGTTGGAGTAGATCGCGAGCCGGTACTGGTTCTTGCGGTAGTGGATGACGTCGGGACAGGTGTACTGGTACCGGTTGGACTTCTTGAGCTTGTTGAGCATGGGGGCTCTCCAATCAGATGGGTCGGGTCATTATAGTGCGTGTTTTTTACGCGACTTTGACTGAAAACCTCCCCCGGGAATTTTTTAGATTTGCAAAGACTAAAGCCCATGGTGATGGGGGCTCTAGCCTTCGAAGGGTCTACGCGGGCTGGTTGTGGATCTCGATCGGGTTCCGGCCGGGAAGGGTCATGACGGTGATGTCCGGGAGGAAGTCGACGAACACGGGGTACATGCGGACCTGGACTTCGCCGTTCACCGAATTGGTGAGCGGGTCGCCGAGGACCTTGTACATGAGTCCACCGATGTAAAATCGGTCGTCCTCCTGGAGGTCGGCCACCGTGCGGGTGGTCTTCTCGAAGCCGTAGGGTCCGTGCATGGGATCTCCTTGATGGGGTAGGGGGTCTTCACTATAGGAGATGAATATAACGCGAGCAAAGACTAAAGCCCCTGGAGGGGGCCTAGCCTTGGTGAAGGGTGCTAGTTGCGGAAGATGAACATGAAGTCTTCGACTTCTCCGTCGCTGTCGGTGCCTGCGATGACGCTCGTGTGGCCACTCATGGTCGCGGCGAAGCAGGTCAGCGCCTCCAGGAAGCCTCGGTTGAGGTCTGGGGGCGTGATGTCTGGTCCGGAGCTGATCATGTAGATGGACTCGATGAGCTTGGTGCAGGCGTCGGAACGCTTGAATTGCTTGGACATGTCTCTCCTTCTGGGTCGGGGTCCTTCATTAGGGTCCATGTCTTTTGCGCGAGCAAAGACTAAAGCCCCTGGAGGGGGCCTAGCCTTGGTGAAGGACTAGCGCGGGACGACGATGTTGTCGGTCGAGTTGACGTCGTGCCAGGCGTACTTCTTGCCGAAGGCGGCTCGGGTGAGGATCTCCGCGTGGGCGTCGGTGTGCGCGTCCGGGTAGACGTAGAACGTGTTGTTGTTCAGGGTCTCGTCGGCGGGGCGCACACCGTCGTTGGTCTCGGTGATCTCCTCGATGGTGGCTTCGGTGATGAGCTTGGCGAACATGGTCATGACGACTTCTTTCTGTCGGGATGGCGATGGGTCTTTCACTATAGGGCGTGAAAGTTACGCGTCTGTCACGATGTACGATCCCTTGCGACCTTGGACGATGCGGAACTTCTTACCGCTTAAAACCACCTTTGCAAGCTCTTTTTGCCAAGGAGACAGGGGAATTTCCGAAAGGCTTTCTAAGAACTTTATGAACTCATCAAGTTTAGGATCGACGAAGGATGCAGCCATAAAACACTCCTATTTTGAAGACCTAGAGCCTATGCTGGTGGGCATAGACTCGGGGTCTTGACTGATCTACTGCTGCTTGTAGCTGTTGGCGCGGGCGTCGATGACGGTGATCTCGTTCTCGGTCTTCTCCGACTCGAGCTTCGACATGAGCCGGTACCAGACGTACGTGGCACCGCTGAAGGCGGCGGCGATCCCTGCGAAGATGATGGTGGTCTGCAGGGTGACGGCGACGCGCTCGGCGGGCGACGTGGGGGGCTGGTTGAAGGCGCATGTCGTGAGCTCGATGAAGTCTTCTCGAGGCATGATCACGCTGCTGCTGAGGTCCACGGTGGGGCTCCTAACAGTTGTAGTGGTTGGGTCATTATAGGGCTTGTTTTTCTCGCGAATAAGACTTAAAACCCATGAGGGCTTCAGAGGTCTGTGACTACGCGTGCATCGGGTGGATCTAGACGTCGGGCTTGTAGTGCGGGATCATCGAGGTGAGGATGGCCTGGACGCCCTCCTGAGCACTCTCCTGGGTGTGGAAGGTACCCGGAACGGGGTCGAGGTTGACCGTCACGATGAGGGTCACGGACTTGGGGTGCGACAGGTCGAACATGTCTACTCCTGATGTTGTGAGCGGGGTCGTTATAGTCCGTGTAATATCCGCGAAGACGTAAAGCCTATGGGTTACATAGACTTCAGAGGTCTCGGATCTCGGGTCAGTTGTTGCGGAGCTTGTTCTTCTTGTCGAAGTACTCGAGCGCCTTGGTGGCCGCGATGAACACGGTGGCGAAGGCGCCGAGGTTGACGAGGACGGTCTTGAGCTTCATGCGAACTCCTGAGGTTGAGGGCTGGTCATTATAGGGCGTGAATATCTCGCGAAAGACTAGAGCCCTTGTGAGGGGCTCCGGCCTTAGGACTCGGACTTGTACCAGGGTGCCTTGGGATCGGTCAGGTGTTCGAGCCACATGGCCCGGCGGCCTTCCAGCTCACCATCCTTGAAGCCGCGCGTCCACCCTTCCATGCACTCCTTGATCGAGGCCTGGCGGTGCAGGTCGTCGAGCATGGAAAGCTTGTACTGGTAGAACTTGTGGTTGGCAAGAGTGGTGACGAAGATGGCCACCAGAACCTTGAGGGTCGGGTGCATCGGATCTCCTTAGAATTGGTGGAGTCGGGTCATTATAGGCGATGAATATCACGCGACCAAAAATTAGAGGATATGTAATTCAACCGAAAATCAGAGGGCACGCAAACTTGTTTAAGGTTCGCGTGCCCTCCGACTTCGGAAGGGTCTAGCGGGGACTGCTCAGTTCTTCAGCTGCCTGACGAGCTTGATGGCGTAACCACCGAGGACGTTCGCGCGCTCGTACTGCGTGACGAGAGCGAGTCCGGCGAGGTTGGCAACGACGGTCCAGAACGTGTCGGGGCTGACGCGCGTGACAGGAAGGGTCTCCTTCTGCGCGTACAGCGTCGCGAGGTTCTTGACTGCGCTGGTGTACTCGTCGGAATCGGGCTCACATCGTGCAAGCACGGCAAGCACGCGAGTGATCTCGGTGTTAAGCTCCGTCTCTTCAGGGCAAGGCTTCTTGCTGAACATATTTCTCCTAACGTAGAGGGGGGCTTCCTTTATAGGAGATGTAAATATCGCGACCTACTCAGGATTACGCGGAGCAGCCTTGCGTGTCACTTTCTTAGAAACCACCGGAACTGGAGGCTCGACCGGAGCGGGCGGAGCAATTCCTACCACCGGCTTCTTACGCGGAGCCCTCTTACGAGGCGGTGGCTTAGGCGAAGGAGGAGTTTCAACAACCTCAACTGGCGCCACTTCCGGACTGACCTTAAGCAGAACCTCTTCTTGAGTCTCAAGAACCTCTGCTGGATCACCCTTGACGTCTAGCGAATAATTGTTGTCGCCCTTAACCTCAACCTCAGCAATCTTCCCGTCAAACCGAGCATCGCTATTTCGATAGCGAATGTTATCGGATCGAATAATCATACCGAGAACTGTATCCAGTACAGAAATCGTACCGATAACCTCGGTGACCTTGGGAAGGTCCCAAATCTCACCCAACCCGAAATATAAAGCGCTTGCGGCGGGAAGAATGACCAGCGCAATATACTTCAGCACATCGTACACACGATTGCTGAAAAGGGGAGTGTACTCATCATTTGCTACATGAGCCATTAGTAATATGTCCTTCCGCCTCGACGATTAGAAACTTGTTGAGAACTAGCGTGACCTTTAAACTCTCGAGCATCGGTTGCTAGTCCATCATCCCGATGGCGCTGACGCATTGGGATTTCTTTCTTTCCAGCGATGTAATAGAGCCGGAAGCGATAACGCGGAATGCGCAAGATCAAATATACCTGAATAACAAACTTGGCGTCCCAACCCATTCCCTGACCGATAATCAGACTAGGATCATACTCGTTTACTCGCTCGTCAGCGTGCTTGTTCGGTGCAACGCGCCATGTTTCCCGATCCAAATCTGTTCGGAGCGGATATTCCGTAGGAAGCGTGAGTTCTCCACGTGGAATTTGGTTTGGACCGTGACTTTCTTCATAAGCAACCGCGTTTGGACTTACATTCACGTAACCTAAGTCGTGGTACCCAGAGTCAGGTCCAAAATATCCCGGACCATCATCGTTGGCAATCTTACCGCGTGTCCAGTAATGGTATACAGGGTTGTCGCCATACGTAGACCCAGTACCCTTCATATAGGTAGTAAGTCGAACTTTTTCATTCAACTCAAAATAATCCAGGTCATACTCAGCTTCCCAACGATAAGTACTAAGATCATCAAATGTGACCTCAGAATCCGCTGGCATATCTATGATTTCGGCCCAGTCTAGCGGAGCTGTCCATGAAGTATTGGTGGCCCGCCTAATGAAGTCTGCTGCACGGGCTCCAAGCTCGATATTCCAGTAATGTTGAACGGTGGCGTCATCATAATGAATTGAGCCTTGATCTTCAGTACCGAGGTGACCCCAACCACCCTCTGCGAAACTGGACTGAACAAAGACACTAGCGCCGCCATCCTCAAGTTGGCGAGCTTGCTCACTAGTCCCATCGGTAGTCGTAGTGGTTCCATCAAGACCGATATCGTGAACGAACTGACGGTGAACCTGATGCGCCACCAAACCAGTTTCGATATAGCTACCCACAAAACCGACATATCCATCGTAGAACTCCGTGCCGGGCCACATATGTCCCCAGCCGGTGTGCTCGCCAGGAACAATATGCCAGTCGGTATCGACAGCCGTTCCCCAATACTGTCCGACCTTCATTCCAAGCCCAACGATTATCAAACCATCGCGTCGCTCGCCGCTACCCGTAATTCGAAGTAGGTACATCTCTTGGCCAGGAGATGTGGGTACGCTAACTGCACCTGACCCGCTAGCAATCGGTTCGGTTGCTGGGACGTCACCCAGCGGCAATCCGTTCCTTCGCCACACAGTTAATTGAACATCAGAGGGCACCGTGGCGGTGAAGCCACCAGATGCATCACTAACTGGGTCGGTTGTACGAGGATAGCATCGAACAACCCACCACGTGACGCCAGCGGTCTCTAGGGTGTAGCTGTGAATTCTCGTTGGAGGATCGGGATTGGGATACAAATCGGCCGCTACAGCAGCCTTCTCTGGGGTTGTATTAGTAGCGGGTGGAATTGGAGGCGGGGGAGGAGGCTCGCCCACAGCTCGTGTACCACCCGCAGCTTGATCTGCAGAATATAACGTTGTGGGGTCCGGAGGATTAGACGGCGGATCATTGTAGCCCGCGTCGTACCAAATGATGTACAAATCCCAGCCCGCCGGAACCGGAGTGGTGTCGTCGAAGGTGTAGTATCCTTCGGGCTTTGAATCGTCTTGTCCAATACCGGCGAAGATACTTCCGCCAAAACCCTCATAGGAAAGGTCCTCAACGGTGGCCGGATCGGCAACTACAAGATAATACTCTCCAGTACCAGACTCAAGTGGTCCCGAAGGCGGGGTCAGATAAGAGCCACCTGTGTATGGGCCAACATGAACACAGAGCGTACCCCAGTACGCGTTATAGACCCACTCCATTAGAAATCCTCCCGACCATAGCAGTTTGAAAATAAGTTAATATATAGAAGATCCGGCAGGGGCAGGGCCGAAATCCCACTAGGTTCCAAAGGGAGCATTCCGCAATAGTCCTGCTATTTTGGTAGAAGCTTCGCAGAATTCAGCAATAAACAGATATGGAGCCGACTTAGATTCCCATGGCCAAGTTGCGCCATCAAGCATCTTTCCTGTTATAGGATCGGTCTTTGTTTCCTGTCCTGGCCAATAACCAGCCGCTTGGCCGGTAGTTCCAAAGGCCTGGATTAAACCCGCCGCTTCTAGCTGAGGAGCCTTCTTCGACCAAATGTCATCTGCTGTAAGAGGATTTCCAACCACGGAAGCAAGCCAGTTGGCGGTGACTGGTTTATTGAAAACTGCCACACAGAATCGCTTTCCTCCGGGCAAACTTCCATCTGCAAGAAATGCAGTATTAATAACTGAAGAACTCAAAGTTGTAGCGCAAACATACATTGTTTTATTGATCGTGCCCAATTCACCAGCAGGGATTGGGAAGGTGGTCCACAATCCTCCCTGCAAGTTATGCACGGGGATTTTACCGCCACCGGCTTCGGAATCCCATGGAATAATTCGGTCCTGATGCACCTTGGACGAACGACTATTCTGATTGGTACGTCGAGCCGGATCAATCGTGCTCTTGTTGCGCTTCATAAGAGCAGATAGCGTAGTCATATCGTGGGCCAAATATGACAACTGAGCTGTGACACTACCACCCGGTGTAACGGAGACCTGACTCATGTGCAACAGCAACCCATCCACGCCCTCAGCAAGTTGCATCAGAGGAGGATGAAAATACTTCACAAAGAGATTTTGTCCGGCTCGCATTTCCCAACGAGATCCTTCCTCAGGATCCATGTTGATCGTCGCTGAACCAACCCACTGAGGATCATACTCTCGGGCAGGCTGAATCTCTCGGTTAGCAAACGCTCTACCTTGAGCCTTACTGACCTCTCCGTACTCAATAAGTCGACCAATCGCAAGTCGACTCCGATCGTAGGCAGGGTTAGGACCGATTATAGAACCATCAACTCTATAGAGGAACTCCATGTTATCGGTAACCGCCGCGATTGGAGCGATATGAGCACCTTTAAGACTGACGTGATTTCCGCCAACACCAAATAACGCATTCCAAGTTTGAGCTCCAACCACACCGTCAACCTGAATGCCCGCTCGACGCTGAGCATCCTTTACCTCATCCACATCTCGAGGGTCGTAGGTATCGCCCGAGTACATCGTGTAACCCCGAGTTCGCATCTCATCAGCGAACTCATCGAACCCGGTAGAACCATCGCCCGCCGTGAATGTAGAACCAGCAGCTTGAGGATATGCAGGAGCCTCTTCGATTCGAATTCCTGGATATTTAGCATTGAACCAGGAGTCGCCCTCGGGACCGGTTCCACTACCCCAAATCATACTGACAATATTTTGAGTGTCGTTAGTGATGTCGAGCTCTAAGCCCGGATGACCCATCGCCATAGTCCAGTGATGGGTGTCTCGATCCTTAAGCTTAATGACGGGCTTGCGGCCCTCTTCATTAGTAATCGTCCACTGGTTGTGAATATCGGCTGTCCACGCGGTGCTAAGAATATCTTGCACGCCTTGGGTAAGACGACCGCCGCCCGAGCCACGAATATCGGTAATAATCCCCGTTACCGGGCGGTTACATAAACCAAAGTGACGCGAAACGGTACCGTCCATAATATCGGCAATTGCTGTACCAATATCCCGCTTCTTCTTATAAAGCTCTTGAATATAAGGCGTGTGATCTGCTTGATATAGAACGCCAAGAATATCGTAGCTTACTCCGACACCTTGTCCCGAGTACTTATGCGCTACAAGAATACCCTCGAAGAGAACCTTAGTGCTGCCGTCGGGTCGAACTAACTGGACAGTGACGTCTGATCCAGGTCGTGTCCAAGTAAGGTCGTTGTGGGCCGGTCGCTCCCACCAGGATATCTGAGAGAAGAAAATAGATGCCGCAGCATCTCCATTGGGCTCGTTACTCGACCAAGGCCCCATTTCAGCAGGCACCCCTCTGAAATATGTAACATCTATACCGTCGATAATAATTTGAATTACACCCCAGTCCGCACTAATTATATTAGTGGGGGCCCAGTCAATCGGCTGCTTAAATCGTCCAAATTTTGTAGGCCTATCAAAAATCAAAGACTCTCTACGGAGGGGTTGCGTATTAATAGCCCATGTTTGTGTGGAGTTTTCAGTTATAATTGGTCCAGCCAATTTATTAGAACCGACCGGATAAGGTACTCCGTATAGGTCAGTTACCAACAAAGTTCCCACTGGATATGGAGCATTTGTGGTGGGATCAATTTGAGAACCATCAGCCATAAAGACTATTTGAGGAATCCCATACACATCATTTACTAAGAGGGTACCTACTGGATATGGTTCATCCGTGTGCGGGTTAAGTTGAGAACCATCAGCCAAATAGGGTATCTGCGAAATCCTGGGAATACCATTTTCATCATTAATTAGAAGGGTGCCCACCGGATATGCAACATTGGTATAAGGGTTGATCTGAGACCCATCAGCTTCATAAGCTAATGGCGAAATACCCGTATCTACAGAGGTAACTAATGATCCTTCATACGCATATGTAACTTCAATAAGTTCCACTATAGAACCTCTCTAAACTTTACCGAACGTTGTGATGGGCATAGTAAATATTATTCAGAAGGAGGGTCTTCACTTTTTAGATATGAAGACCCTCCTTCTGAATTACTTAAACGCTCGTCTTGACTTTTGCATTCGGTAAAGACTTAGCGCCGTAGTAACCAAGATCCTGAGCAACCCTGGTCGTCTTGACTCGTCGTCGCTCTGCGGAGCTAACTCGAGCAATCTCCGAACCGTTCCGAATTGCCTTAACGCTGACAAGACCCGTGCCGATAGGCAGCAGCGGAACTTTTACAACCTGCCGACCCGAACCAATTCCAGTTCGAGTTACTGTTCGACCACCAATATCAAAGATGACCGTATTATCTGCCGCTTTGAAGAAACAAACAACACTAACGGTGTTTTGATCAGTCATACCATCAGAACGCTTCTTCATAAAAGCTGTCTGCGGACCAGTATAATTCATCGTTGTCGAAGTGTCACTATCCGTAGGCTGAACTCGATGCGTCAGATAGATAGCATCCTTGTTAATCTTAGGATAGCTTCCGGTCTTCCAACGAATAGCATACCACAGAGACAAATCTAGGAAGACCCAACCATGAGCATACGTTGGGGCAATATATGCACCTTCAGCATAGTCATTCCAGGTCGGAACCTGAACCATCTGTGCGGGAATGTACTTGGTACTTCCAGGAACTCCGATTGCCGTCTTCCATGATTCATGAAGCGTCTCGGCATGGTCGCTCTCGAAATAATTCTTCTGGTTTGGACGGAAGTCCTGGAAAGCAACCGGACACATAAATTCATTTCCGGGATAGTCTCGCTTGATGACCTGATGCATGAGGCGGTTCCGAGAGTTCTCACCTCGACATTGCGCAGGAGATCGATCTCCCCATTGAGAAATACCACTAGTGATACCCCTGAACATTGGCTGCTGGGCTGCAGCAGTCCATGTGTTTTGATAGCAAGGGAGGAAATAAGTGCTATATCCGCCAGACTTAATTGTGGAGATGACACTCTTCCAGAAATTAAGGGGGACCGTACCCGTACCTGTTTTATCCGGAGCCTTTTCAGGATAGTATGGCGATAATACTAATTTACCATTCCTAAAGTAATGCACACCAGGATAGTTTTTCTGAAGGTACAGAATCGCCTTAGCCAAGTTGGTTGCGTTTAAGGTAGCCTGCGTTGTTCCATCAGGCATAGGAACCAGATAAAACGATCCCGGTCCATCCTGCCTGTTGACCTCAGCACACGCCTCATAAAGCTCGATAATCTGCCGCCATCGATGTGGTGCTCCACCATCAGACGATTTGATGCTGAGGTCATACTCTTTAGCAGTCTTAGGAACGTCGAGCCAGTCGGGGGTAAATCCATCAATACCAGCTGCCTGTGCCTGACGAATTTCAGTGATCTTATCCTGCACTCGGAAATCTAGCATCTTACCGGGCTTTGTGGGCGACTCGACCTTAGGTCGCTTCGGACGCATGAATTCGGGACGATCCCGAACCTCGCCGCCGTAAGCAGCATACGAACCATAAGATGGAGGATTCCACCGATGCCACTGGTTTGCTGTAGAGTACGGCGAACCGTCAGCATAAAGCCTAGTATCTACGTCTGGAGCTGTGGGGCTATCCTGATTTGAGGTGAACGCAACTGGGAACGTGAAGAAGTAATGCGCCCAATACTTCTTTGTGGAAGACCGCATAATGGATGTGACCGGAACATCGAATGGAAGGTCCGGTCGATCCACCCAGTTACCCGTCACGATCGGGTCGCCAGGCTCATCGACAGGCTCGTCGCTCGGCGGGGGCTCTTCGTCTGGCGGAGGTGGTGTGTACACATGAAGTTCTTGCTCTCGATAAACATGATAGCCGTCCGCTCCAGGAATTGATGGATAGGCTAAAGTGGTCGTATTCTCAGTTGTTAATGTAATTTCAGCAACTGGAGAGGGTGCTGTTGCTTGTAGTTTATCACCTCTCCACGCTGCATAACAATAACGATACTTACCGGGAAGTAAATGACCGCTAGCGGTATTAGATTTAGCTAGTACAGGGGCCGTGTCTGGATTAGGTAAAGGTTCAAGAGCAACAGGCTGGGTTGGCGGTGGAAATATAGGACTCATAATTCCAGAAAACTCAAATGGAATATGAATTAAGCCGTTTTCACCAGAATACACATCAAAGTCAATGACATTGGTGTGTACAACATTTACTGAACCAACCTCTACTGGCGACAAACCGGTAACAACGGTGTCTGTAGTAGATACAGATGAAGATGATGATACATTAACCGGTGAGGAACTCATCTATGCTACTCCTCAAACACCCGAGTATGGCCCAACGCCAATACTCAGAGCGAAGACCGACTGTCCCGTGGGATTTTGAACAGTAGAAAGGTCGTTGCCACGCTTAAACACCCCACCCGTTAAGGTATCCCAAGCACCCCAGTGCGTGTACGTACCCGCAGCAACATCAAACACCGCCTGGCTAGACCAAGCCACACCTACTGTAGCCGGTTGAAGCGTCTCACCAAGTGGTCCTGCGGTGCCTGCTGCATTAAATGTAACCGGCTTCCGTGCATAAGGAGGATCGCCTCCCGTTGCTTCGGCTGTTCCGGTAAGCTCTGTACTTGCTGTGTGCACAGACAAATACTTAATTTGTTCCGCAGCACGGTCAGCGTCAGCATTTCGCTCAGCGTCTGTAATTAATGTAGGCATAAAATTCCTTAAATAGGTAGTCTAAGCGCAACAGACCCAGCCGGTAGCCGAGCCGTCAATCCTGCGGAGATGATATACGGGACGATAGCCCCATACCCTAAGAACATCCCCTCCGTCAACGAATCGTGGAGAGTGTAGCCCTTAATATTTCCCCAATCTGTTACAGCTTGAGGAAAAACAATATCCAATCCCGTAACCATAGTACGGGATCCCACACCGACTGATTTCCAAGAAATGCTTTCGGCAAGCACTTCAACTCGCTCGTATTCAGTCGGTGTGGGATCCACCAAACCAGTCCCATTTTGATCAGAAGGAAGCTCAAGAGTTAGACCAAAGAAATAACTCTTGGGAACTTTGGTAACGTCGCAAGTTAAGATAGCTTCAACAATAATATCGGCAAAGGCATCACTAACATATCCACCAGCCATATTAAAACCCACTAATTCTGTTATGAGGGACTGTGAAATGAACGATTTGTGTGTGGATCTGTAAAAACTTTACGTGAAGAACACCGCCTTCTCCGAGGGTCCAGTCAGCTTTTTCACACTGCCAAACGCCACCTAGTCCATCGAACTTCCAAGTTAACATATATCGGAACTGTTCCATCGCATCGATTACTAACTGAAGCTCCGCTTGCAGCGTTTCCTCAGTAGCAATCACGTGAACTGAAATGTTTCCAGTTCGACTACCCTCAATGATGCTTGATGGATACCGACCCTTAACTTGTGGGCTTTCGTGGGTTTTTCGAGACTGAGTAGTCTGTCCCGCATTAAATGTTCCATCTGGAAGATAGAAACGCTTCTCTTCAGAAAGCTGAAGATCTCCGAGACCCAATTCAGTTCTCGATACCAAAACTGATCGACTCATTAGATACTCTCCAATTGTGCAGAATCTCCACCCTCAGCCAAGCTCAGCATTCTGTTAGTAGCTCTCGCTCGCTGCAGAAGGCTGTCGCCGTCCTGAACCGTGCCGATGTGGAACTCGACCGGACGAGGCGGAACAGGATCGATATCGCGCTTGGAAACCTTGGACGAAAGGGTTGCAACCAATGCCCGAAGGTCGTTCCTTTCTTGCATGGACACGTTTGCAACGCTGGCTCGAGTGCGATTGTAGTCGTCAGAAACGTCAGTAGCCTTGGTAACTGTCGCCGTGGCGTTGACCCTCATCGAACCGGTACCCATCATTCCATCAATAGCCGCAGAGCCCTTCTTGACGTCCGTCAAGTCAAGTACTGGCGTGATGGTCGGATTAACGTTCATGGTATCCGCATTGATATTTGCGAGCGACATAAGACTCTCCTTCATCGCACGCGTTGCCGCATTGCCAACGTTGGTCGCAGATCCTTCAACCATATTTGCGTTCTTGTCAAGGCCCTGTGCAAGACCCTTAACAGAATACATACCGATCTCTGCGAACACCGTAGAAGGAGACTTGATGCCAAGAACCTTCTGCACCCAACCAGGAAGCTTCTCGGCCAGCTTCAGCGCGGCTTCCTTAGCGAGGTGAACAGCACCCTTAATACCATTGGCCAGACCCTGAACGATGTTCTTACCCAGACCAGCAAAGAGTGTTGATGGCGAATTGATACCGAAGAACTCCTTGAAGCGCTTTACGATCCCTCTACCGAGATCGCCAATAGCCTTCTGGACAGTTCCCCAAAGAGAACTCAGACCACTAGCCAAACCCTCAATCAGGGCTAGAGCCAAGTCATGGCCAGATTCGCCAATCCGCTCTCTGTCACCTCGAACGGCTGCTGCCAGTCCATCCATAAAGGAGACAATGAAGTCGATACCAGCTTGGATGATCGTTGGCAGTCGTTCCCGAATTGCAGTGATGAAGTTCACGACAATGTCGATAACAACGTTTGTGATCTCGCCGATGCGACTTCTAATCGCCTTCAGAATACCGATGATCATGTCTAAGCCATGACCCGCAATAGCTGGAACTCGTCGAGCAATCTCAGCTGCAAACGTCTCAATAATATGCCCGGCGGCTTCGATCAGCTTAGGCGCGGAGTCACGAATAACCTTAACGAATGTGACAAACGCATAACCTGCCTGCTGTGCAAGCAACGGTAGCAGAGCCAGAAGCGATGCAACACCTGCTGTAATTACAGCAAAGCCAGCTGCACCAATAAGTAGAAGTCCAGCTAAGGCCTTGACGAAGATATAGAATCCAGTTGCGGCCAGAACAATTGCGCCACCCACGATCAACAGCGAGGTTGCAAAGAGACCCAACACCACAATGACGGGAGTGAGGGCGTACATACCGACCACAAAGATTGCCATGATGGCTGCGATACCAAGAAGTCCCTTGCCGAGAACGTCCAGCGGAAGAGCACCCAGTAGTGCCAGAACGGGAACAAGAACCATAAGCGCCTGCGCCATGATCATCAGGGCGGCTGCTCCAAGAATTGAACCCGTCATCGCCTTCGATGCCACCGCCATAATAAGCATCATTCCCGCAATCGCCAGAAGACCCTGAACAAGATTGTCAATGGGTAGAGTTCCCAAGAGCGCAAGCGCAGGAACCAGAAGAACCAGAGCGTTAGCAATGATAAGAATACCCAAAGCACTTGCAGCAGCGGTCTTGGGGAACACCTTCAGTGAAAGACCGAGCACAACCATTACTGCAGCCATGCCAGCAAGACCCTGAATCATCGTCTCGAATGGGATCTTCGAGTAGAGAACGATCACTCCGGCTAGAAGCGTGAGTGCGCCAGCCATGATAACCATGGCAACGGATGCGCCAACAATTCCAGGAGCGAACGTTGCTAAGTATGCAAAGCCAGCCATGGCGGCCAGAAGCGATGCGACAGCAATTCCACCCTGAATAAGAACTTCTCGATCAAGCTCACCGAGTCGCTTCAAAGCCGACGAAAGAATAAGAATGGCGGTAGCGACCGCAATCATGGAAAGGCCGATAGCGCCCAGCTTAGAGGTATCAATCTTAGACAGAGTGAACATCATAGCGGCCATTTGAGCGAACAAAGCGGCTAGTGTAATAAGTGCTTGCTTCAGTGCTCCTGGATCAATCTTAGCCAGAAGGAACAAGGCACCAATTAGAACACCAACCGCAATGGCAATCTGCAGAACCGTGCTTGCTACAACCGCACCCGTAAGTGACTTAAGGCTTGATTGAAGCGCACCAAAGGTTCCACCGATGTTGTCAGCCATGTCCTTGAATGAGCCAAGGGTGCCATTCATGTTACCAATAAAGCGCTTGAAAGCCACGTACAGCAGCACAAGAACACCCGAGTTGATTGCACCAATCAGCTCTTGGTTGTCCATCGTACCGATGTAGTCACCGATTTTGTCAGTTATATTCGTGAAGAACTGGCCCACCTCTGAAAGGAACGGGCCAATAAGATTTCCAAGACCAGTGAACATACCACTAATGCCCGACCAGATTGCACCAGCAATAGTCATCATCTTTGATAAAGCAGAAACTCCCCCGGAGGCTGTTGCGCCTGCAGCGGAATTAACCTTACCTAGATTGTCTGAAATATTCAAACTCTCGCGGAACTCGGTAATCTTTTCAACGACCGACGTTAGAACGCTCTTAAACTTCTCAAAGCCACTACCACCGATATCGCTGAAGAAACCGGCAGCGTTTAGAGAAGCAGCGCTCAACCCTGTAACAAGACCGACGACGATGCCAGTGACCCTGGTAGCGAAGTCCCTGAAGAACTGTACAACTTCGCCCAGGCCAGCAACGATACCCGCGCCCACTCGGTTTCCACCGTCAGCAAGCTCTTTAGCCTTGTTCTGCAGGTAGGTGGCAAAGCTGTCAAAGGCGTCGCCAATCCCAGCGAAGAACTCCTGCACCCTGTCTTTGATAATGTCAAGCGAAGAACCAAAGAAGGTGAAGGAGAGCTTAATGCTGTTTAAGAACTGGTCGACACCAATGTCACCTCGGAACAACAATGAAAACGCTTGACCAAGATTAATCACAAGACCCATAAGAGGCTTAAACGGCTTGGTCAATGCGCTAATGAACGTTCCGCCAGCCTTCGTGGCGACACCACCAACAACGCTACCAATCGAAGCGAAGAAGGAAGCGATCTTATCGCCAATGGCAGCAAAGGAATCGCCGAATGTGCCAAACGAATCCCTGATCTTACCGAAGAATTCATCGAAGCCGATGTTGCCAGAGAAGAGGGCCGAGATTGCCTGAGCCAAATCTACAACAAGATTAATGAGCGGCTTGATCAGAGTTAGCGGCGAAACAAGAACGTCGAAGAACTTCCCGATCGGATCCTTGTACGTGAGGATCCTAGAGAGACCGTAAAGGAAGTCACCAATGATGGCCGTAAAGGCAAGGAATCCGCCACCCGCACTTTGGCTTGTGGAGAAAAGACTAAATATGGCTGAGGTAACGCCCTTGAAGACCTGCATAACGATGCCAACAACAGCAAAGATTCCTCGGAAAGTCCTCCGGAGGTTTTCCATGTTTTCCTCGCCCAGAACTAAGCCCTGAGCGAAGGTATGGAATTGCTTGGAAAGCTCGGCAAGTCGCTGCCCAGTTGTTGCCGGAAAAATATCCCGAAACGCCTCAATGACCGGCCTAACAACAGACAGCAAGGCCCGCCAAGACCAAGCAAAACCTCGAAGAATATCATCCCGTCCGCCAGCTTCAGCCCATGCGGCGAGCATCTTGTTGCGCGAGTCTGCAGCGCCACCAATAATGCCACCGATAGTCTTGCTGATATTTGTGAAGACCTTAGGGGCAGTGTTGAAGTCACCAATAATGAGTTCCCAGGTCTCTGCCCAACCAGACTCGGCGCCCTCCTTGAGAGTGCTCATAAGCTGAGAGGCAGTCTTAACCTTGGTTGCCGCGTCACTAGCCATTGCGGCTTGATCCATGATGGCCTTAGCCTGGGCCGAACTAAAGCCCTGCGCCACGAGCTGAGCCTCGGTCATGTCACCGGTAAAGTTCTGAAGTGCGGTGGTAAGAACGTCAGACGTAAGCCAAGAAGGACCATTCTCAGCCGAGATAGAGTCTCGGAAAGACTGACCGTTGATCTTAACGTTCTTCATGGGACCATCAAGCGCAAGCGCGCTCGATTCCATCTTTCCCATGGCCACAGCAGTCTCGGCAAGAGCTCGCTGGAAAACCGAACCACCCATACCGGCATTGACTACCGAGTTCCAGTCCATAAGACTGACTTTACCAGACGAGATCGCCTGCGAAAGCTGATACATAGCTCCGGAGGCTTGCTCCGAGCTTGAACCAGAAAGAGCCGCAAGGTTGGCAATACCCTTAATTGAACCCGTAGCCGTCTCGAGATCGACACCCGCTGCGGTGAACGTACCAATGTTCTTGGCCATCTCACCGAAGTTATAGATGGTCTGATCGGAGTAATGGTTCAAGTCGGTAAGAGCAGCGGAGACCTCTTCAAGGGTCGTTCCGGCAGCCGCCGTGTTTGCAAGAACCGTCTGAATAGAGCCGATCTTCTTCTCGTACTCGCCCAGACCACCAGAGATCGGCGCAATGGTAAGAGACTTGGTCATCTCCAAGCCTGCGTTTACAGCCTTGTTTGAAATATTTGAAATGGCTGTTACACCGGCTACCTGTAACGTTGAAAATTTCGTAACCAAAGCATCGACGCCTTGACTAAGTGGCTGCAGGCTATTTGCGTTGGTCTTAATATTGATTGAACTAAGCTTACTGGCTGACGCAGAAATATTACTAATGCCAGCCTTGAGAAGTTCAAGCGACCTTAGCGCGCCCTCTGTACCTTTCTTGAACGCGGCATTGTCGAATACCGCCTTTACAACATGATTGTCAACATTAGCCATTGTTCACCTCCCTCCTGATCTCAGCAGACATTCGATCAAATATCGGTCGAAGAGCCGGGTTAATATAGTCTTGACCTGCGACATATCCGCCTGTTCCCGTGGTATAGCCGTACTGTATCATAGCGGCTACGGGAAATCCGGACTCCACGTTGGTGTTTACCCAGGTAAGCGAAAGGCCTTTTTGTGTCGTCATAATTTTGTAATCCCAAGAACCGGCAGTTAGACCTGTCCTTCGAGGAGTAGCATTAGTAAGGGCGACTACGCCCTGCTGACCGTACTTCTCTAGGATTCGTCGAACATTAGAAGTGTGGTTCCTCTTAAGGAATGCTTCCGTCTTGAGGAAGGAACCCTTCGATTCAATTCTAATCACGACTACTCCCGATTATCCCTTAGTGCCGTATTTGGCCAACCTCTGCTCGTTAAGCTGCCGTTGTTGCATAGCGGCTTCTCTTCGACCCATCTTCTTAGGCGGAGCGTTCTTCTTGCTGCACACCTTAACAAGTGTCAGAAGACGATTCAGGTGCCAGTGTTGACACTCAAAAGGGATTTGTAAAGCAACCATCCAATAGTAGATAAGCTCGGCGGTGACTGCTTCACCAGTTCTAGATGGTCTTTTGTCTTCCGTAAACCACGTTGCCGTCATCTTTGCGTTTAAATGCTTATTGATGTCAGCATAATTTGCTTTTGAGAGCTTCTGGTAAACCTCCGGAGGAACATTGGGGGTCAAGGTCATGTCCTTGATGTACCCCAAGATTTCGTCGAAGGATTTCTCACTGGACCCAAGGAAGGGTTTCTCCCAGAAAGACTCCCATTTTGAGAGGGAGACCAGAGAGTGCTCAAGCTGTAATTCAAATTCTTCCGAGTTGATGAATTCCCGAGTCTTCTCGTTGTAAGACTCTTCACCAATCGGTACCATAATCGTGAGCACTCTCTGGCCTCCTTTATCTCAAGATTTAACTACTGTGAACTACGGCGTCGCCGGAGCGCCACCGAACATGCCGATGACCTCGTCCGGGAGCGGAAGGTGTGCACCGTCGCCCCAGAGAGCAGCCTCCAGCGTAGCCAGGGCGCCAGCGGCAACCTTGGTGCTGTCGACCGTGATCAGCGAGGTCGGCTTCAGACCCGCAACGGCCACCGGAGTGGTCGTCAGCTCCCAGCTGAAGGCAAGAGCCTCCGGGCTGTCGTTGATCGTGGCATAACCACGCTCAGAAGGAGCCGCCTGGCAACCGTAAACCAGGTGGAGCTTGTACCCGAGGTCCGTACCCAGCAGGTCGTTACCAACGCGAGTCCGGTACGAAAGACCGAAGACACGTCGGTTCTGCTGACCGATGGTCACGCCGGTGCCAACGACAACAGCACCATCGAACTGCGCGAACTCAGCGGGGTACGTGAACGCCTCAACCGTAGCGCCGAACTCCTCAGCGGAGATCAGGTTGAGGTACTTGATGTTGTCGGCGTACTGAGGGTTGGACTCAGCACCCGACGGGGTCTCGGTAACGGCCGTGAGACCGTTCCAAGCGACACCGGTGCTGTAAACACCCGCGTCCGTCGGAATGTAGAGGACACCACGGTCGACACCGGTCTCGAAGAACCGCTCACCGACCTTGTCCCACTCAAGAGCTGGCATGTTACTTCCCTTCAGAAGTATAAGCTAAAGACGTAATGGTTGAGATTGTTCACCACGAACGACCTGTCATGTGTACACATGGACAACTCAGCAACCCGATCCGGAATGGTGGTATCAGGATCCTCGTCGATAACCGTTACCTGATAACGCTTGGTAAACCGATAGGGTTTATTATTAGCGTGCCCGGTATCTGTGGAATCCCTATTGTATACAATACAGGGGTATACCATTTCCGTACTGTTGGGCGGCTCGAAATATACAGCCTCACTTCCAAGCAGAAGCTCAAGGAGTGCTTGGAGTTGGAGCCTTAGGCCCATTGTATACACCTCCTAGCCGGAGAAGGAGGCGGGGACTCTGTACGGTAACGTCATCGACTTCCCACAGAGTCCCCGCCCATTCAACATAGCGAATGGCAAAGAAGTGTTTATGAGCGTAAGCGTCCGCGACAATGCTAATGGAGTTACCGACGGTCAAGTCATCGTTGATTGTACTACCATCACGAAGACCGCGTGAGTTGCGAACTACATCTCCGTAATACACTTGCTCGGAGATGACATCCTTCCACACGCCCGGCGCTTTCTCCACCGACATGCCGTAGCCAACCCTGCCGTAGAACTTTGCCATGAGCTATCCTGCCTACTAGGCGACGTACGCGTACGTCCAGTCGTTGTCCGTGTTGTGGGCGAACGAGTAACCGGCCGACGGACGAGCCTCGATGTCCGTGGTGCGGGTGATGACGAGCGGACCGGCAGGAACAACAACCTCGTTGCCCGCGTCGGTGACGTCGTAGTACACGACGCCGGTGACGGACGGGATCGTGATGGTGTCCGTGGCCTCGTTGTAGGCGGGAGCGGTCGCGACAACAGTCGTACCAGAGGTACGCTTGATGACGACAGCAGCCTTGAACTTGGTCAGGGCACCCGAGACACGCGTCTCGATGAGGTACTTCTGCTGGTTGTAGTCGATGTCGAAGTCCTCGAACATCGAGATGGCGCCGCCACGGTCCGCACCCAGGGTGTAGTCCGCGAGGTTGACCATGATGCCGAGGACGTCCGGAGCGCGCTCCATGGTCTCGACAACCACGATACGCGCAACGCGCATCGCCGCAGCCAGCTCCTCCTCCGTCTTGTACAGACGACGGTCCATCTTGTCCTTGACCAGGATCATGTCCGTGAGGATGTCATCCGTGGTGTAGAACGTGGGCTGACCCGTGCCCTTGTAGTGCTTACGAGCCCGCAGAACGGACTCGACCAGCGCGTCGGCCGTGGTGTTCGACGGCAGAGTAACCGGGTGGGCGTAGACCTCGTTGTCGTACGCGATCGGACGAAGCTTCTCCTCGTCGATCTTGTCGAGGTCGTCGGGCTCGCGGCTGTCACCGATGAGCAGAGCGGTGGCCAGCTCCTCCTCGAGCATGACGCGCATCTCGGCCTTGAGCCAAGCAACGACGTCCAGCTCGGTGATGTCCACGATGTCATCGCGGTCGAGCTTCTGCTTCTTGTAGATCGTGGTCGGGGTCGTAACGCGACGGAGGAGCTTGATGATCTCCTCCTTCTTCAGGTTACCACGAACGTAACCACGCGCACGAGCCTCGTCGGCCGTGATGTCCGCGCCAATGCTCTTGATGCGCGAGAACGGGGACTTCTTGACCGCGTCCATGACCTGCGCGACCCACTCGGTGCGACGCTGCAGGACGTTCATCCCACCCGTCAGCTGGGCGTCCGGGAACAGCAGCTCGATGTTCTCGATGCCGTGCGAGAGCGCGTAGCTCTCAATTGCCGACTTGAAGGAGCCGAGCTCCTTGGCGTTGTCGACGATCTCCTTGACGTCCGAGTGTGAAAGCACGATGCCCTCGGAGGCCTTGCTCTTGCCCTGGTCGAAAACGTTACCCATGTTGTCCGTACCTTCCTGGTGGCTGAGGTTACCCTCGTCAGTGTTGTCTGCTGTGTTGGTGTCACTGTCGGTGTTGCTGTGCTCAACATCGGCGGCCTCGAGGGCTGCCCCAACCATCATGTGAACGACGGCCTGCTGCTCTTCGGTCATCGAGTCGTAGATGTCCTGGACAGTCTTCTCCTCATCATCGTCAGACTCGGCGTGCGCGACGTCGGGCGTACCGACCTCAGCCTCAACCTCATCCAGCTCAGCCTCGAGCTGGTCAAGGTCGCCCTCGTCATCGTCGTCATCGTTGTTCTCGTCGGAGTTCTCGCTGTCGTCACCCTCATCAGAGTGCTGAAGCTCAGCATCCGTGAAGATAATAGCAGCGTCCTCGAGAACCTCGATGTCATCCGGGTCGCTGCTGTGAGCGATCCGGACCTGGTCAATCAGTGCACCAGGATTGGCACCAGACAGAACAAGACTGACCTCACGGATCACACCGTGAATGACATTCTTGCTACCCTGAACCAGGGTCTCCTTGAGCTGGTTGGCGTAAATCGAAAGGTTCTTGATGTCGCCGTGCTGCACCAGAAGAGCAGAGTTCTGGCCCTGCGTGGTCCCATTGAAGAAACCGTAGGCGTACATCCCATCAGAGCGAGCCTCAAGAATTGCGTGGCCCAGAATGTTATCCGGCTTGTCGTGACCATGCTGCCAAACAAGCGGGACGGTCATGCCGTCCATGTGCTTGAATGCCTCGGCAGTGATGGTCCGACCGTCGGAGCACTTGAGGCCAGCCTTTGTGGCGTAACCGCTGAAATCAGCTTCCATTTTGGCTGTTCCTTCCTACTTGTTGGTGATAACCCATGCTCCGACGGAGCGGGACGTATTCGTCATGACTTAGTCCGACTAAGCTTGGCGCCCGCGAAGGGGTTCTTGGGCTTTCCAAGCTTGATGTCACCAAGAGGCTTGGACTTAGACCGACTGAGCTTGGCATTGCCGAAGCCACTCTTAAGGCGCTTTTCGAGAGCATCAAGCTTCCTCTCGACAAGACCTCGCTTCTTCGGGTCCTTGACCTTGCGTGCCTTTGCGCGGGCCTGATCGATCCTGCGCTGCTGCATAGCAAGACGCTCTTTACGAGCAGCCTTAGCCAGGGCTCGATCCCTGTTCAGCTGCCCGGCAGCCTTATTGACCTTTGCGCTGTACTCCTTATCGGTCTCCCAGGCCTTGTCAGCAAGCTGCTTGACCTTCTTGACCGCACGACCCTTCAGCTTCCGAGTACGAAGGTAGTACTCGCGAGCCTTAACAGGGTCGTAGTCATGCTGTAGGAAATCGTCGATGAACTCTCCGACGTCTGTCATCTGCGCAGACCCCTTTCGGTCGCGAGTAGGTATTTCGGCATTAAGACCCAGCCTTCATCTTAAGTCGCGTCTTTGTCTTGTTGAGACGTTCCTGCATGTCATCAACCTTGTCCAAGTACGCGTTCCTAGCGGCTTCATTCTTGAAATTTTTTGCGCCAGCACGAAGCTTATTGATGGCGGCTTGAGTCTTATTTACCGCTGCACGAGCATCGGAACTTTCCTTAGCGGTCGGCTTCCGAGTTGTAATAGCCTTCGCCTTCGCTGCGTTGGTTCGACGCTGAAGGTCATCAAGCTGAGCCAACCGAGCCTTTTGCTTGGCAGGATCCTTAATGTTCTTAAGCACACTGGCTCGAACAGAGTCAATGCCCTTTTGCACATTACTGAATCGCTCGGAGCGATCTAAACCGCGCCCCTTGCCCTTGGTATCGGAATCCCATCCGTCACCATCATAGGTGCTGCCGTCCTCATACACGGCGCGCCCACCGTTAGCTCCATCGAAGTCAACCAGCTTTGCGCCGGTACGCGACTTCATAGGAACTTCGTCCTCTTCAACTCGCTTACGCTTACGTCCCTTAAGCTTTCGAGTACGAAGGTAGTACTCGCGAGCCTTAACCGGGTCGTACTCGTGCTGAAGAACGTCTGTTAGAAACTCGTCTACCGTTCTCATTGCTCCAACTCCAATTCCAGGCCTTCCAGTTCAAGTTCAAGACTTTCGAGCTCAGGATCAGGAGCGGGCTCAGGAGCAGGTGCAGCTTCAATGGCAGCAGTAGGAACAACCTCGCCCTCGACAACCTCAGCAGTAGCCCCACCAACACCAGTCATACTCACCGGCATGTTGGCGTTGATCAGCTGATCGGCCTTTGGCTCCGACGACGGCTTGAAGCCGAGCAGTCCACGAATCTCGTTAGAGGAAAGAACCTCGTTACGAGCAAGCTTATCCGCAATCTCAGCCAGATTACCAACCGGCACCAGCTTGAATGGATCACGGAAATATAGAATAGACTGCTTCTGAGAACGAGCGGTCTTTGTCAGGAAGGATCGACGCATACCCTCAACAATCGCCCGAACAATCGGCTCGACTGTACGGTTGTAATAGTTGAGCATGACCTCTTCGGTGGCCTTACCATCAATAAGGTCCTTGGTCAGACCGAGCTGAGAATATAGCATCTCAGTCAGATACTGAACCTGTGCGAGCAGGTTATTCTCAACCGGTCGGTTAAGCTGCGTGATCTTCTCGGTGCCATCGGTGTAAGCCACACCATACTTGCTGCTCTTGAGTTGAACCTCAATGTCCGTACGACGCTGCTCTGCCTGCTGCTTGCGTGCCTCAGACTTAACGACGTACGGCAGCTGGATAATGATGTCGAGCTTTCCAGAACCAGATTGCTCGTCAATGGCGTCCAGAATATTGAGCTTCCGGATCAGACGCTGAAGAGTGGAGTTCGGCTCGTTCATCACCGCATAGAACGGATTCTCAATAATCGAAACGAAACTCTTATCTAGCGTCAGCTCCTCACGTCGGCCCGTTTGGTCGTTGTAAAGACTGACCCGAACCTTGCGAGGGAACCACTGAACAACCGTGCCCACACGAATAGTCTTGATGTTGAATCCGGAAGACTCTGACGGATCCAGATCCGTGTCTACCGGAACAAGACAAGTAATACCTTCGTTGAAGAGGGTGTTTGCAATATCCTGCACGAAATGACTGGCGGCCTGGTCGATGTTCGCCTCGAGCTTGAGACAGTTATTGAGTCCACTGTCAATTTCCTCAGCGAACCGGCCGTTATCATCCAGTCGAACATGCCGCATTTCGATAGACGCGACATCGATACCCAAGCGAGTGTAAATCGATGAGACGAGAGATCGCTCATTTGACATATTGCGAGGGCTGCGATCAGGGCGGGTCGAATAGCTCGCCATGCCAAAGCTCGAATTCGACAGCGCGTTACCACGAACTGGATCTGGACCCGGCTGGTCGAGGAACGCATTCCAGGCGTGCCTAAGAGTACCTAGTACTGCCATACGTCACCTCTTTCTGCCGACTGGAGTGGCCCAAACGTCGTTGTTTAATGTGTGAATCGTGTGAACACCTCTACCCAAAAGCACGTCGGCAAGACTGGTAGCTAACGGAGTCTTTGTTTTATCAACGCGCCAAAGAGGGTTAGCACGATCGGGCTCGAACGTACGCTTTGCAAAGTCAGAATCTTTGTACCGTTCACGAGACTTTTTATATGCGTCAGCAGCCGCGTTGAACGGAATCTTACCGCGAGTTGTCTCTTTCTCAGATGACTCGCGAAGCTTAGCTGCGGCTTCCTTGCCCTTAGCAATGAGATCGGGATTGATTTTAACAACGCCGGTCTTATGTAGAACGGCTACCGTAGCAACCGCGCCAACGGCAGCAAGAGCGCTTCCAGCAACAATTCGCTTGTTGCGTTCGTGTCTCTCCTGCTCAAGCATATCGTCATAGTCCTCGTCGTTAGACGAACGACCCTTACGACGCCCCCACTTCATGCCTGGCACTCCGTAGTGTGCCAGGTCCACAGCCTCCGCCAGAGGCGGTTTGGTTTCATTGAGTATCATTACTCAAACGCCTCCTTGTTGGCCTTCCATGCAATGTAGGCATCCATAAGGGCCGCCACATTATCAATCTTCTCGTCTTGTCGCTTCTTAAGAAGCTTTCGGTTACCGTTTGTGTCTTCAAGCGTGATGGCGTTACCCATAGCAAACTGCATCAACGACTGGTCGAAGAGAAGCAGCCCTTCCGAGGCAAGAATCTTAAGCTCGCCCAGAGGAACTGATTCCGTCCGAGCTCCCTGAATAACCTTCTCGATGCCAAAGGGGCCGTTCTCGGTTTCCCAACGTGCAACAAATTCCTTGGCGTTGTATGGGTCAAATCCGAAGGTTCGCACATCCCAATTTTCATGCTGAATATAACGATCGAGATCGTCATACACATCCATCATGTCAAGGATGGTGCCTTCAAGAACGTGAAGGCTACCCTCTCGGATAAACTCTTCATACTTTGCTCGCATAGCACCCGGTAGCTTCATTAACGTTAGAGAGGTGATATAGCTGCGAGTCTTAACGCCAAATGCTCCACGAGAGAGCGGGAACAGGAAAGTGAATGCACAGAAGTCATCACCCTGAGAAAGGTCAGCACCCAAAGAACAAGGCATGTTCCAGAAGCTTCGCTTGCGCTCGTCGGGGAGAGTCTCCTCGTACGTGAAGAAGTATGTGTACCCCTCCATAGGAATACCGAATCGCTTAGCGAGAATATCGTTACGTGATGCAGGAGCCTTCTCAGCTCGCTCAACATCCAAATGATACGTCTCGTAAGTGACGGTCTTTCCCAAATTGGGGTTGGCCTTCAACCATGTCTCGGGCTCGTTTACTTCTTCCAGCTCATCAAGCTTGTAGTGCCAGATCGAAATATGAGGAGCAAGATAGTCACCCTTGAGGATGTCAGCCAACTCCATCTTGATTGTGTCACCAGATCCGTTACGGACAGTACCCTCGGAACTGATAGCCACAATAAGGTAATCGTCAAGCTTCGACGCGCCCTGTTCGACCGCACCAACGACATCCTCACGAAGGTCGCCCGAAAGCCACTCATCGATTGTGGACACTTTGGGACGGAGTCCCTGAAGTTTGTTGATTGCCATCGGTCGGATCTCGAGAATCGATCCCGTAAGGAAGTTCTCGATACCCTTCTTTGTCGATGCGAGCTTCACACGCATCGCCTTAGAGCCCGTTGTATTCTGCATCGAGCCCTCAGTGAGGAACTTGAAGAGAGGACCTCGAGCACGAACAATCGCAGTTCGAAACGGCGACATAACCTCGTCGGCCTGCTTCATGGTTGGCGCAGTTGTAATTTGGTGCGTGGTGTCTGTATCAACATTCAAGTAGTATGCCTGAATGCAAGCGGCATACATGGACTTGGCGGCTCCACGAGCCACAATCAAGTACTGCTTGGTGGTCAGACGCTTTCGGATCGTCTTGGTGACGTAGCGTCCGCCTCGGTTGTCTGGGTCTGGCTCATACACACTTCGCTCAACGAAGTAGTACCAGCCAAAGATTTGCTCCGCCCACACCTTGAATGAGGGGAGCAGATTCAGATCACCTCCATCAGTCAGGGTAAGTTCTTTCTCACAATAGAGAATGAAACCTTCCACTGCCATGTCGTCGTAATAGATGTTCGGGTTGGCGATGAGTGCATCAATACGATTCATCTCTAGTGCGATTTCCCGATTTACAGGAATCTCGCCATCTAGAACTGCATCTCGAAACTCACCGTAATATCTTGGTACTGCGGTATTAGATAAACCCATCGCCAACCCTCCCTTCAATCCTCGTATCTATTGTTCAGATTAAACGTCAAATGTTCGTTGCCCCAACCAACCATGAGTCGGTCGAAGCGAACCATTCGAGGAAAATCTCGAACATCTACATGTGTTTGTGCTGGACCAATTGTTGCATGTGGCCTGAACGAATGTTGGCTCATGTTCCACTTTTCGACAATACGTCTAGCCGCCAGCAGCTCTGGCGTTAGACGAAATCGCAGAACATCGACCTTATCCTCTTCGCCGAAAACAGCGAGATCCATAACAGGAAGAACAAAAGGCCTAAACAGCATAGCTACTGTTGATGCGTCCTTCGCAAGTGCGCTGAAATCACTTGGGGTTCGCTTATCGGTAGTTCCCGCATAGACGAGCGTCATATGCGGAAGCTCCATGCTACACCATTCAGCATTCGTCGGGAGGAACGCAATCATAATTCCCTGACTAGCAGGTGCGTCTGAAACATCCATGCGATCCTCCTACTTGTTCTTAGACGAGTTACCCTTACGGGATTGCTTGTTGAGCTCCAGCGCCGCTTCGACGGCAAGGCCCATCACGGGGTTCTTGTCCTTTACCAATTTAACAACGGTTTTGGTTCCGTAGTCGGAAAGAATTCCATCGATGGCCACTTCCACAAAAGGATTCTTCTTCTTGGGAAACGCCTTATTGTACTTCGACTGCAACTCGAGGCGCTTATTGATCAGCTCAAGCTCCTTGTTGGACAGTGCCGAAACACCATCACGCTTAGCCTTTGCTCGAATATCGCGGAACTGCTGCGCTTCCTCGGAGAGAACCTTTGGCGTCTTCTTTTTTTGGAAAGGTAAAAGGGTTGGCTTTACCTTTCTCGGAGCCGAAGGTGTTGGTGTAGCAACCTTTTTAGCCGGAGGCGACTGCCATTTTGGCTTCCCAGAACCAGACTTAACGGGCGGCATGAAAGCTGGACGAGGCTTACTCTTCTTTCGAACGCCCCACTTCATACCTTTGGTGCCGTAATGCTCTAAAAAGTCATCTACAAAGGCCATAACCCTCCTTCCTTTCTGCTAGTCTTAGAGTCGATCTGTTTATCGATGGCGCAAAACGCCTCGGTACATCTTGAGCACCTTGGCTGCGGCCTCCCGATTTAAGATACCAATACCCATCTCAAGCGGAGTGGTTGGGGGAACGCTTTCTGCATCGGCAAAGGTATGGGTAGCCAAAACAGCACCAGATAGATCTGTAAGAGACATCTTTGTTCCATTCGAAAGAAGTTCGATGTCTAAATCTAAAATACTACCTGGACCAGGAGAGACTAATGTATCAACCACCGTACGTGAACCAGTAATAGCGCTAACGAACTTAAACGTGGTGTCACTATTGTTTGTGTCGAACTCAAGAATCGCATAGGTACCAGTCAGAACGGATACGGAAAAGTCAGACATAAATCCAAGAACAAAGCGCTGCGCAACAAGCTGTTCAAGTGTAAACCGAAAAGTCAAATGACTCATTGCGTCTCGACGAGCAATGGCGGTATTGATTTGATACTGCACCGCCGTTCCAGTGGAAGTTCCACTTCCAATCTGTAGAAAAGCGCCTCCTTGGTCTAGTCCTCCCGCCTGGCTAGAGCTGCTCTTTGAAAGCATAGCCATCGGACCCCAGGCGTCAATAGAAATATCGCCAGGACCACGAGCGCTAAAACCACCCACCATGGGGTAACCAGAAGAACCGCCCGTACCATCTTCTCCCGCAGGACCGGGAGGACCCTGAGGACCTGTATCTCCCGTGTCTCCTTTGGGGCCCTCCGGACCTTCGGGACCAGGAGGACCCGGAACAGTTGAGTCAGCACCAGCAGGTCCGGGAGGACCTTCCGGACCCTCAGGACCGACAGGACCCTCAGGACCTTCGGGACCCGTTGGACCAACAGGACCCGGAACCGTTGAGTCAGCACCAGCAGGACCTGCAGGACCTTCGGGACCCGTTGGACCAGCAGGACCCGGAACAGTTGAGTCAGCACCAGCAGGACCTGTAGGACCTTCGGGACCGGCAGGACCCTCAGGACCTTCCGGACCAGCGGGACCCGGAACAGTTGAATCAGCACCAGCAGGACCTGGAGGACCCTCGGGGCCTTCCGGACCGGCAGGGCCCGGAACGGTTGAATCGGCACCCGTGGGTCCCGGCGCGCCCTCAAGACCCTCAGGACCAGGAGGCCCACTAGGACCTTGTGGACCTTGTGGACCTGGAATCGTTGAATCTGCTCCAGTAGGACCAGGAGGTCCATCAGAACCGGGAGGCCCGGCAGGACCTGGTGGTCCCATGGGCCCCGGAGGTCCTTCCTGACCGTCAATCGACACTTCCACCTGTGGTTCTAAAAACCCACTCATTCTGCATTCACCTCGAGTACGAGAATAGTACGCCTAGGACTTAACCTGCGAACTGTATACGTGCCGTCTTCAACATTGACCATTAGATACAAAACACCTCTAGCCTTGTTTGATGTGTCAAGACTAGCGCTTCTTTCCCGCGTCCCACCCAATGGCACAAAGACCGCCTCGTATGATCCCGCATCATCGATATAAGTTTTTCCTGCAGGATTTGCGACATGAACTCGAAGTTCGTCACCACGGTTCGCACTAATTCTCTTAAACGCGCTCTTAATTCTTGTTGAACGCGTTTCTACCTCGGTAACAATTCGATACTCAAGTTCTTTGATCTTCTCCTTGATTGAATCTTGAAGAAACGATGTACCAGGAGGATCAAAGAGCAACTTGACTTGCAGGAACATGTAAGTCTTTACAAAGTTGAACTTTGCGTTGCCGCCAAGGAAGTGACTCCACAGTGAAGTGTCATCCTCAATCTCAAATCCCTCTTCGGGACCAATACCAAGCTGAGACAGAGTTGAGAACACGCTGTTGATGTGCATAATGATGTTTTGGTCGAAGACATCATAGTTTTCTGGAACGTCCAGAGCCTTCTTGGTACTGATTAGAATACTATCGCTCACGAGTCACCTCCCATTTTGACAACTAGAACCGGCCTTTGTTTGCTTGACGAACTACGTTGAACGCGTGATCAGTCCGGGGGCCCCAAGAACCATCGGCTGTTTGTGCAAGAACCCGCTGCATCTTCTTCACCCACTCGATGAGTGCGGCACGAGATTTAGGTCCCCAGATGCCGTCGGTCTTTGAACCGACGACGTACTGAACACTAGCGATGTCATACGCAGCCGGAGTCTTGACTGGGTATCCAACGATAGCTCGGCTGGCCTTGACCATGAGGTCGGCACGCTTTTCGGTGTCGTTACCCCAAAGACCATCCGCCGTCAGCTTTAGCAGGGTTTGAATCTGCTTAGTCTTCTCTCGATCAACTCCTGGAGGAGCTGGAGGAGTAGGCGGAGTAATGGCAGTTGTGGGGACGGCCTTACCATCTCGACTGGAAGCATAGCCTACAAGGGGATCACCAGGACACCCTGTCGACTTAAACCATCGATGTGGCTTGACCGCCGTTCCTGCTCCGGACTTACGAAGCTCGCTAACCCACCAATCTAGAGCGTCAATAGCCTCCTTCGTGGGCTCCTGACCCTCGCCTCCGATCCAAACCACGGCATAGAAGTTCTGGTTGCCGGTGTTGGTTCCGTTAGCTGCAGTACGAACACCAGCGCCTCGCCCCGCGAATGCATAGCCATGATTACAGAAACCACCGGTGTAGGCAATGTCGGCCCAACCGTGTGTGTCCATGTGATACTTTTGCCAGTTACGCCATGTGCTGATACACGATGCATGATCTGCACCAGAAGAAGCAGCAGGCTGACGCGGACCACCATAGTGCGGCGCAACCCCACCATGCTGGGGCGTGATCTTTCGACTAATTGATTTAGGAGCGCGGAGGCCAGCAGCTGCACGAGTAACGAATCCTGCAATTCCTGTCATTCTTCGTCACCTACCTCTTGTGGGGTTGCCAGATGCTGAACCTCCGCGTCAAGCGGCTCCGCTCGATTATCCTCATTGAGCTCATCATAAATTGGTGTAATAAGATCATTGTCGCTCATGGATATCTCCTTTGGTAAAACGTCAGTCGGAATCAGACTTAGTCTTAGACGTCGACTTAGACGTAGACTTAGACTTAGACTGAGTGTTCTTCGGCTCAGCCATAACATCCGGGGTGGGAGCTGCCGAGACAGGCGCAGCCGCAGTTGGAACATCGGGGGTGGGAACTGCAGAGACAGGTCCGCTGGCGGGAGGGGCACTCTCGCGAGGTCGCTCTTCAGACTTCTTAGACATAGTCTTCTCCTATTAGAAGTTTCCGAGTACTACCTATTATGCGACGACGTCCTCAGCCTCGGCCTCAGCCTCAGCGCGAGGAACCGCATGGTCGTTCGTCGTGAACTTCTCCGCGAGCGGCGGGTGAGGAGCCCTCGGAGTGGCGTCATCAGAAACACGACGAGTACGAGCACCCTCATCGCGAGCCTGCTTACGCTTCTCCTGAACCTCGTCGAGCGCACCATCAACCAGCGGGTAGGTGTTGTTCGGGTAAAGACCCGAGAAACGGTTCTCCGTCGCCGTCGGCTCTGCCTCGTTCACAGCACCCATCGGCACACCCATAGCGGGAGCATCCTGTGCCGTAGCCCTGGCAACGTTCTGGTCATGAGCCTTAAGAACGTCCTCGGTGTCGGGGTTCGGAACATCTGAAGCGTTAACGTTCTCCAGGTCCTGAAGACCCTTCGGGGTCTCCTCGACCGTGGGAGCCTCAGGAGTAACGACCTGGGTGTCCTCAGTAACCGGGGAATCCTCGGTAGGCTTGGACTCCTCGGAAACCTTCGGAGCGTCCTTGTCAGTGTCCTTCGTAGCCATGTTCTCTCCTTATTTCCAGGGTGTTGTGTCGCCAGGTCGCCTTGAGGCGAGAGGCCGGGGAAGTTGTCTCTCGTCACCAAAGTGAATGGCGTTGTGCGTTCTTTGAGTTGTAGTAATCAAGAATTCAGGATCCAGAATATCCGGATTGGCATGGACAATGTCCTCGGGCCTTAGCGGATTGATATGATGGATCAACAGCTGTCCGTGAATATCGTATCCATGAACCCCGAGATCACAACCTAGATCTCGAGCAATGACGTGGTGTCGAATCTGACGCCACTGTCTTGAGGTGTAGAATTGTTGGTTAATATGACGATCAAAACCAAAGGTTGATCGACCAACATCTCCATGAAGCGCCAAATATCGAAAGCGCTCCTCAAAGGTGTCTAGCTCGTCGAGCTCTGTATATGTTTTAATCGTCATAGTCGAACTCCGGCTGAGGAAGGGGCTCGTGGCCACCATAAGCACGCATAGCGGCAAGAGCTTCGCCGTACATCTCTTCGACTCGCTTAGCTGAGGCCATCGCTTCGATCTTTGCCTCGGCCAGGCGAATATCCTGTCGGGCTTTCTCTTGCGCCAGCTGCTCAGATATGGAGCCCTGCTTTAGAAAGTGCGTAATAACCTGAGACGAGGCTGTTCCGTCGGCAATCTGCTTGGCGGCTAGATCAACCGCCGCCGAGATGAGTTGATGCTCACGAGCCTCGGGAGTTGTGGCCGGTCGCCGGGCAGTTCTACTAGCGTTCGGATGATTTGTTTGGCGTGTGGCCACGGTTTATACTCCCTTCTGGTGAGTTCCTACACACTTTTCTTAGCTAGCCAGCCCGCTTCCTTTGCCGTGTTCCGAAGGATTGAGACTAACTGCTCCGAAATACCAAAGCGCTCTTGCTGAATCTCGAAAGACTTCTCGAGATCTCCATCGTCGTGACGCTCTGTTGCTGCCTTCCAGTCCGCCAGCATCTCAACGAGATCCACCAGCGTCATGCCGTCTACACCGTTAGGAAAATGCTCGGGGTGGTGACGGTTGTTCGCATAGTGATGGTCAAGAGCTGGCTTCATCTCCCGAAGAAAGCCCTTGTACTCCTCCGAGCCGTACGTACTGGTCTTCAGCCTTGGGCTGAACTTGTCGAAAGTCTCAAGCTCTGGATCTTCCATCTTCGACTGGTCATGCTTTGTGATTCGTCCCTGAATATCAATGACCAGCTGAAGAAGAAGCTCGTCCACTCGACGAGAATGCTGCAGGGTTGAAAGAAGCGAAGACTCAGTCATTAGAATTTCCTATCCTGAACGTGGGCGTCTCCACCAGCGCGAAGAAGATCGTCTAGAACCGGTCGCAGAAGATAAGCATCCCGGAACCCGCCCCACCAACAACGAATAACAGCAGCGTCCATGGGCTTGTTGTACCCACGGATAACAAACTGGTGTCCACCAACCCGAGGGCCGGTCGGATGAATGAAGAGTTTGTCGTCGCGCTCCATCATACCCTCGTGCCACCAGGTACCAGCGCTAACGACTCGACCGCTCATAACGGCCTCGATTACTCCGTCAGCTCCGCCGAAGATCCAGCGATACTCTCCACCCATACCGAACTTCTGGGCAGCCTTTGCTGCAGCAATACCCGAAGAACCCGTATCGGTAGGAGGCCACGCTCCCTCGAAGGGGTCGTTGGCGCTGGCATCGGAATATACCTTGTGGGCATAGTCCATGCCTAGAACTTGACCGGTCACTCGGTTGCCTGCCGAATTCAGCATCATTGCGTTTGCGCAACCTGTGCACTCGCCGTGACACTGATTCGGGTTGGTGCGCGGATCATAGATCCTGTTTAGCTTGGTCTTCCACAGATCCCTGTTGACTGTGGCTAACATAGGGAAACCCTTAGACGCTGGATCGTGAACCTTGATGCGTCCAAGCTGAGGATACTTCTGGTTTACGATCTCAATATCAAGGTCGGACATTCGTCCTCCTCCCTACGGCTCGATGTACGGATCCTGAAAGTTCGTGACCTTGCTGTAGCGTCGCCTATCGTACTTGAGAACATTCCAGAGCCCGTACTGCGCAATAGCTCCAGCAAGACCATAGGCCAGAACTCGAACAAGCTCCTGGTCCTGTCGAATGGCAAGGTAGACACTACTGGTGGCGACGTAGATAAAGAATGACAGCGCCATCAACCAAACGTGCAGAGGAAGCTGCTTCCGCCAGTCTTTCGGACTAAGCGAGTAGACGCTACTATAGACAGAAACCACTCGAAGGGCCTGAACGGCTAAGACCACACCGTTTCCGATGACAAGCCACTTGAACAAATCGACAAAGTCCATTAAAAAATAGCCTCGCAATCTACGATCTTATCTTCGAGTCGCTGAATGCCTTCTCGAATGACCATAATGTCTTCCCGCTGCTGTGCCTCCGGCGGAACATCCTTAGTCAGTCCAACCAGAATGTCGTGGAGGATGTCGCCCTCTTCATTCCGCTCCATGCAGAGTTTGTAAGTGGCTTTAGTATTCTTGTCGTCCACCCACAGGAAAGTACCGATACCAGTAAACAGGATAAGTCCAATGGACATTCCGGTTAGATAGATACGCTTTAATGTCTGCTTGCGGAAATCAAGAGCAAGCTGCTCTTGCTCGTCGTGGGCGTTAATCAGCTCATCACGACTAACCGCAGTTTCCTCTACCAACTCGGTGCGTCGATCGATCGCAGATAACTGTTGCTGCTGACTGTCGACCTTAGTCAAAAGCAACGTTAATGCGCTCGTCTCGTCAGACAGGCGACTAACACCCTCTTGGAGTTGGTCTTCGCCATCCTGTCGAATCGTAACTGCTTCCGCGAACCGCTCTAGCGATGTGACGCGATCTTCCATGTTTCGGTCATCACTGCTCATGCGGCTCCTCCTTCCTTGGGGTACGGTTCGAACACTGGCGGTTTATCTCTCATGAACGACTGCAATGTGGTGACTGTTTTGTCAAGCTCATTAACGAGGCGCTCAGCTACTGCATAGGCTCGAGCTGTTGTGGCAGCGAGCCGCATTACTTCCGGATCTTGACTCATGACGTTCACCCCTCGTGTGGTAAGCGTCGAGTCCGAAGAAGCTCTACATACTCCCGGTTAACGTCAATGCTCCGAGTGAAGGCCGGGATGACCTGGTCGTTAAGTTGCTTTGCTCCGTCTGCCACCATCTTCTTAAGCTCAGTGATGTCGGCGTCTTTAGCCGCCATCTCTTGTGCATGGCGAGTGTCTTTCTCTTCTCGCTCTCTTTGGTGGCGGGCCTCTGCATCCTTAAGTACCCACTCGGGGACGAAGAACTTCTTGAAGACTAGACACAGCAGGATAATGCCGACGATGCCGACGTTGACAAAAGGACCAATCGCATCGAAGCCCATCCCTGTAGCAGGGGCAGTTTCCGCAGCGACAAATGCAAACTTGATGAGGGGGAGATGCTGCATGAAATGCCTCCGTTCGTTAGACTATCTCAGCGCGGCGGCTGATGTTAAACTTGCGAGACCCTTAAGAGCCTCGACTTGCCAGAACGCCCATTCGCGTGGCTCATAGTCCAACGCACAGAACGATCCAACCACTTGCTTTCCATAAAGAACTGGAACACCGAGGTAGGCCAACATACCCGCAACGGTCACGAACTCTCGCATACACATTACAGGATGCAAACGAGTGTCTGGTACGTTGACGACATTCTTTGAAGCGATCACTTCTTCACAACCGGTAGTTTCTACCTTGCTGCTTTTGCGAACCCTTGGTGGATAGCTACCAACAGTGTACTGCTGCTCTTTGTCAAGAAGGTTGATGTAGGAGACAGGACATCCTACAAGCTCGGTTGCGGTTTCGCACAGGATGTCAAGGCGCTTACCTAAGTCATGACGTAAGAGACCAGACTTATGCAACGCTTCTACTCTAACTGGATCAGCGATGCTCACTGTCGCGGCTCCTCCGTTGCCTGTTCTTCTCATACTGCTTTCGGGCCCCGAGCTTCTTAGCATCCGAGACGGCCACGACTTCACTCAGGCGACTTCGGAAGTGCTCGACGGGATACATCTCAAGTAGATGGGCTAGGTAGTGCTTGTCCATGGGTTGTCTCCTGAGGCACCCCGCCGAAGATGATCATGAAAACCTCCCACGAAAATTCCCGCCGGGGGAAAATATAGGAGGGCAGCGATGGAAGAGGGGGGTGGGTTTGCGAAGACCCCCCTCCCCCCCCTATCTCATATGTCCGATGTGTCCGTTAAGTTGCAAACGGCGAGAGGCCATGTATTCCTCACACAACTATTCATAATTAATTGCGTCGTCTATTGCGACATCATGAATAATTGTGTGAGGAATACTTGACTGCCTACCAACCGACCAATGTATGCATCGGTTGGTAGGCAGCAAGGGTGGTGCTATGCATGGCGTGCCATGCCATGCTACAGCATGGGGGTGTCTATGCTGCAGCCTGTGTCATCAGTGGTGTCTTGGTCAGTGGTGTCACCCTGCAGTGCACACCATATAGGTTCTCTGCTACAATCTCTTCCATTGCATCATCAACGATACGATTGTAGTCAGCCTCTGACAGATCAGGCGATACCACTGCAATGCGGGCTAGGTAACCCAGTGTGTGGTACCCAGCATGTGTATCCCATTGATGCCATTCTTTGAACTGATGGAATGGATTGAATGGGTTGTCTACTGTGCTAAGCATTTGCTCAATTACTGTATCAGCCATTACCCTTCCTTCCATCAGTTGAATACTTCCCTAACCACTGCTGGGGATAGGCCCAAAGCAGTAGCAATGTCAGCCTGATTGAATCCTCGTGCAGCCATGCTATTGATACGGGCTATCTTAGCAGGAGATAGAGCCGTTCTAGCACGAGGTGTAGCAAGTGTACGCACTGCATCTAGGTCAGCATTAGACAGCATCTGCTGAAGCTGGTTAGGTGTAACCGCCCTTGCCTGGATGGCGGCCCACTCTTCATCAGTAGGTACAATCTTGTGCTTGTTAGCCTGTACCCTAGCACGAGCAGTTGCTAATGCTTGGGCCTCAATCTTCTTAAGCCTAGCCCTATCCATGGTGGGATCAGCTTCTTTCTGCTTAGCCACCACAGCATTGGCAAAGAGTTGAGCCTGCCTCTCCAAAGGCTTATTAGCTCGTGCAACATTGAGCTTAGACACAAGGCTAGCAACCTCAGTCTTATAAACCTTCTTAGCATTGAGGTCTACTCTAGGAGGCTTGTATGCGTACACCTCTCTACGAGCCTCATTAGCAAACTCTTTAAGAGCATTAGAATGCTCGGCGTAAACTTCCTCGATCTTAGTACGTTCCTTAGACACCAAAGAGAAAGCGTCATTAGTATTCGCTAACTTTTCAATGTCCATCTTCTTAGTGATAGTAACACCATCACGAGTAAGATAGGTATCAGGAACTAGCATCTTACGACCCGTCTTAGGATCGATAGGACCGCCTTCAGATGCCTTACGAGGAACCATCTTGTCAACGCCACGATCCATAGACGTAGCCCTTGAGATCAGAGTCGAAGCTCCACCCTTAGGCCCATTCATGTATCGTTCGTTCAAAGCCCCAATGGCGTGGTCTCTAAAAGACTTGTTGTAATCGAGATGGTGCTTTTCAGCATCAATGACTACCATAGAGTGCTTTACAGCTCGAGCAAGCTCTTCGTTGCTGGCACCCTTAATCGTCATGTCAGTGATAAGGTTAGAAACCTTACCCATCTCAATGCCCTTAGTCTTCGAAGACATCTTTGGTGCATCATCAGGAAGCTTGTATGACTTAGGATCGAATCCCTGCAAAGACTTAAGTGCTGCCTCGTTACGAATACGACGAGGGTTGTTAGGACTATTCGGAATGACAAGAACAGTGTCCCCATCAAAGTCCGCACCAGAAAGTCGTTCTGCAACCTTGGAGTTGATACCAACAGCATCCGGAGGCCGCTTACCCATCATCTTGATGGCTTCACGATTCTTGTTGTTTACCGTGAGTTCCGGAATTTCGAACTTGCCACCATGAGGAAAGCGAATCAGAACAACCGTTTCGCCATCATCGTAATTTGGTGCGTAAACCTCACTAGCCTTAAGACTCTTAACCGGAAGCAGAACGTGCGTTGACTGACGAGGAATGTGCGCAGCGTCAAGGTGTACTGCCGAAGAATCAGCACCATCAGCAAAGGCCTCAAGAAGGTGCTTACGAACAACGGGGTTGGTCAGAGACTTGATCTCGTCAAGGTCTTCCCTCATACGCTGACGTTTGACATCAAGCTGCTGCTTAGCCAGAACAGGAGACTGCTTAGACAGAACCTGAGAAGAAAGAGACTTGTTCCAGTCAGACCAAGTTCCCTCTTCATCCAGAAGGTTCATAGCCGAGACGGCCTTCTTACCTTCTAGATCAAGAATCTGCCGACGAATCTGAGATCCGAAGGGATTCGTCTCATTAATCTTTGCAGAATCCAAATCGGGCGTTCCGTCTGGATTCCGCCTTGTTGCGGTAGTCGGATCTTTCTCCTGCTTCTTCATGGCGTCGAGCTTGTTGCCTGTATCGCTCTTGTTCGTATTGAACAGAAGATCTACGCCATCAGGCAGGTCGTCTTTGTAAACGGCCATACCCTTAAGATAGTGCGTACCACCAACAGCGATACGAACCTGTGCATAGTTCTTTCCGCCAATGGCGATGTCTTCTTTGCCAGGACGAACAAAGATGACACCGTCAGCCTCGTCACCACCTTGCTCCTTGTATCGAACCGCAACCCGCTTAGGGTCAATGTTCAAAGGAGGCTTGGGACCGTGGAAAGTGTCGCCACCATCATCGGTCCACTTACCAGGAAGACGAATTTGTTCTTTGTTGTTGTCCACATCCCGATACGTCGTTCCGGGAGGAGTAAGAACCTTAACGGTAGTCTTTTGTCCAGGAGTGCCAATCTGGTCCACCTGTACAGAATGGACTGTGTAGCCATCCTCTTCGAGAATACCGACAGCATTCTTCAGACGGTTTGCTGAAATGTTGCCCATGACGGGAAGATGCTCAACACCAGTACCAATCTGAACGTACTTCTTCTCATCCACTTCGTCTTTAAGAATCTTGGCGACGGTATGGATGTTCGCCTTTTGCTCCTTGTTCATCGAAGCAATCACAGAGCGAACAGAAGACTCAGAAAGACCTAACTGCTTACCAATCGCAGAAGGGCCCATTTGCTTGTCATGGAGCTTCTTGACATCTGCAAACTTCTGATTCTTTCGCTCGTTGCTCTCGATGGTCTTGCGAGCACGAAGCTGGGTCGTCGTGATACCGAACCCTTTTGCGATCTCGAGGGGCTTCATGCCATCACGTTCCATCTTAGACGTGATGTCTAGAAAACTTCCCTCATAGATCTTCTCATCTTTCGTACCGGAGCCCCAAGGGTATCGTCCAGACTTCCGAGGAGTTCCGTAGTGCGATATGTAATCCTCATACTGGAAAATCACTCAGAGTCCTCCCTAAGCTGATTGATACGCCTGTCGAACGCAACGATCTTTTGCATAATGAGAGAGATGGTCACAGGATCGGCTTCATAGATCCGTGCCTCGTTGTTCTGATAAATCCGAAGTTCGGTCTCGATGTCGAATGGACGAACACCGTACTCGAGACAGAAGTAAGCCGCATAAACTTCAAGCTGACGCTCTGAGGTGTGCCCAAGCCCCATCTTCAGGTCGTGAATCCGGAGCATGTTCTTTCGAAACGAAATGCAATCTGTTGTACAGAATGCGTTAATCGAATAAAAGAGGGTAACCTCAGGCTTCATCCGAAAGCCGATGGCATCGTTAACATAGAGCCCCATAGTCGTAACTGGGAACTCAGGAAGTCTTTGGTTGAGCGTGATGCATCGCTGGGCGAGATCGTGAAAGTCCGTACCACGCTTTGCAGCCTGTCGACTCAGATAAACACGATCAAGCTTCTCGTCGTCGTAATTTACCCAAGAGCTACTGCTTGCGCTTAGAAACGAGTGCTGCCCTGCGAGTTTTGAATTGTCGTTGAAGCGCATCTACGATCTCCTCTTCGTTCTCGGGGTAGACGCACGCAGAGAACGACATTGAGTCCATCTTTGCTATGTACCATTCCTGATTTGGCTCGAAGTCGCTTTCTTTCGTCGGTCGGGTCTTCTTAACTTCAAACGTAGCCCAATAAATCTCCCAGAGCATAAGGAGATCAGGAATGCCCTGTCGATAGTTGGCATCAAGTTTGAGTATGATACAGCCTGGAAATTCGGCCTCAAGCCTTTTAATCCAGCGAGATTGAAAGGGAGACTCTAACTTTCGTCGCATTAGAGTCTCCCTTTCGTCGAAAAATCAGGCAAAAACAAGAAGCAAACCCTCACCCCTTCTATTATAGGCCACGTATTGTACGCGAACTATTACCATGTTAGGTCAGAAACCGGAATTTCCTCCATGTTGGGTAAACCTCGTCTCCTTTCGTACAGGACTTCAGCACATCCAGGTAGAGATAGCCGTACTTTTGACAAGCGTCCATAATACTCTTGTAAATCTCGCCTGTCTTGATGTCCTCGACCACAGTCTTTGAGTAACGGTACTCTTCATTCCAGTACTGTCGTTGGTACTTGACTGCGAACCATCGAGGACGCCAAGCCAGGTTGTCTACATGGTTGTTTGATAGATCGTTGTCGAGATGAATCGGGGTGTCGAAGATTTGTGGGTCGAAATCATTCCACAACCAAACATCGGCCACAATCTTTGGTAGAGATCGTGTGTATGGCTTGCCTCCTCGAAAGAGTGTGATCTTAGCTGCGCCCTCTCTTGTAAGAGACGGTTTCCGAACCTTCTCGGTTGATAGGTTGTACACGACACCGGTTTTTGCGACGCCATACTCGGGGAAGTCAGGAATTACTCGGGTTTCCTCCATCGGACTTCCTTAACATTTCTCGAAGTTCATTAACACTATATACCCCCGAAGCAACCGCGTTGGTGGCAAACCGTGACTCATCCCGTTCTTTGTACCACTTGATTAGGTTTCGGCCGTAAACAACCGCATACATAATGGCGGTGATGATGAGACCGTAGGCTTCGGTAATAATTGCAAAGACCATCCACACGGATTGGACTGCTAAACCAATCGCCCAGCCTTGCCACTTGCCTTTGCCTGCCAAGAACAAACCAAGACAGCCAGCAGCTGCCATGACTAGCGATAGCCAAAACACTAACATATGCTCTCCTTAGGCGTGTATAGGCGAACAAGTAATGACAACCGCATTTGGATCGACATCGGTTCGACTAGTCTTTGGCAGTCCCACAAACGTCTGATACGTGTTTATGGGAAACGACTCGGTAAGGGCGGCAAGCGTTTCCAGCTCCTTTGTAAGTCTCTCATTAGCTGATGTACCCAACACTAAGGTAATCGAATTAAAGGGCACGCCTCGAATACCGGCTGATTGTAAAGCCGCAACGATTCGAACGAGAACCGGTCGGTTGTCCATTTTGCATCACTCCTTACGATTTTCAGGATCCGGATAGGTTGCGAAGTGATGTGCTATTGCGCGGCGTTGGGCGATCCAGAAGTCTCTCGAGTTTTGATATGGGGTGGCCAGTTCTGGACCAAAGGCTCGTACTTGTGGTCTCCCGTTTACGCCGGGCTCAAGGTACTGTCGAAGATCGTGGTTCCCATACGAAGCAGAAATGCCCAACGCCTCGTCGGATGTTGCTCCGCCTTGAACGAGATCCACCAGAGAAATTAACGATCTGGCGAAGTCGTCAGAATCGTCTTCAACTTCGTGCTTTGGTTGCTCATCCATTTTGTATGACTCCTCAGATTATTTGCCAAGATTTTCGTCATCAAAAACTCTTACAGCTCTGTACCTATTACCACATGGTAATTCACTTTTACTCTACAAGGTAGTGGGAGGGTATAATCTTGGCAAATGACCATGTGCTGAGCGTGAAAAGTGGCCAAATTTACCAATGATCTTGAAATCAAGATCAACAATTCAGCATATATTACCATGTGGCGAGCCCTAAAAGAAGCCTTATTTTTCAAGATCTTTACCAAGCGTTTTTCAAATCTTGGCAAAATCTTGGCAAATTTGACAGTTACCGAGGACACATAATGATGTGCGTGGACAGAATTCGATCCTCAATTTCCTCAATATCGGTCCTCTTGGACCATCCCGGAACTCGAAAGACATCCTCGTAACGGAATCGAAGACCCTCAATCGAGGTAATTCCTCGCACAATAGTGACATCTGTCGGGTGCAAATTGTGCTCTCTGCAGAAGTTTACGGCCGCTTCGGTAGTCCCTGCGAGAATTACCCTGGGCCTATTCTTTACTTCCTCGGTCTTCATCTTCAAGTAGTCTCGAGTGTACATCGGAAGATTCGCATCGATGTCCCACTCAACCACTTTGTCTGTCATTATTGCTCCTAGGGTAGTGGTTGATCTTCCAGATTGAAAACGAACCATGACTTGTGTTGGGCATTCCAAGTCAGCTTCTGACGAACACCAGTAACGCGCGCTCTCTCGTAACAGATCTCCATGATCTCAGGGAGTCGGTTGAGTCCGGTTCCTTCGTATGGAGCCGCAGCACCCCAAGATTCGAGGAGTTCGTCGAGTCGTGTTCGATCTCTAATTATTAGATCACAGTCCTAACATGTTGCTGTCGATGCATATGGGCTATGAGCTGCTTCCGCTTTCGACAGGCTCGACTAATCGCCCACCTTTCGGTGGGTCGCCAATACTTGTACACGAAATCCTCAAGTAGTGGCCGAGACTCATACACATAGCTGTGATGCCCCCAACGGGCCGGTCCGACTTTAACTCTAACGGGATTCACCACTTAACCCCATCCTTAATCTCGTTGAAGTTCTTCTTCAGCTTCAAACTCTTCATAATCGCTAGATCGATCCAAGAACTTGAACGGAGGATATAATAGTACATTGTGTCAAACGGGGTATTAAGTCGATCAATCCGGCCATGCGCTTGATGCCAAACTTTATAGGAATACGTGAGGGAGTAAAACACCATTGTGTCAGTAGTCGTACAGTTCCAACCCTCGTTTCCGGCAACGTACTGTACCAAATACACCCAACTATCGCTATCCGGTACAGGCTGATGCTTATGACCATTCCATTCAGCGACAATTGTGTCTTCGGCAAGCTCACGCAGGATCTCCAATTCATAGTCGAAGTTGTAGAAGACAATCATCTTCGGATGGACGGTTAGCAGATTTCTAATTGCCAAGAAGCGAGAGTCATCCGAGTTAGCAACCTTCCTCGCAACACCATGTAGCTCACCCGCATCCTTCAGCGGCCGTTCCTCGAAGACGTGCCACCGCTTCTTGGTGACCTGTTCCATCTTCTTAGAATCGTGACTACAAAGGACCTCTCGACTTACCCTGGTCGTGTGCCGTTCGAAGGGCATCTCAACCAGCAGTTGGTTCCTTAGCCGTACGAGTTTTCCGACAGCGAGATATCTCTCGAGTTTCGGGTACTTCCCATGAAACGAGAAAATACAGTGGTCTCGCTTGAACTCGGTTCGATTCTTGTAGAATCCATTTGCGACAAAGACTGGAATGTAATCAAGCCACGTGTCGCCGGGGGTTGCGGTGAGAAGAATCCATCGATTTGCTTTAGCAATGCGTATGAAAGTGTTAGTCCATTCTCCACTACCCACAACGCGCTGCTCATCAAAGATGAAGAAAGCATTCTTTACGTCCTTGTACTTCCAGAGATTGTTCCAAGAGTCCACGGCAAGAGTTCCATGCTCGCGCAGTACTCCTGCCTCTTCAAGCTCCTCATCCCTGAGGTAAACGTGGAAGTCTGCGAACTCCTCTTCCCAGTCAAGGCTGTCTCGCTTCTTTGCAGTAGTAATGACGTAAACATGCTTCGGCGATTCTCGTAGAACGTAATAAGCCGCAGCCGTCTTACTCTTGCCAGCTCCTGTTCCCCCGTAGAGGATCTTCCCGTTGTCAAGTTCCTCAACTGCCTTCTGTTGGTGGGGATATAGTTCTTGTATCATTCCCGCTTATCCAGGTATCGACCAAACCAAAATAAGAACCAAAGAAGCAGAAAGATACAAACAAGACGACCAATTAGCTCGAAGAATGGTGCGTCTAATAGAGTGCCAGTCATACAGCCTCCTAAGTAAGCAAACCCTTACGAAACGCAATAGCCACAATCTGGGCACGATCTCTCGCACCAAAGACCGAGCCAATGCGATCCAGATGAGATTTGATTGTGTATTCAGACAACCCTAGTTCGTTACCGATTTGCTTATTGGTCTTACCCTCCGCGATAAGGGTTACAACCTGGATTTCCCGAGCCGACAAAGGTCGGGATGAATACTTACTTGAATCCGTTTGCATGGATGAACTCCGCCAGCTCAGCATTGAGGTTGTGAGAGATCGTGATGTCAGTGATGGACGCAACGATCTCACCCGTAGGCAGCTGAGAGGTCGTCACGATGAAGCCCCAACGATCCGACCCGGTCGAGTCTGCACCGTGATCTCCGAACCACCGGTTGATGAACTCCTTGCAAGCCGGACCACCCGGCTGGTCAGACTCCTGACCGTAAATGCCCAGCAGTCGAACGCTCACCAGCTTCGTGTCACCGTGTCCCTGGTCCAGAACCATCTTGACAGTCTGGCCGTCAACGGTCTTGAGGTGCTCTGCGCGCTTATCCCACATTGTCTGTCTCCTGATTGGTTGTGTTGTTGATTTGATGTACAGAATCCGAGCTGTGTCTATTACACATTTTACCATCTATCATTGCATAACAAAAGACAGATGGACCATCAATTACTGGATGGGTCCCAATAAACTTATGGGTCGGTACCAACAATGAATTTCCCGCCATCACCAAGTCCCGTTGTCGACGCCCTTTTGCCAGTACGCCCGAAGACGCTCAGCATCCTCGGGTCGGTATTTCTTGTATGTGTCGTACCAAGACCAACCCTCAACTGCGGGGTTCTGTGCGTACTCCTGAGTGAGGCGGATTGACTCTAATAGCTCTTCAATCACGTTTTCTTTGGTAGCGGCCATTTCCTCTGGATCTGAACTCCAGTTCTTCTGAAAGAACTCTACATCTTCCTGCCTAACCCAGACCTGTACAGACTCTCCAGGAAGGCGGTAGGCAGGACTGAAGTCTTCGACGCGGTAGATGCGCCCCTCGGCCCGATTGCAGTCACTCCAGGCTGACACGGCGTCCATGAGACCATAACCGTCATCTTCTCCGAATACCTCGACGGGCACCAGAGTTAGAGGAACGAGGTTGTCAGTCTTCCTCTTCCTCAACAGAAACCTTAGGATGCTTCTCATTCCACTCCTCCAGACTTTCGACGATGTTGGCATAAAATTCCTTGAATGTTCCATCATTCTCAACAACGACATCGCAATCCGCAGCGGTAATGGTGGTGTCACCAACCCGCACCTTGATGCTAGGTCGATTGATCCAGACCGTCACACCACCAAGCTCACGCACTGCGTCCAGCTCCTGCTGGTCGACCACACCAGAGAGCGCAACACTCTTGTTAATCTCACGAATGGCACGAATTCGCTGGTATGTCAAACCAGTCCAGTGCTCTGCACCAAGAACCTGAGGACCGAAGTAGGTCTTGAGAACTGCAAGAAGTCGAGGGATCTCGGCGTACTCCTCCTTCGCATAGTCGCCCAGGGTATTCTTCAGCGTAGAGTAGCGCTCAACAGAATTCCCCGAGGGATCCAGAATCAGAGGGTCGATAGCGAGCAAAGCCTCCTCAAGAGGCTCGTCGATAGTGCACTTCACAAACCGAGCCTTAGCAACCAGCTGGTCTGCAGCAGTATCCCTACCGACCCCTCGGTAACCGCTGAAGCTTACCAACGAAGGCAGTGTCATTGTTTCCTCTAATCTGTAGATGCTTGAACACCGACGTCTTCTTGCCAGGTCCCCTGAATAGGAGTGACGCCCGGCTCATGCGTTTGGAACAACTGAACCAGTACCATCGTGTAGTAAACGAAACTGGCGATAAGCGCAAGCATCACAAGGGTCGCAAGAACCCT
>Ga0210040_10000291_pt1 | contig 86833 bp, 72 predicted proteins | sample CryGeyCG12114_NA_FD_185462 | JGI IMG/M metagenome (GOLD analysis project Ga0210040, IMG submission 185462) | Groundwater microbial communities from aquifer - Crystal Geyser CG19_WC_8/21/14_NA (SPAdes) (version 2) | ecosystem: Environmental > Aquatic > Deep subsurface > Groundwater | place: USA... | reverse complement strand
TCACCGCCGTCGCCCCCGATTAACATACCTCCACGCAACAGGATGGCCCCTCCTGGGCCGCGGTCGCTCCCTATACTCACGCACGTCATGGTTGAGCCGGAGAACCGGCAACGCCGCGCGGACCGAGAAGATGACGACGGCCGCCGCGGCCAGCGCACATGCCAAGAAGACAGGGTAGCTGACGTCGGTGTCCATGGTGAGGTGACAAGATACTGAACTGTTTGTGGAAGCGCGCTTCCATGAGAGGAGCGGTATCGTGGTTTTAACCTCGATGGCACAGGGTAATTGATAGTCTTGGGAGTTTCCTGGTATCACTGCTGTGATGTGATGTGATGCCGTGGTTTGAATCCGAACCTAAACCTACATCCGAGCGAGCCTCTTACACGCCATGCCGCTCGCGAAGAAGATCCTTCTAAGGTAAGTACTACCCCCATCTCGACCTGTTTGGCGCGACGCCATCCCGTTCCGTTCCGTTCGATTGCTGCTGCTGAGAAGGCGGACATTGGTATCTGATCTGATCTGATCTGATCTGATCTGATCTGCTTGTACCATGCATACTCGTGGAAAGTGAGAAGAAGTTGCGTCGCCTGTCCGTGCGTCCCTCTGTGGCGTCGTTGGTATGAATGAGGGACGGACGGTACCGTTTTTCGTCTCTGACGGTTCCTTGAATGTTCGGTCTCATACGATATGGGTTGGATTGTGGTGCAAGCCGATCATGTGAACGAGAGACATAGTGCCATCGGTTGAATGATTGAAAAGGACGAACAGCCGGTGAGGAACACGTAGGTGCGGCAGTGCCCATACTGAATGTCGTGAGATCTTATTGACGTGGATCATGTTAGGTGTTGAAAATGATTATTCAATTTGCTCCGCGCTCGCTCTGCTCTAAACGCTCACACCAAAACTGGTCTGTACTCGCTGCATTATCTCATTCCCATCACTGCGTCCTGCTTCAATATCCCCTCCACCCTCTTCTGCTCGTTCCTCCACCTCCCCTTCTGCGACTCCTTTGAGCTTGTCGTCTTCGTCGAATCTCGTCTCGCAGGTACCTGCACACCCATCTGCATCGGCGGTCCCAGTTGTGGCTGCGAGCCAGCTTGTGCTTTCGCATATGGTTGGCTTTGTATTTGTTGTTGTGGGTCCCTTTGCTGGAATGAACCGTGCTGGGTCGGTGGCTGCGGCTGCGCTTGGTTCGATCGGATCGTGTACAAGCCCGTTGATGGCATTTGAACTGCATGCTGTGTTGTGGACAATTGTATCTGCGACTGGTTGGTATTCATAGCCTGATTCACGCTCTCCCTCTGGTTCTGTACGACCTGCTGATTGGGTGCGACCCCTTTCTGACTGAACCTCGTGCTCGACGACCCGTTCTGTACTGTGCTGCCAGGCCGGGAGGACGGGACGTTCGACTCACGCCAGCTCATATTCCGGCTTACCGTACTTCCTGGTCGGCTGGGGACCCAAGAAAAATGCCCCGGGCCACTCCGCCCTGACCACGAACCATGTCTCTGCATCGATCGGAATTCATCGGGTGTAAGATCAGGTGGGAGATCTCGTGGATCGAACTCATCGTCTTCCATTGTTGTCTCTAGTTCTGGGAGGCCTGTGACGTAGCTAAACCTGTTCATGCTGTTCCTGGACGAGAGCGAGGAGTATGAGGACATCGAATTGAGGTAGTCCGCGCTCGTCCGAAATTTGAGTTTCTTCCTTATCCTGATCATTGATCGTTCTGATGCATTTGAGGATGACTTTGTAAGGGCGGATGCGTTCGATCGGGTACGTTTGGCAGTGATCTTATTCGCGAGCTCGTCGTTGTTGTTCTCACCGTAGGTGAAGACCGGCATTTTGGCATCGTCGAGCGTACTATTTCGTGCCGGATGTGATTTGTTGAGCTCGTCTGTGATCAGTGTTGTCATGATATCTTCGACCTTCTCCATCGAAGCATCGAAGCGAGCGTTCTTGAGTGGGAGATCGTGAGTTTCGAACGTGGACCAGACACAGCTGAGAAAATCATCGTACAGATCAGAGGTGTGGATTGTTGCTGCCGCTTGTATGTCTGCCGCTACTTGGTTGAGAAGCGACTCGATTGTTGGTAGCAGCTGTTCCCTCAGAATGGAATTCGGCGTTAGTTCCTGATGTCTCCCACCAGGATGACACGATGTCCAATCCAATCTGCACCGGTCGACTGTAAGTAGAGCGATAGCTGTAAAAGTCTCGATAGGACATATCTCAAAGGTCTTCTCAAGGTCTGCACACATGACACATTCGCACTTTGTTTGCGCTTTGATATTGTTGAGCTTGATAAGCTGTGCTATCTCGAAGCCCATAGCTGCTTCCATAACCACTGTGGTGACCATACGCACGAAGTCGAAGTAGAGACCATCTTTGCACAAGCAGCCAGAGTCTTTCAGTGCCGGATCAGGGAACTTCAAGATTGTCATTGCTGCCCATGCCCACGACAGAAGTTCTGACATCAGTCTTAGCAGGCGCTTACAGCCTGAGTGAAACGGCGAGTGCGTGAGAAGTCGTAGCCTCCAGTAAAGCCGTCTTGTGCCAGGGTAAGTCGAATCAGAGCCCTTATTCATCAATTGATTCAAGTTTCTCGTAATAGAAGTCGTCGAAAGTACAGACCCCTGCGCAAGATTGAAGCCCTCGCTGATCTGAGCCTCAACGGTCTGTAACATGTTTGCAACAGTTGCTGGGAGCGAAGACTCGCTGAAGTTCCAACGCATCGCCTGATGTAGCTCTCTTTGCATAAAGTCAAGATCACCTGGCTCGATTGCGGATTGGAAGCATTTCATCAAGGCACCAATCCTTGACACATCATCGCATTCCATGTCTTGTGACATGATGTCGTAGATTTTGCGGTATATCCGAAAAGCAGGTGCATACGAGCGTGTAGCGAACAGATATGCAGCAAGGCTAGTCATAGCAAGAACATGTTCTCCGTGGCTCTGCTTGTGGCCGACGGACCTCAAATAGCATTGCACAGCGTCCAGCGCGTCGTCTGCTTTGCGAGTACGTGCGGCTATCATACCAGGATCTTCCGGCTCAATATCGTTCAAATGCTCTGAGATCGTGTGATACATGGAATTTCTGCTTGATGCCGTGTCCGCCATGGAAGATCTATTGCCGTGCGACGCTGTCGCCGTCGAGAGCGAGGTCGAAGAGACCCATTGTTGAGCCTGACCACCATCCGGGACTTCTTGATAACCGTACTCAATGTTCTGGTAATTTGAGTTCGGCTCATACATTGGCCCGCGTGAAGGAGTGGACGTATGTTCAGCACTGACATTACGGGAATGAATCGCTCGAGGCGTTGTGTCCGACCAATTCGAAGGCTCAAGATACTGTGTTTGCGGTGTTCCGAAGGTCATTGGTGATGATTTGTCGCTGATGTTGAGGACTCCCACATCGGGCACGATGGTACTGCCGTTGCTACTTTCCGGTGAAAATGCTTGCTGAGGCTCCGGCTCCGACTGCTGATTCTTGATGTTTTTACGTTGGCCTTTCTTGGCCCCAGGCGTCGTGTCTTTCCTCTCATTCTGGCGGTAAACATGAAAGCCCCACTTGTCGAATTTCGTGCACAATTGTCCATATGTCGGTCTAGTATCTTCGAAGTCCTTTGATATGATTTCCAGTATTTGTTGCCGGGTCAGTTTGGCCTCGTGAAGTTCGCGAAGCTTTGGTTTGTGCTTGTTCCATTCATCTTCGGAGATTCGACCATTGTAGCGGGAAGCGCCCGGCTTGTATTCTTGGAAGCCGCGGAAGTCCATGGTACAGTTTAAGAGCACGCGGCAATGTCTGTTTATGTGGTCAATGATGCATCAGGTCCAGCCCATGCATCCAAGAGATGTACTGATGATTAGTTAGTTGACTTGCTTTACATGGTAGCAATGTACATACGTGAAACGTTCGCGGCTAAGCGAAACCTGAGGAGGCCGAGCCAGTCTAGACTATTTTCCTTCAGGGGAAAGCGCGGTCAAACAGCGGAGGCAAGCCGTAAGGCAGCTACAACCGCCAGCGTGGTCAGCTATACCACATCTGGCGAGCTTGACCCATCTTCCACCTGCTCCATGGTTTTTCATCAGCGCTATTACGCTTTCCATTGGTCTGAGCATAGAAAGCGCCAGCATGAAATGTTGTCAAACAATAGCTCAAGCATCGTCGTGCTTGTGTTCCTCAAGGTCCTTATACGCAGAAGATCGAAATCTTTGATTGATAAGGTTGGTCATAAGTCATTCATTCAGTTGTCTAAGTCATGCTAAGTATAACAAATATTACGGTTAGCATCGTAGATGCGCTAGAATAGTACTAATACAAGTCTCAAAATTGTTTATCACCAACTCTTGATGTCAAGGTCGACTCTCTCCATCCGCCTAGAGCCGCGTCGCAAGCCGACATTTCCTTCACCAAGCAATGACTGCCAGCGACGCCCGAGGCTATCTTTATCTTTCCCTAACCGTAAAGCACAGTCGTTCCATTCCCGCGATGATAAGTTGAGCTTGGAAAGAACCGTTTCGACCAGCAGTCGGTCGTCCGTGTCGGTCCAATCATTGCATGTGGACTGTGACTCTGGCTGCGGTGCTGAATGTATGTCTTCGAGTGTGGGCATTTCGATATCTTGACAGTCTTTCCGCCGCCTTAGCGGTTCATTTCGAGACGCACCAGTCGCTGCCAAAGCCTCGAAATCGGATGCCATCAGCCCTGGAGGCAGATCGAAGGGCACTACCCTTTGTCTCTTGGGCGTCGAGTACATATCGTCGGGACTTCGAGTCGACACTTTTTTGACGGGCGTCACATCGTCATCACCCTCAAAATCATCTCTTCTTCTCTTGTTTGCGCTTCTAGGAGCAGGAGCGCGGACAGGGGCCGGTGTTGGCGCACCGAAAGGACTGCCCATAGGTTTGGCGCGAACGGTAGTCTCGACAGACGGCGATGGTGATGAGAAGCGTTCCCCAAGCATGTTTTGCAGTGCTCTACAGCTCGCGATCAATCCAACAACTGGCGACTGCGATCGGTAACTGGAATCATATTTCTCGAAGGAGGCCAGTTTCGGTCGTGAAGGCCGTTGTGGCATTGGATGCACCATCAGGGTGTCGCATGACAGCGCTGGCAGTAGCATAACGGCAGGTTGCGCCCGAGCCGAAATGGCAGTCCGGAGGAAGTGTATGCGCCGGGATGCGGTACTCGATTGTCTCTGTGGTTAGCAACCTGAGAAGGTAGCTAAAGTTGTGTATGCGTCGTTGCAGATACGGCTGCTAGTTCGAAAGCTGGTATGTTGTTGCTTGACACCGGGATGCACTGTACTCTACTATGTCAGAGGTTGCAGAGAAGGATGACGACGGAGAAGCGCAAAGGGTGGATGAAAAGCCGTAAAGAGCTTGCATGGGAGCGCAGGGACGAGCACGGCGAGTGGGCCGGGTGAACTCATTCCCTGCTGCCTGCTTGCATCTAGCGCCCGTCCTGGGCTTCGAAACGCGTCTAAGACAACATTAGCGTCAAAAGAAATGTCCGATGGCTTGCGATCCATGTACGATCACTTCTTGATGCTGCAATAACTTCCGATCCCGATGTGCTCTGTGCGCAGAGCTCAGCATGGTCTTTGAATGATTCTGATCGTCCTTTGCGGCTCTTGAAGCCCTTAGGCTCCGCCGATCGATGTTGACCGTCCAGAATCAGTCGTGCCCTCACATGGCTGAGAGCTTACCTGCGTCCCGCGTGGGTTATGGTTTGTAACCCGTATTGAGACTCGCAACAAATTCTTGATACGAGTTTCCACAGCAAGGTGCGAGAGAAAACTTCATCTGATCAACAAGCAGAGCTGTGAAGAAGCCGCATGACTGAGAAGGGGTTTTCTTGAGCACGGCTAGGAGCTTGACGCGTCTTAGGAATCAGCGCGTTCTAGCGCGTGCTCCTGCAACCACTGTGCTCAATCCGGCCAATCATGGTACTTCCTCCCAGTCCATCACAACGAAACTTTCGTAAGACGGAGCAGCTGACCAAAATGGTTACTATTGTGACTGGAAGTGACAGGTGGTGTGCTGCACGTGAACATCTTAACTCATTATTCATGTTGGAAGAACAATCTCGATGTTACAAGTTATGCTGCAAGCGCGGCGAGTCTCATGGCGCTAGAAAACGAGTCTGTGGCACGATATTTGAAGTCAAAGCAAGACACTTCCTCGTTTATGTCACAATGAAAGCCTCAAGGAGGCTCAGAAGATATGAAGCAGCATAATCGAACACAAGATGATCTGTAAAATGCAATCGAAGATCAGAAAGCACGTGGGCCGCCGCATGCTGGGTGGACTCAACCATGTAGAGACCTAGCAGCCTCTGAGATGGCTCGCTATTGTTTCTGCACCAGCAAAGGTTCACTAGGGGTCGACCTCTCAGGTCGCTACAGGACAACACCTTCTGTATGCGGTGTTTCGTGCTGCCATGAACTCTGAACTCAATTGTGCACAATGTAGACGCTCAAGACCCGCGACCCTAGCCGCTAGACCTGGTGGAACTCATCATCTGTGGGCTGGCCTTACAAACATCGACATCGAGATGATTCATCTGCACAGAGTCTTGATGGAGAATCTGGATTATGCGAGCACCGTGTCGTTGGCCATTCTAAGCTACTCAACTGCCTGTTGCTATACTTCATGTTACTGCAGGAGATCAAGAGACACATTATATCCAGTACCGCCTACGCTCGAGAGCTCGTTCTACGCGAAGATTTGATGACCAAGGTAAAGTTTTGACGACGAAAAGGCACAATCAGGAGCAAAGGCCTCGTTATTTCAACGCCCAGCGACAAACAACCTCAGCCAAGCCTCTCGCTAGCGCCTGCTGTTTAAATTTATTTCCAAAGGGTCCCATCCGCTTGTGTTCCTTCTCCAGGACGTGTCGCACCTTATTTTTCGTACAGTCCAATATCAATCTTATGATCATTCCATGCTTTGATCGAACTACTAAGCGTTATAGCCATAAACTTGACGCCAAGGTATCGTCTTTTGCAAAAGTAATTAGCCCGGAAACAGCTTGGCAAACCTCATCGTCCTCGTCGGTCCTTGAAGAACCAAATGTTTACCTAGCTAATTATACCTTCTTACTTGGTAAGCCTTAGTATATTAGGGAATCGTCGTTGTTCTATTATAGTCCAACACCTACTAGCCTCCTAAGAGGGGTATAGTAGTCCGCGACGATCCAAATATTTGGTTCTTCGAGGACCGACGAGGACGAAGAGGTTTGCCAAGATACTTATCGGCTAATTACTTTTGCAAAAGACAATAAGCTCCTTAACGAGCTGTGTGCAATCACGGTCATGTGATGGGCGTTGCCTTCGAATGAACTATGCTTCGACTGCGATCCTTTTCGTGCCCGTCAGTGGCGCAGTCAAGCACCCTGCTCAAGCTCGACATGGCCTGATACAGCCTCAATAACGCAATGATGCTACAAAGAAGAACAAGTTCCGGCAATACTGGCAGGCAGTCTGAAGGTGAGCTCTTCGAGGTCTTTGGACATTAATCCAGATCAGGTAACTCGATCATGCAGCCAAGCATCCCATTCCCAATCTGGCAATGTGAAGGTTACCTAGTCTTCAGCCTCACTCACGTGGAAGATCGCTCGTCGTTCTCATATCTTCCCTAGCTTTGTGTTTTGCAGCTCATAACAATTACCTGTGTTGGTGTCCTTTAAGCTCTAGCCTTTTCCCATTCTCTTGGAGCCTATAAAAACGATGTCGGCTATCAAGATCCGCGAGTACAGACCAGAGAAGCCAGGCTACGGTCAACGACTAACACTTCAGGAGTGGGAAAGACTCCGTCCAGTCTTGACGCAGCTCAGCCAGCAAGGTCTTTCACGACATGACGTTGTCAGGGTCGCTGCAGAGCAGCATGGCTTCCAGGGCACTTACGCGGCACTGAACCGTCGTTTCAAGGATTGGGGCCTTACAAACCCACGATCAAAGGACGACGACGAGAGTACGAACGACCAGATCGACCAGGAAGACAAACCTTTTGTCGGTTCCACAGAGCACTTTACAAGTAGTATGGCGTCCGGAACAAACGACAGTGGAAACCCATCAGCAAGGCTGATTACACCTAAGGACAGGTGGCGTTCAGCAACGTTCAGCAATCCTGCTCAAAGAAGTGGTGACGACAGAGATGGACTGATGAATAACGCACCCAATGCGTGGCAAACACAGCAGACCACTGATGCAAGTTCGTTGATGTGCATTGCCAATAACGAGGAATTAGTAGACGCGAGGGCACAATTTCCATATGCTTATGGAAGTGAAAGAGATTCATGTGAGGGCGTGGTAGCGTCTTCTATCACTTCCACTCCGAGCGGCGCAGCACCGATCAGATCAGCAGCAGACGAGATAAATTGGACCCGTACGACACACAACAACGTTCAGTTAAGACTAAATCATCTGCGCAAAATGGAAAGAGATCTGAACAAGGAGATACAGCGACTTGAGCTTGAGAAACACTTGCAGAGGCAACAGGAAACTATTCCGGAGTCCGAGATGTTGCAGCAGGAGCTGAAGCCTGCAGTGGAGGAACACTCAAAGCAATGGCATACACAGTACGCACATCGCGAAGGCCTACGAGCGCTTCCGAAAGAACTACAACTCTTGACGAGGAGTGTGACAGAACGAACTCACCATCGCAGCGATACCCGGCCAACAAGCACATCTACACTCCGTAATGAGTCATTAGAGACTCACGCCAGGGAAGAGGATACCAATGAGCATACAAGTTTCCAAGAGCATGAGGGCTATAGACATCCTCAGAGTAAAATGTCGGCATCGGATAGTGAGACGGGCTTCAGGGCACTTATAACGGTGGCAACGTCTTCTTCATCCACGCAGTCCTGGGGGAAGAGCAAGCCTAACGCCAATGAGAGTGCTAAGCCCGTGGAGCAGACCGTGCCGACACAAGACGGGATTGTCATAGATTCCGATAATAACACAGATATGAATGGTCAGCGGAGCATCCCTTTCACTAGTTCCAAAAGCCTTCCTTCGCGGGAAGCGATACCGGCGCCTATTCACACAGAGTCGGAAATCCGCCGACAAGGCCGCGAGCAACCGAAGAGTAGAGAAACAATCACCCTTGGCCACGACGAGTCTCCAGAGAGCAAAGATGAACACTGGCGAACGTCGTCTGATGTGCCCGTGGGAGGTCACACATTGTTCGGTATACACACCGTTGAACCACAGAACGACCCACGCGGAAGAGTTCTACAAAGTAGTGAGGTAGCTAACGATAGTCGTTACGCCGAATCTGAGATGGTCAGCTCTCGAAGATCTCAATTGGACGACCATGAGCGAGAACCCCAGTGCCACACTCGAGTTTCTGATTACTACCAGCCGCAGGCTGCGCCTCAGCCTCAGCATCAGCCCATCGCCGCGCTGCAAGAGCCTATGATTATCGAACATTACAAGCGCACAAGATCCGAAGTCAGCACACTACATTCATCCAGGTTCAGCTTTACTAGCAGCACTCAATCGTTCGCGCATTTCGCTAAGAGATTGCGACAACAGCTACCAGACCACAGCTTCGTATCTCTGACGTCGTCACTTAGTGCAGCCTCGACCCATTCAAGCCAGGCATTCGGGGCTGTGACGGGCTTTGGCCCGGATCTGAGCCAAGATTGGTACGATGAGCCAATGGACAGGATCGATGGCAACGTGGTCTCCAGCTCCAGCGCTACTGCCAAGAGACAGGCTTTAGAAGAGTGTCTCGGGCGTGAAGTACTGTTCCATGAGGTCGCACAATGGCGGAGACCGAGCGATGTCGATCGGCTCAACATTCATCTCACGTTGCTTAATATGTTACAGAAGACCCGAGCACCCAATTTGGTAACCCCATTCGCCAATGTGTTGCATCTAGCAGAGCTTAAATACGTGCGCTTACTGACCAAAAAGGGAGTTAACGGAAGCAGATTGTCAGACCACTTCAAGAGCTGCATTTACATTGATCTCGGATATGATCAAGCACGAACATTTGTTATGTTGACCAAGTCGGATGTAGAGACATGGCTCGGGAGGAAGATAGAGGTACTTCCTGCCTGTGACATACTCCCAGTGTCAACAAAGCTCGATCATCTGCTGCCGACCAAGAGCTTGCGCACGACACTCGAACGAAAGGTGCGCTACGCATTGGGAAAGGACGGTGAGGATAAGAAATGAATCCTTGTGCACAACCCACGTTGGTACAAGACAGCATGTCCTTGACGTGTTTATTTCGGCTGGTTTCTCGCACTCGCGCCCTCCTTTACGCGCCGCCTGCAGCTTGTGCGAGCTCCCTAAAGCTCAATGCCTCCATGAAGGCATGATTTGCTGTTCACGTTCTGGAGTGCCAAGCCTTATTGGCAATGACTACTGGATGAATGATCACGGTTTGACACGGTCTAAACTACAGGGTCTTCAATTCCCTGTCGGTCCCAATCAGAAACTTAAGGAACAACAGCCAGAAAGATTTATTCAAGCATCCAATGCTGAAGTATACGTGCATCGCTACAGCTCGCCTATCGTACTAGTCCCGCCCACAAAACTCTCGCTCAGCACTCGTGTCGCAATCACCGATCCCGCTGAGTCCAGGTAAATGGCGCAGATAGCGCTGATGCCGTGGTATGGCGAGTATCCGTACTCTAACACCGTAATATCTTCACCGTCTCGAACCACGTTTGCCTCGTGGCCAGTAAAGGTCATGTCATCCTCATAGTTACCCACTATCCGCCGTCCTTGCGGGTCGCCATCGTTGTTGAGAGATTCGTCCACCAGGTCACCGTTCTGTGCTAGCACGCGATTTGTATGCTTGTTGCCACTGTAGTCGTTCACTGAGTAGAGGATGTTGTTCTCTAGCTCGTACGACCGCTTCAGAAGCGCGTCGCTAGAGGAACTGTTACCGGAGGAATCACCACCGGTCAAGTCTCCAACGGTACCGTCGACCGCTTCGCCAGCAGTCTGACCCAGTGTTGCAATGGTCGAGTTCAAGTCTAGCGAATTCAAAGTCCTGTTGACCATGGCAACGAGGTTTTCTAGGCGCGCTTCGAGCAAGACCTTCGCGGTAACGTTCTCGATGAGTAGTTGTACCTGATCTATGGAGACTTCGACGCCAGCGTTGAACTGCAGCAACTTGAGGACCTGAAGGTCGAGATTGACCTTGGCCGTTAGGTTGTCGACTCTGATGTCGATTTCGCCGACTTGCACAGAGGCATTGAGATAGACGTCGGCGTCTGAGTAGGCGATGCCAGCACTGGGTCTCGTGTTCTCGGTTGAGTAGATGACAGAGTCTTGGTCGCCTTCTAAGGTGAGATTGTAACCTACGTAGCCTGAACTCGAGGGGTCCTGTGCGTTGGCGTGAGTCGCCAGGAACAAAGCATACGTGCCGATCTGGAGCAAATGTGAGAGCATTGCTATCGTGTTTTATTGACAGCCGTGAGTCTGAACTGTGAGCTGCTGATGCCGTGGGTATCTGGATCTTGAAGGCAGAAAGGTCTCGCTGAGTGGACGACGTGCGGAGACGCTTCCTCGTCTTACCGCAGTACAATGATGCTCAGAGGCTTAAGGGACGGGATGAGCGGCCCAAAAGGATCACGCCTCATAGGTGGAGCTAAAATAAAGTGATAGGAGCTAGATGGTAATTGCAGGATGAAATCACGGCACGCTTCAGTATCGCATTGAGGTCTATTCGGTGTTGAAACCTTCATATCAGTTGGCGAGATCATCCACAGAGCTAGCTATGCCTGCAGAGTACCAGATTAGGCATGGCTGCCACGGAAATGATCACGCCAATTGGTGTTCCTGGACGCCCAGCCAAGCCCCTGACAGGGTGTTCCCGCATTTGCAAAGCTACCCACGATTTTGCTCCACTATGCCTCCGCGACCCCCGGGTTGAGCAATGCTGCAGTTTCGAGCCCGTGTTGTGCACATCCATAAGATGAGTTACGCCTAGTTATTGCAAGCCCGGACGAATATCGTCTTACTCCCGCCCTTCATTGTTCAGCAACTCGAGTGCACATATTTGACTGCCAGGCTACTATTCGGACAGAGCCGAGAACATGATATCTGCAGTCTTCTGGCGCACGCTCCTTGCCCAACTCTTTTTCATTACGCTCGCCCTCCGGACGAACGCGAAAGAAAAAGCGTCCAGTGCTTCAGTATCTACAGCTTCGCCAACTTCTGCGTCAACGAGCCCGCTCCAAACGTCGAGTACCGCGGCTGCAAGCGCCAGTAGTAGCTCCCAACCTCCAGATGTCTACCTGAACGTGCCTCAACTCTCCGTGGGCAGAATAGAGCTCACCGTAGACGATCTGCAAGCCGGTACGGAACATCATGACCGCCTGTCTGATTTTTAATGATCACTAACCAAAAGCCAGACATCAATTTAAACGCAAGAGTCGCAGGTCTAGTGACACTCAATGCCGGCGTCGCCGTCTCTATCCAAAAAGTCAACCTCACGATCGTCGACGTGGACGCGCAACTAGAGCTGATCGTGCGTCTTGGCCACCTGGTCGACATCGTCGACAGGGTCTTCGAGTCTCTCGACCTGAACCCCATGCTCATCAGCATCATTAACGACGCGACCAGCGTTGTGGGTGACGCGACCGATGCTCTAGGTAATGTGACCAGTGCGCTGGACAAGCGGACTGATGATGTCGATGGCCTGCTAGGCTCCATCACGCAAGCCGGTACGACTCTCTCATTCCTAGTCGATGATCTGGGCAACATTGTCCAGCAGATCTCCGGTGGCGCAAGTAGCATAGTGGGAACCTATTCGCAGAACATGACGGAGACAGGTGACGCACAGAGTCTTGGGAGCGGTCTTACTCAGAAGACATATTCGTATTTGCCACTAGGTGCAATGGTGGATATTGTGTTCAACAAAGCCGGTCACGTTGTGCAGGCAACGGTCCAAAAGACGAGCAGCAGCGCGGATGGCAGTTCAGACTCTAGCACGGACTCATAGTGTCGCAAGCAATTCATTTCTCATTCGTCCAGGTCGTGTACCAGCCACACGATTGATTTAGCAGTTCGTTGTGTGTTTTCGACCTTGCGAGCATTAGGATAGGCCAGTAGGCATCGTTCCGCCCGTGGTCGGAATTCTTGCTCACTAACCTCGCCAAAATGCGGCTTTGGGGACCATTTAGTAAGTACAGAACCTTCAGTTCATTCCCATCCCGCCCTTTGACAAACTGCTAGAGTGGCCACGCTGTGTTCAAACGTTGGGTCTGTGGTACTCTATGGAAGTCGAACTCGGTTCGTTACCGCTGGACGAACTCTGCCAGCTCAAACGTTGGGGCGGTCCACCAATGTGTATTCGGGGGAATTTTGAGAGTCTTCGCAATGATGGCGACCACAGTTTCAGTCTGTAGTGGACCAACAACACAAATGGTCCCAACTTCTTCTCTTACATGGTGAAGTCCATTTGAGCGACGATCAACTAATAATTACACCAGTCCATATCGGGCGGCAGTGGGATACCACATTTTCCGTGCGAGCCCTAGGCCCATGTCGTGCTCAGGATCGAGCCGTGAGATGGAACGGAAGTAACATTGCCAGATAGGTGACGATGCCACCGAGACATATTCTTCGTCATGGAGAATGGTTGAGTTGAGAGTGAACGTGAAGATGAGGAGAAATGAAACGCGAAGGTTCTGAGCACCGGCTGAAAGCTGGGCTGTTTTGATTTGCCCGGCAATGGCCTGTTTGATGGTCTCAAGTAATGCTCGAGCTCATGTATCCCGTTGCGGCCCAGTGCTGTCGTGACTTTCGGAAACAGCATCCTCGGGTGAGCAGTCTGACTTGATGATATTGATGTCCTCTTGGGTCACAGGCTCGACTTCGTTGGATACGGTTGCTAGCTGTGCTGTGGATTAGGTTGCAATTGTAAGTAGGCGCCTACGTCGAGTTTCTCCATTCTGGAGTGCGATTCATGAGTGGAGCTAGAAGCTTCCTAAGCATTCATGCTAACGCCTTGATTGCAGACTACCGCCGAGACCAGCGATACACGCGGCCAGTACGAGTCGTTGACTTCCTCCGACTATGTTACTCAAGCCCACATAGCTTTGAATTTCACGTTGAACTCCACCTGCAACTTCTGGAACGCCTTCAGCACATTTCGTAGTCCTCCTTCCTCGATGTTCCAGTCAGCAAGGTCCTCTGCCAAGCTTTCAGTCTCTCCAGCGATACCAGAGCCAGGGCCGTTCAAACTGGGTCTCCCTTCCTCTTCACCGTCGTCATCGTCCCAAGAATCCTTGACCACCCGCTTCGCCTTCTTCGTGACAGCCTTGGCCGTCTCCTGCGCCGTATCGCCGGTACCAGCATCTGCAGCTGGAGCACCGTTGCTCTCCTCCGTCTGTGCAGCTTCATCATCCTTTGCCTCCTCATATACATCCATTCCACCTCTCACGTCGATCATGTCAACATCTGCGAGCTTCATGAAGTTGAGAAGACTAGTGACAATAGTCGCCAGCACCAACGAGAAGTCGTTCAGAAAGAACCAGATATCAGATCTTCGAATGCCGTTGTCTTTCTCCAGCGTGATCACATCACCATGCTTGAAGAAGTCAAGAAGCCAGGCATTGAGCGGTGCTTCCATGTCTGCGGGATAGATCTGCATATACGGAATGACGGCCTCCTCGAGGAAGACACCTGAGCGAGTCGTCGAGCATAGGTCATGGATCGAGTCGAAGTCATCTCCTGAGCCAGAGAGAGCGACGAAAGACGAGCGGATAGATGTTGCAGGGAGAGAATGAAGATCGTTCGCCGCGCTGTTGTCGTTGCCACCGAATTTTGTGCCCGTCAAGGGAAGATTGGCATCGTCCTCGGTGATGTGCTGGTCAACAAATGTCTTGACATAAGTCTTGTACACTTGTAGAGTCTGCTTGTTGTGCTCTTGCAGGATGGATGCAGCCTTTTCTGGAAGTGGTGGCAGGAAGACCATGGATGAGGACTGTTTCACATTCTTTTCTCTGAACTCGGCGTCCGCTCGGCGGCAAGGAACGCGGTTGAAGAGGTGTGACATGACGAGCATCAACGTTTGAAGAGTATCTTTCTCGTTCTCATTGATGCCAGCACACAACTCAATGAAGTAACCTTCCTTGAGTAGAGCATGGAAAGCGAACGAAGAGTTCTCAGTGTAGTAGAGATGACTGACCAATCCTGCGAAATTGAGCGGAACACCCTCAACCCCAAGTAGATGTTGTCGGCGGAGGTATTCGATACTGAACCGCAAGTGATGCATGGTTTGATCCTTGAAGCTATCACCGCCCATGTAGAGCCTTGGCTGGGACAGTACCGAGTTGACAGCGTCCACCGCAAATCTGGAGTTGCCAGACTCGTGCAGCAATGTGAACATTCGCAGCACCAATGAAGTCGTGATCGGGAAGTGACCAGTCAGGTCCGGCAACCGGGAACTGATTAGTCTGCAGACTTTCTCTCTGGAGATGCCATGGAAGACGACGTTCCCTAGCAAGTCGAAGCCTCGACGACCACTCCGACCAGCACATTGACGGTAGTTGAGTGCAGTCAGGTACACAGAGTCACCTGTGAACACGACTGTCTTGCAAGGCATGTTGATACCCAGCGCGAGTGTGCCGGTGGCAATCACAACCCGCAAGAATCGCTTTCGGAAGAGGATTTCAACGACCTGTCGGTATTTGCGATTCATGCCAGCATGATGGACGCCGATGCCACGACCCAGAGCATCGATAAGATATGAGGGTATCTCGCGATAGCGTAGCTGCCTGATGTAGTCTTCGAGCTCGGAAGCTTGCACTTTAGAGTAGTCAGCAAAATGGTAGCCTTCGGTAGGTGCTCTCGGATCAAAGTGCTCAAACTCGTCTACCTCAGCAGATGACGCTTCCCGCAGCATGTCGGCCTTTGACATCTTTTCGTCATCGCCATCTTGGCGCTTCTTCTGCACGGTCTTCGACTTCTTCTCCTTTGCACTCTGCGCCGCAGCTTTCATTTTCGTCTCCTTCCACTCTTCCCATTTCTCTAGCTTTCTTCGCCACCTTGGTCCGCTCTTCTGTTGTGTAGTTTCCGCACCCTGTAGCTGATCGATAATGGCCTTGCATGCTTCCTCGCAAAGGTGTCGGTCGTAGTTGAAGAGTATCGCAGGGAGTGCATCCCGCTCATGAAGCCGACACAGCAATGCAAGACTTGATGTTATGTAGTCGTCCTCCTCGGAGAGCTTCTGTCCAGGTACATTGGTATTGCTTGGCAAAGTGACGTATTGCGGTTCCCTCTCGGTGTCACGAAAGGTTCGCTCAAGCTCTCGAAGCAGTCTGTCATATGGAGATGAAGGGTCTTCCAGCCACTCTTGGAGTAGTCCTTTCAATGACCGTTCCCACCGTAGTATGTCGGCCTTCCTCGGGACTTCTGGCAAGGAGTGTTCTGGGTAGAGGTTCAGCGGCACAGGATAAGCTTCTGTGCAGACCTTTCGCATCGCTTGCCAAAGTAGAAAGCAGTCTCGAGGCTCGAGAGCTAGATCCTCTGGGATACCTCGAGACTTGTCAACCAAAGCAGCAACAGGGTGAATATAATTGAAGCCTGGCAGACCATCTAAATCGAGGTTCCCAATATTGCGGCCGTTTGACAACCCGTTGAACCTGAATTCCCTCGGAGGAACGTAAAAGTACTTACGAAGATCTGAATATCGATGTGGGTGCTGAATCGTAACGAGCTCATGGCCCATGGACTCTTGAGTGTACGCCAGCCATTGGGAAAACTCGTCTGGGTTTCCAACTGTAGCGGACAGACCAACGACAGGACATGGTGCCATTAGCAGAAGCTGCTCATAGACCACGCCTCCCTCTGCCTCACCAATACTGTGTATCTCATCGAATATGATACACCTGATTCGTGATGACCACGATTTGGCATTTGATGGGGACATCAGCATGATTTGAAGGATATGCGGTACCGTGACTAAGACTTGGCAGCCAGTAGCATTGTTGACGCGGTAGTCCCGGGTGTGGATTCCCCAGACTGATTTTCCTCCATATTTGAACTTCTTGGAGTAGCGTGCTTGAATCTCTGCCGCGATCTGGTTGACAAGAGCTTTCGTAGGAGCCACATATACCAGTACGCCATTGTCGTCAGCTTCGAGCACTTTCCGCATGGCGTAGAATGAGATGAATGTCTTGCCAGCACTAGTCGGGGCAACAACGAAGACACTCTTTTTTGCATCGATGCTGTCCAGTACACGTCTCTGCCAGTCGTCCGGCTGAAAGCTGACCCTGGTGTCGGGTCGAGAGTCAAACGAGCGGTCTAGATACGGTCCACAATGTAGAAGCTGGAAGACCTTAGGAGCCAGATCGATGGACAAGTCTGAGGACTTGTTCACAGGTTCGAACGAGAAAGCCAGCTTTCTTTCGGTCGCACTTTGCAGTGTTTGAGACACACCAGGCAGTCGAAGACTCTCGCTGACCGATGTGATGGCTGAAACAATGGCTCGCGGCAGGTTCGACGATTGCGATATGGATCGAACATGGCTCCAAATAAGCGCAGGAATATGAAGTGACTGAGCTTGGAGCCCCTTGTGGCAGGCTTCCTTCCAGCACAGGATAAGACAGTTCAGCATGTAAAGCTCGCATTCTGCACCGATAGTCTCTCGCCAGGTCGAAGATTGGTTGCCCATATACACCTGAGCCTTCCGGTAACGTGAATGCGGGTCGCCGTCAGCGTCGAAGTCTTTGCATACCGTTTGCCAAGCTTTGAGGATCTTGGTTTCTGCATCATCTGCCTTCTTTGCATGAGCAGTAGCCACCTTGTCGAGCCTATCCTGTTTGACTTTGTTCTTAGCGGCCGCCTTGCCTCCACCACCTTTCTTTGAACCAGATGCCTTCTCAGATGCTGAAGTGTCTTCCTGATTCTGTCCCAATTCCGTATCTGCTTCACGTAAACTAGCTGTACCGGGCTTGTATGGCTCACCCACAATGATAGTCTCTGGGTCCAGACTCTTGCCAACCGCATTGGTCAAGCTTGCGGCATAAGTACGCATTTCAGCCATAAAAAGCTGCTCTCTGCGTGCAGCCCATTTGGTCTTGCTTGATGGTGCCGCAACATTGCCACTTTTTCCCACCAGCGGCTTCTTTGCATTGTGCCAGTGCGAGGCCTCCTTGAACACTTTCCGCGATGCAATGCTTTGTATGGTAGGATGGCGGTCGACCTGAAGGTGAACTGATTCGAGGTGCTTGTCGAAGACAGGGTTTGAGAAAGCCAGAACTGCTAGGCTGGACTGCTGTCTTTCTGGCGTAACGTAGCTGGTTGGCACTTCGGTAGACGGGGTAGCCGGCGTCTCATGGTTGGCGTTAACAGGAAGGGTGGTACCCGTCATCGCTGTGACCGCAGAGCTCGTTCGTTTGTACGCCACATCGGCAGGTGCCACAACCTCTCCACTGACCACTTGGAGGAAAAGGCGACCATCCATGAAATCTGCAACGTCGCAGAATGTCTCGGCGTCAGACTGGAGGTTGTCCCATGTTGGGGTACCCAGCAAGCAAGCAGCCACATGAGCTACCTGACCAAGGAAGCACTGAGCAGAATCGCTAGGCGACTGGACCTCCAGACGCCGATTGGCAAGAGGAAGCTGCGTCAGCAGTGCTTGATGCATGAGGAAATGTGAGCAAAGTTGCGACCAGATTGGTGCTGACACTTTGGAGTCGCGACGCAACAACACATTGCTGATCACAACAACGGCCAGTAGCTGTCTTTCAGTAAGTGTAGGATTCAGGGCCATAACTTCACTGACGTCGTTCAAGACCTCCAAGGCTGGCTCTTTCTGTGTGTGACATGCGTCCTCTTCGACATGCACGCTCACACCTCGTTTCCGAGCTTCTAGAACCATCGTCATCACTTTCGTGTCCCGAAATTCCATTTCGTTGATCAAGGCGACATTGAAATTGCGACCAGTCATGAAAAGAATCATCTGGCGAAGGGCCATGCTTTGTGCACTATGGTAACCTGGCAATGTTGTTGCAGACGCGCCACTTTGCGCAGGTCTGGCTGATTGAGCGCCATCATGTGCCATGAGAAAATATGGCGGCGTTTCCTGCAACTCTCGTATGAACTCGGCAGAAGTCCATGACTGGAAGATGTCGATCGTGATCTGAGGCTGCGATGTTGCGAGGTTGGCTTGCAAATGTCGGATGATGACGGCTCTTGCAAGGTAATACTTGTTCGCATTCGCTCGGTCTGCATTTTGAGGGACACACAACTCTTTGTTGGATTCGAAAAAGACAATCTTGAAATTGCATTTTCGTTGACTCAGACCGTGCAGGAGTTTCTCAACGTTATAGACAGCGTGTAGCAGCTGGAGACCTTCAGAGAAATCAAGCATGCTGTCATCAAATGCCTGCAAAAGCAATGAGTCGCCCTCAATGAAGAAAAGCTCGTTGCCCGCATAATCACCAACCAAGTCGACTCTGCGAGCGGTCAACTGTTGATATTCATCGGCGATTTTCTGGTCGTGGTCTTTCTTCGACTCGCGAGTTCTTGCAGGCATTTGATGTCTGGCATCCGTGTTAGAATCGTCAGTGTATTCGGCATCAGCGTCAGAACTGTCGCTCGTCGTTTCGCTATCGAAACTATCACTGGTTTTGGCGTCATCGTCTTGTATCGAATCTCTTGCAAGTCGCGAGGAGTCGCGCATCGTTGCTTTTGTTCGATGCATCGTGAGTGCAAAGCGATGTCGTACGATATGCGGTGTGGGGAGACTGTAGATTAGACCGCAGAGATGGATTAAGCACACAAAATATTAACTACACGCGTGAAGAGTTTTGTTTTGACATATGGAACAAACAATCACATATTTTCAGTGGCAGTGAAGGACAGCAAAACAAGTTGTTTGCTGTGAGCCTTGCCACGAAGGCGGGCACCAGCACACATGTTGGCGGCGAAAATCTCATAAACTCACTCCATTGTTATAGTACACAATTCGCCATCACTCAGAATCTACGATAGACGCCATCTGGGCCTAAATCATGTTTTCTATCGCATTCATGTTGGCTCAAATAACCCCGCCATCGTTCAGATCACTGTGCATGGAGGTAAACATAGAAGATGTCTAGGATGGAGCAAGAGTGATAACAGCTACTGAAATTCAATTCGTCAAGTTGCCAAAGACGCAAAAACGTTGCACCCCACTGTCCGCTCGGCCATCGTCCGAAAAGGCTCAACGTCCTTCCTCCCTCCTACAGTAGCGCAGTGATAGCAGTGAATGCAGCTAGGGATGCATGTCACTATGCTGGGAACGGCGACTTTTGTATTGATCCTGCCTAGGAGGGCGGACTTTATCCTGCCATACTATGCTTCTTGACTACATGCTTCGATTGTGTCTCTTATTTCAACACGGTTACAACGCTTGACGTGGGAAGAGAAACTGCTATTTCGTGAATCAATCAACAGCGAGCCATGTGACAGTGCAGTCCCAGATACGTGTCCTTAAGTTCTAGGGCGCCAAGCCTGGCGTTCTGTTGCAGCGGCCTCAATTTCCGCTCTCCCAGGCGCTACCCTGCCCTAGACAGCACCGCAGCACCCCTAATGCCATCGGGTCAAGGCGCGAGGGTCCACTTTCAATCGTTCATAGCCCAAGTAGCTCAATTTTCATTCACAATACGCACACCCGAGTTGCATTTCGTCCAGGCATCATAGTACAACTGGCTTAGTACGCGCGCACGCCTTGCATTCCGATGACCGAATGGTGGCTGAATGTGGCATCGTCCTTCCGAGTTCGCACCGATCGATTCAGGAGTGCGGACGCAATTGTGTCCAGGGGTTGAGCGAAATCATCAGTTCGAGTCTGATGTGTTGCCAACGCTTCTTTTTGTTTTTTGGGAGGGTGAGCTTAGCTGGGCGCGACGGATACCTTTGCACCATCATTGTCCATGTCAGCAGATCCACCCGTGCTCTTTCAATTTGTGCCACACTTTCTCATAGATTCCCGTTCCTCAACATGTCCGCGCAGCTTTCGCTCCTTATCGCGACCGTCAATGGTTCATTTCGCGTTTCGAACGATTGCTGCGATCCAATGCATGGATGCAGCGCCCCTCTACTAGATGCGCTTTCCCAGCAGCTTCGGAATGAGAGGCGCAGTCTCTTCCCTCATAGGCCTTGGGAGAGTGCGTAAGCCACTCCTCAAACTGTCGAGAAGCTTCGAAACCTCGCCGGCGACCCATGGACAGCCGTAGCACCCAAGCACTGTGGCTCACACACCACACCTCACTGCTAGCGGCTATTTCACGGCTCCGCCCAGTGGAGCAGGCTCGGGGCGATCGCACTTACCAGCCACGTTAGCACAAAGGAGCAAAAATAAATACCCGCTCCCGGGTTCGAACACCAGTCCTCCCATAAGTAAAATGACAAGATCTCACCCAGCAGCTCCAGGAACGCTTGACTGACAGGCTAAGTCTTCTGGAGAAATTGTAACCTGCTCCGCTGCCTCATCGTCGGAGACTGGTACTGAAGAGATCACTCTCGCAGACACGACCTTCCACGAAGTGACGCCCTCCATCCATGGTATCACAGGTATTCTTTGATGTTCGTCGCTCTCTCTTGATTGTATACGAAGCTTTACTGTGTGGAGGTGACGAGTGCACAGAGTGATTGGTAGAGAGCAGTGGTTGCCCAGATGCTGAGCAACTTTCGTGAGAAGCGGACCGAAAGATCCGACTTTGGGGCCGTGATGGACAACAGCAGTACCGCATGGCTATGCGTGAGAAGGCTGTCTCATCCGAGGCGCGTGACGGCCCGGTCTGCCTGCACTTGACCTCGGTAGCATGGTACGGAAGGATATGTGTAGACTCGTTACACCTCCTACTTGTTTCCTACTCTGTGTGCGCACAGTGGCCTTCAATTTTGTTGAGCAGCAACGCACGCCGTTCATCGTAAGCGTAACAGCTCTTCAATATTTCGATATCATCCGACTGGTACGCCGACGAGCCGAGTCTGGGTCGGACAACATATCTAGGCATTCGCCCATAGCGAACAACACTTTCGAATTGCGGCGTCCTTCCGAGGCTTCCTGAGGGTAGGAAAGACTCACAACTAGGCTTGGGAATGGGCTAAAAGTGGTATCCGTCCACGGAACGATCGGGACTATCAGGCTTCCGGCGCCCATGCTGCCCTTAATACCACTTCCAGGACGTACATTTCGAGTACCTTGACTGCTGAAGGCCGACCCCATGACAGAATGCCGTTTTTCGCCACTGATACGAGTGCTCTTCTGCTTGCGATAATCCAGCGCATAATGAGTGCATCGTACAAACCACGAGTGGTGTACTGAGTACTGGTGAGGCCAAAGGCATTGGAAAAGATATCAATGATGATGATGCAGTGGCACAAGCTTGTCAAGGGCTAAGGTTGACGGAAGAGCGTATGTCTCGCCGACACCGCAGGTCGCCTGATATTCTAATCAAGAGTCATCTCCAGCGAGTAACGCTCTTGTGGTACGCTACACTGACACTGGCGTGCGATATGAGGGTCTCGGAACATATGTGTCGATACAATATTTGGTGTCTCTAGCGGATATCGAGCGGTCATGAGGGCTGTGATGGAGAGAAAGGACAATGGTAAGCACTGCTCTCTGGTGCAGTGTATTGGTCTAGCGGAGTGCTGGTTCATCAATGGAGGACCAACAGGATCAAACGATGTGACCGGGCAGCCTCGTACGGGTGGTAAAAGTGTCATACATCGATCAGCTCATATGCTGGACATATAGGTTACAAGGCCTTTTGTATAGAAATCGGTCGATAGCGGTGCTGAGTGGCCGCTAAAATGTTTGTTGTAGAAGGTCCTCAGCCCATAGCGCATGTAATCGAGTAACACCGAGAATTGGTAATGAGAGCCTCATGGTGATTCAATAAGCTTCTTGACCAGGCATACCTGCATAATGTATGCAGGTTTGAGTTCTGTTTGGCTTATACTTCTGCAAGCTCCTGAAGATCGGTGTTCGCACGTCGAATTTTCCTGCTCTTTAGGCATGACGCTAGTAGAGTATTCGACCGTGCGGAAAAGGCAACTCCTGCGTCAAGCATGGAAAACTTTACATGCTCTCGTGCGCGACGTTCTGCATTGCCACACCAGATGCCGTGCCGGGCTAACCAAGTACTTGTGCGTCGGAAGTTGAAGGAATTGTGCCTTGCATTGACTCTGGAGCCACGGATTCCTTTTGCGAACTCCAGACATTTGAGCATTGAAGATCATTTCCAGCTTCAGGGAGAAAGAACGAGCTTGCTACGTGAAAGAGGCTTCGGCCACGCACATCGGTTTTTGTAGTCTCCTGCCTGCTCAGTTCTATCCACCTCGGACGGTACGAAGGCCAAAAAAACTCGGAGCGAACGCACATCTGCGTGGTCAACGTTCCTGAACCATGCCATGAACGCATCTGGTCTGTCCACGACGTCAAAAGAAAGTGCGCTGTATGGCTTGGCTAGTCTGCTGATCTAGAACTGCTAGCCTTGGACTGAGTGCTGATTGTGGCTGCTCATCAGGCGAGCTCAGGCTACGATTGAGTCGCTTAGAGTCCTCAAGCGAGGTGGCTTTGGCGCGAGTAGCATCATCGCTAATCGTGTATCACCGTTCTCGAGTGCTCATCGAAGCTCGTAAAAACAATGTGATCAGTGTTTCGTCTTCCCCAGTGGAAAAACAAACCGATCGCTCCCGTGAAGGAATGTTCCAGGATATTTTGATATGAACGAAATCAGGAAGGAAAAGAAGCCCGTTGGCGTTGGCCAATTTCGTGACAGAAACAGCGTTGTAAGATTGAAGGACCATACTAATTCGCGGTGGAGACGAATAGCGTGTCGTCATCTGCTAGGCTAAAGCAGCTCTAGCATACATGATAGTGACAGTCGTCGTTACAACTTGGTTGCTATCAGTGGTGCAACCCGGTCGCGACTACCTTGCCCGTACCTCGCTGCCAGGATCTCGAGGCTGCCATCACCTTGTCCTCTGATCTCGCGGATTCAATGGGCTCACGACGTTGTATTGACAATTGTGCCAAATGCAAGCAGAGGGCGCTTCAATAGTAATGCCCAATTCTCTCTATCGCGCAAACTAAGATTCCCTCACCCTGATCAAAGAAGTAACCTCTATGCACTAATGATAATACTTAACAAACAGCTTTCGCAATAGCTGGTCCCATGCCGTTCGGGTATAGATGCCATAAGTCCTTGCGGACACATAGAACAAGAAATATCTGCCATCGCAGATGCCGCCAAAATGCCTCAAAAAGTAGCCACAAGAGCCTGCTCTTCATATCGCTTGCCTCCACGATTCAGCCAAATCGTACTTGGAAAAACAATTCTTGCAGATGTCCTCGACCAGGTACACAGGGTATCCAGAAATGTGTCGCTTGCTTGTGTAAGCAGTTGTGTCTGCCCTCAAGGAGGTAGCATAAATGAATCGAAGAAGTTGCTTTTGAAGTCAAAATACTTGCTTCAGTACCATCCCAAATAGTCGTACATCGTTATTTCAGCATCGCTCATATAATCGTAAGGTGGAGAAGATCGTTTTCCACGTAGCACATCGGAAATGACAGAGGTGCCTAGACCATTAGTAGTTTATGATCCGTACATATCCATGCTGGATGACTTCAGCGCTCAGCTGAACCAGAATCCGCGCGAGCCGGCGCGCGAGGGAGGATATCCAGACATTGAGTGAAAACAGCGACGATTTGTTCTTCCCAGATGCCCATTTCGTAGTCGACAAGACCATACTTTTCGATTTGATCACAAAGCTGAATAAGCTGATCAACCAGGTCTTGTATCTTGGCAGCCGAGAGCAAGTCGGGAGGGGCTTGATGCGCTCGAAGCGCATTTTCCGTGATCGATTTCTGCCTGTACCCCAAGGCTTCCCAAGCATGATTGAGCTCGCGCCAAATCTGGATCCTTTGCTCGTGGCTCTCTTCGTCATCGTGATGTAGGCCTACACTGGTTAGCGCTTTGCCTCCATGCAAAGGATTTTGTTCCTCACCTAGAGCGCGCACCGAGCCGACGAGCCACTCCGTGATGGCGATCAGCTTAGTACTGGCTTCCGTAACCCTGCCAGCTGTGATCGCGTCAAAGATAGCTCGTAGCTGCTGCTCATACTGTCTTCTACCCTCCTCCGTCACCTGACGTGCGTTCGTTTCTTCTTGTGTCTGCTGTGGAATTGGCTGCTCAAGTATCGAATAGTCTGCTGATGAAGGCGTGAATGGTGGCTGGAGCTGAGGCCTGGAATATGACATAGAGCCGTACTGCTGTTCAGGCTGACTAGAGAGATACTGCGATGAAGGTTGTACAGGAGTGCTTGATTCGCTCTGCTGCATGTACGGGGGTAATTCTCCACCACCAAATTGACTCGCCATCACCTCAATAGCAGCTGAATGCCTTTGCTGCTGATACTGCGGCATACTTTCGTACATGGACTGCTGCCCGACGGGTGGTAATATTGCCCCATGTCCGTATGCTGCATATTGTTGTTGGCCAGGGTTCGGCTGCAACTGATGCGACCGCGACGGATCCTGGAGATAAGATGAAGGATACTGAAGTTGGGACTGATATTGAGGTGGCTGGTAAGAGTATTGGTAGTCAGATAAGTAAGGTCTTGCGCTTGGTTGTGCAGCCATACCGCTGCGTGAAGGGGAGGGTGCTGTGTGAGAGTATTGTTCTTGAGAAGGAGGTCCCAGCGGCTGGCCGGGAGCGGGACGTCCTGAACCGGATGACTGGTACGGGGTTCCATATTGCGATTGCCTTCGCTCACCACCAGACATTTAAGGTTAAAACAAGTGAAAAGTCCGCCAGGTCCACCAGCCAAAGCGCTTTGTAAACTGTGCTGCCCGATTAACGGGTCTTGAAGCCAAGGTAAAAATGTTGCAATCGGGCTGTAGTACGATAAAAGCTAGTCCAGGTCGAGACTGTTGACATCGAAGTCACACAGTCCAAGCCTTATGTAATAGTGCCTGAATGCTTCTGCCCAAGAGTCTTGTGACAAGACGTCCCGCATAAGCACCAGGCCACCAGGTGCTAGCGCTGTACCCTCAAAAGTCGCAATGGATGTAAATGGTCCAGCTCAAAGAGTGACGGAGTGAGATAGCTGTTTGAGGAACGATCTGCAAGAGAAGGTGCTGAGGAGCTCAAAGCAGGTGGTGAGGCTAGAACAGGTTCAAAGCGCTCAATGAGAGTGAACCTGGTAGTTGCGGCAGGCTGGCAGTTGTCGGGCGCCAGGTTGTTCTGAACAGAAAAAGCCACTCGCTTCACACTGTTGATTCTAGAAGAGATCAAGGGCGAGGCATAGGCGAGTCATAGACTCTGCTCAACGACCAGAGATGGAGATGAGTGGAGATAGCTAAAATAAGAAACCCGAAGCTTGTGTTTGAAAACGGCCGAGAAAACTTTGAAACAGAAATGAACGTGAGCGGCCGGCAATGTTGAGTTGAACCTCGACGACTTGCGATCGTAAGAGGGGAAGTGGTGAACGCGCATCTAAAATAGACGAGAAGGGCAGAGAAGGAAATGGCGACGCCAAACGTTTTGTATGCAAATGTGCTGGCTAGACTGAAACCCATTCTCCAATCTCCATTTGCCAAATAGACTTGCGGACTCTCCCTAAATATGTTGGACATTATTAAAGTGTCACCATAGATCGAGCATACCAAAGGCTCTTTGGATATATGCACGCCACAAGTGAGCGTAGAGTGTGGCTTTCGAGGAGATGTGCCGTTGGGAGCAGCCACATCGCCTCTGTTGATGGGGCGAATGCCATCAACCGTGGCAAAGTAGGGCACGTTTGGTACAGCGCTGGTCTGGTTTCCAAGCCGAAGCAAGGATTCGTGATCTGTGAAAGATTCAAGGATGTAGGGATTAAGGTCCCAAGATGCGCCACACCTGCAAAGACTGCTAGGGCACCCGACAGCCGTAGCTTGGCTGATTGAGCACAAGGGGATCTCAGTTGAACGCGGGCTGGGCCTCGAGTATCGTGCTCCATTACTGGTCCTGGGTGGATCGATACTACAATAACAATAAGAACGAGCCATCTGTATCCAGGAGTTGTGTGGCAGTCACTTGCTCAGGGCCGCTAGTAGTCCTTCGAACAGAGTTTCGGATTTGTGTGTTGGCGCAATTCAGGAACATTGTCAAGTAGCGAAGTGGCTGGAGCGTCAGATGCACTTGTGATTATTGACGTCTCTGCTGGCAAGTGAGTGGTCAGATTACCACGGACGGGAGTCACTAGGCTTGTAGCATCCGAATCTGAGACGGTGTCATGGCCGGCTTGACATCTGGTACAGACGGGACACACATTCGATAGGATGCTGCGAAAGTCAATAACGGTCTAGCGTTAGATGCATGGTGATATACCTGCCTGAGAAGAACGCCACAGATGGTTTCGAGCACGCTCCACGAGGCTATTCAAGCTGGAACTGGTCAAGTGTTACGCCTCTTGTTTGGAACCTCGGAAGAAAGGCCCAGCGATAAGATCTCCAACTTGCAGATAGCTGTCGTACCTTTCGCAAGCTTGTCACCAGCATATCAAGCGACTACGAGTTTGACCGGGCGACTGACATGCTATCGAATCAGAATGATGGGACTTTAGCGCGTTGTCTGCCGTTGCCAGCTGTTCATTTCTTCCTGCGGGTGTGGTCTGACGCGCATGCACCAGGTATGCATGCAGCGCTGGGTGGAATCAAGCAGTCCTGCATCAAGAAGGTCGTTTCACTTTCTGCAAGGTAGTACGCATTAAGTCTTGGTCTTCTGATACGCCTGTACCTGGCTTGCATGAGCCATATCAAGATTAAGCATAAGCCTCCTCCGTTCATAAGGCATGTCTGCGCTTGTGCAACAGCCGAAGGTTTGCTGGCCGGAGGCTAGCTACCTGTACCTAGCGGCTTAGGCTTGACGCCATAGAAGATGGCACACTTCGAAACACCACCTAACTTCCTAGTTGTCAAGCAAGATCTTTAGGTGACGACACTATCTTAAACTGTATACACAAATAGCGGCTGATCCTAAGAGTATATATACGAAGTTTAAGAAATCTAAACCGTGCACGTACTGTAATCTTAAGGGTTGAAGTCCAGTGGTATTCTGAAGTGTGCCATCTTCTATGGCGTCAAGCCTAAGCCGTAATGGCAAGGGGCGATAATCAAGAAAAGTGACAACATCCGCAATGATTCTGTTTACCAACGAGATACAGAAGAACTGGTATTCCAGTAGGCGACGTTAGGGTACGCAGAACGCAAGCGCATGCCAATGTTCTCGACGTAGTGCTAGAAGTACAAATGATAGGCGACGCTCCTGACATCGTAAAGACATGAGTGCGCTGGTAGAGGTCAAATATCTAAGAACTGTTCCAGCGCACCGGCAGCATACGCAAGCGGGACTCGAGACAGCCACGTTGCATGCACCAAAACCACGTTGGGGCGAGAAGCGACGCCTGAGTGCTGTTCATATGCGCGACCCCCTACCAGATGTGATCGTGACAGCCGTCAAGCCAGTTTTCTGGGAGGTACTGACGGCGCGACACAGCTGCGTCAAGCAGGCTGGTAGTCACCTTCCGCGCCCGGAGATCATATCTCATTCCTGTGGCGAAAACCTGCCAAATGGATGGAAGGGTAGGAGCACTCGTGCGATGAAAAGGCTTATCTCTTGACCCAAGTAGGCTTCTTTCTGGCCTTCAGTCGACCAGGCTTCTTTCTTTCGACAGCTCGAGGATCCCGAGTGACACAACCGGCTATCGATAATGTTAGCAATGATTCCATGATGCAACGAATGTTTCTCTTACCTCGTCGAAGCACTGGCTTCAGTGCAGGTTCGTGCACCAAAAGAGCTCGTGCCAGACCCAGCGTTACCGCTTCGGCTTGACCTGTGACACCACCACCGGCGACAAGCGCAAAGACGTTGTACTTGTCTATTCTCTCAGAGACCTTGAGCGGCCACATAGCGCTCTCTCGGTCGTGCAAACGGGGAAAGGCTTGAACAATGCTCTTGCCGTTAACCAGGATCTCGCCTGTACCCTCGATAAGATAGACCTTCGCAGATGACTCTTTCCTCCGACCGACTCCCTTCGATCGTCCGTATACATCGATAGTGCCAGGTCTTGCCTTCTGGACCTCCTGAGCGCCCGGCCTTAGAAACTTTTCCAGGACGTCCTGCACTTCGTCGGGTCGCAGTTGAGGATGTATCCTGTTCAGTCGGGTAAGAAGACGTAGAATGGATGCGTATTTTGCTGCGCCAACTCTTTCGCCGCTTGCACTTCGGTATTGACTGAGGCGGAGCCATGCCATACGTGGTGCTTTGTCTGCAGGCACCTGAGGTGTCTTCTGGAAGCGATTCATCAGTGACTGTAGCAGCAGTAGATCGTCGTTGAAGACTGGTGCACCAGTGAAGTAGGAAGGTGAGGCTGGTAATATACGAGCAGGAGCATCTGATCTCTGCCCTCCCTCAAAGTCGATTTCTGGCGCCGCATTGATCTCTAGCTCGTCTCTTCGTGATAGAGATGTGGAAAATTGTGGCCTCTGGATCCATGGTTGATTCGTCCGACATCTCCTGCACGTCCACGTTGCTCGTCCAAAGAAGGAGGAGAGCGCCTTCTGAGCCATCGTCGCTCAACCACGTAGGAGCTTGGTCTTCACAAACTACCTGGATGTAGTTGATGCCATGAGAAGTCTTATGACAGCGAACGGCAGCGTGCATGCAGCTTCAGCTTTCAGGCCGGGCGGGCTCCAGCCTCCAGGAGTAGATCTCAGCCTCGCCAAGCCTTGTCTGGAGGCCTCCTCTCGCAGTCACTCAAAAAATTCCTACTCCCCGCCCTCGACATCCTTTACTTGTAGTTTCCAGACCTCGTATACAAAACAAAAAGATGTCTTTCGGCAAGCTCTACGGCTTCCAGGTATGTCTGGTTCCATGCGCAAGCACTCTGCACAATAGCAGAGCATTCGACTAACTCGAATACAGGGCAATGCCCGAACCATGGTCCTTCTTGCTGTTGCGAAGGAGAACAACATCGACATTGAATTTGTCGAGACCAACCCTGCCCAAGGTCTCTCTGCTGAGTACCAGAAGCTCAACCCTCTCAAGCGAGTTCCTACTTTCGAGGCACCAAACGGCTGGGTCCTGACCGAAGTCATTGCTATTGCTATCTACTGTAAGCCACATCCAAAAATTACACCCACCAACCACTAGGATGAGTCACATTATCATTCAGTTATCCCTGTCATAATCCCTCTGTTGACCTTATGAATTCTGATCGTTATCTGCAACACTTAATACACACCGTAGCTTGGGCGAAATATGTGCTAATCTGCATCAGTCACTTCTCAGAACGAGAAGACCACCCTCCTCGGCAAGACCAAGCAGGATTACGCTCAGATCGTCCGATGGATGTCTTTTGTCAACTCCGAAGTCCTTGTCAACCTGGGCACCTGGTTCCGACCATTGATCGGCCGAGACCCATACAACAAGAAGACTGTTGAAGATGCCAAGGCCCGCACGCTCGAGGCCATCGCTGTCGTCGAGAACCATCTCACTGTGTGCACATACTTTGTTGGCGAGAGAATCACCCTTGCCGATCTCTTCGCTGCATCTCTCCTCTCGAGAGGCTTCCAATTTGTCTTCGACAAGGAATGGCGCAGCCAGTATCCAGCCACCACCCGATGGTTCGAGACAATCACCAACCAGCCAGTCTGGAAGGCCGTCGTCCCCGAGACTACTATGATCGAAGAGGCCGTCAAGTACACCCCACCAAAGAAAGAGCCCAAGCCAAAGGCTGAGCCAACACCAAAAGCCGAGAAGAAGGCGGCTCCTAAGGATGAGGACGACGACGACGAGCCGAGACAAGAAGCACCCAAGCAGAAGCACCCTCTTGAGTCGCTGGGCAAGCCAGAGCTGATCCTCGACGACTGGAAGCGAAAGTACTCCAACGAGGAGACTCGAGAGGTCGCCCTACCATGGTTCTGGGAGCACTACAAGCCAGACGAGTACTCTCTGTGGCGGGTTGACTACAAGTACAACGACGAGTTGACCATGACTTTCATGTCGTCCAACCTCATCGGTGGCTTCTTCGCTCGTCTCGAGGCCAGCAGAAAGTACCTCTTCGGTGCTTGCTCCGTCTATGGAGTTGCTAACGACTCTGTCATTCAGGGTGTCTTCATGGTTCGAGGCCAGGAGGCTCTTCCAGCTTTCGATGTTGCTCCTGACTATGAGTCATACGAGTTCACCAAGCTTGACCCCAGCAAGCCTGAGGACAAGACTTATCTAGAGGACCAGTGGAGCTGGGACAAGCCAATTGAAGTCAATGGCAAGACGTACGAGTGGGCCGATGGCAAGGTCTTCAAGTAGACGATGTCTAGTATCGAAAACGACGCGTCGAGTGCGCTTTCTGCTGAGCAAGCGGATGATAGAGACGATTGATGACATGTCGAAATGACGGTATGAATCCCAAAAGCAATGTATAGCATTGTAGGCGTCCGTTTTAGTACTACCAAGCAAGCAACCATAGACGATCGTTCCGACGACAGCAACTAAATACCATGCTTTGCAAAAGCCACTGTTGCCATATCATGTTTTGGTTTTCGTTCTTCATCAGTTTTGCTCGATGAAATTGATGTTTTGCCACTTCGCCATGATGATCTTCGCAACTAGTAATAGACCTGGTATGATAATTACCAGACCCAAGACGTGTCTGTCTAAGTAACTTAATGTGTAAGTATGAATTCCCAAACAACGTCTCATCAACGTTGCTAAAGCGCAAACGTCGACCTCATCAGCTCAGACCAGCCAAACCACAATGCCACTCATCCTCGACGATCACCTCCCCCAATCCGACACCCTCCACATGTCAACATCCACATCCGCAAACAGACCAATCCCGCACCCCATCCGCGTCCGAAACCGGCGGAAACGCTACCTAGAATCCCACCCCCAGTACTTCTCGCCCGACCTCGAATCCGCCTCCCCCCTCCTCTACGACCGCCTGATCCGGCGCTTCTTCACGCCAGCCGACCGCGAAATCGAGCGCCGCCAGAAGGGGTACGCCGGCTCGCTCGAAGCAGATCTCCTCCGGTCCGAGGCAAAGCTTGATGAAGCGCAGCATCCAGATCCCGACACGACGTACACACGGACTGAGACGGGTGAGATCGTGGCGAATGTGGGGGATGAGGAGGAGTTGAGCAAGGAGGAGGCGTATGAGCGGTGGTACGTAGTTATGGAGCGGCGCTTTCTGGATGGGGAGGATGTGGATTTTGATTATGGGATTGTTGATGGGAGTGAGGAGTATGATGATCGGAGGGCGGAGGAGAGGGACGCGGAGGAGGAGTATTTTGATGCGGAGGAACCGGACGCTGGGCCGGGGGAAGGGGAGGGGGAGGGGAAGGCGCGGCTTGAAGGAGAGACGGGCGTGCAGGATTTCTGAAGCGACTGAGCTACGAGTTTATTGAACCCGGCTTAATTCTGGACCTTGTGCTTGTGGTGAGGGTAGTGGCAGTCTCAATCTTCAAGCGTAAGACAGCCCGGAGCTGGCAGAAACTGCGTCTCTCCTCATCTACGCACGACATGTTAGATGCTCTTCGACCCCGCGAGCAGGTTTATATGGGCCAGGACCGTAACGGCCATTCAGTGGGAGGTAGTGCAATATTTCCGCTCTAGGCCAACTCGGCAAGCGCAAACGACTCAACAGCGGATTGGGTATGGTCTCAACAGCAAGCAAGACACTCCTGCCGCTGAATGACAGCTGCCACCCGACTGGCTTGGCAGCCACGGCGTGTGCTGGAAGATGCGCGGTTGCACGTCTACACGGGGCTGCACGATTCGAGAAGGGACGCTTGAATCACAAGCCACCCGAGGAAGGTATGGCTAGGGAACAAAATGCTGAGGGCACGATCCAGACGAGCAAGGTCCCCCTCTGCGACGCCACTCTGCAAAATGCACGAGACAGTTTTAGCGGGACAGGTTACGCTGCCACGACTGTGGGAAGATAGGTGCGATCAGTAAGCAAGATTGACGACCAGCTTCGCGAACGCTAAGCGGCTATATACAAGAAGAAGAGACGACCTGAGTCAAAGCAGTGTTGCTCGAAAGCAGCCCTCGATCTATGCATGAGACCCTTGCGCTTCTTCAGCATTACCACACCTATGTTATTGTTTCGAGGTAACCCAATGCAGAATACGATATGACTCGACCCTGGTCACAAGTTGAGCTGAGTCGCATGGAAAGATGCAACTTAGCCGCATCGGGGAATTCAAGGATCGGGGGGTATTGGAGGATGGATGGACGCGCTGCAAGGTAGGTCCGGCTCTGATATAAACTCGTCAGAGATGGTCCAATCTAGCGTCCAGACGATACGGAGGTGGAAGCGGCATATGATGCTCATCGACAGGGGTTCGCATCGGCAGCTTGCAACATGGAAGAGAAGAAGTCACCGACTACGCTGCCGCCGTGATGTCACCATTTAGTAGGCCTGCGGTGAAGAAGCGGAGACGAGACAACGAGACCGGTCGCGACGGCGAACAGCTCGGCGAACAACACGATGCAACAAGCAGAGCCTCCAACTCGCTGTTCCGGGCCAGTTGATTGTGGTTGGTTTTTCAGCCTGTCGCGTAGTGCCTGTGGCTCTACCGAGCCCCCTCCTTGTCGCTGTTGCCTATCACCCCTAATCCTAACGACGATTTTCTCTTCATCACTTGGGCTCGGAGTCGTATCAAGCTCATTCAGCTCGTCGTCTGGCGTCGACATTTTGCTTTCTTGGTGAACAGAGGAAGGTATTACGATCTCGACCACGTGTGTAGGTCGTCGCCGTAGCCAGCCTGCGGCGTGGGCTTCAGGATCGAAGAATTGTTCTAGGCAGAATCGTCCTGCTGTCTCCAGCTCGAAGAGGCAGAAAAAGCGTTGGAAACGCTACAACTACTGGTATAACTCAGATGGCAGAGCCTGAGAACCCGTCATTACCACCTAATGATCACTCGCTCCCAGACTTCGATGCCTATCTGCCACGCCAAGGAGCTACAACGGGATTCACAAGACGGGAGCCGTCACGAGTCGCGCGCAAGGCGGGGAGCGCCGTTGCCTCGGGGCTTCTGCACCAGCGTCTCGTCGGGGGGGCTGTAAAAGCGCGGGGTCAAGTGAGGGTCGTCTGAATGATACCTAAGCCAGGAGACAGTGTTCACCCAATGACATCCTGCACAGAAGCCGAACGTCTATGCTCTCAAGCTGGTTCGTTCCAGCGTCTGTCGGTACCCACCACTCAGACCTCATCGACGCAAGTCCGCAACCGGCCCCGCTAGCTCGACACCCGCGAAGCACCAATCAGCGGTTGCCGTGTATAGTCTTCTTCCACATGAAGACTTAAGCAGTCAGGAGAACCTCGATGTCGACCCATCCCCTCGGGTTTCTGGCACACCTAACATGCAGCATTTGTCTGATCCCACCCTCGTCAAGGATCACCTTCCGGTCGAATCCCTGCCACTCACGGCCGCGCATTCACTGCTCCCGACTCAAACGAGACTCTAGATGCGTCAGGAGCATCGTATCGCGCTTTTCATTTGCGTTCCGACCTTGCCTGCCAACGGAGCTCGCAGCAACGAATGATCGCTGCATCTGCCGACGGCTTCGGCCGACCTTGCACGATGTAGTGCCACGGACGCCGGATCTACGACGACAGTAGAATTATCGATCGGCTTGACGTGCTCACTGAAGCCAGCAAACATCTGCAACCGGTCCAGATGGGTATCGACTCCGTGGACCGGCGCGTTCGGGCTTGGCGTTTGAGTCAGGCCAGGTTTATATCCAGTGGCGTAGAGAAATACTGAGACATCCGGAGGTGGAAGAAGTAAAGTAGACATGCAGGCCAAGACAGATCGGCCTGAAAAGTCAGATGCCTTGCGGATCTCATCCAGTGAGACAGGACGATCGGGCAGTGCTGTGCGAGGTAGAATTCCCGCGGAAGATGCTTGAAGGTTCCTCTGTTCGAGAGCCGACGAAGACAGGAAGAGCGCCGGTCCTGCTTTGGGTCTCGACGAAGGGCCGCTTTTCTCGTAACGTAACGTTCGAACAGTATCATGCCTGCCTGCCTGACGTCAAGCCGATCACGTACAGGTACAGGTACCTCCGAGTCTCGACCAAAGCCATGTCTTCCACGACGCCAGTCTTAGTGCCCCAGCCCGCTCCGCTACCGAGTGACTGCCTCTTGCCTCGAGTTGTGGCGGCTAGATGATGCCGGTTCACGGTGTAGCTAAGTTAGTTACCGCTATTACTCCAGCGTGACGGTCCAGCTATATATAGTGCTCGTATATGTCTCGACTTCGATCGAAGCTGTTTCTTGCTTGTCACTCCTATTCGCAGGTGCTTGGACCGTAGTGAGGTGTGTGCTACTGTAGGCAGGACGCACATGGCGAGCCATCATCTAGCGGCAGGCAGCCAGTCGACTGGCCCCAGGTCAGCCTGTTCGGGACGGTCAATGATGATGTGTCGTATCGCATGTTGTGTTGTGCTAGCTGGATGGGCCCAAATCTGATCAGGCGAGGCGGGACGTGGCCCATTCTGTAGATGCCGCCAAGAAGAGATCGTGGATGTAGACTGTGGAGTACGAAAGTGCCGACGGCGACAGGACAGCATTCTACTGGCACGTTGAGATGAATGCACGGTCACAACGCTGAGATAGGAATGTATGTCAGATGAAGGTGGTATTGCAAAACAACCCATATCCAACACCTCGCTTCTGTGCAGTTACGCAGTACCTCATTATGAAATAGCCCTTCGTAATGCCCAATGCTGTATGCCTTTGTCAAAGTATTATCTACAAACCCTCTTTCGTTATCTCATGTTGCAGACATCCAGCTCGCGCTGACGGTGTCTGTTCGTCTCGGGCTCGGGCTGGTACCGGCTGATGTTCTGTTGTACATACCCGGGGCCTGTTCTTCCTCTTCTCTATGTTCTATGGTTTCCTCTCTCGCTGAGGCGAGGCAAAGCCGTGAAGGGGCTGTTGGAGCCCTTGTTGCTTAGATCAAGCTGGAATTGACTTAGATCCGTGGTCGAGGCATTCCGGCTGCTATCACTGTAGTCAAGCCTCGTCATATCGTCACTCGGTCTGGCCGACTCGTGGAGGGGCCTTGGCAAAGGCGTCGGAACGAAGGCGGCATTATGGCTCGACTCGGCATCATAATATGGTTTTGATGTAGACTGAGACTCGGCGGGCGATGGCTGCAGTATTCTGCTCTCGTTTCGTGCCCCGGCTCTCAATCGTGCTGCCTTTATACTGCCGGCCAAGCTTTCTGCTGAGGCCCGGTCATTGAGCTTCTTGACAGGCTTCAGCTCGACCCAGCCATCTTTTGATAGATAAAGGTTCGACCTGGGGAGTGCTGAGCTGTCTGATATGCAGCCGTAACTGTCCTGCTGCGTCTGCAGGACTTCTGGGCGACGTGCTTCACGCACAATACTTGTCTCCTGTGATGGTTTGAGCCCATCGCCAATCAGTTGACTTGCACGACTCGATTGAGGTCTGAGCAGTGCAGCCACAGGAAATATTGGAGGGTCGACCTCAACTTCTTGAAAATAAGGCTGGACGGTGTCCTCCTCAAGGATAGGACTCCCAGGTGGAACCTTCTTGATGTGCCTTGACTTCCGTTGGGGGAAGCTTTCAATAGAAGCTTGGTCTTTGTCAAGGCTGCTAGGTATACTGAACAGACTCGCTGGCCGAAAGATCGATGTACGTCTGCTTCCCAGCTGTTTCTCTTCATCATCGACAACGGAGGTGGCGGTCGTAGTAGTCGCAGCCCCTTTCCATTCTTTCGAACCAGTGGTGGACGTGACAGCGCCTCTAGCGCCACCGGCAGCGTTGCTCTCGTGTCGGGCTATTGAACAACGTCGGCTGCCATACGTGTAAGTATAGCCGAGGATTCTGGAGCCAAAAAGTCTTCTCGCCAGAGGCTTTAGTGACGGTGCGCAGGCCACAAATATGCCAAGGAATAGTTCGACATTATTCCACACCCACATGTCGTAAATTACCCATGTGAAGTCCCAGGATCGCCACACTGTCCAGCAGAGGTATGTCGCTCTTACAATTCCGCCACCACAAGCTAAAAAGCCAAGACCAAACAAGAACGAAAGCGCGACCTTCTGTCTTCGGGGGACCTTTAGCGTCACTACCAGAGCCAGTGGGAGTATTGTGCAGTACAAGTCTGCGACCACTGATGCAACAGCAGCTGTTGTTAGTGATATGCCTTCGTTGCCACATTTCCAGTGATGTGATGTTCGCCAGGCCAAGTCATACCGCAGCCAGAAAGCTTGCGTTGGCCAGCAGATGAACGCGTTCGTCAGAGCGAAAGCGACGATCATGCATACGTTGTACGCAATACCCAACCAGACCGCGATGAGAAATCCTCGCGTGAAGCTAATGCTTAAACGGCGGTAGAAGAGGAGGATACTGATCCGAATACAGCATGAACACCAGAGATTGATGAAAGTGGCGATCCACATTCCTCTGCGGTGGTCAACCACACTTTCAGCCGGAAGGTCCCAGATGTGGTAGCCCAGATACCATTGCTCGATGCCAATGATGAGCAACACGGATAATGCTATACATGATAGGAGGGCGATGATGATCAGTGCATCATCGAGACCAAAAGCTCGCGTGAGGTGGATTCGTGAGTAGCATCGAAGCAACACAACCACGGTTCCGAGAGCGGTGAAGGCGATGGTCACATATTCAAGCGATTTGCCTTTCGTTTCTGGGTCCGTGTAGTTAGGTGCTGGCCATGTCTCTTGAACCCACGCAGGCGCTACGTCGTGGTCAGTTCATGTTATTCGCTAGATGCGGAAGCAATGGGAAGACCAAGGAAACCGCACATCACATACCAGTTAATGTGTTAGCCATGCTTGCAGCCCGTGCCTCGCATATACTGGCAGTACAGATGTCTCAACCTGCTTTGGCTCGTGGTCGAACATGGTTGTCTCATCTATAGGTCCATAGCTTCTATACCCTGTAAACTGCTCGAGAAAGGCAACCGAATTGGACGTGAAGAGCGCAGGTCACGGCAGGTTTGTTTCACAAGACAAGGAGTTGAGAGGACAGGTCGGCAAGAATGAAAGGTGCTGGCTATACGAATGTCAAGAGTGCTATACTCTGTACCCTCTTGTGAAGCAGAAAGTCGAAGCAGTCATAGCGACATAGCCTACAGGAGACGTCAGAACTTTGAATCTAGCTACTGGGTGATCGCTCCGTAAGGCTTTTCGGTAACAGTTGATAAGGTTAGAGTGTCTAGCCGTTTCTAGTCTGGCGTCATCGTAGTGAGCAAGAGCTGGCCTAAAGGACGACAATTTGTTGCTAAGCGAAGCAACGAACTCCTAACTGGTCTGGGGTGCTCTGAAGCCATGGCTATGCAGCGATGAATCGCAACAGTGTGCTCAACCATAGCGATAGATGCTGGGGATGGCGCGGACCATCCGTTGTTCATAGGAAGAGCAGTGCCTGAGTGAGTGGTTGAAGAGGACTGATTCTGTTGTGTGGATAGAAGCAACGTCCCAAGCTTCCCAATTAACGCTGGAATTCCACGTGCTACGAGCCGCTTTCATTGGCGTAGTGGAGGATCTAGGGAGAAAGCACCAAGTGATTGGTAGGTTCCTGCGCCATGGTACTTTCCCCCGAACGGAAGTAATCTCGATGGACCGTGCCTGCATAAGCGTAGAATCCGTTCATCTTCCGTCGAATTGCGCTTTCCATTTTTATCGTAGCATCATGAATGGCCGTGAGGCGGCGGTACCACTGAAGACGACAACGGTAATAAATAAGAACGTGTACGAGCATACTTGCGTGGTCAAGATTACGACTACCTAGCTCCCAGCAGCTGTATTGTCCATGTCACATACAGTGGACACGTTTCGACACGATTTTGCCACGTGCGGAAGACTGAAACGAACGTACATCATCACCGCGGCTTGAGCGCCATCCACTTTCTTGCCAACGCGATCTCCTTGACGATCAAGATCTGGCATCCATCGAACGTGAAGTAGTGGACATCGAACCACGAGGTTGGGACATAGAGCATTATTAATGAGCCCGCAGACATGTCGGTGTCATCGATACATTGTTCTAAAACGACCAGTACGTGGAAGTATGCGCAATGACAAGCAAAGCTAATGTCTCGCAACAACCACACTACGCATCTCGTTTGACCGTGTGTCGACAGACTTCGCGCCATGTTCCACCATATTCGTCACAAGTATTCTCCCCTCAACAGGACATTTCTAAGCGCAACTCGATCGCGACGGCCATGCATGTCGTTGTCGGAGTTGGCAATTCCGTCCATTGGGTTCACATTCATGTTTCATCTGCTAACAAAAGCTCACTCGCTTACAGTGCTGCTTGTCTTTTGTGATCCGGTATTGCTGTGTTGGGCACAAGAACGCTGGACAGATGCAGACATGGACGAGAAGCCGCGGTTCATATCATGGACATTTTCTTCCAATTGGCGCAATCGCTATACACACCGCTTGCGCCTCCAGGAAATTTACTAAGAGCAATAACAGCAGTTGTGATCAGCCTGAGGATTGTTCTTGATTATGCACATAAATCGTTCTTTCGTCCCTTGCCTTCACCATCGAATGCCCCCGCACGCGCGTTTCAGCAGCTGTGCATGCAAACGCGGCCGGACTGTCCAGCAATCATATATAACCACCTACAGCTTAGCTGCAGGCTTCGCAGGCCCAACGCTCGTAATCTCGTTATAGAGTAGACTAATGCATGGTTAGCGAGTGTTCGTTTCAGGTCCAAACAGTGATGAACATACCTTGTCAAGAAGTCGGCATAGTCCTCACCGGTGACCTGGCCCTCGAAATACCTCGATGCGAGCTGGAACTTGTTGCCCTTAGGTGCGTTCTTCATCAGTTCATCAGTCTGCTCATGCAGCAGCTTGAGAGCATAAGCCTTGTCTACTACTTTGCCGTCGTTAGTCTTGACGCCATGTTTGCACCATTGCCAGAGTTGTGAGCGAGAGACTTCAGCGGTAGCGGCATCTTCCATAAGGTAATTGATCGGCACGCAACCAATACCCTTCAGCCAGCCCTCCATGTATCCAAGGCCGATGTTGAGGTTCTTCCTGATGCCCTCCTCTGTGATGCCACCTGGTACGTTCATGTTTAGCAAGTCATTGCCGGAGACCTGGTAGTCTTCGCGTCTGTTCCAGATCTGGTTGGGTGTGGGCATGTGGTTGTTGAAGACTTCTGAGGCGATGGATGCGAGCACTGGGTGAGCAACCCAGGTGCCATCATGGCCCGCTCTCACCTCTCGAAGCTTGTCTTGCCTGACATTGTCCATCGCCTTGTCGTTGGCTTCTGGGTTGTCCTTGATAGGAATCTGGGCAGCCATTCCACCCATGGCATGCACACCCCGTGCGTGACATGTCTTGATAAGGAGCCTGACGTAGGCGTCCATGAATGGCGAAGTCATCGTCACTGCGCTTCGATCAGGCAGAACGAATGCGGGGCTCTGTCTGAACTTCTTAATGACGCTGAAGATGTAGTCCCATCTTCCGCAGTTGAGGCCAGAGCTGTGCTCTCGAAGCTCGTAGATGATCTCGTCCATCTCGAAGGCAGCGGTGATAGTCTCAATGAGGACGGTACCTCGGATGGTACCCCGTGGCATGCCAATGTAGTCCTGCGCAAGGCAGAAGACGTCGTTCCATAGTCTTGCTTCAAGATAAGACTCCATCTTGGGAAGGTAGTAATATGGACCTGTACCTGTCTTCACAAGCTCACGTGCGTTGTGGAAGAAGTATAGACCGAAGTCGAAAAGCGAGCCGGAGATGGCTTCCCCGTCAACAGTGAAGTGCTTCTCGTCGAGGTGCCAGCCTCGAGCTCGAGCGATGAGTGTTGGTAGTACTCTATCGGTCCGGAGCTTGTATTCTTTCTCCCCCTGCTTGAAGTCGACTTGTTTGCGGATGGCGTCGTAAAGGTTCACTTGGCCGTTGATCATGTTGTCCCATGTGGGTGCTGAGGAGTCTGGGCCAATGTTAGCTATCTGCGCATCGGACCTCACAACATGCTTGCTCACCTTCGAAATCAGCCATATATGTCCAGACGTTGCTGTTCAGGGCATTGACGACCATCTTGCGGTCTGTAGGGCCAGTGATTTCTACTCTGCGGTCGACGAGACCCGGAGCCGGTGGTGCGCCTCTCCATGTCTTGTTGTCTCTGATGTGCTTGGTCTCTGGTAGGAAGTCTAGAGTACCACTCTTGTCAAGCTCCTGCTGTCTGACCTCTCTTCTCTGTAGGAGTGATTTCCTTGTTGGGTTGAAGGTTCTGTGGAGGAGGGCAATGAAGCCTGTAGCTTCGGGCGTGAGGATCTTCTTCTGAGCCTCGGTGACGTTGCCAAGGCAGGCGACACCTTGGTTGAGCTGTTCAAGTGAAGCCATTGTGTCGGTGATGTGTATGTGCAAATATTAGAAACAGCAGTTAGAGTATCTCAATAATATGAGCTCGTTGGAGGGCGACCTGGGTGAAGGGAGGTGCTATGCTCATATATCAACTCTACGTCAGTGCAGATTGAACTGCGACTCGAGGCACATGTTGATCATCCGCTTGTCGACGGGCACAACACCCTCGGACTTCGACCCGCCAGCCAATCAATGCGGCTGATCACCATCCACAAGTCTGCATAGGTCTAGCCCAGAGGACTGGATCGAATCAAAAGCGGTCTGTGGTGCTCCCGAGACAGTGAACTCGAGTGGGGTATGGGGTAGAAAAGGCTCTGCATCATCGTCGACGGCACTTGAGTTTTGGTTTGTCAGTGCTCGACTTCGCTACGAGCAGTTGTGTCATCGTCATCGAGCTTTACCGACACGGACAGCTATTCTCACTCAGCTTGCCACGAGTAAAAATGTCTGGTTCGAGGCACCTCGTCCTGGCTCAAAAACATTCATATCAGCAGCAGCAAGGGATCGAAGCCGAGGCAAGAGGCTGAAAGGAAAACGCTGCGACGGCCAACTTCCGATGTCAGCGCTATCCCGGCGTGCCCCGATATAGCGCTGCCAGATTCAAGTACACTCGGGAATGGGTTGCGTACAAGTTACATGTGTATGATTATCTGTTCTGCCCATATGAATATTGTTTCTATCAGCCATCTATCTTAGATGGTCGTACAATGAGGCCTCGCTCGAACAAATTTCCCTTCGAAACGGAAGTGCTCTTCAGCTGTAGCAGTACATGCTCCAATAATTTCCTTACATTAGTTACTCATTCTGCTGAACTACCACATGCAGTGTTGAGCTTGGAATATTGGTCGTAGGTCGATCTAAATATACTGCCAAGCCGCAGCACTATGGCCCAGCTGCTTCACAAGGCCCACGGCCTTGAAGTTGATACATGAGGATGAGTTGGAATGCCAGAGAGGTGGTCTCATTTCTGTTACATTTGCATAGATCTGCCAGACTTGTTTGATCCCCACAGATGTTCTGTCGAGCATCGGGCATGCCATGAAGCCGTTGGAGCCAAACCCATGTACTGAGACGTCCATGGCATCGCTGTCTTTGACTGTCCCGAAGCTGAGAGGGCAGATTGTGGAGTTGGGAGGGTACAGTGCCTGAGAGTGAGCTTGTGTGAATCGAAGCTGACCGTCTGGAGCTAGGTAGATGGCTTGACCTCCGGGGACGGTAGCAGACTATAACAGATGGTCAGTCTGGTGACCATGTCACGCTAGTCCATTACAACTTACCAAGGAGCAGCCATTGATTCCGGTGATGTTCGAGTCCATAGAGCAGCCACCATTTCTTTCGACAAAGCTCGGACAGTAGATTCCGGGCGAGTCTGCGAGTCGAAAGATTGAACCCTTGGCCTGGAACTGCTGCAGGTGAATTGGCGAGTCTGGCTTGAAGGCATACACTACAGTCGCGGTGTACGTCGGGGTGTACGCAGACAATGAGGTCGCTGAGGTGGTGGTAGTGGTGGTTTCAGGGATTGTGGTCAGAAACGTTCTTGTGACCTGAAAGGTGAAGGTGGCAGACAGAGTTGAAGTCGTGGTGTAGCTTGTGTCGACAGCGGCCTCGGCTGCAGTAGGATGAGGTGCTGCACGTGCTGCAAACAGCATCATGCCTGCAACAAGCAGGGCCTGAGGAAGCATCTTGGGCGAGCACTTCTATTGCAAGGTGAGTAGGAAGACAAAACCTAACCGTTCTGGAACAGACGAAGACGAGTGGTGTTAATCCAATGGATTGGAAAGAATGGATAGCTGACAAATTATGGCGTGCGTGAAACTGTTGGAAGGCAGGTGCCATGTTGTTGAGGTGCAAGCGAGGAAGGCACGGCCTGGCCGGCTATGTGCCAATTCTAGCGTTATGCAGCGTGTTATTGCGGTGTTTCAGTTGTCAGACACAAGGTAGGGAAGTTCATCAGCTGAGTTAGAGGCGCTGCGCGTGAAGCAGCACTGAACTGCACTCGGGTCAGATTTGTGCTTCCGGCTTCGATGACAATATCTTATGCAGCTTCCCTTGCACGTGGCGAGCAGCATCACCTCGAGCAGGACTCGCGGTAACATGGCAACATCCATTGCACTTCAGGTTCAATTGTCACCCTCAAAATCATACACCATCCTTGCTCTAAGCTCATGTCCTTCCTTACTTACAACTTTCACCCGCCTCGTATGCCTCCTGTCCCCACCGACCACCTCAAAACCCCACGAACGCGTCGCTTCCCAAGCGCCATCAAGCCTCCTCCCACAGCATTGACCAACTTCCATTCACTATCACCCTGAACCCAATCGCCTTGCCCGCCTTCTCTCCGTGCATCTCTTACGCTGATCCGGCGACTTCGTCCCTCAATGTCACCGAAGAGCGCATCATGGTTCGATCTCCACTGCCAATCAAGTGTGTACTCTTCGGTCGCGCTAGGGATAGCTGCTGCTGTCGCCGTCTGCTTCATATTGACTTGGTTGTGTGAGGGCTGAGTAATTGTGAGGTGGACAGCGGCCGCGGAACTCGCTTTGCGGATCAGGGCATTGACACCTTGAAGGGCAAGGACCGATGTGAAGTCATCCGAGAGCTCTTTGTAAAGTTTCCATTTACCGGAAAGTGATTGGAGGGTTTTGGAGGGAGGTGCTGCCATGTTCAATCTGTACCATCAGGGAGCCGGGCCCGTTGGTTCGCCTCTGGTACTTCCTGTTCGTTCGGTTGAGATTGGAAAGAGATAATATATTCTAGTGCTGCAAGTATAGTCAAGGGGACTCTGGAGTCGTGTCGTCATGGCTTTGTGAGCACAATTTATTTCGTGAATCGCCGGACGATGAATTGTCCTCAAGATTCAGTGAAGCAAGGCAGAAATCTTGGGATTCTATGATTTGAATCAAGATTGTACCTCAACTATGGTATTCATAGCGAGCACCTTGGCCCTCCAATACTGTATGGCAATGTCTGGTGCCGATCGAAACCATAGTTCTGACGCTAGCGCGGCAGCAGTGCATCAGCCGCCGATACCTAGACCGACTGGCCCTTCTTTGATGAGCATGAGTCTGTTCTGCTGCCAATCCAACCATGCAAGACCCTGCAGCAAAGCATCAGACATGTCATCCAGCTTGTTCAGCGACTTTGTGGCTTTGTTCGCAGCAGAGCCTCGTGGTAGCTTACCACCAAAGCTATAGACCACTTCGACCACATCACTACCCACAGAGAATGGTGCAGATTTTGCATCCAGAGCCTGTAGCATGTCGCTAACAATGGCAATTTTTGCTAACTTTGCTTGCTTGCCAGTTGCTGGAATATCCTGATCTCTGAACCAATACTTGTTAACTCGCATTGGCAGCATAGGCTCAACTGTTGTGCCTGTCAGTAGGCATTCTGCTGTCAACGTCCTGATGGTGGCGTAAAGCATCGCTTCCAGCATGCCCACCCTCAGCGACCATTCTTGAACCGCTGAGTGTCCACCGCTTCGAAAACGCTGTCGCTCGATGAGAATATGAGTAGGTTTGAGACTCGCGCAATACTTGGCGAAAGTGTATGCATGCACTGCCATTTGACTTGGCTCGAATGATTCTGCTGTCATGGCAGCACCGGGTCTGCTGCAGTCGGACTCGCATACTGCTTGGTCAAGGCTATTGGTCTCGGTTCCTGAAGTAAGGCTGTCGACGCCCATCAGGCTGACACGTTTCCATTGCTCGAGAGCAGGCTTCTCAAAAGCAATCTTGGCCGCCACCCCGTGGGTGATTCGGCTAGTAAGAAAAGCAAAAGCTAAGTTGCGAATGCCCATATCTATTGACATCACCCTGAGCTCAAAACTGTTCTTGCCATGTCTACTCCCGAGGTAGCTGGCCGCCCTGCTTGGATGCGACGAATTTGTTGTCTCGTGAATGCTATGAATGATCTGAGGTTTTGTACCAGTTAGGGGAGCCCCAATGAGAGTTGCAATCTGCTGCAGCTGAGCTCTCTTTAGGTGGCTCGGTAAGCTCCATGGCGTCGATAATGGAGCTTTCATATGCTCCGGATCTCATGATAGTGAAGATTGAAAGGCCAAGATGGTGACCACAAGGATGTTGAACTCTCGGTAGACAAAAGGCGGATGTTCCAAATAGGAGAAGCCACTGCGGTACGTTTGGCAGCGTCTGATACGTCCGGGCTACGGCAGCGCACACCACCAGTTGCGTCATGCTGTCAAGGCTGATCCACAAAAATGCGAAAATGTTCTTCATAGATCGCTTCAACAACCAACAGGATCATAATATGTACTCATCCCACCAGCAGGGCTATAAAGATAAGTTCATCCCATATATCAGCCTCCTTTCATGTTGCTTGAGTCGTAAAGAGAGAGCCGGAGCTCGTGAGTCCTTCTACGATGAACAACATTCCCGCCAACCATAGCCCAGACAAGGATTCTTATCCTTTGACACGAGCTAATGGCCTTGTACTCCTTTCCAACACCCCCAAAGGCCGCGGTGTCTTCGCCACACAGTCCATCGCCAAAGGCACAGTCATTGACGTCTCGCCGGTTCTCGTTCTCTCTCCGGAAGAAGTAACAAACCACACGTCGCGGACTGTCCTACAACACTACACCTACTACTGGCCCAATCCCTCAAATCCCAAAGGTCAACAGACCCAAGCCGTAGCCCTCGGTCTTGGCAGCATGTTCAACCACAGCCGTCTGCGGCAAAATGTCGTCTGGTCCAGAGACACTGCAGCAGAAACCATAACATACAAAGCACATGGCGACATACAGGCAGGTGAGGAGCTCTGCATTTCTTACGGCAACGCGAGGTTGTGGTTTCAGGATGCAGATCTCGAGGATGAGTCTCTGGGCGTTCAAGGACAAGATGAGCTACAGCAGAGCGGACTTCATGCGCTTGCCTTAGTCGAATCGAACAGCTCGATCTAAGCGAAATCTTGTTTCCAACCGAAAACTCGTGAAACCTTCGAACACCATAACGACAAGCTACCCTAAGGACTCGCGCCCTTCATGACTGGGTGGCACAGGACGTCACATAGTGTGCGCCTTGGGCAACAGCTTTCGTGGGCTTGCAAAGTACGGCGCATTGTCGGCTTGCTCAGTAGATCGAAGAGTACTGTCTGTGCTTGGCGGCAAGCAGGCTGCTGTTCCCTTCTGCTCCTCGCTTACATCCACCTTCACCTTCGATGCGGTGTTCAGGATATGGGCGTCAGCTAAACTGCCAGATAATTCTGCAGCCATTCGTTGCATCTCAAGGGTGGAGAACACGTGCGATGCCTCCTCGGCAGATGGCTGTGGTCGCAGCTGATGAAACAGAACCGCCAACGCACTGGTCTTCCACAACGGGATCGAAACTCGTTTTGTGAGCAGTATGCACACAAGTAGGAACGCCGAGCCAGCAACAACGAGTAGGCATGAAAACGCCGTCCAAACCCATCGAATGTGTACTAGCGTGACAGGCATTGCCACCATGCCTTGCTGGGTCTGCACAGCCCGGCCGTTGCGGCGGATGTCGTTCGTCATGCTAGTAGCCAGGTTGGCGAAGGTCTGTTCGAGATTTGCGTTGTCGTAGATTGGTTTCATTGACGGTGGGTACCAAAGAGTACCCAATCTTTGACTCTTTCGCAATGCGCCCCCAACGTTTATGTTCAGAGGGAGGTAGCTGTTGAAATGGCTGGCGTAGAACAGGCTTTCGAGCGTTTTGATTAGAGCGGCTACAGCGCCTTGAGAGACTCCGGCGCCAGGTAAATCGTTAGAGGTACTACCTGATGCAGGTAAGATGCGGATATCAGTCCGTTGGACGAAGTTGAATTGATCGTAAAGGATATCAGGAGGTTCCGGACCACGGTTAGGTCGTGTCTCATTCGGAAGCTGTTGAAAGCTCGTTGGATCCATCATCGAAGAGATTTCAGACGCCTCTTCTATCAAGGTTGCGTTCACCACGCTCGATCTGAAGGACTTAGTGCAGAAGTAGATCCCGCATTCAGTTGCTGTTGGCCAAGACAGGAGATCTGTCGGCTGCGTGACACCCGAAGCGGGAAGACGCAGCATAGAGAGAACGAAGATAAGAGTGTTGTTCTCCTTGAAACGTAATGTCTCTGACCACTTCGAAGTGGATGTTGTAGTCATCAGGACTTGGTCAGAGAAGCCTTCTTTGTTCCAGATAGCCAAGTTGTTGGGCAACGTATAGATCTTCCCAGTGAAATTATCGGAGACAGTATCGAAATCAGGCCAATAGTAGTTCAATGTATGCAGACCAAGAGATGCGTCGACATCCCAAGCAGCAATTTCATCACGAACATCATGACAGGCGCTGCACACGGCAAGCGAGTCATAAGACTTCCATTCACAACCAGTCGATGAGCACTGGAATGGTGCTTGCTGCAAGGTCTGCAGCTTTGTTGCAACCAGACCATAGAGAAGAGCCGATTGCATGGAGAAGTCGAGTGAGACAGCAACGTACGTCGTCACCGCCCCGTTGACGACCTCGACTGAGTCTGGTGTTAGTTCGTGCCTGCGCTTATATACTATGAGCACGTACGAGGATTTGATTGTCCATCCACGCTACCACCCGCCCACCCTATAGCAGATGCAATCTCTGCAGTTTGTTCGTCTCCGGACGGGACATATCTGTAATCACTTCTGAAGCGTAGAGCTTGCTGTATAGAAGGTTCGAAGACGATGGCTAGCACAGTCAGCCATGCCCCAGCGGCGGCTACACATCTGCTCAACATCAGCAAGACCATGATATGTATTGTTTAGCTGAATTAACATACAAACTCTTCGTCTCCCATAACAACGTGATGCAGCCTAAGGCACCTCGGCTAGCACTGTCCCAAGTGTCCATGTATGAGACCGGGATTTGCCGCTGGCTGAAAAGATTCCATCGCAGCTGTCCGATGCAGGAAGAGATCGCAATCAATAAGGTCAGTCTCGAGACCGTCGACAGGGTGGACACAGTAGCGTTGAGAGTGATGCCACGCCACTCGAAATCCTGTTTTCCATCGAACACGGCGAAGAGTGCCATGACAGAAACAACTGCGATGATGCTGGTTCCAATGGCAAGCAACTCCGGAAGCCAGGTGTTTATCCATAACTCCCACGCCGCTTCTCTCCTTTTTCCAGCCATTGGAATAGTGCCGCCAAAGATTCAGCAGTATCCTGCGGTCGGTACCTCTGACGATAAACAGAGGCAATGAGATACGCAATGGAGCTCCAAGAGCGTTCTCATAGCATCATATATCTTAGAGCTTATCTGCAGCAGTCAGTTGCGGAGCGGAGAGACCAAATTTGTGCGATGTGAGAAAGGTGCGAAACCGATTGCTTCGGTCCAGCCTTTGCGCACTTTGAGACACCACATTGCTGCGAAGGCGTAGCCTGCCTTGAGTAGGGGCCAAAAGCACGATCAAGCTTCATTCATGCAGGGCGCTGGCGAGTAGTTCTTGGAAGGGTCGACGGTCTAAGTCCTAAAGTCGATGTCGCCAAAACAGCCGTCAGCCGCAGTTCTCGAGCGCTGCTCACGACGTAGCCTTATGCAAGGCAGGATTGCATGGTTTATGCCTCCACGTACAGGTTGTCAGAGCGGAAAGAACCTACTCTAACTCACTGCTACCCTGAGAAGGCACTATCGTAGAGTGCGTCAGCGATGCCGCACATAGCAGGTTGGCCGAGCTCTGACAATCGACACGCGTGCTCAAATACAGTCACACTGCGTACACCTGTCTACGTACGACTACCAAGCACAATGAGCGAGAACTCAAAGGTCGGTAGCGGTTGCGTTGTGTGCAGAGACTTTCGTAAAATAACATTGACAGATCGTCATTCTTTGTAGGAAGCACAGAGCTACTCTATGCATCAGGAAAGCTGTCGACCACACGTCGAAGTATACGAGCTTACTGTGCTATATATCACGCTTACGCGAATGACCTCATGCAACAGCAAAACCGGATGCGCTGGGCTGGCCAGAGCCCAACTACTGGCTTTCCGGTCTATTTATACAGTACGCTCAAGAAGACGCTCATTTCTTCTCCTTCGGTGCCAACATCAGCTCCGGCCTTACATGCTTATCAAAGTCTTCTTCTGATAGTGCCTTGAGCTCCATGGCCGACTCTTTGAGCGTCAGCTTCTTCTTGTGAGCGTTCTTGGCAACCTTGCTGGCCATATCGTAGCCGATGACTGGGTTCAGGCAGGTGACCAGCATAAGTCTGTAGACATGTTAGCAACTTGTTTCGAAATATGACCAAAGCGGTACTTACGACTCGTGCAGTAGCTTTCCAATCCTCTCTTCATCAGCTTGCAGACCATCCACAAGAAGCTCGACAAAGCCATTCATGGAATCACTCAATATTCTTATGCTGTGCAGCAAGTTCCTGATCATGAGTGGCTTGAAGACATTCAGTTCGAACTGTCCGCTCAGTCCACCCACGGTGGCAGCGACGTGGTTGCCCATCACTTGTGCGGCGACCATGGTCATAGCCTCACATTGCGTCGGGTTCACCTTCCCAGGCATGATCGACGAACCAGGCTCGTTCTCCGGTAGGACCAATTCACCCAAACCGCATCGTGGCCCAGAACCGAGATATCTAATGTCCTGTGCGATTTTGAAGAGTGAGCATGCGAGGGTGTTCATGGTTCCGCTGGCTTCGACAATGGAGTCGTGTGCCGCTAGGACCTCGAACTTGTTGGGCGCAGTAATGAATTCGGTGCCCGTCATCTTCGTGACTTCCTCTGCAATGCCTTCGGCAAAACCCTTGAATGTGTTCAGACCGGTGCCGACTGCGGTGCCGCCCTGTGCTAGCTGGCGTAGATGCGGTAGACAAGAGTGTACACGTTCAATGTTGCGGTCTAGCTGTGCCACATAGCCGGAGAACTCCTGGCCAAGGGTGAGGGGTGTAGCGTCTTGCAAATGCGTCCGGCCGATCTTGATGATCTTGTCAAATGCCTGTCTCTTCTGGTCCAGGGCATCCCTGATGTTCTTCAGGGCAGGGAGAAGTGACTGCTCAATGTCTAGGACGGCAGCGATGTGCATGACGGTCGGGAAGGAATCATTTGAGCTGGCGGACATGTTGACGTGGTCGTTGGGATGGACTGGCTTCTTGCTGCCCATCTCTCCTCCTAGAATCTCGATTGCTCGATTCGAAATGACTTCGTTGGCGTTCATGTTGGACTGGGTACCGGAACCGGTCTGCCAGACCACGAGAGGAAAGTGGTCAATAAGCTTGAGAGAGGCAACTTCTTCTGCAGCCTGGACTATTGCGTCGCCGACCTTGGGATCTAGGGAGTGGTCAGCTCTTGTCCTGAAGCGGCGTGGTGGTACCAACCTAGGCCATATTTCATGTTCACCTTTGCTGCAGCGCCTTTCAGAATTCCAAAAGCTCTCACCACCCCCTCCGGCATTCGGTCTTGAGGTTGGTTGATCTTGAAGTTGCCGAGGGACCTTTGAGTCTGAGCACCCCAGTACCTCGTCTTGTCGACTTCTACGGGGCCGAAAGCATCGGTCTCTGTTCTTGTGTCGCCCATCCTTGCCGTTGTGCTGAAAGAAGCTGTTGTCGTTTGGTAGAGATACGAGCTTCTTGTTTGTAAAGTCTTAAGTTGTAGAGGGGCAGCCCGCGAGGAACAGCGCAAACTAGGCGAGTATGTATTTATGCTTGTGATACTCCGCAGCTGTGATCTCACAGCATGTGCGCTTCGGGCGCTGATTCGAGCAGCCATTGCGACAGCTTCACGTGGAAGGACAGAACGGTGTAGGTTAGGAAGGAGCAGCTTGGTCCAAGGATGAACGATCTCTGAACCAGCTAAGATACTACCGTACTCCCTAAAGCAGGAAGTGTGCTATATGACAAAGGTGGAAGGTGCAGCTGTGATGCTACTCTCAGAGCTCAGGACAAATTATTTGGAGTCTCGCATCGAGTGACGATCGTCAACCTCGCAACGGATTCGATCCCGCAGATCCCCAGTTCCCGGGACGTACCGGGTCCCTGAACACATCTTTAAAGGGGTCTGCTAATAGGGACGAGAATTCTTAGGAGCGAAACTGCCTTGACCATTATTACTATATACACGATCGCTCATCTAGCATGAATCCCTTTGATATCCTGCTGTTCACCATCCATTTCTTGTACTGCGCCCGAATATGACCAAAGGAAACGGAGGGTATCTCGTGAAGTGCTAAGTAGGCCCAAATGTTCAGTGCGTCAGCTTGGGGCTGGCTGTTTAAGCTTGTCCCTCGATGAGTTTAGGAGCATTGCCAATCATGTAATCCTTCGCCTTGGCCATCTTGATCGCGAAACTGGGTAACTTCCACCCGAATGCAAGACCAACGCCCTGCTGCGAACCGACTGGGACAAACAGCATCTCAGATTGGATCTTCTTGTAGATCTTCTTCGTTCTCGGCCCAGCATCTGTGTTTATGTTAGCGTCTGCTCGTGACATGGGCTCTATATTCCACTTACTCTCGCCACTCAGGTCGAGCTTGACGCTCTCAACTGCAGCCGTGTAGGCCAACTTTGTGTCCAAGATGGACCCATCTGAGTAGCTGGCAATCGAGCCAACACAGTAGGCACCCGCGGCGCCCGGGACGTCGACTCGAAGAGTATTGGCGTCAGTCTTAACTCGACCCTTTTCGTCTAACCAGTCTTTCGGCACAAAGCTGTTGTTTGGCTTGTCGCCGACTGCACCAATGTAGATATCAACAGTCTTAGTCTCTCCGTTGTCTAGAGTAACGATTGTCTTTTCACCCTCCTTGGCTACCGACTGGACTCTGACCTTGTGTGTAACAGTGACGCCCATCTTTTCTAGCATCTGCTGTGACAGTTTGCTTGGAGCCTGGTTGCGCGGTTTGTGGAGAAGTCTGTCAGCCCCAGAGAGGAGTATGATCTCTTTCTTGCCACCGTAGGCCTCTCCCAGCTCACCAGCAGTCTCGACGCCGCATGGACCCCCGCCACCGACCATAATCGATTCAGCACTCGGGAGTCTCTTGTGGAGGTCGCTTACTTCCTGTTTCAAGGCATCTGTGCCGCGAGAGGTCGACCATAGATCGTTGTCGAAGTATGTGCCCGAAGCAATGACGACTTGATCGTAATGTATTTTGTCGCCAGTATTGACTTCGACGGTCTTCGACGTGGGCTCGATGGCTGTGACCTTGCCCTTGATGAACTGGAACTTATCCCCATATTTCTCGAAAGTCGGGAGGAAGTTAAGCAGTGCCTGGTCCATCGAGAGCATTTCTGGTCGAATAATGGCCCTCGGTGCGCCAACCTTCCAGTAAAACTCTTCTGAAGGGTTCACCAGGACAAGCTTGTAGTCCTTGCCTGATGTCGGCAGCGCATCTTTCAGGAGAGCGTGTGCCACAGGCAGACCCCCGTACGAGGCGCCGATGACAACGATTGTGTGAGGAGCAGACATCTTGGTGGCCTTCGTGAGTCTGATCGTAGTGGTTGAGCAACTCAGGATATCAGCGACGTCTGGAAAAGTTCGATGTACAATGTCGGATGTAGAAACTCAACAGACGCCGTCAAGGCCCGGACGGCGTGGTCACTTATCGGACAGCGGTCTTGATGGCTCCCGGGCGCGCCTCACGCTGCGAGTAAGATTTTAGGGAGATTACGTATGCTTGGGTTTCTTCTCTGTGTTTCGAATCTGTTGTTTGTGCTTGTATTTGCATCTGGCATGACAATTGTCTTTATCTACTTGCTACGACACAGACACATGAACTCGTCCGTCTATTTCTTCGTAATAGTTGCACCACATGCTTCGTAACCATTTGATAATCCTCAACGCGACTTTTGATGATGTATCCAGGAATGGTTTAGCACGAGCTCTATTCTTGGCTTGTTACAGCGTTAGGCGTGGCAAGGACGGAACTTGATTGGTAGCTCCGAGTCCCCATCAGAAATCAAGCCGACAGCCACAAAGCTTGACATCTTTCCCCCAAGGGCACGAGCCTGTGGAGGTTACATATGATGGTGTAGAAACTACATACTAGCGCGCCACCAGCGCGCCACTAGCGTATTCCACCCTTATGTCTACTCGTGCGCACTCGTGAGTACTCTTAAGTAGTTATAACTGATTTATAAGAATTTCTAACCTTAATCCTAGCCTATAAATATAACTATCTAAGTTTTACCTAATAGCTAACTCTAAGCCTAGCTAACCCTTACCTAACCACCTAATCCTAGCTAGTAGGGCCTAAAGATAAAGAAGTTATAAGATTAGTATATATAACTAGCTACGAGTAGCCACGAGTAGCCACGAGTAGCCAGACAGATAATTACTATTAGGTGGCGTTAGGTAACGCTCGGCTGATGCACGCTAATGCACGCTAATGCAAGCTAATACTGTCGATCTCCTACACCATTGTCTGACACCTCCGAGCCTGTGCCAGCATAAGGATGTCTTACTGCTTCGGATCATGTGACATATGGTGTCTCTCGCACGAGAGAGTCATTCAATTCTGCGACTCTGGGAATCCGACGAATCTTTCTCAGCAGGATGAAATTCGCTGACGACTGATGAAACCTCATTCAACGGATGAAGGCCAATCTACAAGTTATGCTGGAAGCAAATACGCAAGCCGATGCTCTAGTGCTTGGCTTCCTCCAAAAACTGTACGGCTTCGTCTCCAAGTTGTGTTTCTTGTCCTCGAGCACCATCAAGCTCATCCGAGCTACAAGAGTAAAACTCGTCTCAAGTTTGTACCAAACAAGCATAAAATGCGAGAAAGACACATGCAGCATGCAAGAACCTTAGTAACAAGGATAGCTCTCGCGAGCTGCAAAATGACATCAGGCCGAATAGGCAACATTCACGCGGGTGTAGTAACGCAACTTAACAGCATACCAGCCATGAGACAACAAATATGAAAACCAAAATAGACTTCCTACATTCCATATACCGCAGATCTCAGTGACCTTCACAGCCGACACAGCACAATGGCTCGACTGCTGACCCTGACCATAATGCTCCTGATATTATCTTATCAGACATGGGCGCTTCCGTCTCAACAGCAGCAACAAGCACAAAACCACCAGACATATCTCAGCGACAGCAACATTCACATTCGGCCAGCCACCGAAGCCGACCTCGACGACATTACTACAGTCATGATCGATGCCTTTGCGCCCGGTCCACTCTGGCGCTACGCCTTCCAGTATCAAGACCAATTCAAGGAGTATCAATGGAATTGCAGGCGCGAGGATCTCGGTGAGCAGCTTAGAAACATACCAAACAACACTTGGGCGAACGTTATCTCTGTGCCTAGTCAAAATTCAGGGACACGTATACAAGGCAATAGACAAGAACGAGTCATAGCAATTGCGGCTTGGAAGATATTCGAACCAAGCGCTGAGCACTCTGATCGCGGGAGCATGGACCTGCCCGGTGTCCTTCAAAATAGCGCGAAATGCTCGGATCATCTCGACGCGAACATGACGCGTGTGCTCGACGTTGAGCGGCAGTTTTCGCCTGCTATAAAGCGCTATGTATATGATCTACCGCATACGCAGTTGTATCTGAGTCTGCTGGCGACTCACCCCGAATGGGATGGGCATGGTTTCGGAGCCGTACATTGTCATTGGGGGATCCAGATGGCGAAAGAGATGAATGTACCGGTTACATTAATTGGTACACCGGCTGGATGGCCGTTGTATAATAGTCTTGGATTTGAGTCCGTTGCTAATATTACGATTAAGACGTTGGGTAAGATGGAAGATTTGTGGTATGAGTATATGAGGTATGACCCTTGAGCTTACTTGATTTGGTAAGTACGAGGCCTCAACGTCGCCATATCCTTCTATTCCTGTTTTCACTGCGGACCTGACTCTCGCGCAGAGTATTGTGGTCTACGTCGTCGAGAACAAGGGGTATTATGCTCGCTCAGTGCACAGGTACTGTAAATGGGGGTCACTGCGGTGTAACTCCGCGGCGGGATATTGTCTGACATCACCGGTCTGTTGGAGGCTTCTGGTTGCAATACCCTACCTTGATCAGAATTCCTCTTGCACTGTGCAAATGTGCCTATCTGCCCTCCCGTCTCACCCATAAGCGGTGACGTGTCCTCTCGAACCCAACTTACAAGAAGGTCCAGTGGCTATGCTTACAGCTCCTACAGTATATGGATCGATCAGGCGTCCAACGCAGCTTGAATATTTCCTATATCACTGGCCCATACTCATTCTATCCAAGGTATCCCAAACCTCCGACACATTGCAGCGACCAAAGCTGTTTTCCCCTACCCTCGGTATGTTATTTGTTGGCGGCTGAAGTTGAGTACATCCTTGCCGCTTTATCAATGGCTAAGAGCGAGTGTCGATCGTTGAGATCTGCCTCAGAATACTGTCAATGCCTTCACGACCTCGTCTATCAGCGTACGCAATTAAAGTGCCAGAGCACCGTAACCTCACGATAGGTACATCTGCTTACATGCTCCTGAACCTGGGGTTCTCTCTCTAAACCTCTGCCTGAACTCCCGATGTGTGATTTTTTTTATCGTGAGCTAGGAAGCGCGGACCATGGAGTGTTCAACTACAGCCGTCGTCCCTCTGACAGCTTTGCTTAATGGCAGTATTTCGGCCACGTCATACGGTCTTTGTGCTTGATTCAGCCTACAGCTTGTGAGGAGCGGGAGTAAGACCGAGACGTAAAGTGCTCTTGAAGGAAGGAGTGACCGGCTCGACTGAATGATGTTTCTTCCTGGTGCGCAGTCTGGACTTGCAACCGAACATACGGCTATGCAGTCCGGCCAACGAGTCTGCATACCCACTCAGGGTTCAACGCGAGTGCGTCCTACAAGGGTGGACGAGCCGGGTCACAAGCTTTTGCAGCTCTGAGCTTCAGACTCATATGGCCAGCGCCACAAAGTTGCTTGAAGTGACGAGGCATATCGCAGCGTTGTTACCCTCGTATCTGTCCCAGCCACAACGAGTTCTAATTGGTTTTAGCAGTGAGCTATGCCAAGACAGGACAGTGCTTCTTTCTCACTTTCCTTAACCGGGTTCTCAGCTGAAGAAAGTGCTTCTAGAGCTCTCCGGACTCTGCACACTTGTGTACTTCCGTCAATCCGCCCAATCTCGCCAGCTGACCTGCATGTCGAGTGCACAAGGATATCTTTGTCTCTACTCATGACTTAAACAGCACAAGCAATTATGCATTTAGCTTCGAACTCCATCAAGATGGCTTCGCGAAGTGCTCAGTCTGCCTCTTGCTTCAATTCTCCTCCCCAGCGACGGCATAGGTCAGTCGTTGAACCAACAAGTGCCGTGCCTGTTGCACACTCAGTTTTGCCATCACACGCATAGGACTGATATTGGGGCTTCCCACAAGATGGAAAAACTCAACGCTACCGCCAACGTCGCCGTATCCGTCGTTGACAGCGAACAAGAGCACCATAATGTCGAGCCCGTCTCCAAATGGCTACCAGGATACTGGAAGAGATTCCCTTTCATTGGCGCTTTCGCATTAGCATGTATTACCGCCCTCGCCTGCATCGCTCTCGGCGCTCTTGTCGGCTCTGACGGTGTCTCAACGTCGACATGGCCACAGCGGACGCACCCAATGTGGTTCTATCAATGATCAATGCCATGAGCAGTCTCGCATTGACCGTTGCCGTCAGTGAAGGTGTCGCTATTGCTTGGTGGAGGCATGCTATGCAGGGATCGACGGTTGCTCAACTACATCATCAGTGGCAGCTGTCTAGTGGTCTGGTAGGCAGGCAATTGAGAGTAAAGCTATACCAAGCTAACTCTGGCAGTTTGCATTGATATTTAGGCCGAAGTCGTTGTTCACAAGCAGCATTGCACTTGCTGTCCTTGCAACGCAGGTCACTCTACTTAACAGTGTTCTGTATCAGAGAGCAACATCGACCTTCATGGCGCCTGACCGACCCAAGACCTTAGCTTCTGTTGGCATCGGAGCTCAAGACTTTCCCATGACGGGCTATGTCGTCTCGAATACTTCCTTTGGAGCTCAGACTTCGTGTGCTTGTACGGTTATTTTCGATCGCTTGTCAAGCACGTGTCTGCTAACTAGCTCTTAGGTTTCATGATTGGAGACAGCTTCACACCAGTTGTTAATACGTGGGAGACCAGCAATGGTTTCTTCTCATCCTACAATGAGCTCTTCCGGTTCTCTCAACAAGTCCTCCTTCACCGGTCTGTTGTCTTCGAGTATTGTAATGGTGTCTGCTACTCACGCATGGAGGCAATCGGGTTCGAGATCGACTGTGTCGACATGACCAACCATACTGATATCGCGATTCCTGCCATCACCGCATACAATGCAGAGGCTGATGCCTCAGCATGGACAGATCTGCCCATTTTTAATAGCTCGTTCGCGCTGGAGTACGCCTCAGAGAGCACGAACTACTCACAAATCATCCTTGACCTTCAGTACTTCCAGTCAGATGACCCTTATAATCCTAAGTCGGATACATGTCCCGGGACTGTGTTCAAGAAGCAATGCTCGTTACGGCCAGCAATCGTCTCGTATCCCCTCAAAGTCAGCAATTTCACCAATGAGCATATCATCAATGGTGTCTCCCTGGGCACCCAAACTTCGCTAAACGACGACCCAGATATGAACAAGAATGTCCCACCACCCAAGTACGATGCCACGCTGAAACAAGCAGAGGGCTACTCCGTAGTTAAATATCTCTACCCTCAAGACACTCACACAATTCGGTCTCTCACGGCGCTCGGTGGCATCGCGAATGCTCTATCACAATTCCTCTCGTCGTCGGCGGCAATCACTTACGAAGGGGACTGATCTTGGTCTCTCAAGCAAGTCGGTACTCTCGCGCAAACGATGATGTACGGTCCGCCCAACATGGGCTCTTGCGATTGTTCGTTCCGCAACGAAGCCCTCGACAGCATAATCGCGAGCATTAACCAGCTCACCTTCCTTGTCGCGACTGGCATGGTCGACACAACAGGCTTCAAAGGTCTACCTCGCGGCAAGCAGGCTTTTCCATCGTCACTACCCGAAGCAAGCGTGATTGCCGTAGACAGCAACACCACGACATCTTTCCGCGCTCTACCAGATCAAGCGGTTCAGCTCACAGATGCGGTACACTATCGCACGCATTACATCTATGCTGGCCTCTCCTTCAGTATCACAATCCTCTGTATCCTTTTCGTCATTCCCTCGTTTTGGCAGTATGGCGAGCTGGGACGTAGAGTCACACTCGGCCCTGTCGAGATCGCAAGTGCATTCGGCGCACCGATACTAGTGGACAACACCCGTGCTGAAGCACGGAAAGAGAACATAGACACCTTGATCAAACATAGTGGCGACCGGAAGATCGTCTATGGTTTCGTTGACGTGGATGGCGACGGACAGGTCGACGATCATCAGGAGATGCATCTACAAGGTACCCACCAACCCGGGTTGCCTACCAGTCCCGGTCTTACGTCGCCTCGTTTCCAGAGGCCAATGATGAGTCCAGCGTTGAGCCAAACAGGTAGTCAGACCTCGACTGTGCAAAAGAGGAGGAGTGTCAGGCTCGCCATGGGTGCACCAGAGCATGTGAGGCCCGCCAGTCAGATCTTTCCGCAGAGTAGTTCGAGGTTGGGAGAAGTGAAAGAATAAGCAGGCAGCTTGTCAGTTGAGTGGCGTACCGGCTGCTGAGTTTGAGATACCTATTTACTATTACAGAGAATGTGACACCGTTATTGTTACATCCTTATTGGCTCTTCGGTTTTCAGCAGAGACGCGACTTGGGGCGGTTCGTTTAGATACTGACGCTTTGGTGAAGGCCAGCACGGTGGTGCCAAGACTTGTGGGCGCAAAGTCCGACACCTTGCATTCTCGCTTCGCTAATATGCCTTCTACACCCTGTACACAGCAAGATCTCTCTACTTATTGATGAATGCGTACAGATCCGTTGCTCCTGTCTTACACTCGCATTTCGCAAGCTCAAGTCGAAACGCAAAGGAGCCCCTGACCATTCATCACACCTCGTATTCGCTAGCGGGGTCTTGGCAAGGATGCTGTCGAGGCTTGGTGGGCGCCAGTCTGAGGACGTGCTTTCCGATCTTTGACCAACTTAGACTCCTCCATATTTATCGCGTCTGTACCCGTAGCCAGCAACTACCAAGCCGGTCACTCCAGGGGATCTAATACTAAGATGGCACCACTATCTAGTCCTAAGGTTCTACGCGCCGATCCGAGGTTTGGGACCAATTCTAGCATATCAAGGGCGTCTAGATCCCAGCATAGCATCAGTGCTATTTGCTGGCTTCTCGGCTCGCCGCTGGATTTGGATGCATAGCGCATATCTGGTTGCAGGCCTGTCACACGTTGTCAATCTCATCCTGCATGGCGTCTGGTGAACGAGATGAAAGTGAGAGCTGAGCGAGTGTTTTATTCCACTATCCCTCCATATACCCTAAGATGCTGCTCCATGTGTCTTTCGACTGAATACTCATAGACTGAGCTCACAAACTCGCCGTACGACGAGTCAGAAACCCAGCAGCATATCAGGACGACCGAGGACCCCTGCCCTCTACAACACTCTCTGAACTATGCCCAGCTTCATTGGTAAAGTGACACCAGTGTTGAAGAAGACGTACCATGGTTCTGTACAGGAGTCAAAGACTACTCAGTATTGGTTCTTGACCTTGAGTATCAGTACGTTCCCTTCAAGATAGGTCGCGCAGGAACGGGCAGCTACTCTGATGTGCAACCAATCCCTACGTGCCTTCCGGGCGCAGAGCTAACAGAAATGACGGCAGTCTCCTTCACACTCACACTGCTAGTCCCGCTCGGCGGTATATCACCATCAACTCAAGCCTTCGCACTATTCTCAGGTAACCCCAAGAACCTTGCAGAGCAGTACTACCTGCAGCGGGAGAATTCCACGAACTGGACAAGCTCTAGCAGAGAGGCCTTCGACAAGGATGTCCTAGCGCTACCCGATGTCTACAGGGTTGGCATGTCTGGCACGTCTCTCTGGCCGTGTAGCTCCACGAGCCTTCCAGCGACCATCTACAACTTGATCATTCTTAGCAACGCGCCTCAAGACACGTCAATGCTGACGCGGCTCATAGGAATCTGCCGGGAACTGTCCAACGAAACACAAAAGGTCCGATGCACACAGTCTTTCTCACAAACCATAGACCTAAGGAACCCTCATGAATGAAGACCTGAATCGCACCGGATCCATCCCAGAGAGCACAGATCTGCTCAACTTCCTGAGTCTTCTGGCCCATAACTCCATTCAATACCAGTCAAGGACAGACGCTCTCACCCACGCTTCGGCCAGTCTAACACTCACCTCCCTCATCATCGCTCCAGTTGGCCTGGCGCTTAACATCCTCCTCTATCTGACCGACCGACCCGCCTACATCATCGTAGCAAAATATGTCGCCCTCCTCGAGGCAATCCTCACGCTAAATGCAGCAATATCGTAGATCACAGCAAGTGCAATATATGCGTCAAGAATCCAGGCTACTATTGCGCCACAATCCCATGACACAACACTTTGGGAGGCTATGTTTGGGAGCCATGCATTTCCACCTTCCTACGGCCTCGTCTTCTTCGCGCTCGCCGCACTCGCGACGACCATGGTCCTCCCGGTACTCACATTTGCAGTGTTGGCCGTGGTATGCTTATGTGTGGTTACTACGCTGGTCATGGTGTGGCTGGTCATCATGGCTGTGTGGTGCGCGCTGGCGATGTGTGGTGCTTGTAGTAAGGAAGAGAAAGTGAAGGTCGAGGTGTATCAGTATCCGCATCCGTAAGGGCCCTGGTATGGTTGGCATGACAACCACAACTAGAGGCAAGATGTTGCAAGGACGATATACAAAGATTGTAGGAGCGGTCAAGCATTACGCTTGCATGCTTAGTGTGCATCGCGGGACCCCTTCCACCTCGCCCTTCCGCTTCGTCTCCCGTCCTCGGAACAAGTACCTATCCTTCTCTACCCTTGCTCGCTCCCTCCCAACACCTCCCTCCGATGGCCCCTCAAACAGCCCCAGCAAGCCTACTAACCGGCGTAACCCCCGGATAGAAACTGCTCGGCCACGTCGGCGTAGGGATACTAACCGTGAACCCAAACGCACTCTTCAAATCCCCATCCATCGTCGCAGCCGCATACCCACTCGGCGCCGCACTAACAGTCATCGTGCTCGCCGCATAACTCCCTCCACTTCCACCCTTCAGACACGCGGCGCCCACAGGCCCACTTCCACTCCCGTACGCACTTCGACACGTATACACCTGCTTACTCCCACTCTCAGTCCACATCGCAAAGTCATCCAACACCACATCCACACACGGCGCGCCATCAGCGCACAAGAGCTTGATCGGCCCGCGACTCATCCCGTTACTCGCCGTGCCCTTCCAGTTGCGGAACGTGACGTTATTAAGCGCTACGCCGGGGCCCTCGACGACGGACATACTGCTCCAGTACTGGTCGATGTTGAGGCTGTACGCGTTCGAGTGCCCGATGAAGTTCTCGAAGAGGAGGTCGGTGGCGTGGCCGGAGCCGCCGTTGGATTTGATCATGAGCATTTGGTTGGAGGATACGGTGTAGATGTTGCGGTAGTGGATTGAGGAGATGTCGACGGAGGCGCCGAGGGAGCCGAGGGCTGAGCCGCCGCTGGGAGTGGGGTTAGCTTGCTTGCTTGGATCGAGATGAGGAGGGATGGGGAAGAGGAGTAGACTGGAGTGGACTTACCTCCAATTGCAGTAGATGTTTTCGATGAGGATGTTGTGGGCTGGGGATTTGACAGTCACGCATTCGTCTTTGTTTGTTACCATGATCTAGGTGGTGTTAGTACGGTATCTTGGGGACTGGCAGGCAACAATGATAATGGAAGAGGGGTCCAAGAATCTCGACTTACATCGTGAATGTAGATGTTGTCAGACCAGACGTCGATGCCATCAAGACCGCCGTGATCACCACCACGGACAAGCATGTTGTAGATCTCGCCGTTCTTGCACGTGTCCATGGAGAAATGGAAAGATGGGCTATCGACGAGTTTGATGTCGTGCACGCTGAAGCCGTCCTACATCCGTCCAGTCAGCTTTCCATCACCCACGTCTTGCTAAGGGACGCAACTCACCACATCGTAGAACCTCAGCAGTCGAGGGCCAGAAATGCTCCCTGACTTATGCATCTCGTACCCATTCCCCAAGATTGCGCCCGCTCCAGTCGAGCTGAAGACCTCAACGTCCGATGTATGTTCAATGAAGATCATATTGCCGCCTGCCGTCGCGGATGGGTCGCGAGTGATCGTGCCGTCAAGCTGAAGCGCCCATCCACTGCCACCGTTGAGTAGCACCCACGTCGAGATGGTCCATGTGCCAGAAGGAACAACGACTACACCACCTGCTTTACAGGCTTTCCAGGCTGCTAGGAGGGCAGGACCAACGTCACTGCCGGATTTAGCGCCGTAGGAGGTTATGTCGCATGTCTTCTTTCCTTGTTTCGAGGCGAGGTCTGTGGTTGGACCCACGGGGCCGGAGAGCTGGGCGGAGGTGAAGGTGGCGAGGAGACTGGCTACGAAGATCGACAGGAGCTTCATGTTGGCAGATTACCCCCAAGGCAGTAGTCTAATCGATAGTGTGAATGAAAGACCAATTGGCAAACAAACGACAAGGGAAGAGGCCGGCTCTCACAGTGAATTGGAGGTTAATAGCGAACGACGACAACCTCGCTGAGGTCTGTAGAAACGAATGACTGGTCGATGGGATGTCGGAGGGAGAGTGTGTGTTACATGGCGGGAGGCACGGTGTGAATATATCTTGCCGAGTCTTGTGCTCGAGCAGAACCTCTGACAGGCCGAACATGGTTCTGACCTCGACTGAACGGTCGAAAGTCCTTTGATTCTGTTAAAGATTGTTCGTTCTCTACGCCTTCATTGGCGAGTTTCGAAACTCGGTCTGAGACGTAAGCGAGCGAGCCGGACAGGGGTGTACCTGGCTTGGCGATCCGGCTTGGAATTGCAAAGGGTGGCTCGATGTGCTTGTGTATATGTAAGCGAGCGCACGGTGAAGAATTGCAAGGACAAGGTAAGGAGGCTGGAAAAATGGTGACGAGCTGAGCATGACAGGCCAGGCTCAAGTGAATTACTCAGTCATCTTCATTCGTATCTTTGCGTTCTTCAAATCTCAGAAAGTCGTACTCGGTCCTTCTCTCGCCAAGTATTACTTCCCATGCGTCTTTCACGTTGTCTAAGATCGTGTCATCGAATGCTAGATCATGTGCCCTCTCAGGTAGCACGACAACTCTCTTTGCTTCATCATGATCAACATAGTAGTTCCACCCTGGCGGCCCTGCCGCTTCATCGAGTACAAATGCCATTGTCCATAGCACTTGTACTGGCTGGGACTCTTCGAGCGTGGTAATAACATTATTGATTGCGGAAGCAAGTCGTTCTTGGCTGTCTACGCCATGACGATGGGTGGAAGCATAGATAATGCCTGATGAACTGTGTTAGCAGGTTCTCAACACAGGCGAGGGATCAGATCGGGTGAATTGTTTTCCAAATCAGGTTGTCAGAGGAAGATATCAACAGTGTGCGTGCACTCAGGCAATGTAGATAAGTATTCAAAAAGGTTGTTCATCACGGAAAACGAGAAGGGGGAGGAGAAACAGCTTACATTGACCTTCTGGACACTCGCCTGTGTCGCCGGAGTGTACTTGCAGGTACACTGGTGGGAGGTCGAGATCGCCGGCGTCGACAAGAATGACTGCTACTGCGGGCACAGCAGCATTTTCGGATGACGTGAAGAGATGGCGTAATGGTTTCGAAACAATGCTGATTCTGTGAGCGACTGTTTGGGTAGCAGCGGGGCCTCGCGAGCCGTCCAAGTTGAAGGTAGTTGTGAGTGGGAAATCACCTCGCATACCGACGACGTGTTTCGTCTTAACTATAGTGCCATCGGAAAGCTCGACCTCGGCAAGCGAGTCCATCTCTGATGATAGAATGACAGAGCTGATGCCATGACCAAGCAGGTAGACGAAGCCACCAACTGCTCCTGCTCGACAGGCAACTTGAGCTATTTCAGAATTGCCACCATACTTGGCCATGACTGCAGCTAGGCCTGGGCCAAAGTAACCCATAGACAGGAGATGGCGCTTCAGGCGAGTCATGGCGCCGTCAAAATCCGTGTTACGCAGCCTAGCGGTGGACAGTGTCAAAGCTTGCACTGGCGGCATAAGGTTGTGCGGGATCTTGAATTGGTCGGTGAGCTTCGCCTCCAGTGTGCTGGGTGCGTCGGAAGTTCTTGGCCTTCCATCTTGCTCCTCAACAACGTAGCGCAAAAGACCCATCAGTCGTCTCTTGTCTCTGACTGGAATCGTGTCATCAGCAAAGACATCTTCTCTGTTGCTGGGAATTTTCTTCAGATTGCCGTCTGCGTGGATCCAGAACGAGCCGACAGCCTGAAACTCGAGCTGAGTGTGTATTTGGGAGGACACCAGGGTAGGTAAGAAGCGTGATTTGGCGTAGACAATTTGGGGTTTGAGGCTGATGGTGTAGGTGCGGGAAGGTCCAAGGCCGCTGTTTGTGTCATTGGTCTCGACAACGGCAGCATCTGATTGCAATTAGCTGAGACCTTCCTCATGTTGCAGGTGCTGCGAAAGATGTACCTTCTCGAGAATCAGCCCACTGCTGTGCTTGGCTTAGACTAAGGCCTGCATCAATTCCTCCATAGTAGTCATTCTTGTCGACATGCAGGACCTTCACATCGCACTTCGATAGTGCTCTGTCTCAGAGGACCAAAGATCAGCCATGAGAGCCAAACAAGGCATATGTGCTCAAGCGACGCACAGTGCTAGAAGAGATTGTGATAAGCTCGTGCCAGCTATGACCACGTCAAAGGTTTCATTGCTGAGAAATTCCATGGTCAGACTGGCTGCGCAGCAGAAGCTTTGACGTTCATAGTATCTTCATCGGATAGTCGTCGTCGTATATGCCAATGTTTACCACGATTGATCTCACTGGTGAATAGTGGGTGGACATTTGACGCTCGCACGGTGTAGAGGTGCGACAATAAATTAATTCGTGGTCCAGCCTTGTTACGCTAGTGGTCTCAAATACGCGCCGTAACATGACACGCCGTTACTGTATTGCCGTAGCAGCAAAAACCGAGAACCCCTGCACTGCAACTCTTCGAGCTTAAAACACCCAAATACAAAAAGTGAAGTTCACTTTAGAGGATGTAAAAAGGATTGATGACAAGAGTGGGATTTGAACCCACGCTCTTTCGAACCGCGGTTTTGGTCTTCCTGCATTGCCGGATATACCTAAACACGGCGCCTTAACCACTAGAATAGATGTCAGATCAATGCCCGGAGACAGTGCTTGTAGGCGTCTTACCTCGGCCATCTTGCCTGTGAATTTGTGTGCGCAATTAAAGCTTAAGAAATGTGGCCACGTTATATGACGTTCTCGGACGGCCCAAGTCCAAACCAGTGGCCGCGAGGGACAACCGGTTGAGTTACAAGTCGTAGGAATCTAGAATGGATACTACTCATCAGCAGGGAGGCCCCCAGACAAAGATGCAGATTGACATGCCGTTCGAGTTTGCACAGACTGCCCACTTCTCTACCGGCTGAGTATGTTGATCTACGACGGAGGTCCTTCAGCCTCAATCTGACTGGTCAGACAAAACCATGGGCCTCTACTGGGCTCAACGGAACAATGCGTCGCATGTTCTTGTCACGCAGTCTTGGGCGCTCGCAGAGCCCTGCTTGAACCGGGAGCTCTTTGACTGCAATACATATTTGCTCCGACACTCTTCGTTCTCAACCAGACCTATACCGGATACTTCCGGGGTATGTGGGTGTAAGTCCCTCTCCCATCATTCAAGGTCAGATTGCGCCGACGATACCTCCCGAGCATGGTGGAGCTCGGTTTGCAAGACCAGGAGGCGTGCGATCTTGTCAACTCCTTTCAACGACCCGCAATCTGTAATGCCGACATAGTGGGTAGGTGAATCGCGAGTAGTTCGAATCCCCACGAGGACTAGATTCTGAGTAGCGTACCAGCATGGCGGACACTGACTAAAGTAAATTCTTGATGCAAAAGCGTACGGAAGCATTAGCAAATTATCAATCAACACAGGGGTAGAAGGACGGTAGCGACAGCACAATCGACAAACTGGCTCCAGGAACCAGGTCCAGGTCGTGGTTGTGACCCTCAGGATAGCGTTAGCCGTGAGATCGACTCCAGGTACAAAGCTCCAGTCGCCGTTGTGGATGTCAAGATTTGACAACATTAATATGCGCGGCGTATCAAATTGTGGAAGACATCGTGGATGAGAATAATGGATATCTTTGAGTTGGTCAGCTAGTGAGGGGGAGGATGGATCAACAGATACCGTAGTGTTTCGAGAGCTCAAACAAATTCCAAACCAAGCATGCCATTTTTGCCGCATTCTAGAGCATCACGTTCTGCAGGGATCAAGATAGAGGCGAATGCCGGACAATCTAGACAACACGTTGCCTAGGTGTTAAAGTAGGCATATGTCTGCTGAAAGGTTCCGCGCGTTTCGAGAACGATGAATGGCGTGCTTGCATCAATAATTTGAGCGTGGGAAGGCCGCGGCTTTCCTGCTTCGCGCGGGCGCTTGCTGGAAAGAAGTTCTGAGACATACATATCGATAATGCCTTTGCACTTTCAGGTAAGACCATTGGGGGAACGTTATTGGTACTATCGTGCAATAGTGTTCTTGCATTGAAATCTACTTTATTTGCTAGAACCGGGTTTCTTCCGCAGAAGAACAAGGTCAGATGCCGAAAAATGCTCGCGTGGTGTGTACGATGCAAACCGTACCTAAATTGTAGTCCGCCTGACCTTTTGCCTCGTTATGGTGTGGCCGCCACCCGCTGCTAGCTCACAACCACCGCAAACCATGTGCATGCCCATGGGGTTCCCTACCTGATTCGGCAACCCTGCCGTTCAATTGTTGCCTTCGTCCCTCGATCTCTCTCCTTTGGTGGTTGTCGTTATTTTTTCTCGTCATCAAATCGTGTTCTCATTCAGAAGTGCCTCAAGTGACACTGAGCGGCATACACTGACAAACTGAAGTAGCTTTTGTGTGGCGTCATGCCGCGTGTGGTGGAAGCTTGCGGGAAGTATGTGTGTGGGCTTAGAAATGCGCCTGTAACTTTCAGGCTGTGCAGGTGATGCCATGCATCGGCCATGCAAGCTGCACACCATTCTCTTTGATGCTTTTTCCGAGAGCGTCCATTTGCTTACCTCGTCAGAGTGCGCTTCCTGTATTCGCTCATGTTGTGTGACGAGGTTGGCTGTCGCGTTAGCGTGTTGCGTACGCTGTGGTTGGATGTGTCAAGTCATGCGGTCCTCTCATGACATCTCCTGTCAAAATGGCCTCAGACTTTGTTGCTCTGACGGAAAGTTCATTGCTAGGGGATTCGTAATCGTTGCTCGTTGTTTGCGGTAATTAGATCACCGTCGGCCAAGATTGAGTAACCTGCTCATGCGCCTGGTCTTCTTGTTGGTGCCGTTGCTTGCAGGACAACTCAAGTTCTCAGAAGAGCTGTTGCTACCAGTGCTGGCATCGGACGACGTCCGGCTACGACCAGCACCATATTTGTCGAAATCGGCCGCACCTACGATATCCTCCAGCCGGACGTCACAGTCCGGAGATGTGGTCTGGTAGGAGTCATCCAGCATTTCCGTGAATTTCGACGGCATTGTCACTGCTTGGCCGAGATTGCTGAAGGCACTATTAGAGGACAGAGTGCTTATGCTGTCGGGTAAAGCTGAGCAACGGCTTGAGGTTCAATGCTGTACTGCTTAGTATTTCGATTTGGTCTGAGTCAGTGAAGAAGAACGAGGTTGACGATCAAACCTTCTACGAGGAAGCCTTAACACTTTAACCTGGTCAGTTCCTCGCTCGTGCAAAGCCATCTCCTGCTTGCGACCAAGTGCTCGCAGGTGCACGCGACCCAGCCAGGTTGATCGCCTCCGTGGCGTGGAGCTAGCGCAAAGGGTCTGACACCGCTCAAATGCTATTCCCCAAAGTAGTCGTGGCCCATGATGGTTGTGGCGAACAAGCGCGATTCGTGCAATTGTACTCCGGATCGAGCAACGCGAGACGGTAACAACGCGGAATTGCCAGGGGTAGCGGATCACACCCAGCCTGAGAGGTCCGTCTAGAGGGAGGCTTGGCCATCAGTGCCTTCGGCTAAACATGGTGGCTTGAAAGCGTTCCTACCCTAAATCTCGGCAAACTTCGTGACATGCAACTAGAGCACCGCATGGTCCAGTCTGGTGCAGGTCAAGTGTCTTGTTTCGCTTGCTCTGATTTTCTGGTTTCGACGTCCTCGGGGTTCAGCGACACAGTCACGAGCATGCGTTACGTGAGCGGTCTAGTCTATAAGGTTCGGCTGTTGTTGCAGGTGGGGTGGCGATCCTGAAATAGGGACGAAAGCCTTCTCCGGCAGTAGCCTAGTAGCCAGAGATCGACCAAGACTCGCACACAAAGCAGACCCTGCAATTGGTGCATGCCACGGCGGCCTCGGTAGCAAATGAGTCTTGCACCTGTCCCATGGGAGTAGGCAGGAACAACCAGCACAATTCCTGCCTTAACTCTTGCCGCAACATGCGTAAATCGGCTCATCCATCAGGACACATACATAGATAACAGGCAGATACGTACAACACTCGTGGAGGTGTATGTAAGCTGTCGTCGCAATCTGGTCTAAACTCAGGCACGAATGATATCATACCCTCGAAGAAAGTACCTGCGTATGAGTCTTTGAGGCTCCGTGCGCATTCGGGGAAAATTGTAGCTGTGCTCACAAAGCTTTTGCCCCGCGATGACGGATTGCAGAGGCCATTTTGGGTCATGCTGACGGAGGGAATTAGGGCTGTGAGGGGAGTAGTAGAATGGCGTGAGGAAGGGAAAGACGAAAACGCGTTGCAGACGGTGCACATCCAGGATTCTGCTTAGTACGATGATCATTTGATGATCTTTTGTGTCCCGCAACGTCTACTCGTCCCAAACTGTTACACTTCCCCAAACGTGTCGCCGGCTCCTTCGAGTCACCTTTTTGCTTGAGCGCAATTCAAACAAAGCGATTTGCTTGTGCTGACGCTCCTGAAGCCTGCAGAGCTTCGGTGGTAGGGGCTTTAGCTGCTGATGCCTCGTGCTTGTCACTTATCGAGTCTGTGGGTCTCATGATCGCTGTCGGTCCCTGTAAAGGGCAGAAGCACCGTCGTCTTCTTGCCTGGGCACATGATTCGAGCTGCCATGTCTTGCATGTCGAGGTCGAGAGATTGCTTCAAAGGTCTGTGTAGAGGGCGCAGCAATGCTGACCGTGCTGCTCAAGACCAAGAAAGTGGATGTGTTCAGTTGCGCATCGCTGACAATGCTCTTCTCGTGGTTGTTGAACACATCGTCACGCGTCCTCCGCGCTCATCCTTCCATCTTGACGTCGCCTGCTGCACCGTTCATTTCAACTCCCTTTGCGGCCGAGACCCATAGCACATTGTTGCACCTTATTAGCACTTGTCCCAGTGTTCCAGTCTGCTTGCGATCGATGTACTCCTCTGTGTTGTTAAGCTGGATGTTCATGTACGAGTCCACGCTGACTAGTATGCCTTTGTACTCGGTCTGACCCCATTTTAGGCGCACAATTACTTCTTCATTGATTCTGTAGCTAAGTCAGCCTTTCGTCTGCGGGCTTTGCGACATGTGGGAGCGAACGTACAGTGACTGCAGAAGTGGTCGAGGATTGACCGGTGTGAACTAGTGCTTTGGTTAATAAGATGCGCAGAATGATTACAATGTTGCTTGACTTACACTCATGGTTGCCCGAAGAGAGGTAACGGCACAGACTGGGATGCTTAGTTGTGGAAGCCGTCGAAGTTCTACTTCAGAGGAATAGGCATGCACGTTGTTGGGCGCATGAAATTTGGAAGGTGCAGCTCACGAGGCTGCCAGTACAGCACAGCATGTCAGCCTGGTCAGCCATACAAGCATCTAGGAGCCTATTGGTCACCGTAGTACTGCCTGGATGACTTCCTTGTCACGCATTTGGGCCGTCGAGGACAGCAAGATAAAGCCAAGTGCTTATAGTTTATTGGAACCAGCAAGTATTGACGCAGAGCCAAGTCAGAAGGAGGAAGGACATAGTACCTAGCATAAGACGCCTATGCTCTCCTGATCTGCCACTGGATATCTTTGATGCTAACCTCGTCCCCCGCCTTCTCATCGTAATCAAACCACTCCCCATCCGCCAGATCTATGCCAGTGAACCTCGTGCCAGAATCTGTTCCTACCGCCTCCCATTCTCCCTAAGTCAATGGTTAGCAGTGAACCATAACTATCAAAAGGATGGTACTCACATCAGCCCTGAACTCTGTGAACTCTAGACCCCTCGTATCAATCTCGATGATATTCTTCGCTTTCGGCACGTCACCTCCTTCGTAGCTAGCAGGGGCAGCCTTGATCGTTGCACTACTCTCGCGCTTGCAATTCTTGCACCGCCAGACGAAGTTGGCTTCACCCCTGCTACCAGACAGATCGTTCATGTCATGCCGAGACACACCAACCATGTTTGGATGTGTTTCGCGACATGAAGTGCATTGGACTCTGAAGGTGTATATGTAGGGGTTGTCGGAAGTGTCTGTCGGTTTGAGGTCTCTCACACTGTGCTAGGGTCAATTGATGGGTGGTATGGCAACGGGACAGTACACGAAGTACCTACCCATTGAGCTCTGCTGTAAGGGCTAGCGCGAGCATGATGACAATGCGCGCACTAGAAGCTGCACGCAGTATTGAGAGTTTGAGACGAGGTGAAGGTTGACTTGGTTGTTAACTGAGTCGTGAGCTTATTTCGCTCAAATTGGGTACGTGTTCGCTGATGTTGTGGTAGCCAATGCGTGGAGAACTGTCCTGGCATGAAAAAGAGAATTTAGTCGAAGGAAAAACCGAGAATAATCACGAGCGCAACACATAAATCCAATTCCAATGCGCTTTTAGGACAATAAGTAAGTGTATGCCATTTGGAATGAGTATTCGACTTTGGACTAGAAAGACCCGTCCCCACCAAATAAATTACAGTCGCTGTTCCATCCTCCTCCTTCGCCCTTCTTCTTCATCCTCCTCTTCTTGCGTTGACCACATCTACCTGCCAGTAAATTTGAGCTCGAGGTATCTAGTGACTGGATATACAACCAGGGTGATGGCAGCAGTTAGGTAAATGCCGACGTCACCACCATATGGACCAAATTTTCGTGCGACTTCACCCATGTACCACACTTGTGCCATTCCTTGCAGGCCTCCACCAAGGTAGCCTGCAAGCAGAGAGAAGACCGCAGCAAGGCCCCATGGCAACTTGGACGGAGTGTCCCATACCTCGACGTTGTAGCCAAGCCTTCTCCTGAAGAATTGGTCTTCAATGAGAAGGATGAGGGTGAAGCAGATTGCCCAGTACCCAAGCATAGAGACGAAATTACTGATAATGGTGGACAGATGTGCCTTGCCGGCAATCGCGAGAATGGCAAGAACGACAGCGGTGCAGAAAGACCAGATAAATCGCGGTACCGCGTGGAAGTAATCGCCAAGGAGCTGTAGATCAAGTCCGGAAGAATAAAAGATCACGACGTTGTTGCCGAGCACAGAAAACGTCAGCATGACGAGGCAGAACTTGCTCCAGCCCAAAGGATGATATGTCTCTCGGATTAGCCCGCCAAGTCCATATGTTCCATAAGTGGTGTACCATGGCTCGACCTGACCAAGCATAGCTGCGTTCGCGACAACGGCACCGACGACTGACGCAAACATGATTGGAGTTGCCGCACCGAAAAGAGTGAGGGAGAAGATCTTCCACGAAGGTGTCTTCGCGGGATAGTTGCAGTAGTAGTCTGCGGAGAACGATGCCCATCCAGCAGTTGAAGAGAACGCAATCGAGAACATGCTAAGCCACAGACCAGCGTGAGCCTTTCCCGTCGCGAAACCGGGAAGGCTCGCTTCTGCGTGCGGCGCAGCCTGACCGACTAGGACAAGTAGGAGGATGAAACTGATGATCCAGCAGTACTTGAGGAAGGTGTGGACATATCTGAAACCGAAGACAGTGACGAGGTAGGAGACCACAGTGACTATAACGATGCCGACTGATACGCTCATGGTATAGTCCGAAACCGCCGACAAGAGTTGGCCAGTGATCACAAGGTTGACAACCCCAAAGCCTCCTGCCACAATAACGCTGAGTACTGCACACAGCTTGGCGCCGTAGAAGCCAAACGAGTACCTAGATGTTGCAATCGACCGCATGCCGAGTTTGGGGCCGAGAGTGCCGCAGAATGCTGGACACAATGCCCCAAGCCAAGTGCCGACAACGATAGCTGCGATGGACTCGCCGAGCGGCAGGCCGAACGTAGGTCCGAGAGCGCCAATGGGGACGGTTCCAATATGGCATGTCGCTCCCCACCACAACAAGAAGACATTCCAGATGGACGGTGGTCGCTTCTCTTCTTCGGGAATGCGATCAATGCCTTGAGTCTCGATGCCCAGCTTGCGGTCGAGCCATTGCTCGCCTTTAGATAGAATCCTGAAAGGGCCAACAGTAGACTGGATTTGACGAGCTCTAATGATTTCTCTCGTAGGCGTTACGTTGCCCGCATGACCAGCTGCTTGCTCTTTCACGAAAATGCCGGCTTTGTTGTTCTCGACATCTTTCTCGTGGTGAGTGTAGTGATCCGAAGATGATCCTGGAGGGGAACTCATGTTCAGGGCAGCAGAACCGACCCGCAAGTCCTGCTTGCGAAGATGAGGAAAACTGTGAGAACGCTACACGAATGAGAAAGAAGGTGGGAAGCAGGACGGAAAGAGGAGGTACATTTACTTTCCGGCAGGTGGATGTCTTCACAGAGTTGCGGGAAGTACATCCCACCCGGGGAACGCTAAGATAATGGATGCAACAGCTGAAATGCGCTTGCTCCTTTAGCAGCCATTGACAGGGCGTTGTCCTGTCCTGACTCCACTAAAACCAGTTTGTGGACTGCTAGCCCTGATGATCACCTAGGGTAAGGGGTCCTCTAGTGGAGATAATCCTCGAGCAGTGGTGACATGTCGGTTGCATCTGTGGAAGCCAACACTCTCTGCCACAACGTGTTATGCTTTCGGCACACACGGAGGCAGAACTGAATACCTAACAACGGTCTGGCAGGAGAGGGTAAGCATTCTAGACAGAGGCTGGACCGTGCATCCGATTCAATTGGAGAAGTTAGAGCGATTGAAACGGTCTCTGTCGAAAGCTGCCACGCTTGTTTTGGCACGTTGAGCGTGCATAAATTGCTGCTTGGGCGCATGGCGGATGGAACTTTCCGTTCGGTCACTAGCCACAATAAGCGTAGTGCTTCGTCGAGGCGACTTACCACAGGGATCGCAACGTGGGTTTGACCAATCAAAAATGTCACTGAAAGAACTGGACTTTCGTTGTGGAACGAAGGACCTTTACCCTGTCTGTATTCGCTGGCTCGGCAACTGACGAACACGAACACGATGCTTTGCTTTTGCAGCGCGCCTATTGTATCGCCTCTAGCAAGTGCACGTCGAGGTGTCGCCGAGCCGTCCCGTGGCTTCTAGTGAAGCCGGAGCACTAAATCAGCATATCGAGACTGCATTTATTGCTAGCCAGTTCCCATGTTTAAGCAGCTCACCAAACAGCTGCAGCCTCATCACGAAGATTGATTGTTCGCTCGACGCGGATCGATCTTGAGCAGGCGCGTCGCAGCTCCAGAGTCTAGATCCGCGCGCCAAAAGCAGTCAAATTCTTTGCAGCAGCATAACAATGATAAGGCGCAATTCAGTGAAGGTCTTTCGTCCGGAGAACGATTCGAGTGCTAATGATTTCAACCGAGGTTGTTCTCAAGCGAGCCTAGAGAGGAGGACGGAAGCTGTCAATATTCGATTTCTAGTCAAGGAACGCTGTCTGTATACTGATATCCACGTCAGGCTCTGCACGGCAAATATAAGCCTCGTTGCCGTACGCGTATGAGGACAATAGCTGGGTTGTGAAACTTTTAGCCACTGGGCTATGTACATCGATCAGGTTTTCGTCGTTCGTTCTTCGCGGTAACGAAGCGATTGGACATATAGCTGTCCGGGATAGCGACACAGTAGGAAGTACACTCGCCCAGACCAACAAAGGTCGATCTAGCGCTGTCAGACGCCTTCGTCCATACATATATCCTCGGCGACCCTTCCACTTGCACTTGCCGCATCCACGAGAACATGTCGTCGTGCACAGAGAGAAATGGCTTGATAGATATCATATGCCGTCTGCTACGTCCATAATGTGGGCGTGGCAGTAGTCCAATCGAAGAGCTATCTGTACGCAACCGAAGACACATCGTCCGGACCGCTTGTTGTGCGCGGAGAAAAGCGGTTCATCCATTATATTCGTATGGGTAGGCTCAATCGGACATGCTGGATTCTGGTCTGATGTCTTGGAGAGCTTTTTCATTGCTTTTGACCTCTTTCCTCAGGCCCTTGATCGCGTTCTGGAAAAGTCAGCAGGGTAGATTGTTTAGAGAGCATGGTTGACTCACCGCAAGAGCCTCAGGATTGACCCCATTTTCTATCAAAGACACGCACAAAGATAGTTGAGCGCGATCCAGATCGGTGTCCTGCATGATGTTGTGAGTTAAGTCACCCCTACGAGTGGTACTCACTTACAAGGAGGATTGAGATTTCTTCCAAGATGTCGACGACTTCCTTTGCCTTTTCACGTTTGCTCTCCTTCGACGGCATTGCAGCTCATAAACTGTAAGACTGGGCTAAACTCGGTCGTTGAATGGAAGTGCTCAAAGGTCAGAACGACCACATCCTAGTCTCCGCGGCGCCGTTGAAAGTAGATGAGCGTTTTTGCTTGCAAGTGCTGTATACTAGGAGTAATCAAGCGTGTCGTTAGCCTGAACGGGGTCGGGAAAGATTTGCGTAGCGTTGGCGCGATTGGCGCGTTCTAAGTGTTGCCTCAAAATGCACTGTAGGCTTTCATGAGAACATTATTGATCTATTTGCAATGGTCCACCAGCGATGGACTGTAAAACATCCACCGAAGTGTCATAAAAGCGTGCCGCAAATATGTAATCAGATCTTTTCGGACCTTCCTGACGTGTCTACATGTCTTGTATATCCCTCGAGAGCTGTCCCCCGAGCTACTGACTCAAGCTAAAATAACTAGAGCTGCCCTTTCTCTGTACTTCCCTGTACAATCAGCAAGAGCACATTACACTGGTGAGTTGAAGAATGCTATTTCTGACGACTCAGGCTTCCAGTGGGTAGCTGGGCGTTGCCATTGAGACTCCTTGCGTCTGTGCTCTTGTCGAAAAGGGTAACCCCGGTGGTAACATGCAGCAACTGCGCGAGCACACATACCTGAGGCCAATGCCATGGTAAGACAACGTCCTGACATGATACTTTTAATGCTACTTATTCCCCTCGAGGTTTCCCAGAGTCAACATAGAAGGATGCTAGCATGAATGCTTCCCTGTCATGCACTCCTCGTCCTTGCGGCTCTTTGCGGCAAGCGCGTCTTCGCCCAGCCGCGTCTGACCTTCCCTATCAACGCACAGCTGCCCGCAGTAGCAGTTGCAGACGAAATTTTCAGCTTCACCTTCTCTGCAGACACCTTTTCATCGGAGCTGAACATCGATTACTCTCTAGGCGACGCCCCAGCGTGGCTTCAGCTCGAAGGCACGACTCGCACTCTTATTGGAGAACCCTCCAGTAAAGATATTGGCGACCTGAGTTTTCAGATTGTAGCCAAAGATGCTACCGGATCAGCAACATCAGATTCCAGGCTGGTGGTTCTGGGACAAAATTCTCTCCGCTTGAGACAAGATGTCTACGTTGAGAGGTTCAGTCAGGCAGGAAGATATTCCGCTCCCTCTACACTGCTTCTCTACCCTCAATCACCTTTTCGCTTGACCTTTGGTCCTGATGTGTTCGAAGGAAGCGATGCCAGTATCCAATACTACGCCTCTTCTGACAACAATACACCTTTGCCAGCATGGTTGGCTTTTGATCCAGGTGCAGTTGCGTTCGTCGGTACTACTCCACCATTGTTGACGCCACAATCTAGCCCTCAATCATTCACATTCAATCTAGCTGCTTCACAGATTGCTGGCTTTTCGCAGTCCACACTCAGTTTTCAGATATCCGTCACTAACCATATTCTGGCATTCCTGCAACCGACTCACCAGGTCACTGTTGCGCCGGGCGAGGAAGTCACCATCCCGCCACTTTTGAGTCAGCTCCAACTGGATGGCTCGCCGCTTGACGCGTCGAAGGTCACGAACATAACATCAAATCAGCCTCCATGGCTTCAACTGAAATCAGAAGATCTATCTTTTTCAGGCTCATCGCCGGAGGACCTCAAAAATACCTCTTTCAGATTAGCAGTTGCCGACGAGCAGAACAATCTAGCGTTTGCCGAGTTTCAACTAGTTGTTGCTAGTCAAGAGAACAATGATACGGCAGAAGTGTTCTTAGGTGCCGTCAACGCCACCATTGGAGAGTATTTCAGCTGCAGGCTTGCGGATACAAGCACAGACAGCTCTATGCACAAAATTGATGTTGATCTGGGGTCAGCCGAACCATGGCTCTCGTTCACGCAGTCGAACTTGACACTGCAAGGCATTGTACCTTCGGACAGTGGCGAGGGCGACTTTAATGTGACCTTGGCTGTATCTGAAGATGGACAAGTCACGGAGGTCCAGTATCTCACAATCAAGCTTGTCTCACAGAGTGATACAAGTGCCCCGGTAACCCCTAATCAAAGCGCTACGAAGTCCTCGGCTGTTCCGACAAGTACGACTGCACCTTCAGAGGGCACGGCGGCTCAAGGGTTCGACGATCGCACAAGAGATCTGGTGCTGATGATTGCGCTTCCGATCCTGGCTTTCCTAGCATTATGTCTGCTAGTTTTCATGCTCTGGAAGCGGAGACGGCCCCGAGAAGGTATTCGTCAAGCAAGCTCAGTGCAGCCTCCCATGCAACAGAGCTCGCGACCCTCTAGCACAGGAAGTTTTGTGGGTTTGACCGAGCCGGAAGCGCGGTCTTTGTCCGAGGCATCTTTCGAGCAGCTGCCGTCCTCTCCACCACCACGAGTGGATCTGCCTTGGCAAGTGCGGGAAAGACCACGCAACAGGCTTCTGTCTGTCGTAGACGACTACAATCGTGAAAGTCCAGAGACACGCTCGAGCTGGGACGAGATGTTGATGGAAGTGGACAGACCAGCGCGATATGGTCCGGATGTAGGGTCTAACAGGCTCCTTCCTTCATCTCCAGGTGCCTCAAGCCGACTATTATCCTCCCCAGAAAGCTCAAGGTCGCCAGTACGAGGGATGGACACACTACTGACAGAACGCAGCGGAAGCTTCTCAACGCCTCGCAAGTTCAACGGCAGACAGTCGAACGGTCTCGGCCATGGGACGGGCTCACGACTCATCACACTTCGGCAAGTGCCTCTATCACCGCTGTCAGAGACGTCTGGGATGCTTAGCACGCCATTCAACCCGATACCACAGCCTTCGATAACGCCCAACTATAAAGTATTGCATCCCAATACTTCCTTCACCACCAAGCCAACCAGTACCAGGGGGCTATCGCTAGCGAGTAGCGAATCTAGATATGCCGCTCCGGCGAGCGAGTCGAGCTCTGAGCAAGCTTTGCCAACGCGGAGACGTAGGACATCTAGCCAATCCTCATCGTCGCGATACGAAGACGACGAGTGGACGACAGAAGGGAGTGCCAGCGCAGCACGATCAAGCAGTCAGCATGTACGCCACCCCACAGGAGGACGTAGTTTAGCGTTTAGAGACATGTTTGCAGGCAATGAAGCAGCACGGCAGTGGCCACTTGAGACAGCACTTCCGACTGCGGCTAGCCAGGGAGTAAGCTTAAGAAGTCAGGTCTCTGAACGGAGTCAGGGAGACAGCTTGAGGTTTATATAGAATGGTAGTAAAGCTTAATGAAGTGTCTTGAGACCCCACACTGCGTCTAGATATCCGTCATGCCGTGCAATACTTGTAAGGGTATATCTTCTCGACGGCTTTATACGGCCAGGAGCGTAGGTGGTGAGAGAAAGAACAAGCAGCGGTGGAAGGGGGGTAGAAATTTGTCCAGCCTGCCTGATACGTTAAGCCAGGATGACGCTGATCGCCTTGCCGCGAGCGTGACCGCCCACTCAGTCAAGTTTCCAGTTTCTCCTCGACCGCAGTCTAGCCGTTACAGTACTGCTCTAGATTTGTTCACCTGCACGCGACAGAGGTTTATTCTCTAGCAAATAAGTTCCTGATTATACATCTCATCTTGCAACTCCCCAGCCCAGCACAGACAAGCCCCGCCGTGTTTGCAACTTTTCATTGCCAGTGCGTTCGTCACTTCTCTTGCCTGACCCGCCAGATCCAAGACCACGATCTCGGTCCCGCATCTTCGTACTCCCTGAGCGCATGATATACGGCCGGTAGACGTTCTCAGACTTCTCCTCACACGGTCATTCATCATGGGTCAGACGTTATCTGAGCCCGTTGTCGAAAAGGTACTGCATTACCCCTCTGCTAAATCATGTTTGTAATCGAGCACACTTGTGACAAATACTCTTATATGTCAAACCATCCACATGCACGAATAAGATTACTGACAGCCATGCTACCAGATCTCGGACAAAGGCGAAGACGACGCCGTGCTATGGGGTCTCTCGGCCATGCAAGGATGGCGAATAAGCATGGAGGACGCACACGCCGCAGTTCTCGACCTACAACCAGAAGTCGAGGGTAAGGACCTGACGGCCGCGGCGCCCGACAAGCGGCTGGCCTATTTCGGTGTCTACGACGGCCATGGCGGTGAAAAAGTAGCACAATTTGCTGGGGAGAATATACATAAGATTGTGGCGAAACAAGATGCCTACGCGAAGGGCGATATAGAACAGGCTCTGAAGGACGGATTTCTCGCTACAGATCGAGCGATCCTCAATGGTACAGTTCAACAAGTGCCGTGAACACGCTCACCTGCTTACTGTGAAATAGACACAAGGTACGAAGAAGAGGTATCTGGCTGTACTGCCACGGTGGGACTTGTGTCGAAAGAAAAGATCTGGGTGGTAAGGAACAGCGTCCACGAGCGAACATGGGACCACAGCCTGACTTTTATAGGCGAACGCAGGCGACTCGAGAACAGTCCTTGGCGTGAAGGGTAGAGCAAAGCCTTTGTCCTTTGACCACAAGCCACAGAATGAAGGTTAGACTAATGGCGCCTTCACAAAAGGATCATTGCTGACCCTATTTAGGCGAAAAGGCCAGAATCAGTGCTGCGGGTGGCTTCGTCGATTTCGGCAGAGTCAACGGCAATTTGGCACTGTCGCGTGCCATTGGCGACTTCGAGTTCAAGAAGAGTGCCGATCTCGCTCCCGAGCAGCAGATTGTCACTGCATACCCTGATGTAGTCACGCACGACATCTCCGAGGACGATGAGTTCCTCGTCCTTGCTTGCGATGGTGAGGCAACCAAAATTGCCATTGGACTGCCACTAACTGCGTATAGGCATCTGGGATTGTCAATCGTCCCAAGCAGTCGTTGAGTTCGTGCGAAGAGGCATAGTTGAAAAACAAGAGCTTCATTCGATTTGTGAAAATATGATGGATAACTGCCTCGCATCAAACAGCGAGACCGGCGGTGTCGGTTGCGACAACATGACCATGATCGTGGTGGGCCTTCGTCAAGGGAAGACGAAAGAGGAGTGGTACGACATGGTAGCGAAGCGAGTGGCGGATGGAGATGGCCCTTGTGCACCGCCAGAATATGGCAAGTCAGATGAGGACAAATCGGATCAGTGAAGCATCTAACAGTGAGTGTAGCTGAGTTCCGCGGTCCTGGCGTGCGACATCAATTTGACCAAGACAGTCCAGATGATTACGAGTTGGATGTGCCACGTTATCGTGGTGGTAGAAATGGTCGGATCATCCTCCTCGGCGACGGAACAGAGGTGTTGACTGATTCGACAGATGACGCTGAGATGTTCGACCATAGTATGGAAGACGACAAGGACGAGGAGAAGCAAACGAAGGAGGGATCGTCTGCAACAAATGAGGACGATTCGGCAAGAAAAGATCGCGAGGGCACGCCGGGGCCTCAGAGTGAAGCTGAGAAGCAACACATGAAGCACAGTAGCGCATCGCAAGGGCCAGGAACCAGCATTCGGGGCATAGCGGACGACCCGGACAATAAGAAATGATGGAGCAAGCATGAAAGCGGCATCATTTACAGCATCAGCAAGTAACGTTTGACGACGATTCATGCTCACGACCAAGATACCCCAAGATGTTCACGAGAGAATCCAAATACCCGCAGATATCAGTCTAGAGCCACGGCCAAAAAGTAACAGTTTTTGTTCTCCTTCCTTTCTGGCTACACGAGAGAAGGAATGCTCCAGGCGTGTTTATAGCGACTGTTTCGTGAGTATATATCATCCACGACCTCCGTCCGTCCCGGCCTAGGCAACGTGTTGCAACGTGATTGTGCAAACGCCCCCTGAACCCCATGTTGAACCTTGTCGGGATCGAAGTTAAGCTTAGCATGACGTCGCGCAAGTAAAAAGTTGGTCGAGGATGTGCACAAGCCTCACAGCATGCGTGGGCGTGACGGCATGTCGATCAAGCCTCAACCATTTGCAAGAAGCGTGTTATTATTGTTGATAGCTTCGTCTGACTTATCACCAAGGTCAAAGGGTTCCCGTTCATGATCTTCCAGCTCGCAGATTCTTACGCACCATCACTGTCCTACCTCCTACCTCCTACCCAACTCTATCGATAGCAACCTGTGTTTGGCACCAAGCACCCTACCACGTGCCTAAGACGCGGTTTATCCTTCGACGAGCACAACTCTTGAACTGTCCCTTTTGTGACACTTTAAAATAGCAATTACTGAACAGTAGCTGCGATTATGTCTTCACCTGCAAGCAACAACAAAAGGAAGCGTGGCACTGCTTCCGACCGAGTGAAAGCTGGCAGCAGCGGCGAGCTTAAGCAAGCTTCCTCACGCGACGCATCAGGCGAAGACATGGCTACCTCCTCGCCAGCTGCGAACACACGGCACCGGAAGCAGGCGTCGCAAGACCAGACAGCTGCACCTCCTAGCAAACGTGCAAGAACCAGATCTGGCGCGTCTCAGAAGGTTCCCAAAGTGGTAGCTCAAGATGTCGATGATGCGGCGGCAGATCAAGATGCAGGCGAGCCCATTAGTACCACCGAAGATACCGTCAAGGTCGAATCCAAGCCCAAGAGACGTGGCAGTCAAACCACAAGCACAGATTCAAGCCAAACGAGCAATGGAGATGACGAGGGAGAACATGAGCTAGATGACACTGAGAAGAAAATGGACGCCCCTCCTAGGGCTGGACAACGTGATCCCATTGGTGGCTACAAGACGAATCCTCCTCCCACAGGGCGACCTGTGAGAATTTACGCTGACGGCGTCTTTGACCTCTTTCACCTCGGGTACGTACATCTCCCATTCCTCCCAGACAATACTGACACTTTGTTAGCCACATGCGCCAATTGCAACAAGCCAAATCCGCCTTCCCAGACGTCCACTTAATGGTCGGCGTTACAGGCGATGCAGAGACTCATCGCCGCAAAGGTCTCACCGTCCTTACGGGCCAAGAACGCGCCGAAACTGTCCGACACTGTAAATGGATTGACGAAGTCATTCCCAACTGTCCCTGGATCGTCACGGCCGAATTCCTGCATGAACACAACATCGACTACGTCGCGCATGACGACGAACCCTATGGTGCAACCGAAGGCGATGACATTTACGCAGCCATCAAGAAGGAGGGCAAATTCCTTGTCACGGAGAGGACAGAGGGTGTTAGTACCACGGGTATCATCACCAAGATCGTGAAAGATTACGAGAAATACATCTCTCGCCAACTCAAACGTGGCACTTCAAGACAGGAGCTGAATGTTAGCTGGTTGAAGAAGAACGAACTCGATATCAAACGCCACGTGGGCGAACTTAGGGACTCGATCAAACAGAACTGGACCACTGCTGGTGGCGAGATTGGGAAGGACTTGAAGACTTTCTGGCAGAATGCCGGCATCAACATTAGTCGGCCCAATAGTCCTGCGCCGAGTCTGAGGAGGACGTTGAGCAATGGTGGTGGGGATAACGGGAAAGCCTTGGAGGCTAGTGGTGCTAAGAGTCCGACTACACTTGAGCATTTGAAGCATCTTGATATCCCGAGGGCACAGTCGCCCGGTCTGAGTCTTAGAGGGAGAAGCGATGACTTTGCTGCTGGGTATAGTCTTGGTTTGCTTGGGAGCGTGAGATCATGGGTAAGTCCTGCTACGTCTTTGGGCTGGAATCGTCATGCTAATGTGATGCAGATGTCTCGAAGTCGACGATCGTTGCGAGATCCTCAGCAGAACAGTCCTGAAGGCACCGATGAGGAAGATCTACGAAGTCCTGCGTCGGAACATGGTGAACCCATCTCACCTATTGTGTCTAGGGGGCGCAAGGGCAAGAGTGCTGTGCAGAAGGAGGACTCTGATGCTATGGATGTGATGCATTGAGGCATCTCACTAATATTTGGCGTATTAATCCAGGACTTCGAGGTCCTGCGGGTGGAGTACACATCAATATTCGCTTTCTTGCACATCCTGGGAGAAGACTACGTATCATTAGCTTGTCAAAAGTGACTTTGGGAGTACATATTGGTAATGGATGAATAGACTGTAATCTCGCTACGACCCTCGACAGTCTACATGTTATGGTTGAAATGGAGGGTTGTTCAGGGCATCTTACCTATGCTGCCAAGACCCAAACCTTGTTGCAACTGCTTCACAGGAAATGGTGCTTTTACTGCTTCTCACCTTCCCAGAGGCAAGCAATCTCCTAGTCGACAACAAATCCGGTCGCGGACCATCTGAAGCATAATCGGCGTGAACTGAACAGGCGTCATGAAAGGAAACTGCGATGGTGATCCTGCCTCTGCGCCCCAGCTCACAGTGATAGTATAGTGATGTCCTTCGTGGCTCGACATGGCTCGACAGGCCTGACCGTCCTTCATCACTTTACTTTGCCGTGAATGAAGTGGAAATGGCGTCAGGCCGTTGTCAGGTGAAGGCTGTATCGTCAACGCGCAGTCAACACAGCACCTCTCATATTTTAACTCTTTCTCTGGCGGGACTATTCGCTACTGCAATTGTTCCTGTGGTCATAACCAACCTCCTCTGGTTCTCTACGTACACCGGTCTTCTCCTGCTGGACCTTGTTCGAAGGTAGCAAGTGTGCTCACATGGCAGCTACAAACATGGCTTTCGCCAAACCTCCCACGACGCAGCAGGCCTCGCCGTTGATGCGATTGCCTGCAGAATTGCGAGTGAAGATCCTCGATATCCTGCTGAGCCGTGCCAGGACCATCAAGCTACGCCTAGCGTCGGCCAGGCCTGCTCGGCGCAGCGCACAGCTCTTGCGGGCTTGTCAACAGCTATACAGCGAGGGCCACACCATTCTATACAACAAGAACGTGGTGGCTATTTGCTTTGGAGATAGCGAATTTCATGATCATTGTCTAACACTTAAAAGATGTGTTCAGGTCGGTGTTCGTCTCCCAATATTCCATATTGAACAGTATAGTCTGTTGGACGTTGCACAAGCTTTTATCAAGTTAGAAGCACCAAAGCGAGATCTTGATGCCGAACGCTTCGTTCAGCTCTATCCCGCGCTAATGAAGATTCGGAACTTCAGAATCCATTTCCGATACAGAGATCAGGTCGACATCTTTGTACAACGTCGAGTCCTTCGCGCGTTGTTAAACAACAAGCACGTCACCTGCGTATTGGAGCCTGCACCGGTCGCGAAAGGTCACACAATTTCTTGGCTCAAGAGCTGCCGAATTCTAAGATGCTCTTCTATCAGTTTCTACAAGTTTAACGACACTCGGTTCCTCGAAGAACTGCGAGAAAATATTACAAGCCGTACTATCGTTCGTGACACCTTGATGCCATGGGTGGACTACCTGACACACATCGCACCTGTCTCACGGCAACTCACCGAGTCTGCTTTCAAGGACGACTGCATGAAAGAGTTCAAGGAGCTCAAGCAGCACATGCTCAACTATGACTTCGATGCTTACGTGGTGCAACAGAAGTATCTGATGGAGAGAGCGATTGAGTGGAATCAGTTGTGTGCTGAGGCAGAATGCCAGAAACTTATGGATCAAAAGAACCAGAGGAACAGGACAATCACTGCGGGTTTGGAATCTGACATACTATTCCCTAAGCACTAAGCGGGTCTTCACGCTCCACGACAGTGAGATCCTGATGGGATTAGATGACTGGAAGTTGGGGAGTGGCAAATGTGTATGAAAGCATAGACCAACAATGCCATCCCTTTTGGGTGTGACCAAAGTATCGACGTTGCGTTGGCATCATTTGATAACATTGAGCTTGGCCATATCATTTCATCGACATGCCTTTCTATCATGCTCAATCGTCAACCATCGCAGACCTCCCACGAACCCATCTTCAGTACAACTGTCTTTGCTCGCAGACCTCGTAGCCTGACCTCGATTGACCGTGGTTGATGCAGTCCCATTTAAGTGATAACTTGTCGCACACCGCTCCTCTCTGCTCATAATCTATGATCTTGGCTTCTCCTTCTTCTCCTTCCACAACGCACTCAGACCAACACCCGAGACCTTGACGACCTTGAAGCGCACACCTGGAATATCACCCTTGGCTTTACCCTTTCGACCGAAACCGGCAAGCAGGACCTCGTCGTTCTCGTCTACGAAGTTGAGGCAACCGTCGTTGGGAACTGTAGAACACGCGTTAGCATTTATTCATCCATCCATCCATTCGTTCGTCTTCGCGCATCTCTCCTCGTTCCACCCCGTTCCAGCCCCAGTGCACACCCTCTCAAGCTCCTCTCCTCGCAACGATAACAACGGTCATGACTCACCGAAAGCAGTAACCTTCTTTCCATTCTTAATCAACTGCACCCTCACACACTTCCGGATAGCACTGTTCGGCTGCTTGGCCTCAACACCGACTTTCTCGAGGACTATGCCTTTGGCGTGCGAGGAGCCACCGAAGGGCGAGGACTTGTAGGCGGTACCGAGGAGTCGCTTCTTGTAGTGCAGGTCTGCCCAGCGACCGTCTTTGCGGGCTTGGACGAGTTTGCGGGCGGCGTTGAGACCGCGGGGTTTGCCTCTGTTCGTCATGGCTGGGTGCTGTGTTAGCGAACAGTTTAAGAGGTTGAGGGTTGCGAAGAAGACGTACTGGCTGTGTTTGGATGTGAGGTGAGGTGTAGGATCGACGAGCGACGGTGAGGTCGAATGAGGTTGTGATGTGGTGCGGTGGGTGCGGTAAATTCTTTGGCGCTAGTGAAGTGCGATGCCAAGTGTTATGTGAGGTTGGCTGGAAAGACGTTGGTGCAGCGTCTGAGGTGGAATGGCCTGCCGTATACGGTGCGGCTGATACAGGAAGTCTGCCGAGTTAGCATCTCTAGCATTACCAGCCAGCACCATCAGGCTATCCTACAACCACAACATGCTGAGCTAGTCCTCTACGAGTTGCGAGCCGTAAGGCTCTGCATCTACAAAGAACAACCAACACTATGGCATCGAAGTCCAATCATAGTCCCTCCCCATCTCACTCTCCATCCCCGACATCGACCCCATCCAAACCCACGGCCACCAAGCCAAAACACCTCGACGTCCCCTCGCCAACGCCAACCTCAGGCGGCGCAACCCGCACCACACCAGGCCAGCTCCTCCCAGCCACAGCTCTCTTCCACGGCCCCAACAGCCGCAATGCCTCCAACCTCTCCCTGAACCGGCACACCCGTGACCGCGACGACAAGGATAAGTCGACCGGCACCCCAGGCGACCAACACCTCCCCCGCGCCCGTCCGCCCACCTCCTCCTTCAGCGGCGCCTCCCGCCCAAGCATCACAGCCAACCAAACGCTGACGCGCTCCTCACACAAAAAGCCGCCCAACAATCTCGGCGGAGGCGCCCTGTCATCCTTAGCATCGAAATCAACGCAGAAACACGACGACGAGTTCCGCGCCGATGCGGTGTGGGCTGAGATGCAGAAGACGCTGGCGGACGTCGAGTTGTCGGCGATGAACAGCAGTCATGTGTTTAGTCGGGAACATGTGGGTGCGCTAGAGGATCTAAGGGGGGCGCAGTTGGGGCTTGCGAAGGCGTGGGCGAGGAGTGAGGCTGAGGAGGGCGTTGATGAGGAGTTTGGGCGGGATGATCAGGGGGGTGGTGGTGGGGCTGTGGGTGGGGGAGGGGTTGGTGATGGGAAGGGAGGGGGGTTTGGAGGGAAGGAGGGTGCGGGTGCAAGTCCGAAGACCGAGAGGGCCAGGGGTGGAACCAGCAGGAGTAGGAAGGGAAGCACTGCGAGTAATAGGGGTGAGAACATGGAGGAAGAGACAGAGAG
>Ga0210040_10000290_pt1 | contig 87200 bp, 144 predicted proteins | sample CryGeyCG12114_NA_FD_185462 | JGI IMG/M metagenome (GOLD analysis project Ga0210040, IMG submission 185462) | Groundwater microbial communities from aquifer - Crystal Geyser CG19_WC_8/21/14_NA (SPAdes) (version 2) | ecosystem: Environmental > Aquatic > Deep subsurface > Groundwater | place... | reverse complement strand
GCCGGCGGTGACGTCGCCGCCTGGGCCCGCCTGCAGCGTGCCCGCACCATCCTGTCCGACCACCACCACCAGGAGGCCCCCTGATGTCCGAGCCCACCCGCACTCCCCAGCCCGGCGACCTGCTCCCCGACTCGGCGATCGTCGTCACCCACATGACCGTGGCCGCTGCCGCCGTCCTCACCGACGCCGGCGGCAGCGACGCGATCGTCGTGACCGCGCACGGCATCCTCGCCACCGGCGAGAGCTCCCATGCCACCCTCGTTCTGCCGCCGGAGGGCGTGGCCCGCATCGCCGAGCAGTTGCTCACCACCACTGCCGCCTACCAGTCCCGCCACGCCGCTCCCGGCGACCCGGCCCCGGGCACGCCGTCGTGAGCGCCGGCCGCAAGCCCGTCGTCTACCCGACCCCCGGACCCGACGGCGGCCAGCCCCGCCGCGTCGAGATCTACCCCGACGGCGGCGGGCTGTGGCGGTACCGCGTCAAGGCCGGCAACGGGCAGGTCGTCGGCACCCCCGGGCAGGGCTACACCCGCAAGGACGGTGCCCTCCGCGCCGCCCGCCGGGAGCACCCCCCGGTTCCCCGCCTCCGATGACCTTCCACCGACCAGCTGAGGAGCTGACCATGCTCACCACCGTCCCCGTCCCCGCCGACGATCTTCCCCCCGAGCGGGCCGCGATCCTCGACCTCGCCGGGGAGCTGGTCCCGCACGCCGCGCAGCTCGTGGCCGCCGTCCGCGACGAGGGCCCCGACGTCGTCCAAGCGCTGCTCGCCGCCACCCCCGGGGGCCGCGTCGACGCCCTCGCCGTCATCCTCGCCGGCATGGTCGACCCCGACCGCACCGTGCGGTCCCTGCTCGCCTGGTCCCTCGAGGGCCCCGTGCCCACCGTCGGACACCCGCCCCTGCTGTCCGGGCGGGAGCCCCGCGAGCACGGCACCGAGCGCGGCTACCGCCAGCACCGCACCGCCGACGATCCCGCCTGCCCCCCGTGCACCGCCGCGCACACCGCAGCCCGCGCCGCCAGCCGAGCGGCCTGACCCCGGGAGCCCCCCGTGCCCCTCTCTCGTTTCCCCGCCCGCAGCGGCCCCGCCACCGGGCTGCTCCGCCCCCGCCCCCGGCCCGTGTGCGGGCTGCCCGCGGCCACCGGCCCCTGCCACCTGCTCGCCCACCACGACGCCACCTGCCTCGCCCTCCCGCCCCGGCCCGCCCGCGCGTGCCCCATCCACCCTGGAGCCACCCCGTGACCCGACCCGTCGGCCGCTGCGTCAACTGCTTCCACGACTTCAGCACCGGCCCGTGCGGTGGCTGCGGCGCCATCCCCGGCCCCCACGACACCGACACCGTCCCCGTCACCCGCGTCACCACCGAGCCCGCGCCGGACACCTGGGCCGAGAACCGCGGCCCCTTCACCCTCATGGCCCTCGCCTGCGACCACCCCGACTGCGGCACCCCGGCCCTCACCGCCGACATCCGCGCCGACACCCGCGTCCAGGCCCTCGCCGGCATCCGCGACCACGGGCGCCGGCTCGGCTGGACCGTCACCGACGACGCCGCCTGGTCCTGCTGCCCCCAGCACGGCCACCCCACCACCCCCGCCGAGCAGCCCGCCAGCATGCTCGGCGTCCCCGGCACCGGCGACCAGTGACCGCCACCTTGCCCGGCATGCCCGAGCTCCCCGCACCAGCACCCGCGGCCCCGCCGGTCCCCGAGCCGGCCCCGCCCGTCGTCCAGCTCACCGAGCACGACGTCCTCGAAGCCCTTCGCCGCCGGTACAGCATCACGTACGGCAACGGCGACCGGTGGGCGTTCGCCACCCACGTCCGCTGCTCGGCCGGCTTCGGCCGCGGCGGCCTCATCCGCACCGCCGACGCCGTAGCGATGGACCTCTGGCCCAGCCAGGGCCTCGCCATCCACGGCCACGAGGTCAAGGTGTCCCGCTCAGACTGGCTCACCGAGCTCCGCGCCCCCGAGAAGAGCTTCCCCGTGCGCCGCTACTGCGACCGCTGGTGGCTCGTCGTCGGCCACCGCAGCATCGTCAAGCCCGGCGAGCTCCCCGACGGCTGGGGCCTCATGGAGGTCGCCGAACGCCGCACCTCCACCTGGAACCGAGAGCGCCGCGGCTACGACGTCGGCATGGAGCGGTACGCCCGCGTCATCACCCAGGCCCCCAAGCTCACCCCCGAGCCCCTCGACCGCGACTTCGTCGCACCCCTCCTGCGCGCCGCCGTCCGCACCGAGGCACGCCGCCTCGACCGCCTCACCGAAGGAGCATGACCATGAGCCCGCTGCGCGTCACCCGCACCACCACCGTCACCATGCCCGGCTCCGGCGGCATGAGCCTCGGCGACCTCCGCGCCCTGGTCGCCCAGCTGGACGGCGCCGACGACGCCTGCCGCGTCACCATCCGCCAGGACCGCGGCGACCAGCGCGACCAGCGCGACACCGGCTCCACCACCATCACCGTCACCGGCGTCGGCGCATGACCCGCCCCACCCCCGAGGAGATCCGGGCCCGCGTGGACGCGCGGCAGCCCCGCGTCTCAGACGACGGCCACTCGATCAACCCCGCCCACGTCGCCCTCGAGTCCTCCCTGCGCACGCAGTACGGCTACCCCGCCTGGATCCACGCCCTCGACGGGCCCGGCCGGTTCCGCCCGACGCCCGCCCTCGTCGGCGACGACTGGCTCCCCGCCGGCACCGTCGGCCCCGAGCACCTCGGCTGGTGGTTCCACCTGCGCCCCATGCGCGAACCCGCCCGCCTGCTCGCCATCGAGCACGGCGGCCCCTTCACCGTCCCCCCCGAGGTCCCCGACGACCTCTGGCCCCCCACGCTCGGCCTCGTCCCCGGCCGGACCATCTCCGCCTCCCTCAGCACCCACCTCATCGCCCAGCCCGCCGGCCCCCGCCTCGCCTACCACCTGTGGTGCACCCCCGGCGAGCGCGTCTCCCTCGTCCACCCCGACCACCCCGCCCTGGAGCACCTGCTGTGACCACCACCCCCACCCCCGACCGCGTCGTCACCGGCGCCCAGATGCGCGACGCCCGCGCCTGGACCGAGCAGCACCGCGGATGGCTCGAGGCATGGACCTGCGCCGAGCGCGTCCTCGCCGTCACCGGCGTCCTCATCAGCGACGGCACCGGCGCCGTCGACAACGCCGACCTGCAGGCCGCCATCCGCGACCCCGATACCGTCGACCTCACCCTCGACCTGCTCCAGGACCTCGGGCTCGGCTGTGGCGTCTGACCTCCCCCCACCCACCCCGCTCCCCGCGCAGCGACCCGACCGCTGGTCGAAGGCCGCCCGCGAAGCCGCCATCGACCTCCGCACCCGCCTCCGCCTCACCAACAGCGGGCAGCGGCTCATCAGCGGCGTCATCTACTCCCTGCTCCGCGAGCACGGATCCCGCGCCCACCGGCACGGCCGCGAGTCCGCTCTCCGCGACGCCTGGTCCGCCGTCGTCGCGCTCCCCCCGGACGCCACCGCCCGCGACGCCGCCCGCCTCATCAGCGCGATCCCCCTGGAGTCCCCCGATGACTGACCCCCTCCCGGTCCGCGGCCCGCTGTGCGACCAGCAGGAATCGATCGACGGCGACCCGACGGGCCCGGTGCTGCGCTGCCACCTGCCGGCGGGCCACCGCAGCGAGGAGCACTACGACCGCACGTTCGGCCTCGTCTGGCGCCGCACCGCCCCCCAGGACCCCACCATCTGCGCCTGCGGCCACCCCGACAACCGCCACTACTGGTTCGGGGAGCACCCCTGCGCGATCGGCTCCCGCTGCGGCTGCACCGCGTTCACCCCCGCCCAGCCCCTCGACGTGCCTCAGCGCCTCGACGTCACCGTCAACCACCCCGGGGTTCCCCAACCCCGCACCGGCGACTAGCCCGACGTCACCCCCGGGGGCCGACCCACAGCCAGCACCCCCGGGGGCATCCGCCTCCACCACGGGCGGGCCTCCGAGCCCCATGTCCCGCATGCGCGCAGGCTCACCCTCCACCGGCCAGTACGCCAGCCCTGCCCGCGCGCCCCTCCCTACCCCGCGCGACGCGCCGACCAACCCCCACCCAACCGGTGCAGCCGCTCACCCGCTGTCACACTGGTCGGAGCTACCCGTCAGCAGACCATCACGCTCCGAATCGGGGGAAACTTCCGCGTGGCACAGCCCTGGGAGCGCCTCACCGGCGAATCCGCCAAGGCCTTCGAGGCGTTCGTGCTCTACCGCGACGCCGGCACCGACCGCAGCTTGGCGAAGGTGGCGCGCACGTTGGGCAAGTCCACCACCCTGGTCGAGCGGTGGTCCGCCCGCGACGCCTGGGTCCTCCGCGTCGAAGCGTGGGACGTCGAGCAGGACCGGCTGTGGCGCCGCCAGCAGCTCGCCTCCCGCGCCGAGGTCGGGAAGCGGCACCTGCGCATCGCCAACGCCATGCAGGACCGGCTCGTCCGCGCCCTCGCCTCCCTCGACGTGGCCACCATGAGCGCCCGGGACATCGGCTACTGGCTGGAGGTGTCGGCGAAGGTCCAGCGGCAGGCCCTCGGCCAGGGCGACCACGTCGCCGTCACCGGCGAGGGCGGTGCCCCCATCGAGCTCACCCACCTGTCCCCCGACGAGGCCCGCGCCCGGCTCGCCGAGGTGTCCGCGGAGATCTCCCGCCGGCTGGCCGCCGACCCCGAGGCGATCCCCCTGGGTGGTGCCTTGTGAGCGCCGTCCAGGTCATGCAGGTCATCTGCGACGGCCCCGGCTGCCCCGACGAGTACGGGCCGGTCGACGTCTCCAACGTGCGGGCCCGCGGTGTCGCCGCCGGGGAGGGCTGGACCCGCCGATCTGACGGCGGTGACCTGTGCCCCGCCTGCACCCGCGCTGCCGACGTCGTCCGCGCTGCTGCTGCTGCCCGCGTCCGCTCCTACGCCCCGGAGGGTGCCCGATGACCACCACCACCTGGTCGACCACCGTCACCGTCCCCCCGGGCCCGTGGGCGCAGCTGCTGGCCGACGTGCGCCGGCTGCTCACCGTCATGGCCGCTGGCGGGTCCAGCGTCACCGGCCCCGGCGCGGCCAACACCCCCGTGCTGACCGCGGAGTCGATCGCGTTCACCGTCACCGCCCCCGCCTCCCAGCCCCTCGCCGTTGTGTTCACCCGCGAACCCGGCGACGGTTCCCTCACCACCAATGCTCCGCACACCGACGGGTTGGTCCTCGTCGCCCTCGAGCGCGCCGCCCGCCACTGGGGTGTGCTGCTCACCTGGACCAGCGACGCCGGCACCATCAGCCGCGCCGTGGCCACCACCCTTGTGGAAGTCCTGTTCGGCGCCGACGACCGGACCATCGACGGCCGGGACGCCCCGCAGGCCGAGGAGCTTGTGTACCAGGCGGTGCCGCGGGCGTTCGCCGCCGCCGGAGAGATCCCTCCCGGTGATCTGGTGCCTCGCGCTGCTGCCCTGCTCACCGCTGTCCTCGAGCAGCTGCAGGCCGAGCGGGACGGCTACCTGGTTGCCCTGCAGGTCACCACCAGCACGCCCGCCCTCCCCGTCCCCCCGGCTGCGCCGTGAGCCCCGCCGAGGTACGGGCCGCCCTCGTGACCGACGCCGAGCAGCTCGAGGCACTGGCCGCCGTCCACGCCCGCACCGCCGCCGCGCTCCGCCGGGCCGCCGCCGCTCTCCGCCGCGACGCCGGCCCCGTTGCCGGCATCCCCGTCACCGCCATCCCGGAGGCCGCATCGTGAGAACCCGCCTCGCGTTCCTGATCTTCGTGCTCGCCGCCCGCCGCCCGCGGACGCACCCCGGCCCGATCGGCTGGTCCGCGCAGGCGTGGCGGCAGTACGGGCGCATGGGCGAGCTGTCGTGATCGCCCGCCTCGCCCGCCGGCTGCTCTGCCGCACCGGCCACCACGACCCCGTCCGCTGCGCCGGCGCCGCCGACCACGCCTGGACGTGGCGGGACGGCGCGTGGCGCGCGGAGATCGTCCGGCCCCTGCCGTGGCTCACCCCGAGCACTCGCCGACTGCTCGACCCCGCCCTCGCCCCTGACCAGCCCGTTCGTGCCCCTCGCCCACCGGCGGGTAAGAACGATCATGAGGCCCGGCACCGAGGTGAGGCATGACCCGCGCCCGCGCCCTGCTGCACCGCGCCCTCGACGCCGTCCACCGTCAGGCGTTCTACCTCCGTGTCGCCTGGCACACCGGCCGCGCCGAGTACCACCGGCAGCGCGGCGCCTACTGGCGGGCTGTCGGCCACGGCCAGCGCCAGGCGTGGGCCGACGCCGACCCCATGCGCACGGCCTGCGCGTCTCACCGGTGCGGCTGCACCGGCCCCGACGGCGTCAGCCACCCCGACCGCACCTGCGGCCCCTGCCCCGACTGCGGGCAGCTGTGACCACCGAGGAGACCCCCGTGCCCGGACCCGCCCCCCAGCCCGTCGAGCCCGACCCCGCCCCGCGGATCAAGTCCGAGCTGCCGGTCATCTTCGACCCCGAGCACGGCGTCCACTCCCGCACCGCCTACTTCCCCGGGCCCACGCTGCAGCAGCTTGAGGACGGCCTCGCCGCCCTCCTCGCCGCCGGCGTTCCCTCCGACGCCGTCGCGTTCTGCCCGAGCGCCCGCGGCCCCATCGACGTCCTCAACTTCGAGTGGTTCACCTACGTCCCCCGCTGGCCGTCCGTCACCCCCGGCGACCGCCGCGTCCCCCGCGGGCGCGGCGGCTGCCGCCCGTCCCTGCTCGCCCGGCTGCTCGGCCGTGGCTGACCGCTCTCGCGGCGGCTACCTGTTCCTCCGCAGCCACCTGTTCGGCCACGACCGCCAGCCCCCACCGCCCGCACCCGCCGGCGGCGGCGGCATCCCCTACCCCGACCGCGCACCTCTGGAGCCCCCCGTGTCCGAGCACCCCGCCCCGCCCCTGTCCCTCGGCGACGCCGACGTCGAGATCAAGGAGCCCGGCCTGTCCGACGGCTACCTCGCCGACGCCGAGACCTGGGAGTCCCCCACCCTCGTCTCCCCCGAGCGGCTCGCCCTCATGCGCATCGACCGCGTGCTCGGCAACGAAGGCGCCATGAGCGAGCACGGCGTCGGCCGGATCCGCGGCCTGGTCCTCCGCGCGCTGCGCGCCCGCCCCGCCGAGCCCGAGCCCCGCGGCGTCGACGTCTACGTGCCCAGCGACGTCCACTACGGCGGGATGCGCGTCCGCCACCCCCGCGGCGACGAGGTCCGGTTCACCCCCGACCGCGGCCTCACCGTCCTCGACGTCAAGGGCCAGCCGGTCGCCGGCTACGCCCACGGCTCGTGGGTCTCCTACCAGCTGAACGACCCGACCGCCGACCAGCCGCCTACCCCCGCCGAGCCGACGGCGTGAGGCGGCGACCGGCCGCGTGGCGGCGGCACGCCCGGGCCGAGTGCCCCGGCTGCCACCGGTCGGTCACCGCCCTCCGCTCCCCGACCAGCGGCAACCTGCTGCTGGTCGAGCACCACCGCCCCCGCACCCACGTCATCTGCGAGCCCACCCCCGGCGCCGGCATCGGCCACCGCTGGTGGGCCGCCCCGTCCTCCGAGGTCCCGCCCCGATGACCCAGCCCACCCCCGTCCGCGCCCGCTCCGTCCGCATCGCGCCCCTGGACACCGACAGCGTGGCCCACGCCTGGACCGGCCTCACCGACGCCTTCACCGGCTTCACCCCCGTCCTCGACCAGATGGTCGGCGACTTCCGCGACCTCAACCTGCAGCTGCACCGCACCGCCTCCGTCACGTTCCGGCCGTCCCGGCGGCTGCGCCGCATCGTGCTCGGCCCGCGCTGGACCTACGACCGCCGTCGGCACCGGCAGGTCACCCGCCGCAAGGCCCTCGCCCGCCGAGGCCGGCGATGACCGCCCCCGACCCGTTCGCCGTGTTCTCCCAGCGGATCCACGCGCTGCTCGACACGGGAGGCGTGCCTCCCCTGCCCCCGCCATCGAACGCCCCCGGCTTCCAGGCCCCCGAGCTCGGTCCGCTGCTGGAGTCCCTCGCCCGCGGCCTCGACGTGCCCCGCATCCTGCTCGGGCTCCACGGCCCGAGCCTGCCCACGCCGCCCCCGACGCGCCGCGTGCGGGCCGCGCGCCGCGTCGGGCAGGCCGGGTGGCGGCTCGGCCACACCATCGCCCACGCGGGGCGGCTGCTCGAGGCCGCCGGGGACCGGGTCATCGACGCCGGCGACCGCCTCGCCGAGCGGGTGGCCGGCCAGTGAGCGACCTCGAGCGCGAGCCCGACCGGCCGCTGCCCCGCCGGTTCCTCACCGACTGGACCGCCGAGGTCCACCGACACCACCCCACCGCCTTCCGCCGGCGCGAGCGGTGGCGCATCGACCTGTGGGCCGGCGCGTTCGGACCCGAGACGCACGTCGTCCTCGGCACCCACGCAGACGCCCTCGCCGCCGTTGAGCAGATGCTGCGCGCCAAGCGCGCTGCCCAGACCGCCCCACCCTCCGTGCGCTACCGACTTCCCGGCAAGGAGTCCCGGTGACCGCGCCCGCGCAGCCGTTCGGGCCGCTGTCCATCGACACCTGCTCCTGGCACACCCTCGTCGCCGAGCTCGGCGACCCCCTCGAGGGCCGGCCCGTCCCCCGCCGCCTCCCCCCGGAGCCCGCCCCGCCGACGGCGCCCGCTCCCCGCGTGCCCGGGCCCGGGCTGCGCCCCACCGTCCGGCGGCACGCCGCCCCCGACCCCACGCCCGGCCCGGTCACCCGCCCCGCGGCCGAGACCCGCCCCCCCGCGGGCAGCACCGTGTGGACCCCCCGCGACGCCGAGGGCGACACCACCGCCATCACCCTGCCCGGGCCCCCGTCATGAGCCGCGCCCTGCTGGCCGTCCTCACCGCGCTGGCCGCCACCGTCCTCGCGGCGCTGGTCCTCGCCCTGCTCGTGCTCGAGGTGCTGCTCGCCTGCCTCGGCGTCGTCGCAGCCGTGGCGGTCCTCCGATGACCCGCGTCTACCGTGTGCGCACCGGTCTGGTGCTCGAGCACCTGGTCGAGGCCGAGTCCGCCATCGAGGTCCACCAGGCGCTCGCAGCCGCCCGAGCCGAGGGCATCGACCTCGAGGGCACCGGCACCGTGTGGGCCGGCCCCGACCTGATCTCTATCGAGGTGCTCCCTTGACCGCCGTCCTGCCCCCGCGCCCGGTCGCCGAGATGACCGACGCCGAGCTCGAAGCCGAAGCTCTCAAGCTCCTCGAGTACGACGACGCCCGCGCCCGCGCCCGGCCCTCCGACAAGTGGCCGACCCCCGGCGCGCTCGCCGTCGACCTCGACCACCGCACCGTCCAGACCGAGGCCCTGCGGCTCATCGACGCCGCGATCGTCAAGTGCCTGGACACCCCCGACGGCCGGCTGATCATCTCCATGCCTCCCCAGGAGGGCAAGAGCCAGCGCGCCGTCCGCCGCGGCGTGCTGTGGGCGCTGCGCCGCAACCCCGCCACCCGCGCCGCGATCGTCTCCTACGAGTCCGACGTCGCCCGCCGCTGGGGCCGCGCCATCCGGGACGACATCCGGCAGCACCCCCGGCTCGGGCTCCGCGTCCGCCGCGACGTCGCCGCGCAGAACGAGTGGCAGCTGGAGGACCACGACGGCGGCGTGTTCACCACCGGCATCGGCGGCGCCCTCACCGGCCGTCCCGTCGATCTGCTCGTCATCGATGACCCGGTCAAGGACCGCAAGACCGCGGACTCCGAGACCTACCGCGAGGACGCCTGGAAGTGGTGGACCGACACCGCGGCCTCCCGTCTCGCCGCGGGCGCCCCCGTCATCCTGATCATGACCCGCTGGCACGAGGACGATCTTGCTGGTCGGCTCATCGCCCAGGACGAGCGCGGGGAGGGCGAGGGCTGGACCGTCATCAACATCCCCGCCCAGGCCGACCACGACCCCGAGAAGGGCGAGACCGACCCCCTCGGCCGGCAGCCCGGGGAATTTCTGCGGTCGGCGCGTCGGCGCACCCGCGCGCAGTGGGAGCAGATCAAGCGCCGCTCGATCAGCACCTGGACCGCCCTCTACCAGGGGCAGCCCTCCCCCCCGGAGGGCACCCTGTTCAAGCGGGGCGGCTGGGCCCGCTACGACGCCCCGATCGCCATCGCCCGCGCCGACGGCTCGATGTGGGTGCCGCTGCAGCCCGGCGACCAGCTCGCGCAGTCCTGGGACATGGCCTTCAAGAAGACCTCCACCTCCGACTACGTCGCCGGCGGTGTGTGGCTCAAGCGCGGCGGCCAGCTGTACCTGCTCGACCTGGTCAACCGGCGCATGAGCTTCACCGAGACCGTGGACGCCGTCCGCGCCATGTCGGCCCGCTGGCCGCAGGCCATCACCAAGCTCATCGAGGACAAGGCCAACGGCACCGCCGTCATGGACTCCCTCCGCAACGAGGTCGTCGGCCTCACACCCGTCGAGCCCGAGGGCGGGAAGGTGGCCCGCGCGAACGCCGCTGCACCCCTCGTGGTCGCCCACAACGTCGTCCTTCCGGCCGCGGAGATCCTGCCCGTGGTGGAGGAGCTCATCGAGCAGGCCGCCGGGTTCCCGAACGCCAAGCACGACGACATGGTCGACCAGCTCACCCAGGCCGCCCTCGCCCTCGTCATCAACCCCCTCGTCGGGGAGGCGCAGCTCGGCGGCGCCGCAGGTCTCCGCATCGGCGGCGGCGGTGGCGGAGGTGGTCTCGGGCGACGTCCGGGCATCGGTCGCTGAACGAACACCCCCAGCCAGCTTGCTTCCTCCCAGACCCGAGGGATCCTGCCGTGACCCACCACCAGCCCAGCACCGACGCTGCGCCCGTTCAGCTCGAGGACTTCCGCACCGCGCAGTACGTCGACGCCCTCGACGCCGCCATCGCCGACGCCGCCGTCTGCTCCGACGACCCCGGGGCCGGCCCCCCGCCGTCCTACGTGCCGCCGCACCCGGACTCCCCCGTCGGCCGCACCGCGCGCCGGCTGGCCGCGGACCGGGAGGCCGGGGTCCTCCCCGGCGCCGAGCCCGGGCAGGGCGTCGAGGTGCTCCGCTTCCTCACCGACCACGAGCTCGGCGCCTGGACCGAGGCCATCCTCGCCGAGCACCACCGGCGGCGCTGCCAGTTCGCCGACTACCGCGAGGGCGCCCGCCGGCAGGCGGCCGGCTCGTGATCGGGCAGCTCGTGTCGGAGCTGCTCCTGCGGGCGCAGGCATGGTGGGTCACCTACCGTGAGAACCGCACCACGCACTGCACTTGGTGCCTGCAGGGCGTCGACCCCCTCGACGCGCTCACCACGGTCCGCGATCGCCGGATCGTGCACCCCGGCTGCAAGCCCGCCGCCGATCTACACGAGGACGTCTGGTCATGACCTGGACCCTGCTGGCCATCATCTGCGCAGGGTGGTTCCTGCTCGGCGCCCTGCTCGCCCCCGCGCTCGGCATCGGCATGCACCGCGCCGACGCCCTCGAGCGCTGCTACCGGCCCATGCCCGGCAGCAGCGCGGTCCTGCTGCCCCCACGTCCGGCCCAGCCCGAGCAGCGCGTGCTGGACCGGGCCGCGCGCCGCCGCTGATGGTCGAGGGCGCGCACGTCGACCTGGCCGCCGGCCTCTGGGCCGTGCTCGCCGTCGTCCTGGCCGCCGCGCTCATCGCCATCGCCGTCCACCTGCTGCGCCGACCCAAGGAGCCGCCCGTGTGCGCCGAACCCGACTCCGGCGGAGTCCACCCCCTCCAAGCCCCCGACCCGGTCGGCGCCCGCGCCTGCTCGTGCGGCACCGTCCGGCGCATCCCCCGCACCGACACCACCGAGCTGATCGCCCTCCCCCTGGCCGCCGTCCCCGAGCTGCCGCTGGAAGAGCTGCCCACCGACGAGCGCCCTGCGCTGCACCTCGTCTGGGCACGCCGGTGACCGCCCTCGAGTGGGCACAGATCGCCGGCGTCGCCCTCGCTACCGCGCTGGTCCTGATCGTGCTCGTGATCACCGAGGTCGGCGTCGTCGGCATCTGGAACGCGATGCGGGACGCGCTGGCCGCCGTGTGGGAGACGATCGCCGCCGTCGCCCACCGCGTCGTCCACGGCCGGCCACCCCGCCGCGCCGTCCCCGCTGGAGGAACCGTGCTCGAGCTGCCCGGCGACCACGCCGCCATCCTCAGCACCCTCGCCCCCGACGTCCGCGCCGCCCTCGGCCACCCGGATCCTGAACCGGAGCCGGAGCCGGAGCATGTGCTCGAGCCCCCGGGCGGAGCGACCGCCGTCGTGCCTCTCGCCATCCGCGTCGACCCGAACGGGAAGCTGCGGCAACTGCTGGAGGACACGAAGGCCCGGGTCGACGCCTACGAGCGCACGATCCTTGACCTGCGCCAGCAGCAGGCCCAGCTGGACCGCAGCTTCGCCGCCGCGCGCTCCGGCGAGGAGGTCATCGAAGTTCGGGACATGGCCGGCCGCGTCCAGTTGTTCCCTGCCGCTCCCGAACCCGAGCGGCTGTGAGCAGTCGCCGACTGCACGGCCCCCACCCTGGGGACGGCGAGGTGCGCGCACCGTGACCGAGCACCTCGCCGACGTGTGGCCGGCCCTGCTCGTGCTGGTCGTCCTGTTCGGCGGCGGGCTCATCGTCCTCAACCGCGCCGAGGAGGTCGGCCTGGCCGTCATCATCGCCGTCGACCTCGCGCTGCTCGCCGGGGTCGTCGCCCTGCTGCTGCTTGTCACCGGCGGCGGGTAGCGTCCGCGGCAGTCCCCGGCGTGAGGCTGGGGTGGACGCCCGTGATGGGCAGAGCGGAGGGCGTCATGCCCCGCGAGACGATCACCGGCACCGGCAGGGACGTGGACGGCTTCGTTGTCCAGGTCGGCTGGGCCTCGACCCACAACGACGTGCAGCTCGGGATCGAGACCAGCGACGGACGGTCGCTGGTCACCCAGCTGTACGGCTCAGCGCAGCAACTGGAGCGCATCGGGAAGCGCGCGGTCGCCGCAGGCTGGCGGACCATGAGCCTCACCCCAGATTTGGAGGGGCTGAACCCGGAGCAGGCCAGGGCGCTGGCCGAGACGTACCGCGAGATCGGCCGCGAGGTGCTCAACGCCGTGCAGGACGGACCGGACCCCGCCACCCGCGAGGAGGCCAGGCCCACGTATGGCTACGAGAACGCATGGACCCACCTCGACCGGTCCGGCGTGAACCGGTTGGTCAAGGTGCTGCGGCGTGCTCGTGATGCCGCGTTCGGAGCCGACGAGTAACCTGCTCCGCAGACCCCCGCCGACCGCTGACCTTCGGGTGAAGCCGGGGGAACCAGCCCGTAGTCGGTGGAGGGCTGGAGCCGCCGTCCCGGGGGGAGCTCACCTGGTGTGCGGGACGGAGCAGCACTAGCGAACGAGCAGCCCAGCACCCGGGGCCCCGGTGGAGCTGCGCAGACGGTCCCTCTCGCGTGCGAAGCGAGAGGGACCGTTCTCGTGCTCGCCCGTGCCCGCGCGCCTACGAGCAGGGTGCGCCGGGCGCGGGTCAGCGGTGGGCCTGCTGAACCCCGCGCCGGCGCGAGGTACGGGTCCTCGCCGCTAGCCGCGGGGTGGAAGCCGCGAACGGCGGCGGGGCCCCGCTCCGCAGCTACCCTGAGCGTGCTGCTGGCCACGGGCCGGGCGTCCCCCGCGAGCCCGTGAGGCACCCGTGAAGCCCTGGACGCGCATCCCCGTCGCACTGGACACCGTGCCGGGCGGACGGCGGTGCCGGCTCGGCTGGCACCGCGTGCGCTGGACGCTCAGGAGCGCCATCGGCCGTCCTCACGAGTACGTGCCCGCGTGCACGCGCTGCCGCGGCGTCGCCTGCTGGTGGCTGCGCGACCGGCGCCGGTGACCGCCGTGCTCGAGCTGGAGCGCCGGGCAGCCACGGGGGGAGCTGCCCGACGCCCCCGCAGTGTGCCCCACGCCCCCGCTCCCCGCCCGTTGGGGCCGAGTTGGGAGGCGGCGAGTCGTCCGGTAGTCAAGCGGACACGCGCAGTGATACTCCGGCGCGTGATCTTCGCCGTCATCACCGTCCTGGCCGGCCTGTTCGCCACCGCCCGCCTCACCCGCCTGCTCTCCGCCGACCGCGTGCTGCTGCCTCTCCGCGCCGCGATCGTCCGCCGCTTCGGCCCCAGCTCGGCCCTGGGCTACCTCGTGCACTGCCGGTGGTGCGTCTCCATGTACATGGCGCCCCCGGTCGCCGCCGCCGTCCTGTGGCTGACCTTCGCCCTCGCCCCCGACGTCGCCGACGCCCTCGCCTGGCCCCACCGCATCGCCCTCGGCGCGCTGCTCGCCCTCGCCTACAGCCACGGCACCGCGCTGCTCGCCGGCCTCGAGGACGACGAGTGACCACCGACCTCCTGCTGCAGGTCGTCACCGCCATGGCCGCCGTCGGGCTGCTCGCCACCCTCGCCAACCGCTACCGCTCCCGAGGTGATCGCTGATGCCCGGCCGCCGCCGCCGCTCCACCGTCGAGGTGGACGAGGGCTTCACCCCCAACGGGCTCGTCGCCTCCGCCGCCCGCCTCGACCTCACCAAGAAGCCCAAGGGCGTGCTACAGCAGGCGTGGCAGGCCGAGGGCTGGGAGTTCTACAACGAGTGCGGCGAGCTGCGGTTCGCCGCGAACTGGTTCGGCAACTCCCTGTCCCGCGCGATCCTCTACCCCGCCGACGTCGCCGACGACGGCAAGCCCTCGGACAAGCCCACCGAGCACCCCGGCGCGCTGGCCGCCGCGTTCGACCTGCTCGGCGGCCCCACCACGCAGTCCCAGATCCTCGCCCAGGTCGGCGTCCACCTCACCGTCGTCGGCGACTCCTACGTCATCGGCGAGACCCCCGTGGACGAGCTCGGGGAGCCCGTCGGCGATGACGACTGGTACGTGGCCTCCACCGACGAGCTGTCCTACTCCGCCGGCGGTGGCTGGCAGATCGACCGCGGCAACGGCAAGCGCACCCTCGACCCGAAGCGCACGATCATCATCCGCATCTGGACGTCGCACCCCCGCAAGCGGTGGCAGGCCGACTCCCCGGTGCGCGCGATCCTCCCCGTGCTGCGGGAGCTGCGGTCCCTCGTGCAGGTCGCCGCCCGCCAGATGGACTCCACCCTCGCCGGCGCCGGGCTGCTCATCCTCCCCAACAACGTGACCTTCCCCCCGCCGTCCGCGGAGGCGCTCGAGGCCAACCCGGGCGCGGACCCCCTCATGCTGATGCTCGCCGAGTCGATCCTCGTCCCCCTGGACGACCCGTCGGACTCCGCCCGCCTCGTCCCCCCCGTGCTCCGCGTCCCGCCGGAGGCCGTCGACAAGGTCAAGCACCTGACCTTCAGTTCGCTGCTGCAGTCGGAGAACCAGGCGTCCCGCGAGGCGTGCATCCGCCGCATCGCCCTCGGCCTGGACATGCCCGCCGAGGTGCTGCTCGGGCTGGCCACCGCGAACCACTGGACGGCGTGGGCCATTGAGGAGCAGGCGGTCAAGCTCCACATCGCCCCGAAGCTCATGGTCATCGTGCAGGCCATCAACGAGGGCTACTACGTGCCCGCCCTCGAGCGGGCCGGCTTGGACCCGTGGAAGTTCACCCTCTGGTTCGACATCTCCGCCCTCACCCAGCGCCCGAACCGGGAAGAGCACGCCCGGGCCGCGCACGCCACCGGTGAGTTGTCCAACGCCGCGCTGCTGCGGGAGTCCGGGTTCGATGAGGAGGACGCCCCCGACCTGGAGGAGCGCGTCGCCCGGCTGCTGCACCAGGTCATCACCGCCAACCCCTCCGGCGCCGGGGACCTGGTGCCCGCGCTGGTGCACCTGTGGAGTGGGGGGAAGGTCTCCGACCTCAACCTCGCCCCCGTCGGTGCCGTCGGCGGGGACGCCCCAGCCGAGGGCGAGGGCGGGGAGCCCGTCTCCGACGTCGAGGGCCCCCCGGCCGGTGGGGAGCCGACCGGCCCGCCCACCGCCGCGGTTGCCGCCCGCGTCACCGCTCAGGTCGTCGCATCCCGCGTCGCCGCCCGCACCCGGGCCGAGGCCGCTGCGCGGGCCGCCGCGTGACCACCACCGCCCCCACCGCCGTCGCCAGCGGGGACACCGTCGCCGCGCACCTGCTCGTCCAGCGCGCCCTCGAGCTGGCCGGCAAGCGGCTCCTCACCCGCGAGCGCCGCGGCTCCTACTCCGGCGACGTCCGACGCCTCCACGAGACCGTCCGCGTCACCGCCACGCAGCTGCCCAAGCTCCTCGCCGGCGCCTTCGACTGGTGCGACGAGCTCGACGGCCTCATCACCGTCGACCCCGCCCGCTTCCGCGCCGAGCTCACCGAGTACGTCGGCGGTTTGTTGCTGTCCGGGCAGGCGCACCGCACCAGCTACCTGCCCGCCGTGCTCCGAAAGGCCCGCTCATGAGCCGCTCCCGCCCCGGCGCCGCAGCGCCGCAGATCGCCGCCGAGCGGCTCATGGAGGACACCAGCGGGCTCGTCCTCACCACGACCCCGCCGCCGTCCCAGTTCGCCGAGCCGGCCACCGGGCTGCTCATCGCCCGCCCCCCGGCCGCGGTCACCGCTGCGGCCGACGACGTCGACACCGGGGAGCAGCACCTCGACCCGTGGCACGAGCAGCGCCTTGACGCCGCCGCGGCCCTCGCCCGGTGGGAACCCCGCATCGAGACCGCCGCCCGCAAGGCCTTGTCCGCGTGGACCGCCGTCGTCGCCAGCGCCGTCCTGGACGACCAGTACCTCACCGCCGCTCCCGACGGGAACCTCCCGCCCGATCCCGGCGCGATCCCCGCGATGGCCAGCACCTGGCGGCGCATCGCCAACTTGCAGATCGTCACCCGGATCGCCGAACTCCTCGACCAGGTGTTCGCGCTGTTCCTCTCCGACGAGCAGACCGTCTCCGCCCGGGCGTGGCAGGAGCAGTACCTCGAGGAGGTGTCCAACCGGCTCGGCGGCGTCGCCGACAGCACCTTCGACCTCGTGCGCACGGTCGTCCAGGACGGCATCGCCGACGGCGCCTCCATCCCCACCATCCGCGACCGCGTCCAGGAATCCCTCGACACCAGCGGGGAGAACTCATGGGCCGGGCGAGCGCAGACCATCGCCCGCACCGAGACCATCGCCGCGTACGCAGGGGGCCAGCTCGCCGCCCACGAGGTGATCGCCGACGCCACCGACGAACCGCTGCACAAGGTGTGGGTGGCGACCATCGGGGACGGCCGCACCCGCGACGCGCACTTCGCCGCCGACGGACAGCGACGACCCCTCGGGGAACCGTTCGACGTCGGAGGCTTCCACCTGGGGCATCCCGGTGATCCGACTGCCCCACCCCACCTCACGGTCAACTGCCGCTGCTCACTCGCCTTCGTGGGCGCCGACGAAGAGTCCAACGATGTCGCTGACCGTGGCTGGCAAGACCCCGCAGAAGTGCAGGCAGAAATCGAAGCCCGTGCCGCCCAGGACCCGCCCGTCGTCCGGGCGTTCGATGACCCCGTAGAGCAGGCGCGGCAGGCCGACATGGTCGACGCAGCCCGGGCCGCGGTCACCGCCGACGCCGGCGCGACCGGGGACCGTTCGGAACCGGACGGTCCCGCCCTCACCGCCGACGAGCCCCTCACGGGGCACACTGATGCTGCTGCTGGCTCCGGGCCGGGCGACTCCTCCGCTCCTGAAGGACGCCCCATGCCCCGAACCTGGAAGTCCGCACCGCACCTCGCCCCGTTCGACACCCCCACCGGCGACGGCCGGATCTTCAAGGTCGGCTCGCTCACCGCCCGCGAGCTGCCGCTGCCGCTGCTGTTCCAGCCCACCAGCGGCTTCGGCCACGACGGCTCCGTCGTCGTCGGCCGCATCCTCGCCGTCACCTTCACCAACCAGGGCATCGAGGCCAGCGGCGACTACCTCGACGCCGACGCCGCCGCGGCCCCCGACCTGTCCAAGGCCATCGAGCAGGCCGTCACCCTCACCGAGTCCGGGCTCGGCCACGTCTCCGTCGACCTCTCCGACGTCGTCGGCGAGCTCGTGGACGAGGACGGCAACCCCGTCTCGATGGAGGACATCTTCGACGCCTGGGACCGCGGGGAGGACCCGAAGGTCCTCGAGCAGGTCTCCGAGGGCAAGCTCATCGCCGTCACCCAGGTCGCCACCCCCGCCTTCGAGGGCGCGAAGATCGAGCTGTCGGCCGCTGCTGCTCCCGCCGCCCCCGGCGGTGAGGCGTCGCTGGAGGACGCCGCTGGCGGTGTCGTCGCGGTCGGCGCGATCGTGGACTACGAGATCGTCTCCGACGACGGCGAGGACGTGCAGGAGTCCGGCCGCGGCGAGGTCACCGGCCTCAACGAGGACGACGAGATGGTGACCCTGCAGCCCACCGAGGTGCCCGTCGGCGCCCCCGTGGAGACGCCCGGCAACCCGGTCACCGTGCCCCTGGCCAACGTCACCGTCGTCACCGCCGCCCCCGAGGAGGACCCGGCCACCGAGGAGGAGGCCGAGGTCAGCCTGCTCGCCGCCGCCGGGCCGCTTCGCCCGCCGGCCGAGTGGTTCGCCGACCCGAAGCTGGCCGGGCCGACCGCGCTCACCATCACCGACGACGGCCGCGTCTACGGGCACGCCGCCCTCTGGGACGTCTGCCACGTCGGGTTCGCCAACACCTGCGTCACCCCGCCGCCGTCCCCGTCGGGCTACAAGCACTTCCACACCGGGGAGGTCGTGACCGCCGACGGCACCCGCGTCGCCGTCGGCAACCTCACCCTCGGCGGCCAGCACGCCGACGTGCGGCTCGCCTACCGGTCCGCGATCGAGCACTACGACGTCCGCGGCGCCGGCGCTGCTGTCGTCCGCATGTACGAGGACGAGTTCGGGATCGCGTTCTCCGGTGCCCTCACCCCCGGCGTCACCGAGGAGCAGATCTACGACCTGCGCCGCTCCCCGGTCTCGGGTGACTGGCGGCGCGTCGGCGGCGAGCTGGAGATGATCGGCGTGCTGTCGGTCAACAGCCCCGGGTTCCCCACCCCCCGGTTCGCCACCGACTCCGCCGGCCGCACCGCGCTCACCGCCGCCCCCTCGGTGCGCCCGGTCGACCCGACCAAGACCCGGTCGACGTCCTCGGCGACCCTGGCGCAGCTCACCCAGCGCATCACCGCCGACGTCACCGCCGCCGTCCGCGCGCAGCTGCGTGAGGAGACCGCGAGCGGGGAGCGCGCCGCCCGGCTCCGCGGGCTGGCCGCCACCGTGCGCCCGGACCGGTCCCGGCACGCCAAGCTCGCCTCGCTGGCCGCCCGGGTCGACCAGCCCCGCCGCGACCGCCTGGCCGCCCTCTCCGCCAGCGTGGTGTCCCGGTGAGCGCGATCGTCGGCGGCGGGGTGCTCGGGCTCGGGCGGGTCGTCCACTACCGGTCCCGCACCGGGCACTACACCGTGCCCGCCATGGTGACCGCGACGCAGGACAGCCTCTACCGGCCCGGCGTCGACGCCGGGTTCGTCGCCGACCTGTCCTCCCCCGAGCACGTGCACCTGCAGGTGTTCACCCCCGGGGTGCCCGGCAAGCGGAAGGACGCCGACGACTTCCTGGTCGAGTCCCCGCACGGCCGGGCCGAGAACGTCAACGGCTCCTACCCGGAGTACGACGTGCCCTACGACGCGGCCGGCGGGCCCGGCACCTGGTGCTGGCCGCCGCGGGCCTAGGACACTGGTCACCATGAGCAACGACGACCTCACGTTCGGCCAGTACCTCGACGGCGTCCGCGCCGCCCGCCGCTCCGGCCGCTGGTGGCACGAGCCGGCCGCGCTGCTGCTCGGCGCGACCATCACGATCGTGGTGCGGCTCGCCGTCCGCGCCATCCCGACGAAGTAGGAGGGCCGGTGGCGGGGATGGGACACTCGTGTGGTGGCACGAGTCCCCATCCCCGCCGACGTCCGGTTCTGGCGCAAGGTCAACCGGGACGGGCCGGTGCCCGCGCAGCGGCCCGAGCTCGGTCCGTGCTGGCTCTGGACCGGCTCAGGTCCACGCGCCTACGGGACGTTCCAACCCGGCACCCGACAGGCCGACCCCAAGGTCTACGTCCACATCTGGGCGTGGGAGCAGGAGCACGGCCCCGTTCCAGACGGGTTCGAACTGGACCACCTATGCGTGACGCCCCTCTGCGTCCGCACAACCCACCTTGAGGTTGTGACCCACGCCGAGAACCGGCGCCGGTCCCGCCTCACCCGCTGCCGGTCCGGCCGGCACGAGATCACCGATGCCACCGCCCGGTGGGATCGGCACGGCAACCGGCGCGGCTGCCTCGCCTGCTGGCAAGAAGCTCAGGCCAGGCGTCCGCCACGAAGGAGATGACGATGGGCAACTGCAAGTGCGGGGGTGCGAAGGGCACCGGCCCCCGGTACCAGCTGAAGGACCCGAGCGGCACGGTGCTCGGCACCTACGTGTCGCGCACCGAGGCGATCGCCGCGATGTCGGCGGCGCCGTCCGGGTCGACGGTCATCACCGTCTCCTGAGGGCTACGCTGCTGGGCCTACCGTCCAAGTAGGTGCACCTCGGTGCGCGATCGAAGGCTCCCCGGTGGGGAGCACTGGAGCCCGTCCCCGCTGCTGGGGGCGGGCTCCAGCCGTTCGTGTCGACTCTCCGCACCGGTGACCAGACGATCTCCCCCCGGCGGGTGAAGAACCGTCCACTTCGACTGTACGAACGCGGGCCGCCTGCCGTCACATGGGTCATGCCCACCACGCGCACCGCCGCCCCCGTCCTCGACGCCGCCCAGGTCTCCGCCGTCCTCGCCCACCCGGCCGGTGTCGCCGTCCTCGACCTCGTCACCGGCGCCATCACCGTCCACACCGACCCCACCAACGAGGTGTGGGAGTCCCCCCGCCTGCTCGTGCTCATCACCCAGGTCGACGTCCTCGCCGCCGCCGCCCTCGCCGCGCGCACCGCCGGCGTCGTCGGCGGCCGACCGTTCCTGGCCACGCTGGTCGACGTCCTCAACGGCGACCTCGCCGACCTCGCCGCCGCCGGGGAGATCCCGACCGAGGACGAGTTCGCCGCCGTCCTGGCCGAGCTCGCCCACTTCGACGCCGAGGTCATCGCGCTGTTCCGCGCCGGTGGGGCCGCATGACCGCCGCCACCCGGGTCGCCCCCCACGACCGGCACCTGGTCGGCCCGGACGGGGACGTGCGCGTCGTCCACGTCCGCGGCCACCGCCGCGAGGTCCCCGCGTGGCTGTTCGAGACCGGCCCCCTGCCGATCCTCGACCGCCCCTCGGACCTCGAGCTGCCCACCATCGCCGACGAGGACCTGCTCACCCCCACCGCGACCAACCCGGTCGTCGTCGTCCGCCCCGGCCTCGTCCGGCTGTACGCCCCGAAGTGCCCCCACGGTCACTTCGCCCGCTGGGCCGCCCACCACTGCACCGCCTGCAACCCCGACCTCGCCGCCGCCTTCACCGGCTCGGCCGCCACCTGCACCGGCACCCGCCGCGACGGGTCGCCCTGCACCCGCACCACCACGCACCGCCTGGCCGGTCTCCCGGCCTGCCACGACCACGGCGGCCAGCCCGCCACCACCAGCTGAGGAGCTGCCATGAACGCCACCACCGCCCCCGTCCTGTCCCCCGCCGACGTCGAGCGCCTCGAGCTGGCCACCCGCGCCGACCTCGTGTCCGGCATCGGCAACCTGACGCGGCTGCGCGTCGGCTCCGCGCACATCACCGCCGGGTTCACCGCCTGGCACGAGTACGCCCTCGCCCGCTTCAGCGACCTGCTCGCCGAGCTGCGGCTGACCATGGAGGAGCGTCGCGCGCTCGTGCTGTCCATGCGCCTCGGGGACGGCGTCAAGGGCGCCTCGCAGCGCACCATCGCCCGCCGCCTCGGCGTCGGCCTCGGCACCGTCGCCGAGGACATCATCGAACTGCGCCGCGCCGGCCTGCTGGACAACGAGCCCGCCAAGGTCGAGTCCGGGGACGGCAAGGACCGCCCCGCCCGCGGCGCCTCCCGCCCCGGCGCCGGTGCCGCCACGCTGCCCCTGGAGCCCCCGACCGGACTGGTGTACCAGCAGGCCGCCGAGTGGCTCCGCCGCGCCGACGCCGGGCTCGTCGTCCACCACGGCGTCACCCTCACCGCCGGGCTCTCCCTGGTCGAGCTGGCCGCCGTCGCCGGCTGGACCGAGGGCAAGGCCAGCGGCGCGCTGTCCTACCTCACCCGCGCCTCCCACGGCTGGGCCGTCCGCCTCGAGGACGTCCGCGCTGGGCAGCGCATCCACGTCCTCACCGCCGGCGGCCGGGTCATGCTCGCCGACCTCGCCGCCGCCGCGGCGACGGTCGAGGACCCGGTGCTCGAGGCCCCGGTCAACCGGTTCGTCGGCGACAGCGGTGACCTCCGCGTCGTCGCCGACGGGGACCGGTACCGCGTCGTCGCCGGGTGACCGTCCGCACCTCCCCCTGTCCCACCATGAACAGGACGGGTCGCTGGCCTGTTCTCCCAGGTCAGACCCCGTTCCGTCACGACGGTTCCCATGCATTTGGGCATGTTCTCCCGCGCCCGATGCCCGTACACTCGACCTGTACGCTTCGCCGCCCACCCGAGGAGTGCCCGTGTCCAACTTCCGCCGCCGTCTCCGCCGCAGCGGTCGCGCCCTGGGTCCCGTGCTGGCCCCCGACACCGGGCCCGTCCCCGAGTGGTCCGCCCGCCGACTGCCTCCCCGCGACGTGCCCGTCCCCGAGTACGGCTCCGACGAGTGGCTCGCGCTGGCCGACAACGACCCCGCGAAGGTCGCCGCCACCGTCGCCGCCGCCGAGGCGTGGCGCATCACCACCCACCCCGCTGCCGTCGCCGACCGCCTGCAGAGCGAGCTCAACGCCGCCCGCTACGTCGCCGACCGCGAGGCCGAGGCCGCCGCCCAGCTCGCGTTCCAGTGCGTCGCCGCCACCGTCGCCTCGAACGCTGGCCGCCCCTCCTACGCCGAGCTGGCCGAGCTGCGCGGGCAGCCCGAGCGCGCCGCCCGCGCCCGCGAGCAGCAGGCCGAGGTCGACGCCACGTTCACCACGCACCTGCGCACCGCCCCGACCCCCGAGCGGACCCCGCTCGGTGCTCCCTCGACCCCGGCCGGGCGCGCGGCCCGCGCCCGCCGGCTCGCCGAGACCAGCCGCTGACCGTCTACCGGTGGACACCGGTTGTGTCTACCGGTAGCGTCGTCCGTGTTCCCCCCACCAGCTGAGGAGCTGATCCCCCTGTCCCGAGCCGAGTTCCTGGCCGCCGTCCGCACCGCCTCCGGTGGCAACCCAGCCGTCCTCAAGCACGCTGTCGCCTTCGCCAACCAGATCGACCTGGCCAACCTGCGACGGCTGGCCCCGATCAGCTACGCCTACGCCGTGGTCATCGACGGCACCCACCGCGTGGTGGTCTGCGGCCAGCGCACCTACGCCCGCGACCGGGTGCCGTTCGAAGCCGCCGCCGGGGAGGTCACCGCCGTCCTGCGCGGCGCCGACCTGCTCGCCGGCCACATCGGCGACCAGCCCACCACCCCGAAGGAGCCCACACGATGATCCGCATGGACGAGGACGCCCTCGTGGCGTCCGTCGACGTCATCGGGCGCACCGGCGCCCGCGACCTCGAGTTCGGCCACACCGGCGAGGACGCCTCCCCGATGACCGAGGTCACCTGGTGGGCCGTCTGCTCCTACCAGGGCACCCGGCTCATGGTCGAGGACCACCCCGACCCGGTGGCTGCCCTCGAGGCGCTCGCCACCCGCGTGCTCACCGGCGGCATGTGCACGCACTGCCGCGGGCTCATCGCCCTCTCCGACGAGGGCGCGGTCGCCTTCGACGGGCACCTGCTCGACGGGTCCCCGATGACCCGCGAGCGCGCCGAGGCGATGCCGCAGTGCCGCTGGCGCCGTGAGGGGAAGCGGTGGGTGCGGGGCTGCGAGGACCGGTTCCCGCTGGTCCCCTCGGGCACCGTCACCGCTGGCCCGAACCGGGCCGCCCGCCGCGCGAAGGGCCGGGGTCGTGGCTGACCGGCCCGACGTCCACGCCCAGGCGCTCGAGTTCTCCTGCTCCAGCTGCGGCGCCGCTCCCGGCACGCCGTGCGCCGAGGTCGGCAACCCGCCCGGCGGCTGGACCCACGGCGCCCGCATCCTGTTCACCGAGGCGGCCAAGGCCGCCGCGCTCACCGACGTCCGGTTCGGCCCACCCCAGGACCCCCCGCCCGAGCTGCACCCCGCCGTCCTCCGCCCGCCCTACCGCTGGCACTGCGGGACATGCGGCCGGTTCGTCCCCTTCGCCACCGTGCGGAAGCTGCCGCCGTGGCCCGGCGAGGCCGACGAGCACGAGCACACCGGCGTCGGCTCGAGCTGCGGCAAGGTCGACGTCGTCTGGGGCGAGACCTGATGAGCGTGTCCGGCATGGTCCCCCGCAACCACCCCGCCCAGGTGCTGCTCCGCGGCCCCGACGACGAGGTGGACGACCGGGCCACCCCGCTCGACCTGTTCCGCTTCCTCGACGGCCAGCACCACTTCACCCTCGACGTCGCCGCCTCCCCGGCCAACACGAAGTGCCCCCGCTACTTCACCCGGGACGACGACGGGCTCGCCCAGCCCTGGGCCGGAGAGTCCGTCTGGTGCAACCCGCCGTTCTCCGGGATCAAGCCGTGGGTGCAAAAGGCCTGGGCCGAGTACTCGACCACCCGCGGCATCGTCATGCTGCTCCCCGCCAACCGCACCGAGCAGCAGTGGTGGCAGCTGCTGGTCGAGCCCCACCGCGACCAGCCCGGGGGCGCCCTCTCCTGCAGCTTCCTGCCCGGCCGGATCCGCTTCCTGCGCCCCGGCCGCACCCGCATCGGCCCAGGTGAACGGCCCCCGTTCGGGTGCCTCCTGCTCACCTGGGACCCCGCTGGCACCGGCCGGTCTCAGTGACCAGTCCTCGCCGGGTGCAGCGGCGGCGCACCGCCGGCTGGCGCATGCCCGAGGGCGTCGTCTACGTCGGCCGCCCCAGCCGCTGGGGCAACCCGTTCGTCGTCGGCGGGGTGCTGCCTCTCGCGCCGTGGGCCGAGCCCCGCCAGCCCGCGCGGCGGTGGACGCCGGAGACCGCCACCGCCGCCTACCGGCGGTGGCTCACCAGCCGCGATCCGCAGCCCGTCCACGGCGTCGACCGCGCCGTCATCCTCATGGGTCTGCCCGAGCTCGCCGGCCGTGACCTCGCCTGCTGGTGCCCCCTCGACCAGCCCTGCCACGCCGACGTCCTGCTCGAGCTCGCGGCCATCTGATGCCCATCCGGCCGGAGAATCGCGACCGGTACCCCGCCGACTGGCCGGCCATCTCCCACCGCATCCGCTTCGTCCGCGCCGACGGCCGATGCGAGTGCCGCGGTGAGTGCGGCCGGCCAGCCGGGCACCTCGCCGACGACGGACGCTGCCGCAACCTGCACGCCGAGCCCGCCTGGTCGACCGGCTCGACCGTCGTCCTCACCACCGCCCACCGCGACCACGTCCCCGAGCACTGCGACGACGACAACCTGTTCGCCGCCTGCCAGGGCTGCCACCTGCACTACGACCGCGCCCACCACGCCGAGACCCGCGCCGCCGGCCGGGTCGCAGCCCTGCTCGCCGAGGGCCAGGCACCCCTGTTCGATCTGGAGACCTGCTGATGCCCTACGCCGTCTTGATCGGCACCCCCGACCGCAGCCAGCCCACCTTCGTCATCCCCCGCTGGACCCGCCGAGCCGCCGACACCGAGGCCGCGCTCGCCCGCACCAAGCGCGGCATCGGCTTCATCATCACCCCCTACCTCAGCCTCCCCGGACAGGTCCACGACGAGCACCTGTGGGCCGAGGTCTTCCCCGTCGGCTGGCCGGCGTTCCTGCGCTGGAAGGCCGGCGGGGAACGGCCCGGGCTCGCCGCGCTCGGCTGGACCGGCCGTCTCACTGACCGGCCCAGCCCGCCCGGCTAGGGCTGCTGCCCCATCCAGCCCGCGACCGCGTCGGCGGCCCGCCGTTCCCGCTTCGTGTAGTGCCGGCCGGCCAGCCACGGCCCGACCGTGTCCACCGGGAAGCCGCCCGGCGCGGGCTCGGGGGCCGGGGTCGGCGCTGGGGCGGTGTTCGGCACGAAGAGGGTGGCGTCGCCCTGCTGCTGCAGCAGCCGCCCGAAGGTCGCGGACTTCATGGCGAACGCCCCCGCCCCCGCCACCGCTGCAGCGATGACCGGCTCCGGCGGCTCCACCCCGAACGGGCGACCCCACGTCTGCCAGAACCACCACAGGTCCCGCTCGAGCTCGTACCCGAAGCACTGGTACTGGTGCCCGCCCAGCGGGCGGCCGGTCGCGGTGACGATGCCCTGACTGTTCGGCGCCTCCATCCCGGACCACCACATCGTGCCGACGAAGAACGACCCGCGCTGGATCGCGGCGTGCGCGGCGGTGAGGCTGGTGACGTGCTCGTACCCGGCGATCAGGCCGCGGCCGGTGAGCACCTTCGCCACCGTCAGGCCATCGCTGCCGGTGTCCTCCGGTTCCCACGCGCCCTCGAACGGGTCGACGCGGGTCACCTCCCGGTACAGGTCCTCCGCCCACGCCTGCGCGGTCAGCGGATCGGACAGGGTGCGCTGCAGCTCGGCGGACAGGGTCTCGTAGAACCCGGCCGAGCCCAGCACCCCGGCCGCGCTGCTGCAGGTGCACGACCCGAGGTTGCCCTGGTCGAGCAGCGGGATCCGGCGCGGGTGGAACACCGTGCGCGGGGTGACCGGCTCAGCGCCGCGCGGGTGGACGAGGTACCGCATCGAGCGGGGGTCGTGCCGGACGTGCCGGCCGAGCCGCCGATCGGGCCGGACGACTTCGGGGAGAGGAAGCTGGCGGTCAGCCACGGGATGCTCCAGGTGCGCGGTGGGGTGCCCGGCCCGTGGCCAGCGGCAACGCTCAGCCTCCCCCACGCGCCGTGGTCGTGCCGATACCGTCAGTCGCGTGTCATTGCCGCCCGTCGCCACCTGGACCGTGCTCACCGTCGTCCGGGCCGTCGACGGGGACACCGTGAAGCTCCGCCTGGACCGCGACGTCGGCGAGCTCCCCGGGCTCATCCTCTCCGCCCGCACCAAGAGCCCCCGCGGCGTCTCCGCGCGGCTCACCTGGGTGGACACCCCGGAAGAGAACTCGGACCCCGTCGGGTGGGCCCGCGCCGCCGCCGACACCGGGCAGTGGCTCGCCGAGGCGCTGCTGTTCAACACGCCGCTGGTCGCCGACGTGTACGGGGAACCCGACGCGTGGGGACGGTGGCTGCTCGACCTGCGTCACGCCGGCCACCCCGAGGAGTCCCTGTCCCGGTGGCTCATGACCAGCGGGGACGGTGGCCGCGGCTGGCCGGCCTACGTGAAGGGGAAGTGACCCGTGCCCTACCTGTCCCAGATCGCCGTCCGCCGCATCGGCGGGCCCCGCCCGTGGCAGCTGCTCGAGGACCTCCCGTTCCTCGACGCCACCGGCCCGGTGCCCGACCGCGTGTTCACCACCCCCGCCGGCTACCGCACCGACTTCGCCACCATCCCCCGCCTGCTCACGATCTTCGTGCCCAAGCTCGGCCCGTGGGACGAGCCCGCCGCCACCCACGACCTCGGCTGCGACGCCCTCCGCGACCAGTGGGCCGGCGAGCGCGCCAACCGGCTCCGCGCCGAGCGGGACCAGCCGCTGCTCGAGGTGCGGCAGCCCTGGCTGGACTCCCCCGGCGTCGACCAGCTGTGGCGCCGCGCACTCCGCTCCGTCGGCGTCGGCCCCGTCCTCACCCTGCTGCTGTGGGTCGCCGTCCGCTGGGGCGCCCTCGCCTCCCCATGGCGCCGACGCGGCTGGTGGTCCTGGCGGGAGACCCCGCTCGTGCTCACCGTCACCGCCGTCGTCCTCACCCCGCTCGTGCTGCTGCTCCCCCTCGCCGTCCGCGGGCTGCTCGCGTGAGCGCCCTCACCGCCTCCGGGCACGCTGCGGTGGCCGCCGTCGAAGCCGCCCTCACCGCCCTCGACGGGCACCTGCTCGAGGAGGGTCCCGCCCCGACCGGGCTGCCCGCCGACTGCTGCGGCAGCTGCGCATCCTGCCAGGCCGCCATCGCCGTCACCGCCGCCTGGCCCATCCTCGTCGGCGGCATCGTGGACCAGCTCACCGCCGTCGGCCACCCCCGCCTCGCCGCCCGCGTCATCCACCTGTTCCCCGCCGACTGAACGGATCCGAGCGGACTCGAGGTGCTCACCGGGGGTCGTCGGTGGGCGGAGCTACCGTCCTCGGAGGGGACCCCGGCGCCAGCTGTCACTGGCCCGGGGCATGGCCGACCGGATGGAGTCGACGTGAGCAAGGCTACGTGCAGCATCGACGGCTGCGACAGGCCCGTGGTGGGGCGGGGCTGGTGCTCCATGCACTGGCAGCGGTGGAAGACGCACGGTGATCCCGGCGGTGCCCGCAGTCTCCGCGAGGTCCCGACGACCGGCCACCGGTGCACCGGATGCGGGGAGGCCAAGGGCCCCGAGGAGTTCTACCTGCGTTCCGGGCGCCCCGGGTCGAATCCCGAGCGCAAGCCGATGTCGCGCTGCAAGGCGTGCTTGAAGGCCAGCTCCGTCGCCTGGCAGGCCGGGCACCGGGAGCGGATGCGCGAGGTCAACTCCGCCTACGCGAAGCGCAACGCCCGCCGGCGGAAGCTCTACACCTACGGGCTCACCGAGGCCGAGCTGGCCGCCCTCGAAGAAGAGCAGGGCGGGGCCTGCCGGATCTGCGGCGACGTCGTCGCCGAGGGGCTGGTCATCGACCACTGCCACCGCGAGGGCCACGTCCGGGGGCTGCTCTGCGGCGCGTGCAACCTCGGCCTCGGCGCCTTCCGCAACGACCCTGCCCGGCTGGCCGCCGCCATCCGCTACCTCGCCGCGCCGAGCGCGACCGGTTCCCAACCTCCGCCGCACCGCGTCGCGAGCGCGGCAGACTAGGTGCTGCTGCTGGCTCTGGGCCGGGCTTCCTCCCGCATGCCCAGGAGCCCCGCCCCGTGTCCCAGCCCAGCCTGACCGCCGAGCAGATCGCCGCTGCCAGCGTCGTCGTCCCCATCGACTCGATCAGGCCGCACCCGCGCAACCCGAACAAGGGGAGCGTCGAGGTCATCCGGGAGTCGCTCCGCATCCACGGCCAATACCGCACGATCGTGGTCCAGCGGTCGACGGGCTTCGTGCTCGCCGGGAACACCACCTGGCGCGCGGCGAAGGAGGAGGGCTGGACCGGCGCCCCGGCTCCACCCCGCCCGAGCCCCCGCACTTCGACCTCGAGCACGACACGATCCTCTACGGCTGGCGGGAGGGCGCCGCCCACACCTGGCACGGCGGCCGGAAGCAGACCACCGTCTGGTCGATCCCCCGGCCCTCCCGCAACGACGTACACCCCACGATGAAGCCCACCCAATTAGTTGGGCGTGCCATCGAAAACTCCACGAAGAAGGGCGCGCTCGTCCTCGACCTGTTCGGCGGGTCCGGGTCGACGCTGATCGCCGCGCACCGCGCCGGCCGGCTGGCCGCGCTCGTGGAGCTCGACCTGCGGTACGCCGACGTCATCTGCCGCCGCTGGCAGGAGCACACCGGCGTCACCCCGCTGCGGGAGGACCCCGCCGGCGGGCAGGCCGTCGCCGTGTCGTTCACCGACGCACCCGCCGAGGCCGCCTGACCGCGCCCGGTGACGACCCGCCCCGCCGCCGTGACCGGGCACCGGCGGCGGGGCCCGGGTCCCGGCCTGCTCCGCCAGGCTGCCCCGCATGGCCCACACCAGCACCCGCCCCGGCTCCGCCGCCGCCGTCCCGGTCCCCGACCCGGAGGCGTGGGCTCTCGCCCTCGTGCACGCCGGCGGCGACGTCCGCCGCCTCGTCGTCGCCTCACCCCCGCCCGGGGTGCTCTGCCAGGTCCTCGTCGCCAACCGGCCCGCCTCCAAGGGGTGACCGTTCGGATCCGAGCGCACGATCGCTGACCCGAGTCTCCCGCCGCCCGTCCCGCCACCTGGCGGGGCGGGCGTTCCCTCGTCGGGGGGAGAAAAATCCCCGTTCCCCTTGTCTAGTGCTGGACACTTGCCGATACTGGTGGTGTGGCCCGCACCGGACCACACCACCAGCTGAGGAGCTGCTCACCATGACCGCCATCACCGTCGCCACCGCCGCCCGCGGGCGCACCCACACCGTCCGCCCCGACGGCCGCACCGCGTGCGGGCGCCCCATCGACTTCACCGCCGGTTGGGTCGGCCGCGTCCCCCACATCACCGTCGACTGCGCCCGCTGCTCCCACGTCCCCACCCCCCGGGCCGTGGCCGCCGCCGAGGCCCCCCGCGAGGCCATCACCGTCCCCGTGCCCGACGAGGACGACGACGTCATGCGCTGCTCGATGTTCGGCCACGAGATGGTCGACGGCGCGTGCGAGGTCTGCGGCCAGCCCGACCGCGACGCCGCGCTGGCCCGCACGGTCGCCGACGCCGCCCTCGGCACGCTGCGCTCCAACCCGGGCGAGTTCGGCGCCGCCCTCGCCGGGCTCGGCTTCGGCGAGATGACCACCGGCGACCACTACCTGTCCGGCCCCTGGTGGCGCACCGAGCACGAGTCCGGCGCCTTCCGCGTCATCGGCTACACCGACGACGGCGATCGCGTCACCCTCATCGGCTGGGACCCCGACCGGCCCCTGGCGAAGCTGGAGTGGTGGCGCGTCGAGTTCGGCGGCTCCACCCCGCAGTCCGTCGTCCTCGCCGCGATCGCCAACACCGTCGGCGTGCTGCCGGTGACCCGATGACCGCCGACTTCGTGTGGTCGCCGCGCCCGCAGCTGGGCGCGGCGGCCGGTCGGCAGGCGTACATCGACGCCGCCGTCGCCTCCCACATGGCCCACTCCATCGCCGACCGCGCCGAGGCCGCGGCCACCGCCACCCGCATCGCCGCCCGGTTCGGGCTCCGCGAGATCGACCTGGAGAGCGACGTCCTGGACGCCGTCGCCGCCTCCATGACCACCGCCGACCTCGAGGCCGCGCTCGCCTCCCCGGTCACCCGCCGCCGGGCCCGCGCCGAGCTCACCCGCCGCTCCGCCTGACCGGCCGACGCCCGCCCCGCCTGCGCGGGGCGGGCGTCGCCGTCCCCGACACTGACCCCGCCCCTCTCACCCGTCTGGAGCGCCACCGTGGCCCCTGCCCTCACCGTCGGGTCGCTGTTCTCCGGCTACGGCGGCCTGGACCTCGGCGTCACCGCGGCCATCCCCGGCGCCCGCACCGCCTGGCACGCCGAGGTCGAGCCCGCCGCCTGCCGCGTCCTCGCCCACCGCTTCCCCGACGTCCCCAACCTCGGCGACGTCGCCCGCATCGACTGGTCCGAGGTCGAGCCCGTCGACGTCCTGCTCGGCGGCTTCCCCTGCCAGGACGTGTCCCTCGCCGGGCGCCGGCTCGGCATCCACCCCGACTCCCGCTCCGGTCTCTGGACCCACTTCGCCTACGCCATCGCCCAGCTGCGCCCCGCGCTGGTCGTCATCGAGAACGTGAGAGGACTGCTCAGTGCCCGAGCCCACCGCGATCTGGGACCCGACGAGCCGGACCTGGCGGATTCCGTCGTCCTCCGGGCCCTCGGAGCTGTTCTCGGCGACCTGGCCGACCTCGGGTACGATGCGGCGTGGCGTCTCGTACCCGCTTCCGCCGTCGGCGCCCCCCACGGCCGCGCCCGCGTGTTCATCACCGCCTGGCCGGCTCCTGCCGACCCCGGAGGCGAAGCTGGCCCACTCCGGCCCGGACTACGCGCGGATGACCCGGCCCGGCTCCGGCGGCCACGACCTGACGACGGCGCTGCACCTGCTGCCTACCCCGATGCGCTCGGACGCCGAGCGGACCTCGCTGTCCTACCCGCGGGGCAACCCGACCCTGCTGGGGGCGCTGACGTCGACTGGGGCGTCTACGCCGACGCCGTCGCCCGCTGGGAGCACATCACCGGCCGACGAGCCCCTCAGCCTCTGGAGCGACGAGCCCGCGGCGGACGAGGACTGAACCCCGCCTTCACCGAGTGGATGATGGGCCTGCCCGCCGGGTGGGTCACCCGCGTGCCGGCAGTGGTCGACCAGCTCGACCTGTTCGACGCCCCCGCCGATCGGTGGGCCGTATCCGGGGAGGACGCGATCAAGATGCTCGGCAACGGCGTCGTCCCGCTGCACGCCACCGCCGCCGTCCTCGGGCTGCTGCTCGACGCCGCCCCCGACGAGGTCCTCGAGCACCTCGGGCTCGCCGCGGCCATCGCCGCCTGACCCCCCCCTGAAGGGGGGAGCCGCGAACGCCGGCCTTCAGCTCCGGTCTGCACGAGCCGAACACAGGGTCATGGACGCCACCGCCGCTCTCGCCCGCATCGAGGCCCTGCTCGCCGCTCTCCCCGTCGCCGACCGCGAGGCCCTGCTCGACGCCGTCGAGACCTACGGCGACGTCCGCGCCGACGACGTCGCCGCCGAGCTCGCCACCGTCTGACCCCCTCCCGCGCGTCGCGTGTCTAGCACTGGACAACGCGTGCGAGGGATGGTCTCCTACTCCTGCGCGGCCGACCGGCCCCGCACCCCACCAGCTGAGGAGCTGACATGGCCCGCACCGCCACCACCATCACCGTCGCCGCCGGCGGCAACGAGGACATCGCCGAGCGCATCAACGCCGCCTTCGCCTCCGGCAAGGCCACCACCGTCAACGGCCGGACGATCACCACCACCTACGGCCGCCCCCCGGCCCGGGCCTACCTCAACGGGACGATCGCCGTCACCGTCAAGGGCCGGGAGAAGCGCACCACCGGCACCGTCTACGGGAAGAAGGGTCAGACCCTCGCCCTGGCCTGACCGCCCCGCCTGCTCCGCCTGGCCCCGCACCCACCTCGGGTGCGGGGCCCGCGGCGGTGACAGCCCCACCCACCCAGCTGAGGAGCTCCTACCGTGCCCACCACCGCGAACGCCCCCCGCCACACCGTCGGCGCGCTCGAGCTGTCCCAGCGGGACGCCGAGTCCCTGACCCGCATCCTGCCCAGCTTCGCCACCCTCACCGACGAGCAGGGCGTCGCGCTCCGCAACGCCGGGAAGCTCGGGCTCATGCTCATGGCCGCGGAGACCACCGCCACCTGGGCCGTCCTCGAGGCCGACCGCGCCGCCGGGGAGCGGGCCACCGAGGTCAAGGGCTACGCCGGGCGCGTCATCGCCAACCTCGCTGGCGGCTACCAGGAGGACGGCTCGCTGGTCGAGTCCGCCACCGGCCGCCTGGTCGAAGCCCTCGCCGAGCGGAAGGCAGGCGTGGAGAAGCTGCTCGCCAACCGCCGCATCATCGACCTGCTGCTCGGTGCCACCGACTGACCCGCTCGCCCGCGCCACCAGCGCCTCGTCCCCGGCTTCCGGGGGGCGGGGCGCTGTGCTGTCCCCCCTCCGATGGACGGAGCCCCGCACAGCTGTCCAGAGCTGGACAGAGATGGGTGTCTAGGAGTAGCGTCGCGGGCATGTCCACCACCCCCTCCCCCGCCATGAAGGCGCTGGCCGAGACCGGCGGCGAGCTCGCCGAGATCGAGGACCGGCGCCGCGAGGTCATCGCCCGGCTGCGCGCCGCGATCCGCGTCGCCGACCGCGAGGGCGGCAACAGCCGCTCCCAGATCACCGCCACCGCCCGCGTCGCCCGCCAGACCGTCTACGACGCCATCCGCGAGCCCATCGACGCCGAGCAGCTCGCCGAGGAACAGGCCACCCTCGAGCGGCTCACCGCCGCCGCGGGCCAGCCGTGACCTGCTGGTGCGGCCGGACCGTGTCCACCCTCCCCGGCGGCGACGGCGTCTCCTGCGCCGAGCACGACCTGCCCATCCACACCCCCCGCTGACCCCGACCCGCTGACCAGCTGAGGAGCTGACCCACCATGACCGACTTCCCTGACCGCGACGACCTCGCCCGGCGCGCTCTCGCCGCTGGCCGCCGCGGCGAGAGCGACCCCGTCGTCGTCCACCGCCTCGCCGAGATCCGGCAGCAGCGGCAGCTCGACGTCGACCTCGCCGTCCGGCTGGCCCCCGACCACGCCGACCACCGCGACCCCTACGTCGGCGACGACGCCGACGGTGCCCGCCGCTCCGCCCAGATCGACCGTGAGGAGGCCGACTGCCTCGACCGCGGCACCCCCCGCTACGACCTGCTGCTCGCCTCCGCCGCCGCCTGGGACCGCCAGGCCGACGAGCTCGACGCCGTCCAGTGACCACCGACGACCACCGGCGGGCCGCCCGCAAGGCCCTCATCGCCGCCGGCTTCCCCCCGCCCGGCGACCCGGCCTCGCTCATCCGCCGCCGGCTGCTGCTCGAGTCCCTCGCCTACGCCATCGGCCAGGCCGACGTCCGCGGCCAGGGCGACCGCGACGCCCTCCGCGCGCTGATCGCCGCCGTCCGCGCCGACCCCCTCGGCGAGCTGCTCGGCGACGCCCTGCGCGCCGCCACCGACCGCGCCGAGGCCCACCTCGAGCGCACGGCCCCCGTTCCCGCCAGCGACCCCGCCGACGACCACCCCACCACCCTGGAGTCCTGATGAGCACCCACATCGAGCGCGTCACCGCCAGCACCGTCGCCCCCGCCATCCTCCGCGGCGACGACCTCGCCGACGGCGAGGCGCCCCTGGCCGCCGACCACGTCGGCCTCACCATCGGCGACGTCGTCCTCATCGAGGGCACCCACGACGAGCTGCGCACCCTGCTCACCGGCGGCCTCGCCCTGGTCGACCACGACGCCCGCGCCCTCGACACCGCCGCCCGCGACGCGGCCGAGGCCGAGGCCGAGGCCGGGCAGGCCGACCGCATGACCTGGGGTCCCGGCGACGTCATCGTCACCCCGCCCCCCACCGGCGGCCAGCAGTGACCGCCGTCGACGCCGGAGCGCAGGCAGCCGCGTTCCCCGAGCCGCCGCGGCGGCCCACGCCCGTCCACCGCCCCGACGGCCGCCTGTACCGGCCACGGAAGCTCCCCGAGGCCATGCTCCTGAGCGACGCCGACGAGGCCGTGGACGGCGTCTGCGTCATGCGCACCCACTCCCTCGAGACCGCCCGCCAGCTCGCCGAGGCCGCCCTGCAGCGGTACGACGGCGCGTTCCCGTGGGAGCTGACCAACGAGCGCACCGAGTGGGGCCACTGGCGGCCGGACGGCGAAGAGGGCCGCCGCGCGTGGGAGCGCGACGAGACCGGCCTCACCGGCGCCCCCGCCGTGTTCTTCGACGCGGAGCAGTCATGACCGCCACCCCGGCCGACGCGGGCAGCCCCGGCGCAGGGGCGGAGACGTGCGCAACGCCCGGCTGTGGCCACACGCTCGGCCAGCACTACTGGCCTCGCCACGGGGGCGGCGAGTGCAAGACGGACGACGGATGCACCAAGTACCAGTCCGCCGTCCCGTCGCCGGAGGACACCGTGGAGCCGTGCGACTGCCCGCCCGAGCAGCGGCCGGACTACTTCTGCCCGATCCACGAGGCCAAGCTGCTCGCCACCTCGCCCGCTGTCCGTGTCGGGGATCCCTGCCCGGTCTGCGGCCATGCCATCGACGCCGTGCACAAGACCCCGTCGATGGAGCACGGTCCCTGCGGGTTCACCGACGGGGGCGCGAGCTGCGTCTTCGGGCCGATGCACCAGGCCGCCTACCACCATCTGACCGACGGCCGGAACGTCCCCGCCACCCCGCCCGCTGTCCGTACCGGGGAGGACGACGGTATCTGGCAGGCCGACGCTCTGGCTCCTGCACTGTCCGCGTCAATCTCGCCCATCGAAGGGCACGACGCTGGCGGCGCGGCGTGGGGAGTTGTGCAGCAGCTCAACGCCGCCGGGTACCGCATCACTGCCCGGCCGCTGGTGTCGGGGACGGACCGCCTCATCCACCTGGGTCAGGCCGGTGCGCTCGCCATGCTCGCCGAGGAGCTGGAACGGGAGGGCGAGCCTCGTGCCGCACTGCTCGCCGACCGGACGGCCAAGAGCTACCGGACGTGGGCCGACGACCCGGCCAGCGCACCGCCGGAGGTCGAACCACTACCCGAGCTGGTGTCGGGGACGGCGAACCGCGACGACGTGGCGCGATGGCTATGGCGGCGCGACGGGTTCACGGACGCCCAGTGGGACGCCGGGACGCCGGGATCGCGCGGGCACTGGCTGACGGAAGCCGACGAGCTGCTGGCCATGCTCGGCGGCGACCAGGCCATCACCGACTGGCAGCCCGGCCGGTGGTGGCGCGTCGCCGCCCCCGACGGCACCACCTGGTGCCTCACCTCAGACGAAGCCGAGGCACGCGCCGCCGTCCGCCCCGGCGACCTTCTGACCCGCGAGCACACCCGGTCGTCGGTCTCCCACCAGTGGCGCGAGGTCCAGCCGTGAGCGTCCCGGACGGCAAGCTCAGGGCCCTCGTGCTCGCCTTCGCCGCCCGCGGCATCGACCACAACCGCCGCGCCGACCGCCTCCGCCTCTACAGCGACGCCGTCGGCCGCCACATCACCAGCGGCAGCCAGCTCACCGAGACCGAGGTCGACCAGCTCCTGGCCCGCCTCGACCGGCTGCCCCCCGGCACCGACCTCCGCCACGCAGCCGCCCGGCTCGTCCAGCTGGAGGAGGAGCGGGCCGCGGCGGCGGCGGCCCGCTCCCGCGCGGCGGCCGAGGACCCCAACCGCGTGCTGTCCCCCGAGGAGGTTGCCGCCCGCCTCGGCGGCGTCATCCTCTGCGGCCCCGCCGGGCCGATCACCGACGGCGACGCTGCAGCCGTGGAGCAGTTCGCGCTCGACCTCGACATCCGGGCCGCCCGACCGTGAAGCCCATCTGCGGTGCGCCGGCCCGCTACGGCAACTTCGAGGCCACCCGCCGCCGCGGTGGCCACCTCGAGCTGGGCGCCATGTGGGTGTGCAACCGGAAGGTCGCCCACGAGGGCGACCGCTGCTGGCAGCATCCCCGCGACCCCAACGACCCCAACGGCGCAAACGGCCCCGTTGACTCCACCCCCACCCCCGGAGGCACCCCATGACCGAGCCCGCCTACAAGCCGGACCGGATCCTCTACGGCGTCCAGGACCACACCGGCCGCGCCGTCGCCGAGGCCATCGACCGCCGCCGGCTCTCCGTCCACCGCGAGGAGTCCCGCATCCAGCTCCGCTACGGCGACGAGGTCGTCTCCGAGGGCTACGCCCCCCCGGAGGCCGACCTCACCCTGCACACCTGGGACGCCGACGCGAAGGTCGACACCGACAACCAGGCCGCCGGCCCTCTCACCTCCCGGCCCGTGCCGCCGCCGAAGGTCGGCGCCTGACCCTGCTCCCCCCTCGAGGCCCCCGTCGCTCCCGCGGCGGGGGCCTCCCTCATGCGGGGGAGCGCCCGGCGTGTCTAGTGCTGGACAACGGTGCGGGGCTATGGCGTACTACCTCCATGCCCGCCAGCGACCGCCCCCTCTCCCGCGCCGCCCTCCGCGGCATGACCACCGGCGAGCTCCGCCGCATCGCCGCCGACCCCCTGGTCGACCGCCTCGCCCGCGCGATGGCCAACGGCATCGTCGCCGACCGCACCGCCCACCTGCCCCGCCGCTGACCCACCCCACCCCGACTCGCCCGACCAGCTGAGGAGCCTCCCCCGTGCGCACCGACCTCACCCGCATGACCGACCGGGCCCTGATGGACGCCTACACCCCGTCGATCTTCATCCCCCGCCTGCCCCGCCTCCGGGCCGCCGTCCTCGCCGACAACCGGCGCATCGAGGCCGAGCTGCGCTCCCGCGGCATCACCCGCTCGTGATGCGCGCCGTCCTCCCCACCGACCCGGCCGACGTCTGGGCCTGCGGCTGCTGCGGCGCCGCCGTCGTCGTCCGCCCCGGCATGCCCGGCTACGAGATCCGCAACGCCGACGACCTCACCGAGCACGTCGTCCCGCTCTACGCCCCCGACCAGGACCCGGCCCTCGGCTGCAACTGAGCGCCCGGCCTCGAGGCCCCCACCCGATCGGGTGGGGGCCTCCTGCGTGTCGCCTGTCTAGGACTGGACAACTCCCCGGCGGGGATGGTCAGCTACCGCCATGCCCCCCGCCCCCACCGCCCACCGCCTCGCCGCCCACCGCCTCGCCGCCCACCCGGCCCTGCTCACCAGCGACCTCGCCCGCGCCATCCGCGAGGACCTCATCTCCTACGGTGAGGCCCGCGTCGAGGGCCCCGAGCACCTCGCCACCCGCGTCGCCAACGCCGTCGACCGGGCCGCCCGCGGCACCGGCATCACCGTCACCTGGGTCCGCACCGCCCACGGCTGGGCCGTCTACGCCGCCTGACCCGCTCCCGCCTCGAGGCCCCCACCGCACCGCGGCTGGGGGCCTCGTGCTGTCCGGGGTCACCCGCCCCGCCAGCCTCCCGCTCCCGGCCTCGCCCACCGCCCGGGTCCACGGGTCCCCACCGGCCGCCCTGCCCCGTCTGGGGCTTGTGGTGCGGAGCAAGCTAGGCGCTAACGCGCAGTTACCGCTGGCGCGTGCCCCGGCCGCCGTGAGATCGTGGCGGGGTGGGGTGCCCGTTGGGGGCGCTGCGCTGGGCTGAGGAGCTGGTCGTCGTGGAGCTGGTGTGCTGTCCGCATCCGCTGTCCGAGCACGTTGTGGACAGGCGGGGCTGTCGTGGCCGGCTCGACGGATCCGAGTGCGGGTGCCTCGTGCCCCGGGTGGCGGTGCACCGTGGCTGATCTCTCGCCGGGCCGGGTGCTCGGTCGCATGCGGCGCGAGCGGGTGCCGGGTGGTCGGCCGCACCGCATCCCGGTGGACCTGTCCGACGACGAGCTCGAGGTGCTGGAGCGGCACGCCGCGGAGGCCGGTGGGATCACGCTGCAGAAGGCCCTGGTGGAGCTCGCGTTGTCCTCGGGTGGGGAGACGCCGGCGGTGCGGCGGGAGCTGCTGGTGCAGCTGTTCGCTCTGCGGCGGGACCTGTCGGGGATGGCGACGAACTTGAACCAGGCGGCTCGGCGGGTGAACGTCGGCGACGGGTTCCCGGTCGAGGTGGTGCGGGAGGACCTGCTGGAGCTGCGGCGGCTGGCGGGGCCGGGTGGCCGGATCGATGTGGCGATCGACGTCGTGTCGTCGGGTCCGGCGTCGTGAGGGTGGAGCTGCTGGAGGCGGCGCAGCAGGCGGCGGGGCTGGCGGTGCTCGGCGGGCGGCCGGGGGTGTTCGTGTCGGCGCATCTGGCGCCGGGCTACGAGCAGGACCGGTTCGCGGTCGAGGGGCTGCTGGAGATGCTGCGGGAGAAGCTGCCGGAGGGGGATGCGGTGCTGCGGGCGGAACGGGTCGACGTCGGGGCCTACTACGACGTGCTGCTGCTGACGCTGGGGGTCCCGGCGTGAGCGAGGCGGCCAGGGAGTGGTTGGGGCGGCGGGTGCGGGTGTGGCCGGCGTTCGACCCGAAGGGGATGACGATGCCGCTCGCGGAGGGCGTGGTCGTCGGGTACGCGGCTGCTCCGACGATCCTGGTCCGGTCGGCGGACGGGTCGCAGTCGGACTGGCAGGTGACCCTGCCGATCGACGTGCTCGAGGAGCGCGCCGAGGTGCCGCCGGCGCGGGATCTGGTCATGGAGCTCGGGGCGCTGCACCGGCCGTTCGCCATGCCCGGCTTGGTGCGGCTGCTGCTCGGTGGCGGCGTGGCGGCGGCGGTGTGCCGGGAGTGCTCGGGGCCCGACGAGTGGGATGGCGAGGACGGGCCGTACCTGCACCCGGACGTGCATCTGGTGGCGTGGCCGTGCGCGACGGCTCGGATCCTGGGGGTGGAGGGGTGACCGAGGTGTGCTCGGCCGTGGGCTGCTCGTGGGACGAGCGTGGCACCAACGGTGGCTCCGCGATGCCGCTGTGTGGCACCAACGGCGGCTTCGACTCCAACGGGGCTGTTATCCCCGATTGCGCCGTTGTGGCTGGGCTGGAGATCCCGGCGCCGCGGCGTCGCGCTCGGCGGGCGGCCCGGCGATGAGCTTCCCGCCGGACTGCGGTGACGAGCTGGAGGACGACGGCCGGGTGCTGCACTGGTGCGGCGAGGACCCCGGCCACGACGGCGGGCACCACTGCGCGTACTGCGAGGTGGTCTGGTGATGCCGGCCAACCAGCTGTATCACCAGCCGTGCGGGCGGTGGTACAGGCGCGGCGAGGAGGTGCACCTGTGCCCGGCCGAGGACGGGGACCGCACGGTGACCGTGCCCCTGGCCGCGCTCCGCGCCGTGGTCGAGCTCGCCCGCAGCCTGGCCGACGACGCGGACGGCGAGTACGGCAGCGTCGGGGTCACCCCCGAGTTGCAGCAGGTGGTCGAGGACCTGGGGGTGGCTGGGCTGTGATGCCGAACATCACCCGCGGGAACCGGCTCGGTGGGCTCATGGCCTACCTGGTCGGGCCCGGGCGGGACAACCAGCACGTCGACCCGCACCTGGTCGCCGGCGATCCGGCGATCATGGCCTGGTACGACACCGCCGTCCTGTCCCACGAGCAAGCGCTGGCGATCGGGCGGGACCTCGGCGGGCCGCGGCGGGCGTTCCACGTCGACGTCCCCGACGGGCACGTGTGGCACGCCTCCTGGGCGCTGGCCGCCGACGAGGGCCGGCTGCCGGATGAGAAGTGGGCGGCGATCGCGCAGGACATCGCCGACGGCATGGGGTTCTCCGGCGCCGACGGGAAGGCCCCCTGCCGGTGGGTCGCCGTGCACCACGGCCCGAGCAAGGGCGGCAACGACCACATCCACTTCGTCACCTCCCTCGTGCGGGAGGACGGCACCAAGGCCAACGTGTGGCGGGACCGGCCGCGCGCTCAGGCCCTCGCCCGGGAGCTGGAGGCGAAGTACGGGCTGGTGCGCCTGGAGGCCCGAGGCGCTGGCCGCGGGGACCGCGGGGTGTCCCGGCCGGTGCTCGAGCGGGCGGCGGCGGCCGGGCGGGAGCCGGAGACCGTGCGGCTGGCGCGCACCGTGCGGGCGGCTGCAGCGGCGGCCTCGAGCGAGGCGGAGTTCGTGCGCCGGCTCCGCCGGGCGGGGCTGCGCGTCGACGCCCGGTTCGCCGCGGACCGGGACGACGTCGTCGGCGGGCACTCCGTCGCCCGGCCGGCACCGGGCGGGGACGGCATCTTCTACGGCGGCGGGCACCTGGCGAAGGACCTCACGCTGCCTCGGCTGCGGGAGGCCGCCGGGTGGGACCGGTCGGTCGAGGCGGTGGGGGAGGCCGTCGAGGAGTGGACCGCGGCGAAACGCGGCCGGGCACCGGTGCGCTCCGGGCCGGAGCTGGTCACCCCCGGGCCGGAGCTGTGGGAGGCGGCGGCGGTCGAGATCGGGCAGCTGCAGGCGTGGCTGCGGTCGGTGCCGGTCACCGACCGGGCGACGTGGGCTCGGGTGGCGGGGGAGACCGCCGGCGCGTTCGCCGCCTGGTCGGTGGCCGTGGAGGGCGACGTGCCGGGGCCGCTCGCGCACGCCGCGGATTCCCTGGCCCGGTCGGCGCAGATCCGGGCGCACGAGGCGAAGGGGGCTCGGCGGGGCCCGTCGGCGCGGGGGGCGGCGCTGCTGCTCGCCTCGATCGCGCACGGGGGGCAGGGGACGGTGGCGCAGGCGGTGCTGCTGCGGCAGCTGTCCAACACGACGCGGGCGTTGCACGACTGGCACGGGGCGGTGGGGGAGGCGCGGCGGGCGGAGGAGATCGCGCGGATGGCCCGCGGGGAGCTCGTCACCATCGCCGCCACCCTCCCCACGCCGCAGTTCACGCCCGCGCCGTCTGGCGTGACTTCGGCGCCCAGCAGTTCACGCCCGGCACCGGGGGCGGTGCTGCCTGCCGATCTGGAGCGTGCTCGAGCGCGCACGACGACGTCCCGCGACCGCGGGGTGGAGCGATGACGAGGGGGAGCGATGTCCGAGGGTGATGGTGTGGAGGAGGTCCTCGACGGGGCCAAGCGGGTCGTGCTGACCGGCGCCGGGCAGGTGCTGGAGAACATGGCCCGCAGGCGGGAGGATGAGGCTCGCGCTCGGGCGTCCTCGGCGGGTGCTCAGGCGGCGGCGGACCGGCAGCGCAGCATGGCGACCACCGCGGTGAAGGAAGCGGTCCGCCCGCGAGACCGAGAGACCGGCGACCTGGGGCTGCCCATGACCGAAGCCGCTCGGCGGCGGGATGCCCGCGAGGCTCCGACGGCGATCGCGGTGCTGGCCGCCGACGACCGCCGGCAGGCCGAGCGGGTCCTCGAGCAGCGGTTCGGCGCGGACTGGCGGTCGATTCCTGATCTGCCGGAGACGGTGGCGGTGCAGACCGGGCACGAGGCCTACAGCGAGGTGCCGGTGGCCGACGTGCGGGCCGCCGACGCTGCACCTGCTCGGGGGGGTGTGCCGCCGGTCGAGGTGCTCATCGCCGACCCGGAGGACCGGGTGCGCGGGCTCGGCGTGGACAAGGAGGGCACCGAGGCGGCGGTGCTGGCCGGCCGGTCGCAGGCCAAGCCTGCGGCCGAGGCGGTGCGCGAGCAGGGCTCCCCGGCAAGGGGCCGGGCACCGAAGGCCCGCGGGCGCGGGCGCGGGGCGGACCGGGAGCGGGGCCGCTAGGCCGAGGCGACGCGGACGGGGTTGTGGCCCTCGAGGTTGTGCAGGTGGGCGACCACGAGGGCCACGACGTCGAGGCTGCCGTGCCCGAGGGCGGCGGCCTGCCGGGCGATCCCCAGCGCCCGGGTGTCGCGCAGCGCGGCGGCGGTGGCCATCCGCTCGGCGGCCTCGGCGGCGAGCTCCCCGGGGAAGAAGTAGGCGGGGTCGACCCCGAAGTGGCGGGCGAGGGCCTCGAGGTGGCTCATCCGCGGGTTGGTGCGCTGCCCGCGGCGCAGCTGCCACAGGTAGGTCGCCGAGATCGTCGGGCCACCGGCACCGGCGAGGGCGGTGGCGACGTCCTCGTGGCTGTACGGGCGGCCGGTGGCCGGGTTGAGCACCGTGGCGAACAGGCGGTCGAGCTTGCCCGCCAGCCCCTCGCCGTGGCCGTCGGCCTCGTCCTGCTCCGCCACGCCGCGCTCCCTCTGTTCGGTGTCACCGGCCGCGCCAGTGTGCCTAGCCCCGGTCGTCGGCTCCGCGTCCGCTGCTGACGTGTCGCCCATTCTCGTGGTCTGATGGGGCATCCCGTCAACCCTTGTGGATCGGATCATCATGCGCCGCCTGTCGTCCGCTGTCACCGTCGGGGCCGTGCTCGCCCTCACCGGCTGCTCCCTGAGCATCAGCTCCAAGCCCACGGCCAGCAGCTCCCCGCCGAGCTCGGCGGTGTCCTCGACCGCGGCCGAGCCCTCGCCCGCGCTGGACGAGCTGCCGGCCAGCAGCGCCGCCGTGCCCACCTGGACCGAGGCCGACGCCGAGACCACCCGCCTGCTCGCGCTGCAGGCGATGGGCGCCTACGCCGCCGACGTCCCGGCCGACGTCTGGTACGAGCAGCTCGCCGGGCTGCTCACCCCGGCGGGGCAGGCCGCCTACTACGGCACCGACCCGGCCGAGGTGGCGGTCACCAACTTCGCCGACGCCACGGTGACCAGCCCGTCGGCGTGGCTCGCCGAGGCCACCGTCGACACCGACGCCGGGCCCTACCTGGTGCTCATGGTCCGGGAGGACGGGATTTCGCCGTGGCGGGTCGAGCGGATCCGGCCGGTGCAGTGAAGATCCTCCTGCGGCTGCTGCCGGCGATCGCGCTGCCGCTGCTCGTCGTGCTGCTCGGCGTCGGGGTGGTCATCGCCGGGTCCCGGGAGGTCGCCACCACCACCGTCTGCGGGGAGGGCGCGGTCACCGCCTCCCCCGTCGCCGGCGCACCGGGTGCTCCAGCGCCGGCGGCGTCGGTCGCTGGGTACTCCGGTGCGCAGCTGGTCGGCGCCGCCGCGATCATGAAGGCCGGCGCGGACAGCGGCGTCCCGGTGTTCGGGCAGACGATCGGGGTCATGACCTCGATGGGGGAGTCCGCTCTCACCGCCGTCGACCACGGCGACCTGGCCGGGCCGGACTCTCTGGGGTGGTTCCAGCAGCGGGACCCGTGGGGGCCGCGGGAGGTGCGGCTGGACGCCTACGGGTCGGCGGTCATGTTCTTCACCGGTGGGCGCGGTGGGCAGCGCGGGCTGCTCGACGTGCAGGGCTGGCAGACGATGACCCCGACCGCCGCGGCGCACGCCGTGCAGCGCAACGCCGACCCGTGGCACTACGAGAAGTACTGGCCCGCCGCGACCGCCGTCGTTGCCGCGCTCGGCGGGGGCCTCGTGCCCTCCCCGGCCACCGGTGGGGCCGCGTGCCAGGAGACGCCTCCGCTGGCCGGTGGGGCTCCCACCGCCGAGGGCTGGACGAAGCCCGCGGTCGGCCGCTTCACGTCCGGGTTCGGGATGCGCTGGGGGCGGATGCACAACGGCGCGGACATCGGTGCTCCCCTCGGCACGCCCGTTGTCGCCGCCGCGGACGGCATCGTCGTCATGGCCTGCCTCACCAACGCCCGCCCCTGCGGGGGCTACGGCACGCTGGTGGCCATCGACCACGGCGGTGGGGTCGTCACCCGCTACGCGCACGCCACGCCGGCGAACGTTCTCGTGCGCGTCGGGGACCGGGTGCAGGTCGGGCAGCAGATCACCCGCGTCGGCACCTACGGCGACTCGACCGGCCCCCACCTGCACTTCGAGATCCTGCAGGGCGGCTCGGTGACCAGCGGCTTCATCGACCCGGTGCCGTTCCTCCGCGCCCGCGGCGTTGACCTGACCGGGCTCGGCTGACCACAGCGGACGGTGATCTCCGCGTCACCCATTGACGCCCCCCACATGAGCGGGCGTAGAGTCCGCCCCGGAAACTGGCCGTCACGTCCGCTGACGGCCCCCCTACCGGGAGGTCCCTCGTGTCGCACCTGCTCACCACCCAGCTCGCCTCCGCCAACCTCGCCGCCCTCGACGTGCTGGCCGCCATCCCCGACCCCGGCCAGGGCGAGGCGCCCCCCGGCTCCGACGGCTTCCTCACCGTGCTCGGGTGGGCCGCCTGGGTCGTGTTCGGGCTCTGCGTCGCCGGCCTGCTCGTCGTCGCCGGGAAGATGGCGATCGAGCACAACCGGCAGGGCCACGTCGAGGTCACCGGCGGCGTCGTGAAGGTCCTCGCCGCCGCGGTCATCGCCGGCTCCGCCTCCGCGATCATCGGGGCGGTGCTCGTCTGATGCTCGGCACCCGGACGCCCGCGCCCCCCGCCGCTCCGCGGCGCCGGTTCGCCCACCCCGGCTGGACGTGGGCGTCCGGGCTGCTGGTGGTTGCCGTCGCCGCCGCCCTCGCCTTCGTCCTGCTCCACGACCGCACGCCCGAGCAGGCGCCCCCGGCCGCCGCGCCGAGCAGTGCCGCCCCCAGCGCGGTCCCCAGCGGCGTCGCTCCCCGCCCCGTCGGTGGCCGCGAGCTCGCCGCCTGCCCCTCGGACCTGCCCGCCGAGGACCAGTCGCTGCCCACCCGGGCGCAGCCCCCGGCCGCGCAGTGGCTGCCGGTCGGGCGGATGCTCGCCCCGTTCGCCGCGCAGGTCGGTCCCGTCCTCAACGACGGGGGCGTGGCCCGCTGCTACGCCCGCACCCCTACCGGGGCGCTGTTCGCCGCCGCCGGGTTCATCGCCGCCCTCACCGACCCGCAGGTCCTCGAGCGCGCCGTCGGCGAGCTCACCGCCCCCGGACCCGGGCGCGACGCGCTGGTCGAGCTCGCCGCGACCAACCCCGTCGCCATCACCGGCAGCGGGCAGGCCGGGGAGATCGTCGGCTTCACCTACCTGTCCACCGGCATGAGCACCGTCGCCGTCGCGGTCGTCATCGAGGCCCCGAACGGTGGCCGGGTCGCGGCCCCCATCACCCTCACCTGGGCCGGGGACTGGCAGGTCTCCCTGCCCCCGGACGGCGACCTCACCGCGCTGGCCACCCCCATCACCTCCCTCGAGGGCTACGTGCCCTTCGCGGCCGGCTGATGGACCCGGAGGAGCCGCCGAAGGACTGCGGCGTAGTCGACTTCGTGTGCAAGGCCGGGCAGGCAGCCGAGGAGGGGCTGCAGGGCCTGGCCACGGACTTCATCGAGGCCGCCGGCGACGCGATCGTCTCCCTGTCCACGTTTTGGATGAACTCGCCCCCGCCCCGGGTCGGGGACTTCTACGAGACCGGCGGCTTCCAGCCCGCGCCCACCATCAGCTTCCTGACCGGGTCCCTGTCGTGGCTGACCATGGCCATCGCCGTGCTCGCCGTCCTCATCGGCGCCGGGCGCATCGCCTGGACCCAGCGCATGCAGGCCGGCCGCGACCTGCTCGCCGGGCTGCTGCAGCTGATCCTCATCAGCGGCGCCGGGCTGGCGTTCATCGCGCTGATGCTCGCGTTCTCCACCGCCCTCGCGTTCTGGATCATCGAGCGGGCCACGGACAACTTCGGGGAGTCCCTCGGCGAGCTGTTCGCCCTGGACGACCTCGACCAGGCGTGGCCGCTGCTGGTGATCCTCGCCGTGCTCGCGCTGCTGTCCAGCCTCGGGCAGATGGGCCTCATGGTCGTCCGGTCCGCGGTGCTGCCCCTGCTGGCCGGCTCCTGGGCGACGTCGGCCGCCGCCGCAGCCACCCGCACCGAGGTCGGGCGGGCCGCGTTCGCCCGGCACACCTCGTGGCTGCTGGCCTACCTGCTCTACATGCCGACCGCGGCCACCATCTACGCGTTCGGGTTCATCACCCTTGAGGGGGCCCCCGCCTCCGGCGACCCGGTCGGGCAGGCCATCAGCGGTTTCGCCGTGGTCACCCTGGCCATCCTCGCGCTGCCCGCCCTGATGAAGCTGCTCGCCCCCGTCGGCGCCATGGTCGGCGGCAGCGGCGGGGGCGGGGGCGGTGCGATTGCCGCCGCCGCGGTCGCCGGTCCCGCCGGCGCGGCCATCATGCGCACCCCCGCAGCCGGAGCTGCTGCCGCCGGTGGCGCCTCGAGCGGCGGTGGCGGTGGCTCGACGTCCGGCGGTGGCGGTGGCCGGCGCGGCGGCGGCCCCTCGGGGTCTGGCCCCACCACCGGCGGTTCCCGCCGTCCCGGCGGCGGCGCACCCCCGCCCGGGCCCGGCGGCACCAAGTACATGAGCCCCGCCCGCTCCGCCGGCATCCAGGCCGCGATCGCGGCGTCCCAGGCGGCGTCCGGCGCCGTCACCCCCGACGACGACTCAGGAGACACCCGTGGCAAGTGACAGCGCGCTCGAGCAGCCCATGTTCGGCAACTGGCGGCGGGCGGTGAGCGTCGGCGTCGGCAAGCTCGGCGTCGTCGGCCTGCTCATCCTGTTCGGCGGGTCCCTGCTGATCCTGTTCCTGCTGAAGTTCGTCGGCATCCTCGAGGCCGCCGTCGGCGGGCTGCTGCTCGCGCTCGTGCTGTGGTTGGTCACCGCCCGCGACCAGCACCACCGCACCCTCCTGCAGCGCGCCTTCACGAGCCTCGCCTTCCGGTGGGCGCGCAGCCGCGGCGCCCACCTCTACCGGTCCGGGCCCACCAGCTCCATCCCCTGGCACGGCTTCGCTCTTCCCGGCCTCGCCGCCGGCATGCAGGTCTCCACCTGGACCGACCGCGCCGGGAAGGACTTCGCCCTCATCCACCACCCGGCCGACCACTCCTACTCCGCCGGCCTCACCAGCGAGCCCCAGGGCGGGGAGCTGGTGGACGACGAGCAGCGCGAGCAGTGGGTCGCCCACTACGGTGGCCTGCTCGGCGGCCTCACCAACGAGCCCAACCTGGTCGGCGCCGCGGTCACCATCGTCACTGAGCGGGATCCCGGCACCCGGCTGCGCACCGAAATCGAAGGCGCCACCGACCCCGGCTCCCACCCGATCGCGCAGGCCATGCTCCGCGAGTGCGTCGAGACCTACCCCTCGGGCTCGGCGTCGACCACGTCCTGGATGTCGCTCACCTACAGCGGTACCGCGACCGGCAACGGCAAGCGCCTGTCCACCGAGGACATGGCCGCCAAGATCGGGGCCCGCCTCCCGGGCCTGTACCGGCGGCTGTCCGGGACCGGCGCCGGTGCCGTCGCGCCGGCCACCAGCGACGAGCTCGCCGAGGCCATGATGGTCGCCTACGACCCGCTGCAGCGCGCCGTCATCGACCGCATGCACGCCGCCGGTGAGCCCGTGGACCTGGAGTGGTCCGAGGTCGGCCCGGTCGCCACCGACGCCGCCTTCGACCACCTGCGGCACGGCCGGAACGTGTCGGTCACCTACGGCATGAGCCTGCCCCCGCAGGGCGAGGTGTTCTCCAGCGTCCTCATGCAGCTGCTCGAGCCGATCCCCGAGGTCGACCGCAAGGCCGTCACCATCGTGTACGAGCCGATCAGCTCCGGCCGGGCACCGGACCTCGCGCAGGCCGACGTCAACAACGCGGCCACCCGCGCCGGCAGCATGCGCCGCCCCACCGAGCGCGTGCTCAACGACCTCGCCGCCGCCAAGGCCAACGCCAAGGCCAACGCCAAGGGCTCCGGGCTGCTCAACTTCGGGCTCGTCATCACCGCCACCGTCACCGACCCCGCCCGGTACCCCGAGATGGTCGCCGCGATGGACAACGCCATCGGCGCCGCCCGGCTCCGCTGCCGCGTCCTCGAAGGCTCCCAGGACTCCGCGTTCCTCATCGGCCACGCCGGGCTGCTCGGCATCGTGCCCGCCCGCCACCGCATCATCCCCGTCGAGCTGGGAGAGTCCCTGTGACCCGCCTCCGCGCTCTGCTGCACCGCAAGACCACCGGTGCGCAGCCGGCCACCGCGCCCCCGAACCGCGCCGACCGGCGCGGCCCCGGGCGGCGCGGCTGGCACGTCCCCGCCGGCGGCACGCAGCTCGTCATCGCCCCCATCGACCGGTTTCGGGCCACCAGCAACCAGCTGTGCGGGCTCTACCCGTTCGCCGCCGGTGCCGCCGCCCCCATGATCGGCGTCCCCATGGGCCGCCACCTCACCTCCGCCGCCGGCACCAGCGTGTGCTGCGACCCCATCTCCTGGTACCAGCGCGCCCGGCTGCTCTCCAACCCCAGCGAGTTCATCCTCGGCCTGCCCGGGCTCGGGAAGAGCACCATCGTCCGCCGGCAGGTCGTCGGCCTCAACGGCTACGGCACCAACAGCCTCGTCCTCGGGGACCTGAAGGGCGAGTACGTCGACGTCACCCGCGCCCTCGGCGGGCAGGTCATCGAGATCGGCCCCGAGGGCGGGCACATCAACTTCCTGGACCCCGGCGACGCGCGGGCCGCCGCCGACCGGCTCGAGGTCTACGCCGCCGACGCCGACCGCGCCGGGGCCACCGCGCGGGCCACCGAGCTCCGCCGGCACCGGTCGGTCATCCTCGCCGAGGCCCACACCCGGCGCACCACCGTGCTCGCCGCGCTCATGACCATCCTCCGCGGCGGGGTGCCCCCGCTGGACTGGGAGGAGGCCATCCTCGGTGCCGCGCTCCGCCTGGCCGACGCCCGCGCCGCCGGCCGCGTCGGCGTGCCGTGGGCGCCCGGCGCCGACGTCCCGATCGTCGCCGACCTGCTCGACGTCATCCGCGACGCCCCGGCCGAGGTGCGGCGCATGGCCATCGACCGCGGCGACCTCGCCCGATACCGGGAGAAGACCGAGTCCATCGAGGCGACCCTCGTCGCCCTGTCCGAGCCCGACGGCCGGTTCGGGGTCACCTTCGCCCGGCACACCACCACCCGCATGCGGCTGGACCGCTCCGTCGTCTACGACGTGTCCCGCATCGATGACGCGCAGATGGACTACCAGGCCGCCGTCCTGCTCGCCTGCTGGTCGGCCGGGTTCGGCGCGGTCAACATCGCCAACGTCCTCGCCGACGCCGGCCTGGAGAAGCGCCGCCACTACTTCGTCATCATGGACGAGCTGTGGCGGGCGCTGCAGGCCGGGCAGGGCATGGTCGACCGGGTCAACGCCCTGTCCCGGCTCAACCGGTCCAAGGGCGTCGGCGTGGCGATGGTCAGCCACACGATGGAGGACCTGCTCGCCCTCCCCACCGAGTCCGACCGGATGAAGGCCCGCGGCCTCGTCGCCCGCGCCGGCATGGTCATCTGCGCGGGGCTGCCGGAGAGCGAGTTCGAGCTGCTCCGCGGCGTCGCCCGGTTCTCCCGCGCCGAGCGGGACATGCTCATCGGCTGGACCGACCCCTCGGCGTGGAACCCCAAGACGGGCGCGGAGGACGCCCCGCCCGGGCAGGGGCACTTCCTCATCAAGGTCAAGACGAAGCCCGGCATCCCGTTCCACCTGCAGCTGACCAGCATCGAGCAGGACCTGGCGCTCAACGACACCAGCAAGCTGTGGCACGACGTGTCCCGCATCGGGTCGATCGCCGACCTGCCCCCGCTCGAGGGCGTGGCGGCGTGAGCGGTGGCATGACCGACGCGGAACTGGCCGAGCACCTGGCCGACCGGGAAGCCGAGATCGCGGGCCTCACCTACGCCCACCAGGCGATGTCGGCGGCGGCCGACGACGTCTTCCGGCAGCTTCGGGTCAAGCGGGACCAGCTCACCGCGCTCCGCGCGCATCTCGCCTCGATCGGGCGGCTGTCGTGAGCGCCACCGACCGGCAGACCCGCGGTGAGGGGCTGCTCGGGCTGGCCGCGCTGCTCGGCGTCGCCGGCGTGGCCGGGGTGTTCACCGGCACCGCGCACCTCGGTGCCGTCCTTGACGGGGACGGTGTCCGCCTGCCCTGGCATCCGCTCGTCCTCGCGCTGCAGCTGCGCTCGGGGGAGGCGGCGTGGCCCGAGCGCGGGTGGCTTGCCCTCGCGCTGCTGACGCTGCCGGTCGTCGTCCTCGCCGTGCTCGTCGGGTTGCTCGCCCGCCGTGCCCGGCGGGGGCGTAAGACCATCGACCGGGCCGCCGGGCACCTCGGCCGCGGGAAGGACCTCACCGACCTCTCCACCGCCGGGGCTACCCGGACCGCGCGGCGGCTGGGCATCGATGTGCCCGGCTTCCCTGTCGGGCGGGCCGTCGCCGGCGGGCAGCCGCTGTGGCAGGACTTCGAGGCCGTCGCCGTGTGGATCATCGGCCCCCGCGGCGGCAAGACCACCTCGGCCGCGATCACCGCCATCCTCTCCGTCCCCGGCTGCCCCGTGCTGGCCACCAGCAACAAGCGGGACTCCACCGACGCCACCCGCGACCTGCGTGCCCGCACCGGCCGCATCTGGGTGTTCGACCCCATGGGCCTCGCGGACGAGGAGCCCACCTGGTGGTGGAACCCGCTCGGCGCCGTGCACGACGAGGTGTCCGGGTTGAAGCTCGCCCGCACGCTGGTCTCCGCCGCCCGCGACCCCGGCGCCCGCACCGACGCCTACTTCGACAAGGCCGGGCCCTCGCTCATCGGGAACCTGTGCCTGGCCGCCGCCCGCGGCGTCGACCCCGAGACCGGCCAGCCGGACCCGCGGCCGATCACCCAGGTCTATGACTGGCTCACCGACTCCCTGGACGACGAGCCCGCCCGGCTGCTGAAGGCCGCCGGCTTCGTGCGCTCGGCGAAGGCCGTGCAGGCGGTCATCCGCATGGAGCCCAAGCAGCGCGGCGGCATCTACGGCACCGCCCAGGAGCTGATGAGCTTCCTTATCAGCTCCCGCACCGAGCGGTGGATCACTGACCCGACCGGGGCCCGGCCGCAGTTCGACCCGACGGCGTTCGTCGTCTCCACCGACACGCTGTACCTGCTGTCCAAGGAAGGTGACGCCTCGGCGGGGCCGCTGGTCACCGCGCTCACCGTCGCCGTCACCGAGGCAGCCGAGGCCGAGGCCAAGACCTGCCCCGGTGGGCGGCTGCGCGTGCCGCTGCTGCTCTGCCTGGACGAGGCCGCGAACATCTGCAGGTGGCACCAGCTGCCCGACCTCTACAGCCACCTCGGCTCCCGCGGCATGCCGGTCATCACGTTCCTGCAGTCCTGGTCCCAGGGCGTGGACGTGTGGGGCCGGGAGGGCATGCGGAAGCTGTGGTCGGCGGCCAACCTGCGCGTCGTCGGCGCCGGCGTCTCCGAGGACGAGTTCCTCGAGGGCCTGTCGAAGTTCACCGGCACCTTCCGCGACGTCACCCGCTCCGGCTCCACCGGCAAGGACTCCCGCTCGCGCTCGTGGTCCGAGCACCGCGAGCGGGTCCTCGACGTCGCCGACCTCGGCGCGATCCCGAAGGGCCGGGCGGTGCTGTTCACCACCGGCGTCCGGCCCGTGCTGCTGCGCCTGGTGCCCTGGATGGCCGGCCCGCACCAGGACGCCGTCCGGGCGTCGATCGCCGCGCACGACCCGGCCGCCGCGGTCACCCTCGCCGACGCCGACGTCCCCGACGACGTGTGGGCCGCGGCGTGACCGCGCTCCCCGACGCCTGGGGCGCCCCGGACGACGCGTGGATGGACGACGTCGCCGCCAGCGTCAAGCCCCGCCCGGCCGCCCCGCCCCCACCGCCCGAGGCGCCGCCGCAGACCTTCTACCCCTCGCTGCCCGAGTTCGTCGCCGATCAGCTCGCGCCCATGTACCGCCGGCCGCTGGGCACCCTCATCTGGTGCCCGATGTGGTGGAAGCACGCTGAGGCCATCGCGCGACTGGAGGCGCTGTGGCGGTCGTGGGAGCACCTGCGCCTGGAGCCGGCGCTGGGCATGAGCGTGTGGTTCCGCGACCACGCCGACGTCCACATGCCCGTCCTGCTGGACTCGAACGGCCCGTTCCACGGCTGCAACGAGGAACGGGGGCACTCGCCCCGGCTGGCCGCGCTCCCGGTCGAGGCGCCCCCGGAGCGGCTGTTCCCTCTAGCGCGCCCCACCGAACAGGGCTAACGTAGTCAACGGCACCAACGGTGCCGTTTCTCCTACCAGCTGAGGAGCTGTCCTCGTGTCAGTCCTGTCCATCTCCGGGCCCATCGGCCGCACCGACGTGCCCACCACCGACGGGCGCCTGCTCGTCGGCGAGGGCCTCGTGCTCCCCGAGCGGGCCATCCCCCTCACCGCCCTGCACGCCGGCATCCGGCCCGACCTCGGCGACTACGGCGCCGACCCCGTCGGCGTCATCTCCACCTGGGACACGATCAAGGAGCTGGAGCTGCCCGGCTCCGGCCGCCCGCACAGCAACGTCCTCGAGGTGCTCGGCGAGGTCTACGACGACCAGCGCGTCCCCGCCTCCACCTACCGCGGTGGCCTGCAGGTCAGCTACGAGTCAGCCGACGTCGAGGTGCGCCCCGACGAGCGGTGGCCCGAGCAGGGCCTGTTCGTCATCCGCCGCTGGACGCCGATCGCCGTCGTCCTCCACCTGCCCGGCTCCCTCGGCGTCAACGCCTGGCCGGACCTGGCCGACCTCGTGGTCGAGGTCCCGAAGCCGTGAGGTACCGGCCGAAGTACCTGTTCCGCGTCACCGCCACCTGGACGTCTCCGGGGCGGCCCACCGAGACCCGGGCCTGGCACTACCAGTCGAAGAAGGCCGCGGAGAAGCGGGCCGCGCTGCTCCGCGCCGGGGCCCCTGCTGTCGGGGGGTACGACCACATGAGCGGGCCGATGGAGCGGGTCGCGGAGATCCCCGCGGCCAGCACGGTCGTCATCGAGCGGTCTGAGCGCGTCGTCTGGCCCTCGCCCGTGGCTGCGGCATGAGCGCCGAGCTGCAGGCCCCGCTGCCGGGCAACGTGCTGCAGACCGTGGTCGACCTCGGCCCCGAGTACGGCAACGACGGCCGGGCCGACACCCGGGACGTCGGCGCCGCGCAGGTCACGACGTCGATGGTCGACCGGGAGGGCTACGGCGACCTGCCCACCCGCGTGCACCGGCCGGTCCTCGACCTGGACTTCCCCGCCCAGCTTGTGCCCTCGTCCACGCCCGGGCACTTCCACCTCTACCTGGACCTGGAGGTCCCGCACGCGAAGTACATGACCCTGCTCGGGGCGCTCGCCGACGCCGGGGTCATCGAGCCCGGCTACTGCGGGGCCAGCCAGGAGCGCGGCTACACCGCGGTCCGCCTGCCCTGGGTGAAGAAGGAGGCGGCAGCGTGAGCGAGTGGCTGGAGAACGTGCTCCTGGTCGTCGCCGGCGGGAACTTCGCGTTCCTGCTGGTGTGGCTCGACCGACGGCGGGGTCGTCGGTGATCGGCGACCGGGCGATGGTCATCGCCGTCTGCAACCAGAAGGGCGGCGTCGGCAAGACCACCGTCACCGTCAACCTCGCCGGCGAACTCGCCGCAGCCGGGTTCCGCGTGCTCGTCATCGACGCCGACCCGCAGGGCAACGCCTCCGCCCGGCTCGGCGTGCACGCCCCGGACCTGACGCTGGCCGACGTGCTGGCCGTGCAGCCCGCCACCGGCGACGTCATGCCCAACGGTGCCGCGCACGCCGTCACCGAGGCCGGCGCGCTGTGGCCGGAGTCCCTCGGCGTGCTGCCCTCCGAAGCCGGGCTGTCGGCCCGGGAGATGGAGCGGGACCTCGGGTGGGAGCGGCGGCTGCGCACCGCCCTCGACGGGGAGGACCGCGGCTGGGACGTCGTGCTCATCGACTGCCCGCCCTCGGTCGGGCTGCTCACCGTCAACGCCCTCGTCGCCGCCGACCGGGCGCTGCTGGTCACCGAGCCCGGCGCCGACAGCGTCGCCGGGCTCGCGCTCATGACCCGCACCGTGGCCACCGTCCGCCGCAGCTACAACCCCGACCTCGCGCTGGCGGGGATCGTGGTCAACCGGTGGCGGCCCGGCCGGCGGGACGGCGACGAGTGGCTGGCCGCGCTGGTCGAGGACTACGCCGAGCTGGTGCTCGAGCAGCAGGTCCCCGAGCGGGAGGTGGTGAAGCAGGCCGCTTCGGCTGCTGCTCCGCTCACCGAGTACCGCACCGCCGCCGCCGGCGACGTCCGGGCCGCACTGCGGTCCGTGGCCCACCACCTCTCCCTGGAGCTGTCCTGATGCCCCCACCGTCCCGGCGGCGCACTGGTGCCCCCGACGCGGCCACCCTCGCCGAGCTCACCGGCTCGGCCCCGCTGCCGAAGGCCCCGGCGGTCGACCCCGTGCTCGGCGCCCGCCCGGCCGGGCTGCCCGAGCCGGCACCGGTGGCCTCTCCGCAGCAGCGCGCCATCGACGCCGCGGTCGACCGGGGGCTGGTCGAGTCCCCGATCGCGCCGGGCACCGTCACCGCCGCGGCCCCCGCGGTGGCGACGTCCTCGGCGGGTGCCCGGGAGAAGAGCACCTTCTACGACACCCCGGCCGGGCTCGCCCGCGCCCGCGCCGCCTACCTCAACAGCCACGTCGCCGAGGGGGAGCGGTCCTGGGCGGAGTTCGTGGCCCGCGCCGTCCGCCGCGAGGTCGAGCGGCGGGAGGAGGCGTACAACGGCGGCCGGTCCTGGGCACCGGTGAGCAGCGGCCAGCTGCCCACCGGCCGGCCCCTGGGCGGCTGATCGACTACCGTCTCACCTGCTGGCCGCGTTCCTAGGACGCCGCGGCCGGACTGATCGGGCCTTCGCCCCTCGGGCGCTGCTGCTAGCTGGATCAGCTGGAGCGGCCCCGGGGGGCGTTGTGCTGCCCGGGGCCGTCAGCGTGTCGGTGACGGCTCGTAGGCAGCGGCCGTGCTGGTCGGCTACCCTCCGGGTTGTACCGCCGCTGGCCGAGGGCCGGGCGCTCGCACTTCCGAGCACCCCAGGAGCCTCCCCCGTGAGCCTGTCCACCCTCCCCGCCGTCCCGCGCATCGGGCGGGACCGCGCCGGCGCCCGCTTCACCGTGTTCGTCCCCACCGAGGACACCGCCCCCGCGATCGACCTGCCCGAAGGCGGCGTCGACGCCGCGGACGACGAGGCGCTCGCCGACCTCGAGACCCGCGCCGTATCCGCGTTCGAGGCCATCCGCGACAAGGAGTTCCTCACCGACGACGACGTCGCCGAGGCCGAGCGGCTCGCCGAGGTCGTCACCGCCGTCCGCGTCGAGCAGGACGGTCGCGCCAGCGCCAACGCCGAGCGGCGCAACAAGCTCGCCGGCATCGAGCTGCCCGGCTCCTCCGCCGCAGACGACGCAGACGCCGACGCCGACGGCACCGCCGCGGACGACGTCGAGGTCCCCGACGACGCCTCCGAGCTGGAGCCCGACGCCGTCACCGCCGCCGCCGCAACCGGTGGCGCCACGACCCGGCCGCGTGCCCGGGCCGCCGACCTGGCCCGCCTGTCGAAGAAGCCGGCCGCCCCCGAGCGCCGCCCGATCAGCCTCATCGCCGCCCCCGAGGCGCCCGGCCACCAGGCTGGCACCGCGTTCGGCTCCTTCGGTGAGGTCGCCGAGGCCGTGTCTCGCCGGGCGTCGGAGTACCCCTCGTCTCCGCTGCCGGGCACCCGGACCCGCATGAAGCACGGGATCGCGCTGCTCCGCAAGGACTTCGAGCCCGGCCTCGTGGCGAAGGCCGTCACCGACTCCCAGGTCCTGGACTACGCGATCGACCAGCACCGCCTCCCCGGCGGCTCCCTGGTCGCCGCCGGTGGCTGGTGCGCTCCGTCGGAGACGCTGTACGACCTCGCCGAGTACGAGGCCGCCGACGCGCTGGTCGACATGCCGGAGATCAACGTCGCCCGCGGCGGCATCCGGTTCACCCCGGGCCCGGACTTCCGGTCGATCTTCGACGGCACCGGCTTCTCCCAGACCGAGGCGCAGGCCACCGCCGGGCAGACCAAGCCCTGCTACCGCGTCGAGTGCCCCCCGTTCACCGAGGAGCGCGCCGGCGTCGAGGGGCTGTGCATCACCGCCGGCATCCTGCAGAACCGGGCCTACCCGGAGCTGACGGCCCGCGTCGTCCGCGGTGCTCTCGCCGCGCACGCGCACCGCATCTCGGCGAAGAGCATCGCCCGCATGGTGGCGCTGTCGACCGCCGTGCCGACGCTTCCGAACCCCGGCGGTGGCGCGGGCACCCCGGTGCTCAACGCCATCGAGCTGGCCGTCGAGGACGTCAAGTACCGGCACCGCATGGCGCGGGGCACCACCCTCGAGGCGGTGTTCCCGGCGTGGATCCTCCCCGCGATCCGGGCCGACCTGGCGTGGCAGGGCGGCAAGGACCTGCTCGACGTCACCGACGCCGAGGTGCGGGCCTGGTTCACCCAGCGCAGCATCGCCCCGCAGTTCGTCTACGACTGGCAGGACTCCGGTCTCGGCCAGGCCGTGGCCGCGGTGCGCTGGCCGGCGACGGTGTCGTTCCTGGTCTACCCCGCAGGCACGTTCGTGCGCGGCATGGGCGACGTCATCAGCCTCGACACCGTCTACGACTCCGCGGGCCTGGTGGAGAACGAGTTCACCGGCCTGTTCACCGAGGAGTCGCTCATGGTCGCCAAGCTCGGCCACGACTCCCGCGTCTACACGGTGCCGATCGCCGCGGACGGCTACCACGCCGCCGGTGGCCCCGTCGCCGTCGCTGCCGTCTGACCCCTCGCAGCGCCTGACCCGAGGCCGGGGAGCCTGACCGGCTCCCCGGCCTCGGTCATGGAAGGAGCGCACCGCCCGTGACCTCTCCCGCCCCCGCCCCGCTGCACGACGTCGAGGAGCCGACTCCCGAGACGGCCGGCTACGGGCTGTACTCCGTCGCCGTCCCGGTGGACGACCCCGACCCGCACGCGGCCAACGGCGTCCAGTGGGAGCCCACGATCTGCGGGCTGGCCACCACGTTCCCCGTCGGCTGCGCCGTCGAGAGCCCGTTCCCCGGCGACGTGCCCGAAGGCACCGACCTGGTGCAGGCACCCCCGATCGGCGTGCACGCCGGCATCCAGTGCAAGCCGGTCGGCACCACGCTCGAGCACCTGCGCGACGTCGCCCGGGCCCGTATGCGCCTCACGGAGCAGACCGCCGTCGAGCGCGCCTACTGGACCGGGGAGGGCTGGGCCCCCGACGTGGAGCCCGTGCACCTCGCCGACGCCGTGGCCGCGGAGATCCTCTCCGGCACGGCGCTGAAGCCCGCGCTCGCCTTCGGCCGCCTCGAGGAGGCCATCGGCCTCATGACCGGCGCGGTCGGCGTCATCCACGCTCCCCGCGTCGCCTTCCAGGCGCTCAAGGGCATGGTGTCGGAGTCCCGCGGGGTCATGCGCACCGAGCTCGGCACGAAGGTCGTGTTCGGCACCGGCTACCCCGGCTCCGGCCCGGCCGGGCAGGCGCGCACCGACGAGGCCACCTGGCTCTACGCCACCGGCCCCGTCAAGGTCGTCCGCCGCCCGGTCATCGACCTGCCCGAGAACCTCCCCGAAGCACTGGACCGGGAGACCAACGTCGCCACGGTCCAGACCGCCCGCATCGTGTCCGTCGGGCACTCGTGCGGGCTGTTCGCCGTCCCCACCAACCTCACCGTCTGACCGAAGGAGCACCTCGCCGTGTCCGAGCCCACCGCCCCGCAGTTCGTGGAGATCTTCGCCGCCAACGCCGACCAGCCCGACATCTCCCGTCGGCTGCTCGCCGCCTGTGACGAGCTGGGCGTGGCCCAGGAGTCGGTGGCCACCGTGTTCCAGGGCTTCCGCGTCCCCGCCGACGTCGCCGAGGCCGCCGGCTTCAGCGCCTCCGAGGACGGCGCCGTCGACGCGATGGCCGTCGAGGGCAAGGCCCTGACCAACACCGCCGTCGCGCAGCGCCCCGCCCCGGCCGGGGGTGTCGCCGCGACCGACGGTGCGCAGACCGGCGGCACGCTGGCCCGCTCCGGCAACGAGCCCAACGGTGGCGCCACGCACGCCGAGGCCACCACCGGTGCTCCCACCGAGGCCGACGTCCCCGAGGGCGACCCGAACGGTGGCTTGACCCACGGCGCTCCGCCGCCGGTCGAGGGCGCCCGCGACGAGACGCACACCGGGCTGCCGGCGAAGAGCACCGAGAACGTCGCCGACGCCAGCGACACCGGTGGCGACGACGAGGGCGGCCCGGCCGAGGGTGAGCTGCGCGGGGAGGCCCTGGACGAGGCCCTCCGCGCCGCCGACCTGCCCACCACCGGCCGCGTCGCGGAGAAGCAGGCGCGGCTCGCCGCGCACCGCGCCGGCCAGTAACACCCCCGCGACCCCCGCCGCCCCGCCCTCCTGACCGGAGGGCGGGGCGGTATCGCCCTACCGGAGCCCACCGATGCCTCTCCTGCCGCACACCGACCCGACGCATGTCGTCGCCCGGGTCACTTCCGCCCGCGTGCTCTCAGCCGTGTTCAACGTGGTCGTCGGGATCCGGCTGCTGTTCCCCGACGACACCCTCGCCTCCAGCGCCGGCTACAGCCTCGCCCGCCAGCACTTCGCCAACGACGTCATCTTCGGGTCCGTGCTCATCGTCCTGGGCCTGATCATGGGCGCCGGGCTCTACAGCGACGCCCTCGACCGGATCATCGACGGCGCGACCCTGGCGGGCATGGCCGTGTGGGGGCTGTTCGCCTTCGACCTGACCTGGGTCAACCCCGCCCAGATCGGCACCTTCGCCTACGGCATCCTCGCCGTCGGCACCCACGTCTACGCCTACGTCCACCTGCTGTCCTGGCGCAACCAGCAGGCCCGCGGCATCCCCGAGGGCCGCGCGTGAACGGCGACACGATCGTCGCCGTCCTCACCGCCATCGGGGCCATCCTCGCCGGGCTCGGCGTGAAGGACCTCGTGCAGCGGTACGTCACCCGCCGCGGTGAGCGCGCTGACGTCGCCGCCGCCGAGCGCAAGGAGGTCTCCGCCGTCTCGGCGCAGGGCAATTTCGACGTGCTTCGGCTGCTGCTGGAGGAGACGAAGAGCCGCGTCGACTCCTACGAGCAGTCGATCGTCTCCCTGAAGGCCGACCACGCCGCGGACATCAGCGAGCTGAAGACGGAGAACCGGTCCCTCGAGCGGCAGGTCGCCGACCTCCGGCAGCTGGTGCAGGACTACCAGCTGGGCAGCCGCGTTCCCCGCGGGATGGTCCTCGTGCCCGCCCAGGAGATCCGCTCCATCCGCGAGAGCCACGCCGGGCTGCTCCTGCACCGCTGGTACCCCGGCGAGCTCGAGGCCAACGACGAGGCCGCCAACCCCGGCGGGGGCCAGTACCCCGGGGCCTCCCCGGGCTCGGCGCCGCGCAGCATCACCGCGCAGATCACCCGCCTCGACGGGCCCAGCGAGCGGTGATGGAGGACGAGCAGCTGCACGAGGGCGTCCGCGACCTGCACGACCGGGTCACCCGCCTCTCGGACTCCCTGCAGGCCGACCGCGTCGCCCGGGACCTCTCCGAGCGGCTGGCCGGCGCCGCCGACGAGACCGCCGAGCGCACCCGCTCCCGGCTGCACCACGTCGCCGTCGTCCTCGCGCTCGGGCTGCTGCTGTGGACCCCGCTCACCGCCTACGGCGCCGTGTGGCTGCACGAGAAGGTCCGCAACAACTGCTACCCGCTCGCCGCCTACGGCCAGCCCGCCGCGCCCCCGCCGGCGGAGGAGGAGTGGTACTGCGGGCTGTTCCCGGGCACCGACCACCCGATGCCCCCCGGGCGGTAAGCGCGCCGACCCCGCTCGGGCCTGCGCGCTGCACTACCCTCCGAAGTTGTACCGCCGCTGGCCGAGGGCCGGGCGCTCGCTCCCGAGCACCCTGGAGTCCCCCGTGAACGGTACCTTCGCTCCCATCCGCGGTCGGCGGATGCGCATCACCCGGCTGGACGAGTGCGGCGTCCCCGTCATCGGCCCGAAGTCCACCCGCGTCAGCAAGGGCTTCGTCTCCGTCGGCCTGTCCCCGCAGTACGAGACCGCCGACGCGATCGCGGTCACCAACGGCTCCGGCGAGTCCGACTTCAACGAGCCCGGCGACTCCACCCTCACCGGCATGAACGCCGAGATCGCGTTCACCCGCGTCGACCCCGACCTGTTCTCCCTCATGACCGGGCAGCAGGTCGTCCTCGACGCCAAGGCCGCCGCCGTCGGCTTCCGGCTCTCCGGCGGCGTCCCCGTGCTCGGCGGGTGGGGCCTGGAGGTGTGGACCGACCTCGCCGGGCAGGCGTGCGCCGGCGCCAAGGCCTACGGCTACACCCTGCTGCCGTTCCTGAAGGGCGGCACCATCGGCGACTTCAGCCTGGAGAACGGCGCCGCGAGCTTCAGCCTGTCGTCCTCCACCCGGGAGAACCCGGGCTGGGACGTCGGCCCCTACGACGTGGTCGACATCTCCGCGGCCGAGGGCACCATCACCCCGGGGCCGCTGCTCACCGCGATCGGGCCGAAGGACCACTTCCACCTGCAGATGACCACGATCGCACCGCCGGCCGAGAGCTCCGGCCTGGTCGCGCTCGCCGCCTGAGCGTGACCGACCCGCTGCCCACCGGCTGGGCCCCGAGCACCGACCTGCTCGGGGCCAGCTGGGACGCCCTCCCCACCGACGTGCAGGCGGTCGCCCAGCAGGTCGCCGTCCGCACCCTGTGGGCGCTGTCCGGGCGACGGTTCGGCACCCTCGACGTCACCCTCGCCCCGTTCATCCCCCCGCCGCGCGTCGGCTGGTACACCGGGCACCGCACCGGCGTCGCCCTCAACGCCGGCGCCGGGATGGCCGTCAACGGCTACTGCACCCCCGCCCGCGCGTTCCGGCTCCCCGGGCCCGTCGTCGGCGTCTCCCAGGTCGTGGTCGACGCCGAGGTCCTCGACAGCGCCGCCTGGCACCTGGACCCCGACGGGACCCTCGTGCGCACCGACGGCGGCGGCTGGCCCGTCGCCCAGGACGTCTACGCGCCCCGCTGGGCCGTCCGCTACACCCGCGGCCTCGCCCCCGGCGTCGACGGCAACCTCGCCGCCGCCCGCTACGCCCTCGAGCTCGGCCGCGGCATGGTGGTCGACCCGAAGTGCAAGCTGCCTTCCCGCGCCCGCGACGTCACCCGGCAGGGCACCAGCGTCACCCTCGCCGCCCCCGAGGACCTCGCCGACGCCGGCTACACCGGCGTCCCCACCGTTGACGCGTGGCTGCGGTCGGTCAACCCCGACGGGCTCCGGCAGGCCGCCACCCTCTGGTCGCCGCTGTCGGCCAAGCACCGCGTGCTCGCCGTCCACTCCGGGGCCGACCAGTGACCTACGCCAGCGGGCTGTGCATCCTCCCCGACGGCACCGTCCTCGACGGCGTCGCCGCCCCCCTGCTCGGCCGGGTCCGCGACGTCACCGTCGAGCTGTACGACGAGCTCCACGAGCGGGACCCCTCCGTCCTGACCCCCTGCGCCGTCCTGGCCGTCGCCGGCGTCGAGGTGCCCCTGGACCGCGGCACCGACCTCACCGAGGACTGCTGCGGGCAGCTGTGGGTCCGCCTCGTGTCCTCGGTGCCCTCCCGCAACTTCCCCGAGCCCGACGCCGGGCCGCACACCGCCGAGATGTCCTGGGCGGTCACCATCGAGGTCGGCGTCGCCCGGCCAGCGCCGGTGGTCACCGAGGTCGACGGCGCCGCGGTCCTCCCCCCGATCGAGGACGAGGAGGAGGCCGCCAGCGTCGCCGCGATCGACGCCGCGATCCTCCGCGAGGCGCTGCTCAACCGGTACGCCGACGCCGAGGACGTGGGCATCGTCCTGGGCGCCTGGACCCCGTTCGGGCCCGACGGCGGCATCGTCGGCGGGCTCATCACCGCGACCATCCAGGTCGTCTGAGGTAGGGAGCTGTCATGGCCGATGTTCGTGTGCGCACCGAGACCCCGATGCTCGGGCTGGCCTGGTACGAGGAGGTGACCCTCACCCGCACGCCGCTGATCGACGCGGCGATCGCCGACGGTCGGCTCACCGTCCTGGACGACGACGGCGAGGAGGCCCTCCTGCGCGGCGCCGCCCTCGACGCCGCGCTGGCCGCCGCCGAGCTGTCGACGTCGGGCTCGGTGGCGGAGAAGCAGCAGCGCCTCGCCGAGCACCGCGCCGGCACGCCAGCGGGGGAGTAGCCCCGTGCCCGCCACGGCCCGGCTGGTCATCAACCAGTCCGAACTCCGCACCCAGCTGGTCGGGCCTGGCGGGCTCGTCACCCGGCACGTCATCCGGCAGATCCGGCTCATCCGCAACCGCGCGGTGCTCTACTGCCCGGTCGACACCGGCAACCTCCGGTCCTCCATCACCTCGGCGACCCGCACCGAGGGCATGCTCGTCATCGGCCGGGTCGGCACCGCGGTCGAGTACGCCGCCGACGTCCACGAGGGCGTGCGCGCGCAGACCGTGACGGTGGCCGCGCACCAGGTGAAGGCCCGGACGATCAAGGCGCACACCGTCAAGGCGCACACCCGGAAGGCGTACACCGTCCCGGCGCGCAACGGCCGGAAGTCCTACACCGTCCCGGCCACCGAGGTGCCCGCCCACCAGGTGGCCGCCCGCACGCAGCTGGCGCACACCGTGCCCTCCCACAGCCGGAAGATCGCCGCTCGAGCGGGCCGGCCGTTCCTCCGCCGCGCGATGGAGGAGGTCATCGACCGCAACGCCTGACCGCGTGCCTGGCGTCACCAGCCGACCGCAGACGGTTACCGTGCTGTCGTCTGCTCGCCCCCTGCACCAGGAGCCCCTCGTGACCGAGATCCGCGACTACACCACCAAGCCGAAGGAGACCGCCGAGGGCGCCGACGCGCCTCCGCTGTTCCGCTTCAAGGTCGACGGCGTCGAGATGTCGGCGAGCAAGCCCAAGGACGCCCTCATCGCCCAGCTCGCCCCGGTGCAGTCCCGCCGCACCCCCGCCGGCATGAAGATCAAGCTCGCCCTGGACTTCCTCGGCGACTGCGTCCTCGAGCCCGGCCGCACCATCCTCGAGGGCCGCCTGCTCAACAACGACGACGACCTCGACGCCGAGGACGTCATGCCGATCCTGGCCGACATGGGCGACTTCTGGAAGGACTACGACAAGCAGCAAAAGGCCACCAAGCGCCGGTGAGCGCCCGGTCGCGTCTGGACGCCTGGCGCGACCGGCGGCTGGACCCGCTTGCCTTCCGCATCGACGGCCGGCTGTTCGAGGTGGCCGAGCACCCCGCCCGGGTGTGGGTGCTGGCCATCCTCTCCGACGAGCCCGCCGACCTGCTGCTCGAGGTCCTCCCCGACGACGTCGCCGAAGAGCTGTGGGACACCGCCCTGGACCCCGACGAGGACCTCGACCCGGCGCTGCTGCACCGCATCGGGCAGGGCCTGCTCGCCCAGGCCGCCGGCCGCCCGTGGTGGCAGGCCACCATGCTCGTGGCCACCATGGTCGACGGCTGGGACACCTTCATCGCCGTCGCCCGCGACCGCGGCCTCGGCGACCCTCTGGACTGGCCGCTGGACGAGCTGTGCGCGTGGGTGTACCTCCGGCTCACCCAGCACGCCAAGAAGGAGGACGTGGCCCGCCTGGACGCCGAGCTGGCCTCCCCTCCGCTGCCGCCGGCCGACGTCGACCCCGACGACGACAGCCCGATCGAGGGCGAGGAGGACGGGTGGCTCGCGCTCGCCGCGCAGATGGCCGCCCCCACGGGCGGGTGAGCGGCGTGCGCGCCTGACCGGCTGCCCCCCGGCCCGCCCGCTAACCTGAGTGCTGCGCTGCTGGTTCTGGACCGAGCGCCCCATCGTTCTAGGGGCGCAGGTTCGTGGAGGCTGGTCGGAAGCTCGGTGAGGCGTACATCGCCGTCACCGCCGATGCCCGCAACGTCGGCCGGGACCTCTCCGAGGAAGCCGAGAAGGCCCTCGCCGACGCCGCCCGGGCGATGGGCGAGACCCTCGATGACGAGCTCGCCGACGCCGCGGCGCGCGGCCTGGACGGGCTCGGCCCCGCCGTCGAGGACAGCGTCACCCGCTCCACCGAGCGCGCCGGCGGCAAGATGGCCGCGGCGCTCAACAAGCGGCTGGTCGCCGCCCTGGGCAACCTGCCCGAGGTCACCGTCCAGGCCGACGCCACCGAGGCCGACTACGCGCTGGCCTCCATCCGCGAGCGCCTGAACTCTCTCTCCAGCGCGCGCATCGGCGTGGACGTGTCCACCACCGCCGCCCTGTCCGAGCTGGACATCATGCAGGCCGAGCTGGCGCAGCTGGCCGCCTCCGACGTCGACGTCGCCATCCGCGTCGACGCCGCCTCCGCCGCCGCGGAGCTGGCCGCCGTCACCTCGCTGGTCTCGGACATCGACGGGTCCACCGCCGACGTCAACGTCCGCGCCGACACCTCATCGATCGACCGCATCCCCGGCTCGGCGTCCGGGGCCGGCGGCAGCCTCGGAGTGCTCGCCGCCGCCGCGATCGCCGTCTCCCCGGCGCTGCTGGCCATCGGCGCCGCCGCGGTCGCCGGCATCGGCATGGTCGGCCCGCTCGCGGTCGGCGCCGCCGCCGGGCTCGGCGCCATGCTGCTCGGGTTCGCCGGCGTCGGGAACGCCGTCAAGCTGCTCGACCAGCGGCAGGCCGCCCTCGCCACACAGACCGGGAAGTCCGCCGGGTCGCAGGTCTCCAACGCCGGGGCCGTCGAGCAGGCCACCCGCTCCCTGGCCAACACGCAGGCCAACGCCGCCGACGCCGCGATCAAGGCCGCCGAGCGGGTCGCCGACGCCGAGGAGGCCCTCACCGAGGCTCGTCTCGCCGCCGCGGACAAGGAGACCCGCGCTCGGGAGGCGGCGGCTGCCTCCATCCAGACCGCGCTGCGCCGGCAGTCCTCCGCGCAGGACTCCCTCACCGACAGCCTGCTCGACGTCGCCCGCGCCCAGGAGTCGGTCAACGACGCGATCCTGGCCGCGCAGCGCCGCTTCGAGGACCTGTCCAACTCGGTCGCCTCCAACGCCCTCGCGCAGCGCCGCTCGGTCGCCTCCGTCGCCGACGCCTACGAGGCGCTGCAGAAGGTGCAGCGCAACCGGCACGCCACCGACGAGATGCGCGACGCCGCGCAGCTGGCCTACGAGGAGCAGCTGCAGCAGCAGCGGGAGCTGAAGCTCACCGGCGACCGGCTGGCCGCCCAGCAGGCCGAGGCCAACGCCACCGGCGTCGACGGGGCCGACGAGGTCGTCTCCGCCCGGCAGCGCCTCGCTGACGCCGAAGCCCGGGCTGCTGATGACCGGCAGGCCGTCGCCGACGCCGACGCAGCCCTGGAAGCCGCCCGGATCAAGGGCGCCAACGACGTCGCTCGCGCCCAGGCCGAGGGCGCGGCCAAGATCGCCGACGCCCAGGACGCCATCACCGACGCCCTCCGCGAGCAGGCGACCCAGGCCCGGCAGGCGAAGTTCTCCATCGAGCAGGCCACCGCCGCCCTCGCCGCCGCCGGCGCCGCGGGTGCTGCTGCCGGCGCGGCCGGGGCCTCCGGGCTCGGCGCCATCGATGACGAGCTGGCCAAGGTCGACCCCGCGACCCGCCGGTTCGCCGAGTACTTCGACAGCACCATGCGCCCGGCGTTCGACCGGCTGAAGGCCTCCGCCGCCGCTGGGCTGCTGCCCGGCGTCGAGGCCGGCTTCGACGCGATCCTGCCGCTGATGCCCCGGTTCGAGCGGTTCCTGGGGTCGCTGGGCACCACCGTCGGCAACGTGTTCCGCGAGCTCGGGGAGCGGCTGAACTCCCCGTTCTGGTCGGACTTCTTCACCATGCTCGAGACCACCGCCGGGCCGGCGTTCGAGACCGTCGCTGGGGCCGTCCTCGACGTGGTCGAGGGGCTCGCCGGCATCCTCATGGCCTTCGCGCCCATGCAGGAGGACGTCAACGGCGGGCTGCTGTCGCTCACCGACCGGTTCGCCACCTGGGGCAAGGAGCTCAAGGACTCCGAGGGGTTCAAGAACTTCATCGCCTACGTCCAGGACAACTGGCCGAAGGTGCAGGAGATCCTGGGCAACCTCGCCGACCTGGTGGGCAACCTGCTCGAGGGCGGGGCTGGGGCCACCTCCCCGGTCCTGGACGCGCTCGTGCAGTTGTCCGACGTCCTGGCCTCCATCCCCCCGGATGTGCTCGTCGGGCTCATCACCGCCTTCATCGGCCTGCAGGCCGCCTCATCGGCCGGTGGTGCCGTGTCGCGGTTCTCCGAGGGCCTGAAGTCGTTCACCGGCGTCACCTCGGGGGCGGTGGACAAGGTCGCCGCGTTCGGCGACAAGCTGGTCGAGTACGGGCCTCGCCTGGGGGAGTACCGGGAGAAGCTCGCCTCGGCCGTGGAGACCGCGAAGGGCCTCCCGGACAAGCTGTCCCGGGTCGGCTCGGCCATCTCCAGCACCGGGTCGAAGGTCGGCACCGCGATCGCCGACGGCGGGCGGCTCATCGCCCACTGGGGCCGCATGTCCGCCGCCGCCGCCACCGAGGCGGCCAAGACCGCCGGCGCGTGGGTCGCCTCCGCCGCGCGCACCACCGCCTCCCTGGCGACGCAGGCCGCGCAGTTCGTTGTCCAGGGCGCCCGGATGGTCGTGCAGGCCGCGATCACCGCCGCCTCCGTTGTCGCCTCCTGGGTCGTCATGGGTGCGCAGGCCACGCTGCAGGCCGCCCGCATGGCCGCCGCGTGGCTGATCGCTATGGGACCGATCGCCATCGCGGTCGCCGCGATCGTCGGCATCGTGATCTTGGTCGTCAAGTACTGGGACGAGATCAAGCAGTTCACGATCGACGCCTGGACCGCCGCCTCCGAGGCGGTCGGCCGCGGCATCGACTGGATCGTGGACTTCGTGACCGGGCTCCCCGGCCGCGCCTGGTCCGCCCTGTCCGGCCTGGGCTCGATGCTGGCCGACCTGTTCTCGTCGGCCTGGCGGTGGGCGCGTGACACCGTCGGCCGCGGGATCGACGGCTTGATCGACTTTGTGACCCGTCTGCCCGGCCGGGCGATGGATGGCCTGCGCAACCTGGGCTCCATGCTCGGCGACGTGTTCGGCACCGCCTGGCGGTGGGCGCGCGACGCCGTCTCCGGCGGGATCGACAACGTGCTCGGCTTCGTGACCGGGCTCCCCGGCCGGATCACCGGCGCCCTCTCCGGGCTCGGCTCCCTGCTGATCGGCCTCGGCGGGGACCTCATGCGCGGGCTCGTGAACGGCATCGAGTCCGCCGCCGGGTTCGTCGGCAACGTCGGCCGCAACATCGTCAACTCGGTGATCGGCTTCGTGAACAGTCAGGTCATCGACCGGGTCAACAACCTGCTGACCTTCGAGGTCGCCGGCATCAAGGTCAACCCGCCGGACATCCCGCGCATCCCGCGGCTGGCCAACGGCGCGATCGTCACCCGGGCGACGCTGGCCATCATCGGTGAGGCCGGCCCCGAGGCCGTCGTCCCGCTGTCCTCCGGCCGGGCCCGCCGCCGCGACCAGCTCATGAAGCGGACCGGCCTCGGCGGGGAAGGCTACATCGACGCGCGCCAGTACTACACCGTCCGCGACACCCAGACCGCCGAGGAGGTCGGGGCGGTCGTCGGGACGCGCGTCGTCCGCGACGTGCGCAACGGCGTGTCCTCCCGCTATTCAGGAGCTGCCGCATGACCGCCCCCCTCGTCCTCCCCGAGCGCCCCGGGCAGCCGGTGGCCGGGCCGTTCGTGCCCACCTCGTCGCGCACCTGGTCCCTCGGCGCCTTCGACGCCCCGGACCTGTCGTTCAACGGCCGCGACGGCTACGGCGTCGAGTGGATCATCCGCGACCCCGCCGGCTGGTACCGGTCTCCGCCCGTGGAGCTCGGGCTGGAGGACAAGCCCACCGACGGGGCGTGGTTCGGGCGCGGCGCCTACCGGCCTCGTGTCGTGGAGATCAGCGGCGCGTTCCGCGTCTGCTCCGGCGGCATTGACGCCCTCGAGGAGACCGCGGAGCGGCTGCAGGACTGCCTGCACCCCTCGGTGGACACGCTGCTGTCGGTCACCGAGCGCATCCCGAAGCAGCTCACCGTCCGGCCCTCGAGCGAGGTGTCGATCGACCCCGTGCCCGGGCAGACCCGCGCACGCACCTTCAGCTTCGTGGTCACCGCCGCTGACCCGTTCAAGTACGCCGCCGGCATCGCCGGCTTGGAGTCGGTGCCGATGGTGCTCCGCGATCCCAGCACCGTCCGCGGCGCCACCCACCCGATGACCCATCCCCTGGACCACGGTGGTGTCGCACCCACCCTCGGCGGTCGAGCCGCCGTGGACAACATCGGGAAGCTGCCGATCGCCCCTCGCGTCCTCATCGACGGCCCGGTCCCCTCCCCGACCATCAGCAACGTCACCACCGGTCAGGCGTTCACCCTGGCCCGCGACCTGCGGCAGGGCGAGCAGGCCGTCATCGACATGGACCTGCGCACCGTGCGCATCAACGGCGTGTCCTCCTACCGGTCGAAGGCCCCTCGCTCGCGCTTCTGGGCGCTCGCCAAGGGCGTCAACGACCTGCGCTTCGAGGCCGGCGCCTACAACCCCGCGGCCCGTGCCCGCATCGAGTTCCGTCCCCGCTGGAAGTGAGCCCCAGATGACCAAGCGCGCTGTCTCCTACCTGCAGGGCCTGGAGGCCGACCCCTATGAGCTGCCTGCCGAGGACCACCGGCTCAACCAGGGTGCCCTCTGGACGCCCGGCACCAGCGGTCTGCGGCCCCGCTCCGGCATCGTCCCCGGGCCCGGCGGTCCCGCCGTGGTCACCGCGACCAACGGCGGGATCAACATCGCCGCCGGGCAGGCCGTCTGCGACGGCCGTGTCAACGGCACCCAGGGGCCCTACACCGTCACCTGGGACGCCCCGGAGTTCCGGGCCGTCCCGGCGGCCTCGGCCACCACCTACCGGCGGTTCATCGTCATCGCCCACGTCCACGACCAGGTCACCGGCGGCGACGCCGACGACACCTGGGACCTGGAGGTACTGCTCGGCGACGGTGCCGGCACGCTCGCCGCCGCCGTCGAGCCGGCCATGCCCACCACCGGCGCGACGGCGGTCCTGCGACGCGGCTCCGTCGACCCCAACGGGACCGTGTCCCTCACCGGTCTGCGCCAGTTCACCGTGCCTCGCGGCGGGATCCTGCCCATCGAGGACGGCGACACCACCCCCGGCAACGACGGCTACCGGTACCGCGACCACCCCACGCTCGGCCTGCAGCGGTGGGACGGTGCCCGGTGGGTCACCATCGTGTCTCCCGTGGTGAACGCCGGCATCAGCGCAGGCTGGGGAGGAAGCGTCTACGCGCAGCAGGTCGGCCGGTCGGTCACCGTCGACTTCGCGCTCACCCGCACCGGTGCCGACGTCAACTTCGCGGCCTGGCAGGCGTTCGTGGTCGGCGGAGGTCTGCCGGCCCGCGTCCGGCCGTCCTCGGTCGCCGTCCTGAACACCAACCAGGTCGAGTACGGGGGCTTCGGGTTGTTCATCGACGGCAACGGGGCCCTGCTGATCCAGTCCCGCTGGACCGCCCGCAAGTTCCTGAAGAACGGGTTCGCCGAGGGGACGGCCAGCTACATCGCCGCCAGCTGACCCTCCGCCCACGGACACGCCCGCCCGGCCCCGTCCGTGGCCTTCCGCGGCCCCGGGCGGGCACACTAGACGACGCTGCTGGCTCCGGGCCGGGCGTTCCAGTCGCCTGCCCGGAGCCGCCCCGTGTCCCTCGCCTCTCCCGAGATCGCCCGCGGCTGGTCCGCCGCCGACGTCGACCCGTCCGAGTACGTGGACGACGCCTGGATCGCCGCGAACACCGCGCCCGCCCTGCCGTTCTCCCAGCCCCGCCACCTCCGCCAGCGGGCGCTGCAGGCCGTGCGCACCATCGGCGCCGACCCCTACGAGGGCGCCGACCGGCTTGCCCGCGCGATGGCCGGCACCCGCACCGCGAAGCTGCCCCGCCCGATCCGGCGCACCCTCATCCAGAAGGGTGGCCTGACCCGGGAGCAGATGCGGCGCATCGCCGCCCGCACCGGCTACCCCGTCGTGGAGGCGTGGTCGGCCCGCACCGCCGGCGGGCCCATGCGCGCCGTGTGGGGGGCGCTGGTGCACCACACCGGCACCGCCTGGTCGACGCCGGGGGACTACCCGACCCTGCGCATCGTCCGCGACGGGCGCTCCGACCTCGCCAACAGCCTCTCGGCGTTCGGGCTCGGCCGCTCAGGCACCGTCTACCTGATCTCCAACCTGACCAGCTGGCACGCCGGAGCTGGGAACTGGAACGGCTGCACCGACGGCAACGGGCTGCTGGTGGGCATCGAGGCCGAGTCCGACGGCAAGAGCTGGACCGAGGAGGAGCGGGACGCCTACCCGCGGCTGGTCGCCTCCATCCTGCTGGAGATCAAGCAGGACGACCGGTTCACCACTCGGCACGCCTCCTACGCCCTCCCGAAGGGCCGCAAGGTCGACGCTTCCGCCCTGGACATGGACCGGTTCTGGCGGGAGGTGTACGCCTACCTCGCCAACCCCGCGTCCATCCACCGCGACTACGGGAAGGCCCCCGCGCCCACGCCGGCTCCCGCCGGCACGCACACCGTCGCCGCGGGGGAGACCCTGTACGCCCTGGCCCGCCGCTACGGGACGACGGTCGCCCTCATCAAGAGCTGGAACGGGCTGTCCTCGGACACCCTCACCGTCGGCCAGGTCCTCCGGGTCGCCGCGGGTGCGGCCCCGGTCCCTGCTCCCGCACCGAAGCCGGCCGCCCCCGCCCCGGCTCCGGCCGCGCCGGTCATCCCCCCGGTGCCCGCAGCGCCGAGCTGGCCGTCGCGGCTGCGCATGCCCGCCTCCCACTACTTCGGCGACGTGCGCGGCCCCTCGCAGTCCCACGGCGGCTGGGCGGCGTGGGAGAAGGCCTACGTCCTCTGGATCCAGCGGAAGCTCATCGCCCTCGGGTTCGTGCCCGGCGTGAAGGACTGGCGCTCGAGCTGGGCCGACGGCGTGTGGGGCCAGCAGACCACCGACGCGATGGCCGCCTACCAGCACCGGTGGCTGCCCCGCACGACCCTGTTCGGCCGCTGCTACGCCGACGACTACCGCATGCTCGTGGCGGCCCGCCCGTGACCCGCTGGCCCCTGGACTACCTGCTTACCCCGGTCGACGGCGGGCTCCGCTGGTCCCTGGCCGGGGTGAGCATCGGCGTCGCCACCGCGGTCGCGCTCACCCGCGCCGCCATCTCCGCTGCCCGGTGGGCGCGGTGAACGGGGAGTCCCCCTGGACCTACACGCTCACCGACATGCTCACCGGCGCCGAGCTGGCCACGCTGCCGCTCACCGGGGTCAAGTTCGGCCGGCAGGTCAACGGCGTCGGCACCCTCGACGCCTACCTGTCGCTGTCGGATCCCGAGGTGCGCGCGCTCAACCCGTGGTCGGCGACCCGGCCCCGGCGCACCGCCGCCTGGGTGGAGTACGAGCACCCCGACGGCCGGACCACCTGCCGGTGGGGCGGGCCCGTCTCCCGCCGCAAGCGGTCGTCGGGGTCCCCCGGCCTGACCTTCTCCGCCGTCACCTGGGAGGGGTGGCTGCACCGGCAGCGGCTGCTCGATGACCTCATCCCCGGCAACCGCAGCCCCCACGACGCCGCCGAGCTCCTGCTGCAGCGCATCGGCCGGCAGCGCGGCGGCACCCCCAACGGGCGCGTCATGCCCGTCATCGGCGGCGCCGGCATCGATGAGGACCGCGAGTGGCTCGCCCGGGAGGTCAAGCCCATCCTCGAGCTGATCCTCGGCCTCACCGAGCTGGAGGCCCGCACCCTCGAGGTGCGCGTCGACTGCTACCGCGACGTCGACGGCCGGTTCGCCACCGCCCTGGTCCTCGATGACGGGGACCGGCTCGGCCGCCGCTACGCCGACACGCAGCTGGAGTTCGCCTACCCCGACGGGGGCCTGCTCACCTGGGACCTGGAGGAGGACGGGTCGGGCACCGACAACGTCGTCATCGCCCTCGGCGCCGGGTCGGGGGAGGCCCAGCCGTGGGTCGCCGTGGAGGACGAAGCCGCCGGCGTGTTCGAGCTGGACTCCGGCTGGCCGTCCTGGATCGGCACCATCTCCGCCTCCGACACCGACGACGAGCCGCTGCTCGAGGCCCGCGCGAAGGTCGCCCTCCGCGCCGGCCAGGCGTCGGAGTACGTGTTCTCCGGGGTCACCGTCGAGCCCGAGCGGTACCTCGACGCCGGCGTGATCCCTGGTGACGACGTCGGCCTGGAGATCACCGACGAGTCGCTCGAGGAGTGGCCGACCCCGGTCCTGCACGTCACCCGCGTGCTCGGGGAGGACGTCACCGTCGGCGACGCCGGCAAGCGCGATCAGGTGGCGCTCACCGTCGGGGGCACCCCGTGAGCGACTTCCCGAACCCGGCGGCGATGTCGGCGTGGATGGCCGACGTTGAGCGGCAGCTGCGCAACCTCGCCACCGGCAACCGGCTGAACAAGGCCTCGGTGAAGGTGGCTCCCGGCGTCGAGGTCCCCATGCAGGAGATCGCGCTCGCCCCCGAGGTCGCTCGGGACGCGCAGGACGCCGCGGACGCCGCTGGACTCACCACGGCTGCGGCGCAGGAGCTGGCCGACGCCGCCGCCGCTCGAGCCGCCACCGCCGTCGACGCCGCTGCTGCTGCTGTCGCGGCGGCCGAGGCGGCGGAGACCGAAGCCGCCGCCGGAGACCCTGTCCGCGAGGACGTGGCCGCCGCGCAGCAGGCCGCCGACGACGCCGCGGCTCAGGCGTCCGCCGCGCTCGCCGCCGCGCAGCAGGCCGCCGCCACCGGCGGGGACGTGCAGCAGCACGCCGACCTCGCCGCCTCCGCCGCGGACGCCGCCCGCGAAGCTGCCGCGCTCGCCGGCACCACCGTGGCCTTCGCCGACGCCGACGCCGCAGGCGCCGCCGCGGACGCCGCCCAGGCGGTCGCCGACGCCACCGTCGCGCAGGGCCTCGCCACGAGCAAGGTGCGCACGTTCCGGCAGGACACCGCGCCCACCGGTGCCGTCGACGTCGGGGCCCTCTGGATCGACACCGCCAACCAGGAGCGGCAGAGCCGCTGGGACGGCGAGCGGTGGATCCTCGTGCGGGACCTGGGCATCGAAGCCGCTCAGGCCGCCGCCGACCGGGCGATCGCCGACGCCGCCGACGCTCAGGCCACCGCCGACGGGAAGACCACGTCGTACTTCCAGGCCACCGCCCCCACCGGGCTCGGCGCCGGCGACGTCGGGGACCTGTGGTTCGACACCGACGACGGCAACCGCATGTACCGCTGGTCGGGCTCGGCGTGGCTGCTGGCCGCAGACCAGCGCATCGCCGAGGCCGTGACGGCTGCCGCCGCCGCCAGCACCGCCGCCGGGAACGCGCAGAGCACCGCGAACTCCAAGATCGTCACCTACTACCAGGCCACCGCGCCGGTCTCGACCGGGCAGATCGAGGGCAACCTGTGGGTTGACACCGACGACGGGCTGCGCCTGTACCGCTGGACCTCCGGGGCGTGGACGTCGGTTCGGGACACCACCATCGCCACCGCACAGAGCCGTGCCGACGCCTCCTACACCCTCGCCAACGGGCGCAACCGCGTGTTCCCCCAGGCCACCGCTCCCACCGCCGCCGGGTCCTCCCTCATCGCCGGGGACCTGTGGATCGACACCGCCAACGGCCGGCGGCTGTCCACCTGGTCGGGGTCGGCGTGGGTGCTGCAGCAGTTCGGCACCGAGGTGTTCGCCGCCAAGTCGATCAACGCGCAGAACCTGTTCGTGGACGGCTCGATCTACGCCGCCGCGCTCAACGCCGCCGCGATCAACGGCAAGACGATCACCGGCGCCACGATCCGCACCGCCGCGTCCGGGCAGCGCATCCAGATCGACTCCACGAACGGGCTGGTCGGCTATAACTCCGCCGGGGTCGCCATGACCTCGATCAACCCCGCCACGGGTCTGCTCACAGCCACCGGTGCCAACATCGTCGGCGTCATTCAAACCGCCGCGACTGGTCCTCGCATTCGGATTGCCCAGACTCTCAGCAATGGCTCATTGGCCACGGGGGTCATCGAGTTCCTAGGGGAGGAAGGCGCCGCCGCCCCCAGCCTCACTGGATCGACTTCTCTGGCCTCGTCTCTGCTGTCGTTGAGCAATGGGGCTGGCGCGGCCATCAACATCACGTGGGCCGATGCCGATGCCGGCGGCAAGGAGAACGTGGTGGAGATCCGCGCCACGCGACTCCTGCTCCCATCTCAGACTCTCGTGCAGTCGCCGCTCACGCCGGTCACCGTCAACGGCGGATGGGGGATTCCCGCCGGGCACAAGCCGATGGTCTACAGGACCGCGCACGGCACAGCACGGCTCGTCGGCTGGTTCTTCAACGGTGGCGCTTACGCGGCCAATGCCACTCAGTTCCCCATCACGATGCCCGCAGGCTGGTGGCCCGCTCAGACTCAGGTTTTTGAGCTGCCTGTCGGCGCTGGCAACATCCGCGCCCTGTGCACGCTGCTCACAGACGGCAGGTTCCGCATCGACACCACCCAGGGCGCCGTCGTCCCGGCTGTGGCATCCCACTACCTCGACAACGTCGAGTTCCACCTCGCCTACACCGGCGCCTGACCGAAGGAGCACCCCCCCTTTGTCCATCCTCACCATCGGCGACAGCTTCACCGCACAAGCCCCGTGGAAGGTGTGGCCGACCCTGCTCGGTGAACACCTCGGGATGCCCGTGGAGAACCGAGCCGTCCCCGGCTCCGGCTTCATCGCCACCGGAATCTGGGCCGGCCGCAACCGCTTCTCCCGCCAGCTGCTCACCGCCCAGACCACCGACCCGAAGCTCGTGGTGTTTTTCGGGTCGGTCAACGACCAGGCCGCCGACAACCGGGAGCTGTGCACCACGGCCTGGGCCACGCTGCATGCCGCGAAGAAGCGGTACCCCGCCGCCAAGCACCTGTGGATCGGTCCTCAGTGGTCAGGCCCAGACACCATCCCGTCCAACGTGATCGCCGCCCGCGACGCCGTTCTTCAGGCCGTGTGGGGCCTGGACTTCGACTGCTGGATGGACCCCCTCGACCAGCAGTGGTTCCCCCGCGACCGCCCCGAGCTGTGGGACACCGACAAGTTCCACCCCAACGGGCTCGGCCAGCAGCGCATCGAGAGCCTCATCTACACGCAGGCCGCGAAGATAGTGCTTGGACGATGAGCGACACCCCCGACCCCGTTGACCAGCCCACCTTGGCCCCCACGCAGAAGTGGGTGGCCGGCGTCGGCACCGGCAGCAGCGTCCTCGCCCTCGTGTGGATCGCCGGGCTGCTCGGCGTCGACCTCACCCCCGAGACCGCCGGGGCGCTCGTGCTGCTCGCCGGCGGCGCCGCGGCGTGGCTGCGCCGCAACCGGGCCGTCGTCCTCGACGCCCTCGACCGGGACGGGAACGGCGCGCACCACGACGTCGACGGCGACGGGCTCGCCGACCGGTGACACAGCGCAGCCCCCACCGCCTGACCCGGTGGGGGCTGCGTCGTCTCGTGGAGGCGAGGCGACCACGGTAACGCCCCCGCCCCCACTACGCGAGCGGTTATGCGACCTGTACGGCCAGGCGGGGGAGCGGGTACCGTCCTCCTGCACGCCCGACTTGTCGACCAGCTGAGGAGCTGCCCGTGTCCTCCCCCCACCTCCCGCGCCGCACGCCGTCCGAGACCCAGGCCGCCACCGACGCGCTCGCCGCCCCCGGCGACTGCTGCCCCCACGGAGCCGGCCTGCACCGCGGCGACGGGACCTGCTCCCTCGTCGGCGTCGGCCACTGCAAGTGCCCCGGCTGGCGACCCCGCCCACTCGCCGCCCGAACGATCATCGGCTTCTACTGCGCCGACCCCGGCTGCCACGGCCTACACCTGCCCGACGAGACCGGCACCAGCAACGGCCGCGTATTCGGCGTCGAAGACACCGACAGGCTGCCCTGCTCCACCGAGGATTGTGGCCACGAAGCCGGAGTCCACCAAGCCCTCGACACCGCGCCCACCGGCCTCGGTCGCTGCCTGCGCGGGGACTGCGGATGCCAGGGCTGGACCTACGTCATCGCCGACGACGACGTGGTCGACGCCGAGGTCCTCGACCCGCTCGGCGACGTCATGCGCGCCGCCCTGCTGCCCTACGTCGGCGCCACCTGGACCCCAGACGCCGTCGACGCCGCGGTCATCGCCATCACCGACGGCCTCGAGCAGCACACCGACGACGTCGCCGCCTACCTCCGCCTCGACGGCCGGAAGGCCAGCGCCGGGTGGGACCTGCTCGCCGACGTCGTCAACGCCGGCGACCTGTCCCTCACCGCGCTGGCCGCCGCCCTCGAGCGCGCCCGCGCCCAGCTCACCGCCCGCGGTCTCCGATGACCACCGGCGCTCTCGCGCCACCCGCTCCCCTGGAGGACCCGCCCATGCCCCCTGCCCGCCGCCCCGCCCCGCTGGGGCTCGCCGAGATCGCCGACATGCTCGGCGTCGACCAGTCCACCCCGACCCGGTGGAAGTACCTGCGGCACCGCACCAAGTTCCCGCTGCCCGACGGGCACGTCTCCCGCACCGTCCCGTTCTGGTGGGAGCACACCATCGAAGCGTGGGCTCGGGCGACCAACCGCTGGCCCGGCGACGAGGTCGCCCAGGCCCGGGCGGCGGCGCTCGCCGTCCGGGAGGCCGCGACCGCGGAGGCCGCGGAGCGCCGCGCGGACGCCGACCGTGCCCGGGAGCGGATGGCCGTGCTGCAGCAGGAGCTCGAGGCCGCTGAGGCTGCCGCTGCAGCGGCCGAGGAACGCGCCGCCGCCCCGCTCACGTAACGCGTGGCGGGTCGACCGCATAGAGTGACCGGGCCCGTCCGGGCCCGGAACGTAGAGAGCCCCTCGCGTCGCTGCCAGGCGACCGAGGGGCGTGGACCCTACCGGGAGTCACGATCATGGTAACGCCCTGCCCCGCGACCCACCAGCCTCCCCAGCCCGAACGGGTGAGGCTCTCCGACGGCGTGCTGTCCGACTCCGAGGTCTCCGCCGGCGCTCGAGCTGTGTGGCTCGGGTTCGTCAACACCGGCACCAGCGTCAGCGACTCGCTGGTCGACCGCGCCATGCCCTTCGCCGAGGGCGACGACCGCGAGACGGTCCTCGGCTACGTGACCGAGCTGGGCCGCCGCGGCTACCTCGCCGAACTCGACGCCGTGGTCCGAGACCTCAACCGCACACCTCAGCTGCTCCGCCGCCTGGAGGCCGACCGCGCCGCGGCCAGGGCGTTCCGGCGCATCGGCGAGCGCGACGGGTTCTCCTGCCAGCACTGCGGCGTCGAGAGCGGCCTCACCGTCGACCACGTCATCGCGGTCATCAACGGCGGGACCGACGACGACGCCAACCTCCAGCTGCTCTGTCGGTCCTGCAACAGTCGGAAGGGCACCCGATGACCTTGCAGGCCCTGGTCTGGGCCACCGTCGAAGCCCCCGACGTCCCCACGCACTGCCTCGCCGTCCTGCAGGGCCTGGCCAACCACGCCAAGGAGGACGGCCGGGACGCCTACCCCTCCGTCGAGCTGCTCTCCTACTACGCCCGGAAGTCCGAGCGCGCGGTCGCCCGCGACCTGGCCGAGCTGGAGGAGCGTGGCCTCATCCGCCGTGGCGACCAGCGGGCCGCGTTTCGCATCCCGGCTCAGTACCGGCCCACAGTCTGGGACCTCGCCGTCGAGAGGAAGCGCGACGCCTACGTCCCTCGCCGCCTGCGCGGAGAGTCACCGCCTGAGCACCCATCCAGCCCTGTCGCTGGCGTCAGTGCTGGAGCGGCCAGCCCTGACGTAGGCGACGCGGCAGCCCTGACGCCTACGTCACCCGAACCAGTCACAGAACCTTCTACTCAATCTGATCTTGTGTCTCACGTAAGTACGGCGGCTCCTGCGTCGCCGGCCGCGCTGCCTGTTCGTGACGCTCCGCGACCAGCGGCCCGGCCTCCGCTGCCCCGGCCTCCGCTGCCCCGGTCGCCGCTGGCCGAGGTCGACCCCGTGCCCCGTCCGCCGTCGGGGCCGCCAGCGGAGCTGGGCGGTCCGGGGCACGCCGCGTGGCGGCGTGCTCGTGCTGCGCTGGCCTGCTCGCTATGCGACCGGGCGGGGTTCACCGTGGACGGCGTGGCCTGCTCGCACCCTCGACGGGACGACCCGGACAGCGGCTGATCGATCGGGTGTGGGTTGGGCGTCTTGTCGGACCCGGGGCCTAGCGTCCTGGTCAGGACGGCGCGGTGTTGGACTCGTCTACTGCTCGACACTCTGCTACCGTCCATGTTGAGCCGCACCGCGCGGCTCGCCTCGTGGAGGAGGACCTGTACGAATGAGCAACGATGTGGCGGTGCGTGGGCCGGCTTCGGCTCTCGCCATCGCAGATGGGCAGACCGGCTTCACCGAGACGCAGGTGGCTGCGCTCCAGCAGCTCGGCGTGAAGGACGCCGGGGAGGGCGACCTGGCGGTGTTCTTCCACCAGGCCACCCGCACCGGCCTCGACCCGTTTGCCAAGCAGATCTACATGATCGGCCGCTGGTCGCAAGAGGGCACGAAGCAGACCATCCAGACCGGCATCGACGGGTACCGGCTCATCGCCCGGCGCGCGGCTGACCGGTCGCGGGAGGCGCTGGAGTACGAGGACACCCTGTGGTGCGGCCCGGACGGGGCGTGGCGCGACGTGTGGGTGTCGACCAACCCGCCGGCCGCCGCGAAGGTCACGGTGCTCCGCAACGGTGGCCGGTTCCCGGCCATCGCGCTGTGGCAGGAGTACGTCCAGACCAACCGGAACGGCTCGCCGACTGCGATGTGGGCCTCGCGTGGCGCTGGCCAGCTGGCGAAGTGCGCCGAGGCGCTGGCGCTGCGGCGGGCGTTTCCGCAGGACCTGTCGGGCATCTACACCGACGAGGAGATGGGACAGGCCGACTCCCGCGCCGAGCAGCAGCAGGCCGGGCCCGGGCCCTCGACCACCACCACGCGGGTCACGCCGCCGCGATCAGGGCAGGTCGTGGTCGACGGCGAGGCCGGTCCTGCTGCTGCTCCGCTCGCCGCGGACCAGCCCGACGCCACCGGCCTGGACTGCGCTGCCTGGACGGCCCGCCTCGAGGCGGCCACCACGCTGGACGCCGTCCGCGTGATGTGGCGGGAGGCCGGCCCGGCTCGGGACCGGGACTGCGGCGGGAAGCTGCTGCACGTCCGCATGACCGAGCGCATGGCCGAGATCCGCGCCGACGAGGAGCGGCTCGCCGCTGCTGCTGGCGAGCCCGAGCCGGAGGAGGTCGACAGCGCGGAGGACGTCCCCGAGGGTGTGGGGGAGCCGATCGTCCGCACCGCCCCCGCCCCCGCCGAGGCCGTCGAGGGCGAGGTGCTCCCCGCCGCCGGCGCCCCCGCCGCGGAGGCCGAGCCGCAGCCCGACCCCGAGGACCTGCGGCGCATGACCGGCCAGCGCCGCGCCGTGCTCCGCGAGCTGTCCGAGCAGCTCGGCGGCGACGACCAGCGCGACTCGCACGCCGTGGTCGAGTTCCGCCAGGTCATCGAGGACGTCTCCACCGTGCGGCTGCGCACCTGGATGGGCCGCCTCCAGGTCGCTGGCCGCACCAACGCCTGACCCTGCTCGACCCGGCGGCGCGGTCCCTGACCCGGCCGCGCCGCCCCACCCACCACCAGCTGAGGAGCCTGACCACCATGACCACCACCGCGCCCGCTACCGCGCCGGGCCTCACCGTCGACTGCCCGTCCTGCGGCTCCGACCCCGGCGCCACCTGCCTCACCCCCAAGGGCCGGCCCGCCCGCACCCACGCCGCCCGGCTCTCCGCCGCCCTGACCGCCAGCCCGGACGTCGTCGTCCTGGCCGACGGCTCGACCTCCGACGTCATGAAGGAGCTGCACCTCGGCGGCGCGATCGCCGTCGACTCCGCCGGCACCGCCGAGCCCGTCCCCGCCGCCGAGCCCAAGCCGGAGCCCATCCCGGCCGGTCCCGCACTGGACGACCTGCTCGTGCGGCTGCTCGTGCTGAAGGTCCTCACCGCCCGCATCGAGGAGGCCGACGCCGACACCCGCGCCGACGTCCACGGCCAGCTCGACGTCGGCGACTCCCGCTCCGCCTACCTCACCCCCGAGGACGCCGCTGCCGCCCGCCGCGGCGAGGAGGACCGGCTGCTCGGGAAGGTCGGGCTGTCCCGCCCGTCCCGCTCCTGGAAGGTCACCGACCAGGAGAAGTTCACCGCCTGGGTGCTCGAGCACGCCCCCGACGAGATCGACCACAAGCCCGTCGTCCGCAACAGCTTCATCACCGCGGTCCTCGCCTCCTGCAAGAAGGACCAGGGCTGGGTCGACCCGCTCACCCACGAGGTCCTCATCCCCGCCGGCGTCGAGCTGACCCTCGGTCGAGCCACGCTGCAGGTCCGGCCCTCCGAGCACGCCGCCGACCTCGTGGCCGAGGCAATGGCCTCCGGCCTGCTCACCCCCGACGGCACGCGGGCCCTGCCCGCCGCCGACTGACCGAAGGGATCCCGCCGTGGTCGCCACGCGTCTGCTCGCCGAGCTCATCGACCCCGCCAACGGTCGGCTCGACGGCGTCGCGTGGCGCCTTGCGCACCGCGAGCGCGCCCCCGTCGCGCTCTGCCGCTGCGGGGGCCCCTGCGTCACCGACCCCGCCGAGCCCGAGTACCGCGAGCACTTCGGCGTCCGCTGGTACTCCCTGCGCTGCCAGTCCTGCGGCGCTTCCACCGAGGTCTCCGGGGCCCGCACGCTGCCCGTCTCCGACCGCCGGCCGTCCCTGGCCGTTGGCGCTGCTGCCGCCGTCATCGACCGGCGGATCCTGGGGGAGGGGCGGGAGTGAGCGACGGCACCCGGCTCGGCGACGACCTCGCCGAGCTCGAGCGCACCGACCCCGTCATCGCCGACGCCGCGGCCCGGCTCTCCCGCGCGATCGACCACGTCCTGCTCCGCAGCGGCCCGGACGCCGTCCCGGTCACCCGCTTCCGCAAGTCCACCCCCGATCGACCCGTCGAGGTTCTCCGATGAACGTCCCCCCGCGCGTCCTGTCGTTCGCCCTCTGCCCGTCCTGTGAGCGCATGCGCGCCGTCGTCCGCCGCGGCCCGCAGGGCAGCTACCGCACTCGCCGCCACGGCGCCTGCGGCGTCGTCGTCCTCCCCCCGCTCACCCCCGTCCGCCCCCTCTGACCAGGAGCCCACCGATGGTCCTCGCCCCACCCGTCCTCCCCGCCCGCATGGCCCGCCTCCCGCGCGACCGCCACGACCGCCCCATCCCGTGGTTCGTCCACCGCGACGAGGACGGCACCCCCGACTTCCGCGTCGTTCGCGCCGCCGGCATCCCCGAGGCCATCCACTTCAACTGGTGCTGGGTGTGCGGGCAGCCCCGCGGCCGGCACGCCGCCTTCGTCGTCGGCCCCATGTGCGCGGTCAACCGCACCAGCGCCGAGCCCCCCAGCCACCTCGAGTGCGCGGTCTACTCCGCCCGGGCGTGCCCGTTCCTGGCCACCCCGAGCATGGTCCGCCGGGAGCGCGGCATCGACACGCTCCCCGGCGGCACCCACCTGCCCCCGGCCGGGCGCATGATCCCGCGCAACCCCGGCGTCGCCCTCGTCTGGTCCTCCCGCACCTGGCGCCTGTTCGGCGACGGCGCCGGCGGCACGCTGGTCGACCTCGGCGACCCCACCGAGGTCTCGTGGTGGGCCGAGGGCCGCCCCGCCACCCGCGCCGAGGTCACGGCCTCCATCGAGTCCGGGCTTCCGCTGCTGCAGGCCGAGGCCGCGAAGGAGAAGGGCGCGACCGCCGAGCTCAACCGGATGCTCGCCGACGCCACCGCGCTGGTGCCGGCATGACCTGGCCGACCGACGAGGCCGTCGAGCAGGTCATGCTCGTGCTCGCCGTCGCCACCCGGCCCGAGCCGGGGGAGGACCTGGCCGAGGCCCTCGGGCCGTTCATCGACCGCGGCCCGGCCGCCATGTTCGGGCTCGTCTGCTCCAGCATCGAGGCCGCCAACCGCCTGGCCCCCCGGCCGCTGCGCCCCGGCGACGGGAAGTTCCTCGCCCTCGAGGTCGACCCGAAAGCCACGACCGGGGACCGGGCGGCCGGGCAGATCATCACCGCGTTCCTCAACGGGGACACCGACACCGCGGCCCACCTGTTCATGGTGCTGGCCACCGACGAGGCCCGCGCCTCGGACCTGGTCGACGTCCTGCTCTACACCGTGGGCATGGCCGCCAGCTTCATCCGGCAAAAGATGGACGCCAGCGGATGACGCCTCGGCCCCGCTGGACCGAGCAGACCCTGCCTGAGCGTCGTGTCCACGAGCGACCAGGAACTCGCCGGAACAACCTCTGGCGCATGTACAAGATCACGCCAGCCGACTACGACCGGCTGCGTATCGCTCAGGACTACCGCTGCGCCATCTGCCGTCGGCACGAGGACGAGCTGCCGGTCGTTTCGCGCGGCGGCCGACCGCGCAAGGACGGGAGCCCGTCGGCGGCTGCTCCGGTGCTGGTGGTCGACCACTGTCACGACGACGGCCGGGTGCGGGCGCTGCTGTGCCAGGGCTGCAACGTCGGGCTGGGCGGGTTCGGTGACAATCCCGAGCGCCTCGAACGAGCGGCCGAATGGCTGCGAGGTGTCCGCCGATAAACTAGATTATGTCAGGTGGTAGGTAATCCTGCCTGGTCAGCGGTTTGTCGCTAGGCAAGTGTTGCCTGTTCTGTGCGGCAGGGCTCTCTCCTGACGGCATGATTCTCGAATGATGCCGGCCGTCTCGAACCGGCGACGCGCCGTGCGCTACCTGTCACGCTCCGCTGCTGCTGGCCCGTAGCGTCGGCGGCACAGCGTCCGGGGGGTCAAGCCGACCGCCCCAGCTGTCCTTGGGCCGCATCCGGCTCGGGTGGAGGTAAGGCGTGTGAGCGTCGGCCGGGGCCACTTGTCCTCGCGCCCGGCGGCTGTCATCACTGCACGACCTGCCCCCCCGGACGCACCCCTCGAGGAACTTCCCGGCGCGGCGCGTCTAGGACTGGACACCGGCGGTGTCTAGGTCTAGCGTCTCCCTCATGCCCGCCACCGCCGTCGCCCCCGCCCAGCTCGCGCTCCCGTTCCTGCTGCCCGAGCCTCCCTCGACGGTCGACGGCGTCCCCGGCCAGCTCGACCTCGTCGCCGCCGTGTTCCAGGCGGTCGCCGAGGGCGCCTGCGGGCGCTGCGGTCACGACCGTGGCCACCACGACCGCTACGGCTGCCACCGCGTCACCGACGGGCAGCTCTGCGACTGCCGCCGCTTCACCGCCTGACCGGTCACGCTCCACCCGGCACCTGCCGATAGCACCACCACCGCACCACCAACCAGCTGAGGAGCTGCCGCCATGTCCCGCACCCTGCGCACCGTCGTCCTGTTCACCGTCCTCGCCCTCACCGGCGGCGGGGTCGCCGCCCTCCCCGACCCGGGCACCGGCATCACCGCCGCCGCTCCCGCTGTGCTCGAGCCGCGCCGCATCGACGCGATCCCCGCCGTCCAGCCCATCGCCCCCGCCGACGTGCTCGTGCTGGTCGACCCCGCCGACGACGAGTTCCTGACCGCCCTGCTCGGCGCCGACACCGACCTGCCGCCCGCCCAGGCCGCCGCCCTCATCGACCGCGGCCACCGCGTCTGCTCCGGCCTGGACGTCGGCGTCCCCGCCGAGGGCCTGCGCGACGCCCTCATGGTCGACCTCGGGCTCACCGATGACGAGGCCCGCGAGCTGCTCGCCGCCGCGGTCGCCGTGTACTGCCCCACCAACGGGTGACCAGCTTCCCCCCAGGCGCGGGGGCCCCTACCATCGTGGTCGGGGCCCCCGCGTGCCAACCTCCTCAGCTGGTCGCGCCGGGGCCCCTCCCTATGCCTGGACCACGCCGAGAAATCGTCCACTCGGCATGGACGCCGCCGCGCTCGGCGCGGTAGGGTCGTCCTGCACACACCAGCTGAGGAGCTGATCCGCATGACCGCTGCCGAGCTGGCCGCGAAGCTGCTGGCCCTGCCAGCCGACACCCAGGTCACCGTCTGGGACGCCTACGACGACGAGGAAGCCTGGGCGCATCCCGTCCTCCATGACGTCCACCCCGGGCGGGTGCTCATCACCTCGAGCGGGCGCACCGTCGCCTCTGGGCTCGCGCCGCTCTGACGTCGTCGCCCCCGGCCGGGCCGTGTCCCCGCCCGGCCGGGGCCGAGGACGCCAGCAGGCGTTCGTCCCCGCACCACCCACCAGCTGAGGAGCTGCACCCGTGTTCACGCGCACCCGTCTCGCCGTCGCCATCCTGCTCGCCACCCCCGTCGCCGTTGTCGCCGCACCGGTGGTCACCGTGACCGCCGACGCGCCCGCCGCGACCGCGTCCGCTCGCCCCGTCACCGAGGCGGAGATGGACGGGTCCTACGCCGGGCCCCAGGGCCGTCGCATCGACACCACCCGCGGCACCGCCCGCAAGGTCTCCGGGTGGGGCTGGGTCCTGTTCGGCTTCGCCAGCCTCGGCAGCCTGCTCGTCGGCTGACCGGCCTCCGCCCGCCACGCCGCGACACCCCTGGCCACGGGCCGACCGCTCCGCTCCGGGCGGCCCGTGGCTGTAGCGTCGGTGACCGCCTGGAGTTGTCACGCTCCGGGCGGTCACCGACGGTTCCGGGCCCCGTCCGGCACCCCACACCGGGAGTCCCCATGACCTCGTCGTCCGTCCGCCTCGCCGCCGCGCTGCCCGCCGGCGACCGCAACGGCCTCGCCGCCATCGCGCACGCCCTCGTGGACGACCCGTCCAGCGTGCACGTCGCCATCGTCCTGCTCGACTGCTCCCGCCTCACCACCAGCGTGGACGACGGCAGCACCCTCCCCACCGCCCGCATCCGCGCGATCGAGCCCATCAGCGAGGGCCCCGACGCCACCGAGCTGCGGCGCCTGCTCCGCCGCGCCGTCGAGAAGCGCACCGGCATGACCGAGCTGCCCCTCGAGCTGGAGCGCGCCTTGGACGAGCTCGGCGTGCACGCTGAGCTCGTCCGGGAGCCCGACGCCCGCGAGCGCGCCGCCGGCGACCGGGACGACCGCCCCGGCGTCCGCGTGCTCGGCGTTGTCGGCGACCGCCCGGACGACGCCGACCCGGGCGAGCCGGAGCGGCCCCTGCCCGGCCTCGCCCACGACCCCACGGTCGACGCACCCGACGAGCCCGACCCGGCCGACGAGCTGGCCGCCGACGACCCGCGCCGCAACCCGATGGGCTCGGGCGGGCTGTTCCGCGAGGCCCCCATCACCCGAGACGACGACGAGGAGGGCGACCAGTGAGGAGCGTCCTGGCCGTCGCCGCGGGCGCGCTGCTCGGCGCTGGCGGGCTCGCCACCGCCTTCGCGTGGCCGTGGCTGCGCGAGTGGTTCGGCCCCACCCCACGCCGATGAGCGTTCTGGCCGACGTCGGCGACGCCGCCGCCCTCACCGGGCTGCTCGGCGCCACCGGCCTGCTCGCCCACCGCGCGGTCGCCCGCTGCCGCGCGTCGATCGCCGCCGGCAAGGCCCGCGCCCGCCGCCGCGCCGACATCGCCCTCCAGGTCGAGGCCGTCCGGCACCCGTGGGAGCGAGACACCGACCGGCTGGCCGCCGCCGTCGCCCCCCTGCTCGACCCCCTCGACCCGCTCGGGCGCACCGCGGCCGGCGCGACCGTCGGGTTCGGGGACTCCCTCGTCGCCGAGGAGCGCATGCGCCTCGCCCTCACCTCGCTCCGCCCCGCAGAGGAGATCCCCTGGTGACCACCACCGCGCCCCCGCTCCGCGTCACCGTGCTCGGCGACCCCGTCGGCCAGGGCGCCGTCCGCGGCGGCGGCACCGACACCGCGGCCGACGGCACCCGCACCCGCCGCGCCGCCTACCACGCCAACGGCAAGCGGCTCCGGCCCTGGCGTGCGCTGGTCATCGAGGCCACCGAGAAGGCCATGGCCGGTGCCGGGCAGACCGCACCGCTCGACGGGCCGCTGCACCTGGACGCCACGTTCCGCTTGCGCCGGGGGAAGACCGTCACCCGCGAGCTGCCCACCGTGCCGCCCGACCTCGACCACCTGATCCGCGCGCTCGGGGACTCCCTCACGAAGGCCGGCGCGATCGCCGACGACGCCCGGATTGTCTCGCTCCGCATCCTCGAGGTCTACGCCGCCCCGCCCTACGACGTCGGCGTCGAGTTCACCGTCCGCCCCATCGTTGGGGCCGACCTGTGACCAGCCTGTCCTCGTGGACCGTCCGGCCGCTGACCCAGCCCGACCGCATCCCCGCCGGCAGCCAGCTGTCCCCCTTCCACTCGTCCTGGACGAGCACCGTCGCCGTCCTCCTGCGCGAGTTGTCCTACCTGCGTGCCGAGCACGTCCTGCTCGAGCTGGAGGTGGGTCAACACGCACCCGCCCGCGTCGACGCCACCGTGCTGGGCAGCCTCGGCGCCGACGGGCCCTGCGTCCGGCTCTCCTTCGATTCCCGCCACGGACCCCTGTCCTACGGCACCGGTCGGTTCACCACCGAGCCCCCGCACCTGCACATCGCCTGGCGGCTCAACCTGCGCGCGATCGCGCTCGGCCTGGAGTCGCTGCGCCGCGTCGACCGGTACGGCATCGCCCCCGCCGGGGAGCAGTACTCCGGGTGGCTCACCCTCCCCGCCGGGGAGCCCGCCCGCTCCGCCCGCGAGCTGCTCGCCCTCACCGGGGCGACCGCTGTCACCGTCACCCAGGTCATCGCCGACCGCGGCACCTTCCAGTCGCTGTACCGCGCGGCGGCCCGCCGGCACGACCCCGATGCCGGCGG